>Ga0172368_10003765_pt1 | contig 18058 bp, 17 predicted proteins | sample Lak11m_FD_114540 | JGI IMG/M metagenome (GOLD analysis project Ga0172368, IMG submission 114540) | Freshwater microbial communities from Kabuno Bay, South-Kivu, Congo - kab_022012_11m | ecosystem: Environmental > Aquatic > Freshwater > Lake | place: Democratic Republic of the Congo: South-Kivu...
GATTCAATTTTTTTTGATTGAGAACCATCATCATTCATAACAGCCAGCCATCTATTTTCAGGGTCTAGCCCAATGCTTTTAACTACAATTTTATCTTCGTTTGGAGAATAATCAAATCCTTCCCAATGTTTAGGCAAGCTAATTTGTTTTTCAGCATTAAAATCATATACAATATTTGAGCCATCGGGATATTCTATAATTGCTTTATTTTTATTTCCTGACCAGGCAACATTTTTAACCGAATAAAATACTTTATCGGATAATGGCAAAATATTTCCCTCATCATCAATTTTATAAAATTTTCCGTCTAAATCATTATAATATTGTAAAGAATTGCCTGAAGAATCTAAGGTTACATTATTACTTGCCCCATCATTTAGACTAGTAGTTTTAGTTAAGCCCCCTTGCGCAATATTACTGGGTTCAGTATTTTGTGTTCCTTCTCCTTCAGGTAATACATTTTCTTCACCAACATCTACTCCGGTTTTACCATCTCCCTTTCCCGCTTTGGGCAATTTTCCAAAAGTAGAAGTAGCATTTTCGCCCCCCGGCTGTTCAATTACTTTAGCCGGCATAAAAAATATAAAATATATAAAATACCCGATAATTACTATGAGAATGCAAAACATTATAATTAATATTATTTTTTTATATTTTTCAATAAATTCACTAAATTTTTCTAAAAATGACATAATTTTGAATAATTTATTAATTTTTTATTATATATTGAAAAAATATTAAATTAATTAAAAATAGATTTTGCTATATTTGTAAAATTATTATATAATATAGTTGTGTATTAGTCAAAAAGTGGATAAATAATTAATAGTGTTTTTTTATTAAATATTATGGGTTTATTTTCTTCAAATACTAATAGTTATTTAGGTATTGATATCGGCAGTACTAGCATTAAAGTTGTTGAATTAAAAAAAGCGGGTAGTGAAGCTAAGTTATTGACTTATGGATATAGTGAAAATATTAATTATGATAATTTATCAAAAAGAAATTCTACGGAAGATGTTAAAAAAACTGCTAAAATTATTAGTAATATTAGAAAAAATGCTGATACCGTAAGCCATCATGCAGTGTCTGCCTTGCCAGCCTATTCCGTTTTTCAGTCAGTAATCAGTCTGGCTGATTTAAATAACCAGGATGTTTCATCAGCTATAAATTTAGAAGCAAAAAAAATTATACCTTTGCCTTTAGAGGAAATGATTTTAGACTGGAAAGAAATTGAAATTAGCCAAGAAAAAGGTACTAAAAAATACTTATTAACAGGTGCACCAAAAGTTTTAGTAAAAAAATATATTGATATTTTCAAAGAAGCACAACTTAATCTTATTAGTTTGGAAACAGAAACATTTTCATTAATAAGATCGTTAATAGGTAATGATAAAAACAGCATAATGATTGTAGAAATTGGCGCTAATACTACAGATATGTTGATTGTTGATAATAGAATTCCGTTATTATCACATAGTATAGATTTGGGCGGTATTGCAATTACAAAAGCAATTGCAGACAGTTTAAAAATTGGCTTTGAAAGAGCTGAACAATTTAAATATGACCTTGGTATAAATTCTCTTGATTCCGAAGATGATATAATCCCCGCAACAATAATTGAAACAATTTCCCCGATTATCAATGAATTAAAATATTCAATAAATCTTTTTCAAAGTAAAAATAATAAAGCTGTAGAAAAAATTATTTTGTCAGGAGGTTCTTCGCTATTAAGAAATTTACCAAATTATTTATCAAAAGTTTTAAATATTAAGGTTGTTGTATCCAGCCCTTGGAGCAGAGTTTCTTATCCTATAGACATTAAACCTGTTCTTGCGGAAATAGGGCCGAAAATGTCTGTAGCAGTAGGACTGGCTTTAAGACAAATTTATTAATTTATTTTATGGAGGAAATAAATTTTCTACCCAATAAAAATACTGTCAATAAAAAGAAAAAAGAAGAAAAAGAAAAAATAGAAAAAATAGAATACTCTAAAGTTACTCAGTCAAAAATTAACGATCCGAAACCAGCTGGTTTCAGAAAATTTTTTTCTTTTTTTGAAAAAAGACCTAAAATTAATCTAAAACCTGTTAGTATTAATAATGCAATCCACCATGAGTCTGTCAAAAATAGTATATCTGCGCCTAATATTTTAAAATTTTCTCAATCAGATAAATTACAGGAGAAAAAAAATATAAATCAACCATTACAGCCACCAACTATAGAAAAAGTTGAAAAAAAACACGTAGAAGAAAATAAGAAAAAAGAGAAATTTATCCCCCCTTCATTTTTACAGTCTAATTTAATAAAAAGCGAAGTAATATCCTATATTAACTGGACTAAATATTTGTTATTATTAGGTTTCTTTTTAATTTTAGCTATTTTATTGCTTGCTATTGCTTATGGTAGTTTATTTTATATGGAAAAAACATATATTGATAAAATGAATAAAATAGATAAAAACATTGCGGAAATTAATTCTGAAATTAGAAAAGCACAAGAAGATTATACAAAAATGGGAGAGTTTGAAAAAAAGCTAACACTTATCAGTAATTTATTTTATAATCACATCTATTGGAATGAATTTTTAAAATTTATAGAGGACGCAACTTTAGAAAATGTTTATTACGGAGGATTTAATGGTACAATCGATGGTAATTATAGCTTTTCAGCAACTACTGATGATTTTATTTCTATTGTTAAGCAGGTTAAGGCTATGAAAGAAAATAAATTAATAAAAAGTGTAAAGGTTAATGGGGGAAATTATAATAAATCAGGAGCAAATTTTAATTTAAGCATAATTGTTGATACTTCAGTTTTTTATAAAAATAGAGAAGAAAAAATAATCAAATAATATAAATAAAAAATGGGTAAAATAATAAAAATTGAAAAAGATAGAAATAAAAACGATGACAATAGGGCTTATTTTTATTATAAATATTTTGGTTTAATTATTTTTATATCCTTTATAATCATTATTGGTTTAGGAGTTTTGCTTATTATTAAACCCAAATTTGAAGATTTAAAAAATATTAAAATTGAAATAGATAGTAATGAAAAATTATACTTGGAGAAGAAAGAGATTTTAAAAAATATGTCTAGCAACAATAAAGTTGTTAATAAAGAAAATGTTGAAAAAATAGAAAAAATGTTACTAAATAAAAATAATATTGAAGAGTTCATAACACAAATAGATAATATTGTCAGAGGTAACGGATTAATTTTAAGTAGTATTAGTATTAATGACTCAGGAGATTTACCACCGAGTGATAGTAATACCGAAGCTACTGATACGGGTATTGGGGTTGTAAATTTATCTATGACTATCGAAAATGTAAATTATACTTTATTAAAAAAGTTACTTGCATCTTTTGAAAATAATTTAAATATTATTGATATAAAAACTTTAGGTTTTTCAGGAGAAGATGGCAGCTCAGTAAATATTTCCGCCACTAGTTATTATTTTAAATAATTAACCCTATTGAATAAATTTAAATACATTAAAATTATATTATTTTAAATTAAATACTTAATTTTATAGGGATTTTAATAAATAATTTGATTTAAGATTAAAAGTTTAAAATAAAATTTTAATCTTATTTAATGGGATAAATGACATCTTATAAAGACATATTTACGAAGAAAATTATTATTTATATTATTATTATTGTAATTATGTTTTCAGCTACTTTCTATATTTTATTTACAAATTATTTATCGAATAAACAAGTTTCAGTTTTATTAACAACAGAAGTGGCAGTTAATCAGGATAATAATACAAATAAAAATGATAATAATGAAGATACTCTAAATAAAATATTAAAAAATATTAATTTTATTTCTCTCGTTAATAATAATGTTGAAATCAAGGATTTTAAAACAGGCAATAGTAATCCATTTATTAAAAAGCCTGAAAAAAATGAGTAACATTATTATTTTAAATATTGATAAAAGCATTTATCTTTATGCCAAGTGAAAAAAACTCTAAACAGAAAGAACTGTTGGCGTTATTAGTTGAAAATAACATTATAAAAAAAGAACAGACATTAGAAATTGATGAAATTTCTCAAAAATCAGGAATTTCAATTATTGAAATATTATTACAAAAAAATTTATTAGATAGTGAAGCGGCTGCGCAGATAATGTCAAAATTATTTGGTCTCCCATATTATAATTTAATAGGCAAAGACATTTCTGAAAGAATATTAAATATTTTTCCCAGAGAAGTCGCGGAAAATTACAAAATTATTTGTTTTGAAAGTTCTGTTGATGATAATGGTTATAAAATTAAAGTCGGAGTAGTTGACCCTGAAAATTTTAAAGCCTTTGAAGCTATAAATTTTTTAGCACGTGAAGAGGGTTTTATGGTTGAATATTATATTATATCTGGTGCAAGTTTTGAAAATGCTTTTAAACAATATAAATCATTAAATAAAGAAATTTCCGTAGCTTTGAAAGCCAGAAAAGCAGAAGAGGAAGAAAAAAAAGATAAAGTTCAGGAACCTGAATCGGAAGAGTTAATAAAAAAAGCGCCGGTAGCTAAAATAGTTTCCGTAATTATACATCATGCAATTGATGGCAATGCTAGTGATATACATATTGAACCCATTAAAAATGAATGCCGAATAAGATATAGGATTGATGGCATATTACACACTTCTTTAGTTCTGCCAATTAATATTCACAATTCAATTGTTACTAGAATTAAAGTTATGTCTAATATGAAATTAGATGAATCACGTATACCACAAGATGGTAGAATAATATTAATTGAAAATAAAAGAGAATTTGATTTTCGTGTTTCTACGCTTCCTTTATTAGATAATGAAAAAATAGTAATGAGAATTCTTGATAATACAAAAGGAAGCCCTTCGTTAGAAAGCCTGGGTTTTAATGAAGAAGCATTAAAAATAATTAAAAATAATATAAAAGATACTAGCGGTATGTTTTTAGTTACTGGACCAACTGGTTCGGGAAAATCAACTACAATTTTTTCCGCGTTAGGATTGTTAAATAAAGAGGGGGTAAATATTTGTACTCTTGAGGATCCGGTTGAATATTTTATTAAAGGTATAAATCAGTCGCAGGTTAAGCCGGAAATTGGTTATTCATTTTCAACTGGGTTAAGATCGCTTTTAAGGCAAGATCCTGATATAATAATGGTAGGTGAAATTAGAGATAACGAAACTGCAGAATTGGCAATTCATGCAGCTTTAACAGGTCATTTTATATTATCAACACTGCATACCAATAATGCCCTAGGAGCAATTCCAAGATTATTTGATATGAAAGTTGAACCTTTTTTATTATCTTCTACTCTAAATACAATTTTATCGCAAAGATTATGCAGAAAAATATGTTCTTACTGCAAAACCGAAGATAAGGTACCAAGCGAAATAAAAGATGGTATAATAACTGAAATAAAAAACATCAATCAAAGTTATTTAAAAAAATTATATAAAAAAATTGATTTAGAAAATGTTAAATTTTATAAAGGCGCTGGCTGTCCTAGGTGCGGAAATACTGGCTATTATGGCAGATTAGCAATATCAGAAGTTATTGATATTAATAAAAAAATGAAAGATTTGATTATGGAAAATAAAAAAATTAATTTGGAAGCAATTATGGAGACTCAAAATTTTATTACATTAAAACAGGATGGAATTTTAAAAGTTTTTGAAGGAATTACAACTATTGATGAATTATTAAGGGTATTGCATGATTAAAAATAAACATATGATAAAAGATAATTTAAAAGTATTAATAATTGAAGATGATAATTTTCTTTTATCTATGTATGCAGCTAAATTTGAGGCGGAAAATTTTTCAGTATATATAGCTGAAGATGGGGAAAAAGGAATAAAGCAAGTAAAAGAAAAAAAGCCAGATGCTATACTTTTGGATATTATTATGCCCGGCATCGATGGATATCAGGTGTTAAAAACACTTAAAGAAGATGAAGATACAAAAGATGTGCCAGTAGTAATATTAACAAATTTAAATCAGAAAGATGAGGTCAGAAAGGGTTTAGATATGGGGGCTGATGATTATCTTATTAAAGCACATTTTATGCCTTCGGAAGTTGTAGATAAAATTAAAAAATTAATTGAAAGTAAATAATTATATGGAAGTACCATCAATTTTTTTAAACAGAGTACTGTCTGAAGCCGCTAAAAGGAATGCATCTGCGCTTCATATTGTAGTAGGTAGTCAGCCATTATTAAGGGTTAATAGCCAATTATTAGCTTTAGAAGGCGAAGAAATAATTTCTACTGAAATGATAAATAAAGTATTAGAATCTTTTCTTACAAAACTTGAGATTGAATTATTAAATAAAAATAAAGAAATTACTATTGTAAAATCATTTGGAAATAATTTTCGATTTAGAATTAATATCTTTTATCAAAAAAATCTTTTATCATCATCATTTTTTTATATTTCTAATATAATTAAAGATGTAAAAAGTTTAAAGTTGCCGGAAAATTTAATTAATATGATTAAATTAAATTCCGGTTTATTTATTGTTTCCGGGCCTTCAAGATCAGGCAAAACCACTTTAGCAGTAGCTATTATTGAGGAAATTAATAAAAATTATAAAAAAAATATTATAACTTTAGAAGATCCTATTGAAAATATTTTTATTAATCAAAAAAGTATAATTAGCCAGAGACAAGTCGGTAGCGACGTTGATACTTTCGTTAGTGGTCTTGATTATTGTCTTAAGCAGGATGCTGATATTATCTATATTTCAAAAGATAAAAAAGAGCTTGATCAGTCTATCCCAAAAATTCTTGAATTGGCATCTGGTAACAGTTTAGTAATTTTAGAAGTTGATGCTGATAGCTCAATTAGGGTAATCCAAAAAATAATTAATTCCGGTCTGGTTGATAATCGAGAAGCGATTAGATATAATTTAGCAGACGTATTATTAGCTATTATTAATCAAAAATTATTTCCTAAAGTCGGTGGTGGTATGGTCACAGCATATGAAATATTGGTAGCCAATCCAGCGGTTAAATCTTTAATTAGAGAAGGGAAAATATTTCAGCTGGAAAGCGTTATTCAAACTTCACGCCAGGATGGAATGATAAGTATGGATAAATCTATTGAAGAGCTTATACGGGCAGGGGAAATAAGAAAAGAAGATTCATAAATTATAAATTATGGCTTATTATAGATTTAAATTTTTTGATGATGAGAAAAATGTAAAATCAGGCATTGTAGAAGCTGACAACGATGCTAATGCTATGGAAATATTAAATGAAAAGGGTATAGTATTTATTTCCTTAGAAAAAGAAAACTCATTAAGATATTTTAATATTTTTAGTTATTTTAAAAGAATTACCTCAAAAGATGTAGTAATATTTTCTCGTCAATTTTCAGTAATGATTGCTGCCAATTTGGTAATAGTCCAAGCATTAAAGATCGCAGTTGAACAGACAGAAAATCCCAAGTTAAGAAAAGTAATATCACAGATTGCTTATGACGTTGATAACGGTTCAAAATTATCTGATGCGCTATCAAAATATCCTAAAATATTTTCTAGTTTTTATGTAAGCGTTGTTAGATCAGGTGAAACTTCGGGAAAACTTGATTCTGTCTTAAATTATTTAGCCGATGAAATGGAAAAAGATTTTGATATTATGGCAAAAATAAGGGGTGCTATGATTTATCCGGCCATAATTTTAGTCGGCATGGTAATAGTTGGCTTTATTATGATAGTTTTTGTTATTCCTAAATTAACTGAAACAATGCAAGAATCTAATGCTGAGCTTCCATTTACAACCAAAGTACTAATTAATATTTCTGGTTTTTTTACTTCTTATTTTATGACTCATTTTTGGTGGTTAATATTAATTATTATAGCATTAATAAGTTATGGTCTAAGATCATATTTAAAAACTTCATTAGGTAAAGGGCAGTTTGATCATCTACTTCTTAAAATACCGGTATTTGGCAAATTAATTCAGAAAGTATATATTATTCGTTTCTCCAGAACAATGAATACATTAATTATTGGGGGCGTGACAATAGTAGATAGTTTAAGAGTTGCCAGAGATGTTATAGCCAATAGTATATATAGAGATTTAATTGACGAAACAATACTTGAAGTTGAAGGGGGCAATAATATATCTAATGTTTTTGAAAGAAATGTTTTTATGCCTAAAATGGTTTCACAATTAATCAGTGTTGGTGAAAAAACCGGTCGTCTTGATCTAGTATTAGAGAAAGTTACTAATTTTTATTCAAAAGAAGTTGATAATACAACAAATAATTTAATGGTATTATTAGAACCTATTATTATGATAATTTTGGGTTTAGGAGTGGGTTTTTTAATTTCTGCCATAATTTTGCCAATGTATAATATGGCAAATGCATTTTAGAAAAAAAACTATAATATTTTTACCAAAATCAATTTTTATGGTATAATGTGGATAAGTTCACCCCGTGGAATAATTTCAAATTATTACAGAATATGGTGTATTATACTTATGTATTGTCGAGCAAGAAAGATAAAAAGAATTACATTGGCTATACAAATAATTTGAAATTAAGATTTGAGCAACACCAAAAAGGATTAGTAAAGTCTACAAAATACAGAAGGCCATTAATATTAATATATTATGAATCCTGTTTAAATATAAAAGATGCAACAAGACGAGAAAAATATTTTAAAACATATTACGGAAAAATATTTTTGAAAAAAAGGCTCAAATCTTATTCCACAGGGTAAAATTACAAATTAATATTTTATAAATAATAATTAATTAAATAATCTTCGTAATAGTAATTCATAAGCTTATTTACTATTGCGGAACTTAAGAACGGAGGTGAATTATGAAAAATAACAAAAAAGGTTTTACCTTAATCGAATTATTGGTGGTAATCGCTATAATCGGCGCTCTATCTGCTTTAACAGTAGTATCTCTAGATAGCGCTCGCGCTAAATCAAGAGACGCTAAGAGAATTACGGATGTGAGGTCAATTCAAAATGCGTTAGAGATGTATTATGCTTCTAACGCCACGTATCCATTTTATGCTACATGCAATGCAGCAGGAAATACATGTGATTTAACAGATGGAGCGGTATCTAAATTTAAAGAATATCTACCTCAGTTACCTGCTGATCCTTCAAGATCTCCCAGTGCTTATACTTATAAAATCCAAGATTCAGGAGGTGGGGTAGGTTCAAGTTATACATTAAATTATGAATTAGAGCAACAAATGGGTGATATAACAACAGGTCAAAAAACTGCCACTCCGGCTGGTATAAAATAAAATTCTGAAATTTAAATAGTAGAGACAGAATAATATTCTGTCTCTACTTTTATTTAAAAAAGATTTAAATATTAAGGCAGTTTTAATATATTAAAATATCTTATATAATTAAGACATGATGAATAAAATAAGCAAAATTATAGATTTATTGACAAAAATTACTATTATTAGCTCGGTTTTTTTTATTTCTGTTTATTTTTCAATTTTTTTAAAAAATAATGATGTTTTTGAAGTTAATAAAATTTTATTATTTAAAATTTTAACTCTTTTTATTTTATTATTAACTATTATTGAAATAATTATTAATAATAAAATTAAAAATTTAAATATTAAAAATTGTAAAATATTTATTATTCCTTTATTATTAATTACTTCATTTACAATTTCTACATTCATATCAGATAATCTACTAAACAGTTTTTTCGGTTCATACAATAGACTACAAGGACTATCCAGTTATCTTTTTTATTTTTTATTTTTTATATTATTGATTTTAAATATTAAAAATAAAAAAGATGTTAATAATATATTAATTGCCGTTGCTCTTTCATCTTTTTTTGTCTGCCTTTACGGTCTTGCGCAGGCAATAGGATTAGATTTTAGGCTCTGGGATCCGCCCACGACTTATTTAGGGCGCATTAATTCAACTATAGGGCAACCTAATTATTTAGCATCTTATTTATTATTAATTATTCCGATAACAGCTTATCTTTTTTTAAAATTTAAAAATTTTATTTTAAAATTTTTAATATTTTTACTTTTTATATCGCAAATTGTATGTTTATTTTTCACTTATAGCCGGGCAGGCTGGCTCGGACTTTTAGCAGAAATTTTTGTTTTTTTTATTTTTTATCTTTTAATACTAAAAAAGAAATATAATATTAAAATTAAACCGATTTATTTTATTACTTCTATTGTTTTTATCTTTTTATTAATTTTATCTTTTTATAATTTAAACCTCTCTTTTAAATATCGTGTTAACGCTTCCTTTAATTTAAATAGCGGCAGCCAGGGAATAAGAATGAAATTTTGGTTGGCCTCCCTTGATGCTATTAAAAAAAGGCCTGTTTTCGGTTATGGATTAGATAATTTAAGCGATGTGTTTGTAAAATATTATAAAAAAGATTGGCCGGTTAACGGCTTTGTTAATGATTATCCGGACAGGGCGCATAATATTATTTTAGACTCTCTGCTTTTTGGAGGGATTATTGGTTTAATTTTATATTTAGCGCTTTTATATTTATTTTATAAATTAGCTATAAAAAATATTTTAGAAAAAAAAGAACCCGGTATATCTTTAGCTATAATTATTGGAGTTAGCGGTTATTTAGTATCATTATTGTTCGGCTTTTCAATTGTGGTTACTAATATTTATTTTTGGTTATATTTTGCGTTGATCGTTTTATACTCAAAGAATAGGCATCTTTGTCATTTCGACCCCGAGCTTGTCAAGGGGGAGAAATCCCTTCAACAAGCCAATTTCACTTTAAAGCGATTTCTCCCCCGCAAAATGCGGGATCGAAATGACAAAAAATTTTTTATTTTAAAAAATATTATTTCTGTTATTCTGATAATTTTGATTAGTATTTTTATTTTTTTTCAGATAAATAAAGAATTTAAAACTTTTATTGCAGATTATTACTATCGCCAATTATTAGAGTCAGCCGTTAAAGACAAATATGTTCCTAGTTTTACATTATTTAATTATATAAAAGAGTTGAATATTAGAGACGATTACTATAAAACTGATTTTTCCCGTTTTTTAGTAAAATGGGTTGATTATAGTAATGATTTTAAAATTAAAGAGTTATCAAGAAGTGAATTAATAAAAATTTTAGCAGGATTAAAAAATGAAAATTTTAGTAATTTAAAAAATAGAGCCATAATTAAAACAGCTTTGGCTAAAGATAAAAACGATGAATATTTAATGTCTGCTGAAGAAGATTTTAAAAAGCTTATTGAAATTAGCCCGGAAATGCCTAAAATTTATGAAGAAATGGGAAGAATGTATTTTAAAAAAGAAGAATTAGAAAATGCCAAAAATAGTTATAATAAAGCCTTAGAAAATTTACCAGATATAAATAATCCAGAAATGAACGAAGAACATAGAAGCGGAGTCAGATATGAAAAATATATAATTTTTGAAAGTTTAGCGGCGGTGTATTTGTATGAAAAGAATTATGACAAGGCTATAAGCTACTATAAGTTAGCCGCAGAAAATTATACAAACGATAATGCCTTAAATAAGAGAATAGCCGACGCTTATTATTATAAAGGCGATATAGAAATGGCTATATGGTATAATAAAAGGGGAATGGTAAGATCTCCGTACAATTCTGCTTGGCCATTAAACGTTGCGCAATTATATAAAGAAAAAGGAGATAAGGTGATGGCACTAGAATATGCAAAAAAGGCATTGGAGTTAGATAAGGAAAATGAGCAAATAAAAAAATTTATTAAAGAATTAAAATAGGATATTAGGCACTTAGGTAATTAGGTACTTAGTAATTAATTTTTTATATTATAATTACCTAATTAACTAAGTATCTGAGTACCCGATGTCCTAAAAAACTATGTATATATTGTATTCATTCGTCTTCGGTACCATAATTGGTTCATTTATTGATTGCATGGCTTGGCGCATCTATAAAAAAGAAAGTATAATGGATCGTTCTTGTTGTCCAAATTGCAAAAAAACAATTAATTGGTATGACAATATCCCTATTTTGAGTTTTATTATATTGGGCGGGAAATGTCGTCATTGCAAGAAGCCGATTTCGTGGCAATATCCGTTGGTAGAATTAACAATGGGGGTATTATTTGCGCTAGCATTTTATTTCAATTTTCAATTTATAATTTACAATTTACAATCAATTTCTAATTTTCAAATTATAAATTTTATAAAAGACTTATTTATAATATCAGTAATGGTTTTTATTTTTATTTATGATTTAAAGTGGATGGAGATACCGGACATTATCATTTTACCGGCCTGTGCGATTGTTTTTATATTAAATTTATTATTAAATTTTAGTTGGCTTAACTTGCTTATTTATGGTATAATAAGTATGAGTTTTTTTCTATTTCAGTTTGTTGTATCAAACGGAAAATGGATAGGTGGAGGTGATATAAGATTAGGGCTATTTATCGGAACTGCCTTAGGAAGAATTGATTTAATATTGTTAACGCTTTTTTTAACTTATTTTGTAGGATCAATTATCAGTATATTTTTATTAATTTTAAAAAAGGCAAATCGAAAATCACAGATGCCCTTAGGAGTATTTATAGCTATAGCTTCAATAATTACCCTTTTTTACGGTGAAAGAATATTGGATTGGTATTTAAACGGAATAATATAATTTTTCCCCCTTGCCAAGGGGGAGACCGTAGTGGGGGTCAAAAACCATGACAAAATTATATAATAGGTCAGATCAGAAATTAACAAGGCAAAATTTAAGAAAACAGGAAGTAAGTTCAGAAAAATTATTATGGAGCAGGCTAAGAAATAAGCAACAGATCTATAAATTTAGAAGACAGCATGGAATAGGTAAATATATAGTAGATTTTTATTGCCCGAAGTTAAAATTAATTATTGAAATAGACGGAGCAACCCATGCAATAGAAAGGGAAATAAAAAATGATAAAATTAGAGAAGATTATTTAAAAAAATTAGGATTAGTTATTAAAAGATATACTAATACAGAAATAAAATTTTATTTAGACAATGTTGTTGAAGATATTTTTGAAAAGTGCGAAGAATTAGACCCCACCCTCGCCCTCCCCTTGGTAAGGGGAGGGAAAAATAAAAATTTATAATATAAAAATATGAAAAAAATTTTTAAAAAAAGAAGTTTTTTAATAACTTTTATTATAATTATAATTGCTATAATTATAAATTCAGCTATTATTTTTTTTAAATTTAAAATTGAAAATAAAATAGTATTTGCTGGTACAACTCAAAATATATCTGGTTTTGCCTGGAGTTCAAATATAGGTTGGATAAGTTTTAATAGTAGTGATTGCGATGCTGATGGAAATTTAAAAATTGACGGGGGTAATTGTGGCAGTGATAATTTTTCAATTGATGCAAAAGACTATGGAGTAAATTTAGATTGTGATAATAACTTTCTTTCTGGAAATGCTTGGAGCCCTAATATAGGTTGGATTAGTTTCGATAGAAATTTTACAGGTAACCCACCAGCTGAACCATATATGGATCCAGCGAATACCTTTATTTCTACGGTTGATAATGGAACCGGAAAAGTTCAAGGTTGGGCAAAAATTTTATCACTTAATAATAATGGGTGGCTAAAGCTAAGTGATGATAGTGTTGGTGTATGGAATAGTAAAGGAGTAAAAATTGAAAGTGATGGATTTTTTACAGGATGGGCATGGAATGCAAATAATGATGGTTCAGGAATTGGTTGGGTTAGTTTTAATAATTTAAATACTGGTTTCCCAATAGAATATTCAGTAAAAACTGAAATAGAAACTAAGCCAGAAATTATTGATCAGAGATCTCCTAATTGGTATTATGATGATGCTGGGCGATTAGGAGCCTTGGGGCCAGTTTCAGGAGGGTTACAATTGAGTTGGGCTGTTAAAAGTAGAGGTAGATGTAATGTAAATCAAAAAAAATATCAGATAATATTAACAGAAGTAGAAACGGGGGATATTTTAAATACTGGACAAGTAGTTTCTGACTCCTATGCTTATATTATTCCAAAAACATTTTTAGATTATGATAAAAGTTATTCATGGATATTAACCGTATGGACTACGAGTAAATTTTCTGATCCTACTCCCTATAATTATGAACCTGATACAAATAATATAACAGATGAAAATTTACCTACATTCAGAACCTATAAACACGAAATGCCAGAAGTTGATTTTACTCTGTCGAGGCCAGATGCAAGCAAAAATGAAGAAGTAGCGATAGAACAAAATACTTTTGTTTATACAGACGCTGAGCCAAATACAAATAAAAAATCATGTGATTATTGTTTTACTAATCCTTCTACTTGTTCCTGCTCTTATGAATGGACTTTTAATCCCCAAGTTTATTTAAAAGGAGATTTAGTCAATCTTATTGGTACTTCGAATGCTTCATCTACAATTATAGTTTTACCATCTAAGGGAACTTTTAATGTTACATTGAAAGTAACTGATCAAAGCGGTTATTATATTTCATTGGATAAAGATATTAATTCTAATTATTCTTTACCAAAATGGAAAGAAACAAAGACGGATTAATAAAAGATAATCTTCTCAAATATTATTTATTTTAATGAATTATTTTAAGAAAATAAGAGAAAATAATAAAGGACTGTCAATTCCTGAATTAATTATTACTATTATAATAATTTCTATAATTGCTTCTTTTTCTTTTGCAAATTATCATAATTCAGAAAGACAAAGCAAACTTTCTTTTTCTGCTCAGCAATTAATAAGTGATATTAGATATGCCCAAAATAATTCATTAGGTTCCGTAGATTTTAATGGAACTTTATCACCAGGAGGATGGGGAGTTTATTTTGATAAAACAGCGACTAATAAGAATAATTATATAATATTTGCTGATACTGATAGTGATAAAATATATAATGATATTAGTGAACAATATAAAAAAGTAAATTTACCTACTAATATCGAAATAAATAATTTAGTAGTATTAAATAACAATGGAAATCCAGTTTCTGCTTTTAATGTAGCGTCTGTTACATTTTTACCACCTGATCCAAAGACATATATAAACGATGTAAATGATATAACTTACTATGATTATGGAAAAATTACTATTACCTTAAAAGATTTAAATACTAATAATACTAAAGATGTTGTAATAAATTTTTTTGGACTTATTGGAGTGCAATAACATGAGAAAAATATTAAATGAAAAAGTTATAAATAAGGGATTTACAATTATGGAAATACTTGTATCAATTTTTATTTTATCAATTGGTCTTGTAGGAATATATTCCCTTATAAATCAAAATATTCAGGTGCAATATATTAATAAAAATGATTTAATAGCCTCTCAATTAGCACGGGAAGGAATTGAGCTAGTAAGAAACGTCAGAGATAAAAATTGGCTAATATTTGACACTGATGGCAACCAATTACATCCATTTTATTATTATATTGCGAATTCAAATGGCTCACAGAAAACATTTATAATTGATAGAACATTAAATATAGCAGATGTAGACGACATTAATGATACTGACGCAATTTTGAAAATTGATACAAACGGATTTTATAATACTAATTCTGGCACAAATAGCATATTTATTAGATTGCTGGAAACTACTCTTGATTCCACTTCTTCTTCAACAAATATAGCCTGCACTGTAAGATGGAAAGAAAAAAATAAGGCACATGATCATACAGTTAGAACAATATTATATGACTGGAGATAATAAAATAAAAAATATTGGTGGTTATACTTTAATGGAGTTAATAATATCAATTACAATTTTTTCTGTTACTATAATTTTAGTGACCCAAATTTTTAAATTTGCAATGCAAAGCCAAATGGACGCTATCGCTGGGCAGAATATTCAGGAAAGTATGAGATTTACTTACGAATCAATGGCGAAAGAAATAAGAACAGCAAGAAAGAGTAACGATATTGGTGTTTATGAATGCCAAACTTTTGCTGGGGCTCCAAATCCAAATTTTAAGGTTTATAATATATTTACAAAAAATAGTAACGATGCTTTATATTTTAAAAATAAAGACGGTTTTTGTGTATTGTATTATATAGATAATAATTATTTAATGATAAAAAGACAGACTTCTGCAATTCCAAGTGATGATAAATTAGCATCAACCACGCCATCGGCAATAAAAATAAGTAATTTAAAATTTAATATTATTGATGATGCCATAGGTGTTTTTCACACACTTCAACCTTTGGTTACAATTAAAATGGATGCGGAAGTAATAGGCGATAATAAATTTAAAAATCAGATGAAATTGCAAACTTCAGTTTCATCAAGATACTATGAATAATATTATTAAAATTTATAAAAATAAAAAAGGATCTATATTGATGCTGACTTTTTTAATTCTTACTAGCATATTAACCGTTTCCTTAGGGGGTGCGAGTCTTGTAAATCAAGGATTAATTATGAGCAGAACACAGAGATATTCAACAAAGGCATATTTTATTTCAGAAGCTGGAATTGAAAGGGCATTATTTGATATTAGAAAAAAGAATTTTGTTTTAAGTAGCTGTACTCTGAATTATTATTTAAATTTTGGAAATTCACCAGCTTCATGCCAATTGGCATCAATATCTTTTAGTTTACCCTCAGATCCATCCTCCGAATATATTGTTAAATATACTAATATTACATCACCTTATAAATTTTCTTCAAAAGGTAAATATCAAAATACAAATAGGACAGTAGAAATTGAATTCCAAGATTAATATTTATTGATATTTTATGAACCGCCAAGAAGCTAAAATAAGAATTGAGAAGTTAAGAAAGGAGATAGGCCATTATAGATATTTGTATCATGTTTTAGATAAAGAGGAAATTAGCGACGCTGCTTTAGATAGCTTAAAAAATGAATTATTTAAGCTGGAGATGGAATACCCCGAATTTATTACATCAGATTCACCTACGCAGAGAATTGGAGGCAAACCTTTAGAAAAGTTTGAAAAGGTAAGGCACTCAACCCCAATGATGTCATTATTTGATTCATTTTCAGAAAAAGATATTAAAGATTGGGAGGAGAGAATAAAAAAAATAATTCCGAATGAAAAAACAAACTATTATTGTGAACTGAAAATGGATGGCCTTGCTATAAGTCTTATTTATAATAAGGGAAAATTAATTACGGCCGCAACCAGAGGAGACGGGCAAGTAGGAGAAGATGTAACTCAAAATTTAAAAACAATTGAATCAATACCTTTATCTTTGAGAATTCCAGAAAAACAAGAATTAAAAAAAATCGGTTTTAACGAAAGGGAAGCTGGTAAAATTTTAAAAGCAGTTAAAGAAGGAAAAATTGAAATCAGAGGCGAAGCCATAATGACAAAAAAAGTTTTTAATGAACTTAATAATAAATTAAAAAAAGAAGGCAAGGCAGTTTTAGCTAATCCTAGAAATGCCGCGGCCGGTTCTATTAGGCAGTTAAATTCAAAAATTACTTCATCAAGAAAATTAGATTTTTATACTTACGCGATCGTAAGTGATTTAGGTTTTTCTACACACATACAGGAACATAATTTAGCAAAAATTTTAGGATTAAAAACATTAAATCAAAATAAATTTGCTAAAGATATCGAAGAAGTAATTAAGTTCCATGATTATTGGGAGGACAATAGAGATGAGGTGCCCTTTGAATGTGATGGAGTAGTAGTGGTAGTTAATAATTTAAGCCTTTGGCCGAAATTAGGAATAGTTGGGAAGGGACCTAGATATATGATGGCATATAAATTTGCAGCCGAACAAGCTACTACTAAAGTAGAAGATATAAATTGGCAAGTTGGCAGAACTGGTATTTTAACCCCTACCGCAGTATTAACTCCGGTTAAGGTGGGGGGGGTTACGGTAAGTAGGGCAACATTACACAATATGGATGAAATAAAAAGATTAAAATTAAAAATTGGTGACACAGTTATTTTAGAAAGAGCAGGTGATGTTATACCTAAGGTTGTAAAAATTTTTGAAAAATTAAGAACAGGTAACGAAAAAGAAATAAATCCACCCAAGAAATGTCATATTTGTGGGGGAGAAGTTATAAAAATTTCTGGGGAAGTAGC
>Ga0172368_10003767_pt1 | contig 18051 bp, 13 predicted proteins | sample Lak11m_FD_114540 | JGI IMG/M metagenome (GOLD analysis project Ga0172368, IMG submission 114540) | Freshwater microbial communities from Kabuno Bay, South-Kivu, Congo - kab_022012_11m | ecosystem: Environmental > Aquatic > Freshwater > Lake | place: Democratic Republic of the Congo: South-Kivu...
CACCGGCCAGACACAGGCCGAACGCCAGCAACTGCCAGGCGTTCAGGCGTTCCCCTAGCAGCAGCACCCCGACGGCGGCGGCAGAAATCGTCGAGCGAGGTGAACTTGCCGCCTTCCTTGCGCGCCGCGACGATCGCTTCGACGGCGTTTGCGCCGACGTTTTTCACCGCGCCGAGGCCGAAACGAATGGCGCCGTGGTCGGGCGTAAAGTTGAGGTTCGATTTGTTGACATCCGGCGGGAGCACCTGGATGTGGAGGTCGCGGCACTCGTTGATGTACTTGACCACCTTGTCTGTGTTGCCGGTTTCCGACGTCAGCAGCGCGGCCATGAACTCGATGGGGTAGTGCGACTTGAGGTAGCCGGTGAGATAGGCGAGATAGCCGTATGCGGCCGAGTGCGACTTGTTGAAGCCGTACTCGGCGAACTTGGCCAGGGTGTCGAAGACGTGTTCAACCTTATCCTTCGGGAAGCCCAGCTTGACGCCGCGCGGGATGAAGGTTTCGCGCTCCTTGTCCATCACCTCCTTTTTCTTTTTGCCCATGGCGCGGCGGAGGAGGTCGGCTTCGCCGAGCGAGTATCCGGCGATGACCTGAGCGGCCTGCATCACCTGTTCCTGGTAGATGAAGATGCCGTAGGTCTCTTCGAGAATGGGCTTCAACTGGGGCAGGTCGAAGGTGACGCGGCGGCGGCCGAGTTTGCGGTCGATGTAGTCGTCGACGAATCCGTTCTTAATGGGGCCCGGGCGGTAAAGCGCGTTGAGGGCGATGAGATCCTCGATGCGCTCGGGCTTGGACCGGCGCAGGACATCCTTCATGCCCGCGGATTCAAACTGGAAGACGCCGCTGGTGAGGCCCTGGGCGAAGATCTTTTCGTAGGTCTCCTTGTCGTCGAGCGGGAGTTCCTCGAGTTGGATCCGGACGCCGTGCTGCTGCTCGATGAGATTGAGCGCTTCGTGAAGAATCGTCAGGGTGGTCAGTCCGAGGAAGTCCATTTTGAGAAGGCCCATCTTCTCGAGGCTGTTCATGTCGAACTGGGTGACGATTTCGTCCTTGTTTGTTTTGTAGAGGGGGACGAGTTCCTGCAGCGGCGTGGGGGAGATGACCACGCCGGCGGCGTGGACACTGGCATTGCGGGCCATGCCTTCGAGGCGCAGCGCGATGTCGATCATGTCGCGCACGCGGGGGTCCTTGGCGGCGGCCTCCTCGATGGCGGGCTCTGCCTCCATGGCATCCTTCAACTTGATGTTGAGCGGCTGCGAGGGGATGAGCTTGGTGATCCGGTCGACCTCGGCGAAGGTCAGTTCCATGGCGCGCCCGACGTCCTTGAGGGCGGCCTTAGCGGCCAGTGTGCCGAAGGTAATGATCTGGGCGACTTGTTCGCGGCCGTACTTCTCGGTGACGTACTGGATGACCTCGCCGCGGCGGTTGGTGCAGAAGTCGATGTCGATATCGGGCATGCTGATGCGTTCCGGATTGAGGAAGCGCTCGAATAGCAGGCCGTACTGGAGCGGATCAACGTCAGTGATGCCCATGGAGAAGCTCACCAGCGATCCGGCGGCTGAACCGCGGCCCGGGCCGACGGGGATGCCCTGGGATTTCGAGAAGCGGATGAAGTCCCAGACGATGAGGAAGTAGCCGGAGAACTTCATCTGCTGGATGAGAGCGATCTCGGTTTCCAGGCGCTCGATGTAGTCCTCGATGCGGTGCTTGAGGCGGCCCTGGGCGGCAAGTTGTTCGAGGCGGCCGCGGCGGCGCTCGAAACCCTGGCGGGCGACCCAGGCGAAGTAGCTGTCGATGGTGTTGCCATCGGGCACTTCGAAACGCGGGAAGGAGTTTTCAATCTTTTTCAGCTTGAGCTGGCAGCGCTGGGCGATTTCCCATGTTCGGTCCAACGCATCTTCGACGTCAGCGAAGATGGCCATCATCTCGGCCCGGTTTTTGATGAAGAACTGCTCGGAGCTGAACTTCATGCGCTTGGCGTCGTTGACGGTCTTGCCGGTCTGGATGCAGGTGAGGACGTCCTGGGCGCGGTAGTCGGCGTGTTCGACGTAGTGGGCGTCGTTGGTGGCGACCAGCGGGATGCCGGTTTCGGCGGAGAGCCGGTGGACGCCCGGCATGGCGATGGAATCCTCGTTGAGGCCATGCTCCTGGATTTCGAGGAAGAAGTTGCCCCGGCCGAACATGTCCTGATACTCGTGAGCAAGACGGCGGGCGTCATCATAGCGGTCCTGGAGCAGGGTCTCCTGGATGTCGCCCTTGAGGCAGCCGGACAAGGCGATGAGGCCTTTGGTGTGTTGGGCGAGCAGGTCCTTGTCTACGCGCGGTTTGTAATAGAAGCCCTCCAGGAAGCCCGTGGAGACCAGCTTAATGAGATTGCGGTAGCCTTCTTCGTTTTCGCAGAGCAGGACGAGGTGGTTGTAGCGGCTGGTTTCGTTTTTGACGTGACGGGACTGCTGAGCAACATAGACTTCACAGCCGATGACGGAATGGATTTCGTTTTCCTTGGCTTTATTCGAAAACTCGACGGCGCCGAAGAGGTTGCCGTGGTCAGTCATGGCGACGGCGGGCTGGTCCTGGGCCTTAACCATCTTCATGAGCTTGCCGGTCTCGCAGGCGCCGTCGAGCAGCGAGTAATCGGTATGGCAATGCAGATGGACGAAGGGCTTGTCGCTCATGGGCGGTGGAACTTTCCAGTTTACAGCGTAGCGGGAATGGGAGCCCGCAGTCTGAGATGATTGCGCTATGGAGCAGCAGCAGTCCGGAGTCGGTGGCGTGCCAGGTTTGGTTGGTCTGGCAGAAGGGATGGAATGGCTGGTCGAGCCGGTGTCGTGGAGTTTCGATGAGGGCGTGCTGAGCATCACGGCCGGCGCGAAGACGGACTGGTTTATTTCGCCGACCAGCGGCGCGAGGGCGGAGTCGGCGCCGTGCCTGACGTTCCCGGCCGGCAGCGAGTTCACGTTGACGGCACTGGTTTCGGCTTCGATGAAGTCACGGTGGGACGCCGGAGCGCTAATGGTGTTCGCCGACAGGGAGAATTGGGGCAAGATCGCGTTCGAGAAATCGGCCTATCAGGAGCCGACGATCGTGAGCGTTGTGACAAAGGGCGTTTCGGACGATTGCAATGGAGAGGTGTGGAAGGGCCAGGGCGTGTGGCTGCGAATTGGGAAGGTGGGCAAGGGGATTGGCTTGTACAATTCCGCCGACGGCGTGAAGTGGCGGATGGTTCGTGTCTTCTCGCTGGGAGAGACGGGTGACCTGCGTGTTGGATTTGAGGCGCAGTCGCCGACGGGGCAGGGCGCAACGGCGACTTTCCGGGAGATCAGCTACCGCGCGCGAGGCATCGCGGATCAGTTCATGGGCGAGTAGCGGCGGCGGGAAGCGTGGTAGGGACGGGCAGAGTCGAACTGCCGACCTACCGCTTAGGAGGCGGTTGCTCTATCCAACTGAGCTACGTCCCCACGCAACTTGAAGCCGCGGCTTCACTTCGATTGTAGCAGCGCTTACCAGCGGGCCAAGCCTTTCCTGCCGATGTCGCGGCGGAGTTGCATGCCGTCGAAGGAGATTTTGTCCACAGCCCGGTAGACGTTGGCGATGGCTTCTTGCAGCGTCGCGCCCGAGTGGGTGACGCCGAGAACGCGGCCGCCGGAGGTCGCCACGCCGCCATCAACAGCCTTCGTGCCAGCGTGAAAGACGACAGCACCCTTGGATTCGGCTTCAGCGATGCCCGCAATGAGATCGCCAGTACGGGCCTTGCCTGGATAACCGGCGGCGGCCATGACGACGCAAACTGAGGGGCCGGGTTTGCAGCCCAGCAGGTTCGGCTTGAGGCGGCCGGCCGAGGCCTCCATGAGGAGTTCGCCGAAGTCTCCGTCGAGACGGTGTAAGAGAGCCTGGGTTTCGGGATCGCCAAGGCGGACGTTGAATTCAAGGGTCTTGGGACCGTCGTTGGTCATCATGAGACCGGCGTAGAGGAAGCCTTTGAAGGGAGTGCCTTCGGCCTTCATCCCTTGAATTGTTGGGGTCATGATGGTGTCGATCACCTTCCGGCGCATATCCGCGGGAAGGATGCGCGAGTCGGAGTAGGCGCCCATGCCGCCGGTGTTGGGTCCGATATCGCCCTCGAAGATGGTCTTGTGATCCTGCGACGGTTCAAACGGCAGGACGGATTCACCGTCGCTAAGGGCGATGAAGCTGACCTCCTCGCCCGAGAGGAATTCCTCGATGACGACACGTGAACCGGCAGCTCCGACCAGTGTGCCGCCAAACATGGAATCCAGAGTCGTTGAAGCTTCGGATTTGTCTTGAACAATGATGACGCCCTTTCCGGCGGCGAGGCCGTCCGCCTTGATGACGAGAGGGTAGGTGAATTCTTCGAGGGCCTGGCCTGCGGCTGTAGGGTCCCCGATCGCCGTGAAGCGGGCCGTGGGGATGCCGTGGCGGGTCATGAATTGTTTCGAGAAGATCTTCGAACCTTCCAGTTGGGCGGCGGCGCGTGTGGGGCCGAAGATGCGGAGTCCGGCGGCATCGAAGGCGTCGACAACGCCGTCGACCAGTGGAGCTTCGGGTCCGACGACGGTGAGATCTGCGGCGAGCGACCTGGCGAGATCGAGATACCCCATGGGGGTATATGAAGGCGGATGGACGAGCGTGGCGACGCCAGCGCAACCTGGATTGCCGGGTGCGGCAAAGACCTGCGTGACCGATGGGCTGAGGGCGAGACGCCAGCAGATGGCGTGTTCACGGCCGCCGCCGCCGATAACCAAAACTTTCAATCGATTATCTCCTATAGCTAGAATAGTTTAGGATATCTGGGAATTCCAAGCGGGACGATGAGACAGCACAAGTATGACGTTGTGGTGGTGGGGGCCGGGCATGCCGGGTGCGAGGCAGCGAGGGCTTGCGCCCGCATGGGACTGAAGACCGCCATCGTCACCATGAACATAGACTTGGTGGCGCAAATGTCTTGCAATCCGGCGATCGGGGGGATTGCGAAGGGCCACCTCGTGAGGGAGATCGACGCGCTGGGCGGGGTGATGGGCCAAGTCGCCGATGCTGTGGGGATCCAGTTCCGGTTGCTCAACACAAGCCGGGGGCCAGCGGTGTGGAGTCCACGCGCCCAAATGGATAAGAAGCAGTACCGTCTAGAGATGCGCGGAGTCTTGGAAGCGGAGCCCAATCTCAGGCTCGTTCAAGCCGAAGTGACGGAGTTGACTCTGGTTGACACTGCGGGCGGGAAACGCGAGGTGCGGGGCGTACAGCTTCGCGATGGCAGAAGGCTCGATTGCGGCGCGGTGGTGGTCACGACAGGGACGTTTCTTAACGGGCTCGCTCATGTCGGCGAGTCGAAGTACAAGTGCGGCAGAAACGGTGAGCTGCCCTCCAACTATCTGGGTAACTATTTGAGGACCCTTGGCATGCCCTGGGTGCGGTTGAAGACCGGCACGCCGCCCAGACTCGACGGGCGAACCATCGTTTGGACGCACTTTGAAGAACAGAGGGGAGACGCGGACCCGGTTCCTTTTTCGTTCCTGACGGAGCGCATTGAACGGGAACAGGTGGCCTGCCATATCGCCTACACTAACGATGCGACACGCAAAGTGGTCCAGGAGAGTCTGGGGCGATCGCCGCTGTACAGCGGCCAGATCGAGGGGATCGGGCCCAGGTATTGCCCGTCCCTCGAAGACAAGATTGTGAAATTTCCGGACAAAGCCCGGCACCAACTGTTCCTGGAACCGGAAGGGCTGGACACGTACGAAGTTTACGTCAACGGGATGTCGACCAGCATGCCCGTGGATGTGCAGGAGGCGATGCTCAGCACAATCCCAGGCCTGTCCGAGGCTGAGATGATCAGGCCGGGTTACGCCATAGAGTATGATGCGATCGACCCGCGCGAGCTAGACCATTCTCTGGCGGTAAAGACGGTTCGGGGACTCTATCTAGCCGGCCAGATCAATGGGACATCAGGCTACGAGGAGGCCGCGTGCCAAGGCCTATTGGCCGGTATCAACGCGGCTTGTCTACTTGGTGGGCGGGATCCGGTCATCTTGAAGCGTACCGACGGGTATGCAGGTATCCTTGTTGACGATCTTGTAACAAAGGGCGCGGACGAGCCCTACCGGATGTTCACCTCCCGGGCCGAGTACCGTCTCCACCTCCGAATCGACAACGCAGATGACCGCCTGACACCAGTTGCGCAGCGTGTTGGACTGGCCTCCAAGGAGCGACTGTGCAAGCACGCGCAGAAGACGGCGGACAAAGACGCGGCGAAACGGTTCCTGGAGTCGGTCAGGGCAGATCCCGCCACGTGCCCGGCGTTGGGGTTGACTCAGGAGGAAAGGCCGACACTGGCGGAATGGCTGCGACGACCGGCAGCAAGCGTTGCAGTCCTGGCGGACCTGATTCGCGCGGGCTTAGGCCGAGAACCGGTGCGCGGCGCGCTCCAGACAGTCGAAACGGAATTCAAATATGACGGCTACATCCAGCAACAGGAGCGAATGGTTCGACGGCTGAAGGAGTCTGAGGCGAGAGTGATTCCGGCGTCGTTTGGGTATGATGGAGTGCCTGGGTTGAGTCGCGAAGTGAGGGACAAGCTCAAGAGAGTCGGTCCGACGACGCTGGGGCAGGCGGCGAGGATTCCAGGCGTCACGCCGGCCGCGATTGGAGTTCTCGACGTTTATTTGACGCTGGCGGGGGCGCAACGAAGCAGCAGAAAGCGTGGCCATGATGTCGATTGAGGCATCGATTCGACGGGCGTGGTGTGACGCTGTGGTTCTGGGTGCCGGACAGTGGGCGTGTTTGGAGCGGCACTTGACGCTCTTGCGTCTGTGGAACGCAAGGGTGAATCTGGTGGGAGCATCCACCATCGCTTCCGCGGCCGTGAAGCATTATTGTGAATCCTTGTTTCTCGCTGCGAGGTTGCCGGACGAGGTGGGCACCGTGGTGGACATCGGTTCCGGAGCTGGCTTCCCTGGGTTTCCGTTGGCCGTGATGTGCCCGAACGTCCAGGTTGTGCTGATTGAGTCGGACAAAAGAAAGGCCGCCTTCTTGCGCGAGAGTTGTGGATTGCCAAACCTCCAAGTGGCAACGATCCGGATGGAGAACTACAAGGGCGCCTGCGACGCGGTGATTACGAGGGCGGTGGATCCGCACCAAGTCCGCGTGTGGGCGGCGGGGCATGCGAAGTGCCTGGGTTTTATCGGCTCCATGCGTGACATTTTGACGCTTTCCAAAGACGCTGCCTTTGCAACCCGGAGTGCGGCCGCGTTTCCCTGGGCGCCGAGGAACGGCTCGTTTTGGGGAACGTTCCACGTGAAACCTCGTTGACCCCGTGTTCCACGTGAAACACCCCTCGCCCGTGATAGCATAGTCGTTTCCTAACCCGACCGCCCCCGGAGCATTCTGAATGGGCAGAACTATTGCAGTCGCCAACCAGAAGGGTGGCGTTGGCAAGACGACCACCGCCATCAATTTAGCCGCGTCCCTCGCCGCCAACGAGATCCCGGTTCTGTTGGTGGATATGGATCCGCAAGGCAATTCCACCACAGGCGTGGGCATCCCCAAGAGGCCGGCAATGCCGACCGTGTACGACGTACTCGCCGGCGCCAAATCGGCCGCCGATGTTCTTTGCCCGACCGCGTTCGACGGCCTGAGCCTCATTCCCGCCGATAAAAATCTCGTTGCGGCCAATCTCGAACTCGTCGACGCGCCGAACCGCGAACTCCGCCTCAAGAACGCCCTCGCACCACTCGCCGAGTCATTTCAATACATCCTGATCGACTGCCCCCCCGCACTCGATCTTCTGACACTCAACGCAATGATCGCCGCCGAGTCCATTCTGATCCCAATTCAATGTGAGTTCTTCGCGCTTGAGGGCATTTCCCAACTCATTGACACCATCGAACGCCTGCAGTCCTCCATCCACCCCAATCTCCGCATCGAGGGCATTCTCCTCACTATGTACGACGACCGCACCAACCTGACCCGCCAGGTGGCCAGCGATCTTCAGGAATTCTTTCAAGACCAAGTCTTCAATACTGTCATCCCGCGCAGTATCCGGCTCGCCGAGGCGCCGAGCTACGGCAAGCCTATTCTCGCCTACGATGTCCGCTCCCGCGGCTCGGAAAGCTACGTCAAACTTGCCAAGGAAATCATCTCCCGTGACCAACACGTCTGACCCTTCCCGCAAAGCTCTGGGCCGCGGACTCTCCTCCCTCATCCCACAAAAACAAGCCTCCTCCGCAACGCCCCCTAACCAATCCGGCATTCTCTCCCTGCCACTGGATCACATCCAGCCCAACCCCCTCCAACCGCGGGAGGATTTTGACTATGAACGCCTCACCGAACTCGCTCAATCCATCCGTGAGAACGGCGTCATTCAGCCAATCATCGTCCGCCGCGTCGGCACTACGTACCAACTCATCGCCGGCGAGCGCCGGTGGCGCGCCGCCAAACTCGCCGCCCTCTCTCATGTGCCCGCCGTCATTCAGGATTTTGCCGATGACCGGCTCATGGAGATTACCCTCATCGAGAACATCCAGCGCGAGGATCTCAACCCCATCGAAGTAGCCCATGCGTTTGACCGGTTGAACAAGGAGTATCACCTCAGTCACGATCAGATCGCCCAGAGAACAGGCAAGGACCGCTCCACGATCACCAACCTGCTTCGTCTACTGAAACTTCCCGGTGACATCCAGGCACTGCTCGCCAGCCACAGGCTCTCAATGGGTCATGCACGGGCCCTCCTCGGTCTGCCTACCCCCGAATTGCAGCTTCAGGCCGCCCAGAGAATCACCTCCGAAGGGCTTTCGGTCCGGCAGGTCGAGCGCCTCGTTCAGAAGATGACGGAACCGCGCGAGCCAAAATCCGCCGACGAGATCCCCCTCGACGCGAACACTCGCGCGGCATTGCAGGAACTCGAACGCGTCTTGGGCACTCGCGTGCGCATTGTTCAGAAATCGGACAATCGAGGCAGAATCGAAATCGAGTACTATTCCGTGGAGGAACTGACTCACATCTATGAAGTGATTGTTCGGGAGAGTTAAGGGATTGGTGCCGGCGGTAGGACTCGAACCTACGACCTGCGGATTATGAGACCGCCGCTCTAACCACCTGAGCTACACCGGCGCACCGTCCGACACCCTTAGGGTACGGGTTCGCTGACTTGCCTGTCAATTACCGCAGTATCAGTACCGTCTGTCTCATCTTTCGTTCTTGACATCATCGGAACCCGGGTCCATAGTGGGGCCAGACAGAGGGAACTCAGTGTTCGCCTCTGGTCTTGTCGGTTGAAACTTCGCAGTTCCCGGTGGTCGAGCTGAGAGCCTCGACCGGGTACCACGACGCGAGAGAGGAGGTTATCCATCGAGATAGATCACCTCATGGGGCGACTACCCGGTACCTGATGCGTCTAGCTGTGCGTCTTCACCGTCCAACGGTCTCCGGAGTGAGACCTCAGACGAGCGGCCTTACGCGCCGCGGAGAAAAAAAGGCTCAACACAGTTGTCGTGTCCCGCTCGGCGGGATCTGATGGCGTCAGGACTTGGCGGTCGCCCTTTCGCTGTTCAGCCGATGCATTGACACTGACAAGACCCCTTCTGTAGAGTCATGGATGAGTCTGTCGGCCACTGCGTACGACGACTGATACACACTCTGTGAGTCTCATCTCTTTTCAAGGCGTTTCGAAGAGTTATCCAATCTACCGCTCTCCTTCACAACGCCTGAAGGAACTGCTGACCCTAAACCGCCTCCGATTCCACGACGATTTCTGGGCTCTCCGGGATATCTCTTTTGAAATCAACAAGGGAGAGACGTTCTGCATTATCGGCGAGAACGGTTCCGGTAAGAGCACGCTCCTCCAGATTGTCGCTGGAATACTCGCTCCGACAGAAGGCCGTGCCGAGATTTCCGGACGCGTCTCCGCCTTGCTGGAACTCGGGTCCGGCTTCAATCCCGAGTTTACGGGCCGGGACAATGTTTATCTGAACGCTTCCATCCTTGGGTTCTCCTCGGCGGGAATCGACCGCATCTACAAAAAAATAGAGGAGTTCGCGGAAATCGGCGAATTCATCCATCAACCCGTCAACACGTATTCGAGCGGCATGGTCGTCCGGCTTGCCTTCGCTGTGGCGATTCACGTCGACCCGGAGATTCTCATCGTCGATGAGGCGCTGGCCGTCGGAGATATCTACTTTCGCCAGCGCTGCCTGCGCAAAGTGCATGAGCTCCGCTCGAAGGGCGTCACGATTCTTTTCGTGTCCCACTCAGCCGGCGATGTCAAGTCGATCGGCGACCGCACGTTGTGGCTCGACAAGGGCCGGCTGCGGGCGCTGGGCGCCACCGACCGTGTCGTCGGCCAATACCTCGCGGCGATGGTGGATAAGGATTCAGCCTATCTTGAGCACGCTGTTCCAGAGAATCCCCCGGCCGGCGCTGTCGTCGCGCCGGAAGTCGTTTTGAACATCCCCAATATCGACCATCGCCATGGAGACGGCCGCGCCGAGGTACTCGGCATCGCCGTCATGGATGAGTTCGGAAAGCCCGTCTCTCTGCTGACGCCTGATTCGAGAATCACTGTTCGCATCTCTGCTACGGCGAAGGAGCCGTTGGCCAATCCGAACGTCGGTTTCATGCTCCGGAATCACCTCGGAGTGGACTTCGCCGGAACCAATACCATACGCGAGGGCGTGAAGATCCCGCCAATGAGGCCGGGTGATGTCTACACGGTCGACTTTCACATCGACTTGCCGCACCTTTATCCGAGCGCGTTCTCCTTTTCGCCGGCGATCGCCGACGGCACTCTGATCGCGTACAAGATGTGTGACTGGATCGACAACGCCATTACCCTTCAGATGAGCCACGGAGACGGGCAGGTATACGGTTACGTGCATCTGCCTTGCCGAATCGACGTCAACACAGCCATCGGTCACCCTCGCACCGCTCCGGAGGCCCGGCTTGCTTGAATTCACAGGTGAACGGCTCATCCCCGGCCAGGTGGACCCAGACCTCTGGAATGAACACTATTGCCGCTATCTGTTCGCCTCGCGATTGGCGGCAAGAAAACGAGTTCTGGACGTCGCCTGCGGCGCGGGATATGGGGCGGACTGCCTGGCCCAGGCCGCCTCATCGGTCACGGCAATTGACCTCTCACCCGAGGCGGTTGCCTCCGCGCGCGCCACATACCCGGCCCCGGCGATCCGGTTCCTGGCGGCCGATGCCCGTTGCCTTCCCTTTCCGGATGCGTCGTTCGATCTCATTACCGCATTCGAGGTGATCGAACACCTCGAAGATCCGCAGTCCCTCCTCGCTGAGGCCCGCCGGCTCCTGGCGCCCGGAGGGCAGTTGGTTGTTTCGACGCCGAATCGCCTGTACTACGCGGAAACGCGAAAGCTCTCCGGACCCAACCCGTATCACGTCCGCGAACTCGACTTCCAGGAGTTCCGAGCCGCTCTCGACAGCGTCTTCCCGTCGGTCACGCTCTTTCTTCAGAACCACGCCGACAGCCTTGTCATTCGCCCCGCTCTGGCGCCGCTCACACAGGGAGAGCTTCGAATGGAGCCGGCCGATGCCGAACCGGATAGTTCCCACTTCTTCCTGGCCGCCTGCGCCCTGACACCCCAAACCGGTACTCCGACCTTCCTTTACTTGCCTGCCACGGCCAATGCCCTGCGCGAGCGGGAACACCACATTGAAAAGCTCGAGACTGAAGTCGCCCAAAAATCACAATGGCTCGATCAGCTTAAGACCGAGCACTCGGAGCTCGTCGATCTCTACCGCGAGCAGTCAGCACAGATGAAGGCTGTGCAGGCCTGGGGCATTGAGATGGACGAAAAGCTGAAGGCCGCCGCCGCGCAAATCCAGGAGGAGTTAGAACGCCACCAGGCCAACGTCCGCGAGATCGCCGGGGGCTATCAATCCAAGGTGGCCGAACTGGAAGCAGAGAACGTCCGTACGGCCGAAATTGCAAAGACCAATATCGACCGCCTGGAAACTCAACTCGCCGAGGCCCGAGCCGAACTGGTTCGCTGCGTCGACATTCTGCACCAGACCGAAAAGACCGTCCAGGAACGAACGGTCTGGGCCCAGGACTTGCAGAAACGGGTCGAAGAACTCGAATCCGCCATCAATTCCATTCAAGGGTCTCGGTGGCTCAGGTTCGGACGGAAGATCGGAGTAGGTCCCGACCTGTCGCGGTACTGATCCATGGCGTTGCTCCTCCGCCTGTTGCGCAATCTGCCGCTCCTGCTTCTGTCGCCTTTCCTATGGGCGGCCGCGGCGGTCTTGATCACGCTGGCCGATCTCGCTTTTCTGATATTCGGCCGCCAGCGTTCCGCCGGGAACACGATGCCCGACACCTCGGCCGCCAGTGTCGTGATTCCCAATTGGAATGGCCGCGACCTCCTTGAAAAGTACCTCCCACCACTGGCCGAAGCCATGTCCGGAAATGCCCGGAACGAGATCATCGTCGTCGACAACGGCTCAACCGACGGCAGCGCCGAGTTCGTCCGTTCCACCTTTCCGCAAGTTCGTTTGGTCGCCTTGCCGAAAAACCTCGGCTTCGGCGGCGGATCGAACGCCGGCTTCGCCGCCGCCCAAAACGACATCGTTGTCCTGCTGAACAGTGACATGAGGGTCGATTCCGGATTCCTCCAACCGCTTCTGGATGGCTTCACCGACGCTTCGGTCTTCGCCGTCACGTCCCAGATCTTTTTCAGCGATCCCGGCCGCAAGCGCGAGGAAACCGGTCTGACCCAGGGCTGGTGGTCCAGCGGCTTCCTCCGCCTGCGCCATGTGGCCGACGAGGCCGTCAACGAACTCTTCCCTTGCTTTTATCCCGGCGGCGGATCATCGGCCATCGACCGCCGCAAGTTCCTGGAGCTGGGCGGCTTCGACCACCTCTTGCGCCCCTTTTATCTTGAGGACACCGACCTCGGCTACATGGCGTGGAAACGCGGCTGGAAGGTGTATTACCAGCCGGCCAGCAAAGTGTGGCACGAACATCGCGGGACCATCGGCAAAAACTTCGACCAGTCCTACATCGACGGTGTTCTTTACAAAAACCTCATCCTGTTCTGTTGGAAGAACATACACTCCTTCCGGGCGATCCTCAGCCACCTGGTCAACTCCTGGGTCGGCGCCGTTTTGAGCGTCCTGGCCGGCCACTCCATGGAACGCGCCACCCTGGGCGGGCAATGGCGGGCTCTTCTCCAGGCGCCGGAAGCTCTCCGCTCCCGGTGGCGGGCCCGTTCCCTGGCCGCCATTGGCGATGAGGAGGCATTCCGCCGCCCCATGGGAGCGTACCACCGCGACCGCTTCCATTCAATTCAAGCCGATCCCGAACGGTTGAACGTCCTTTTCGTTTCTCCCTATCCGGTCAGCCCGCCATCACACGGCGGCGCCGTGTTCATGAATCAGGCCGTGCGCCAGCTTGGCCCATTGGTGAATCTGCATCTAATCGTCCTGGTTGACTCACCGCACGAAATCCCCGCCCATGACGAATTGGCCGGCGTGACACGGTCGATGGAGTTCATCGTCCGGCTGGAAGGGCTGCCGGCTACGATCGGCTCGATTCACCCTTACGCGGTCCGCGAGTTCGCCAACAAGGACCTCGAATGGCTCATTCACCGGCAGGTCTACATTCAACGGATTCATGCGGTTCAGTTGGAGTACACCAACATGGGCCAATATGCCGCCCGCTGTGACCGGCTGGCATGGTTCCTCTTTGAGCACGATGTCTATTTTCAGTCGATCGCGCGCGCTCTTGGCTCCATGAAACCCCTGGCTCGAGTGAAAGCATCGTTTGAGTACCTGCGGGCCCTGCGCTATGAACTGCGCCTGCTCCCGGCCCTTGACCGCGTCCAGACATGCACCACAGAGAACCGCGACTACCTGCTGTCTTTCCTGCCCGAGTTGCAGGGCCGCATTGACGCCCATCTCCGGGCCGGAATCGAAGTCGATTCCTACAAGTTCACTGCAACCGGCCGCACGCCAAGGACCATGCTCTTTCTCGGCAGTTTCCGCCACGAGCCGAACCGGATTGCCTTGAACTGGTTTCTTAAACAGGTGATGCCGCGCGTGCTCAAACGCGCGCCGGATGCCCGGCTCACCGTGATCGGCTCCGACGCTCCGGCGGCCCACACGCTGCCCGATTTCGGCGGCGCTGTCGAGTTGCTGGGTTTCGTCGATGACATCCGGCGGCCTTTGGGTGGCCACGCCGTCTTCGTCTGCCCCATCCTCAGCGGTTCGGGAGTGCGGGTGAAGCTCCTCGAAGCGTTCGCATCCGGAATGCCCGCGGTTTCAACTTCGGTCGGCGCCGAGGGACTCTCCAACCCCGAAGGACAGGTCTGCGCCATCGCCGATGACCCGGAACAATTTGCCCGCCGCATCATCGAACTTTTCGAAGACCCGGATCTGGCCAGCCGGATGGCCGGCCGTGCGCGTGCCTATGTCGAGCGATACCGCGACATGCGGATCATGACAGCGGAACTCGCGTCCAGCTACCGCTCAACCCTCACTGCGAAGCTTTCCGCGTCTGCCCGAACGAGCGTTCAATCGCCTTCGTGATCTTCTTCGCCGCCCGGTCCAGGTCCTTGGGAGAACTGGTTTTGGGCCTCACGTAGGCAGACCACAGCACGTGGCTGGTTTTTCGATCCACGAGAAAGATCGTGCCCTTGCCCCTGGAAAGACCGCTCGTGCGGATGCCCGCGCCATCAGCGTCCTTCACCTCCGATTCCGCCTTTTTATCTTTCTCGTCCTCGCCGGACGCAACGGGCTTCGGCGGCGGATACATCTCGCTCATCCGCTGCTGAAAGCCCTTGCCTACCGTGTCGGTGAAAACGGCGTCGGCCACGTTCGGATCGGCAACGACGCCCAGAATCCCGCTCTTGGCCAGATGATTGGCAACGAACTGCTCGATCCCGTTGGGCATGGGCAGAAAGTACACGGTCCTGATGCCCTGCAACTGGGCGTCCGGGGCGGGATGCGCGGCCGGGGTCTGCGCCGCCGCCAAGCTTAGGGCGAGGAAAAACGGAATAGCTCTCACACCGCCATCATATCGCGCCGCTACAATGGGTACTTCGACGCGCCGTGTACAAGCAGCAGAAGATCACCGTCGTCATCCCTTGCTTGAACGAGGAGCAGGGCATCGAGCAGGTCCTCCGGCGCATGCCCGATTTCGTGGACGAAGTGATTGTCGTCGACAACGGCTCGACGGACCGGACATCGGACGTCGCCACGGCGCTTGGAGCCACGGTCATCCGCGAAGACGTCCGCGGCTACGGCCGCAGCTACAAAAAGGGTTTCTCGATCGCCAGAGGAGACATCATCGTCACGCTGGACGGCGATCACAGCTATCCGCCCGACGCCATCAGCTATCTGCTGGAAGCTTTTTTCCACCTCAAGGCCGACTTTCTGAACGCCTCCCGCTTTCCGGTCAGAGACCGCAACGCCATGAGCTTCAAGCACAAGTTCGGCAACCTGGTGCTTTCGCTCGCCATGTCGCTGCTGTTTTTTCGCTGGGTGTCGGATTCGCAGAGCGGAATGTGGGTGCTCCGGCGGTCGATCCTCGACGGCATGATTCTTGAGTCCGATGGCATGGCCTTTAGCGAGGAGATCAAGATTGAGGCGTTGCTGCGGCCGGGCACGCGGTTTGAGGAGATTTCGATCATGTACTCCTCCCGTCTGGGCGAGATCAAGTTGAATCCCTGGCGCGACGGCTTCAATAATCTGTTCTTCCTGATGAAAAAACGTTTTGCCAGGAAGCGCGGTTAGTGATACTCTACAAAGTGCCCGCCTGTGTTTCCCGCTCACTCGTCCTTGAGCGGAACTCCCTCTTTGTTGGCAAGACGTGATGCTTGATGTGTCGGTGGTGATTCCGAACTTCAACCGCGCGGGGCTGTTGAAGCGCGCTCTTGAGAGTGTTGCGGCGCAGACCGGAACGCCGGCCGGCGTGGTGGTGGTTGATAACGGGTCCACCGACGGGTCGGCGGAATGCGCCAGGGAGTCCGGCGCTCAAGTGATTCGGTTTCCGGCCAACCTGGGTTTTGCCAGGGCGGTCAACGAGGCAGCGCGGGAATGTACGGCACGCTACATCATGGTGCTCAACAACGACGCCGTTCTGGCGCCGGAGTGTCTTGCGCGCCTGTACGAGGCCGCCGACCGTTCAGGGGCGGCTTTCGCCGCGCCAATGGTCCTGAGCGAAGCCAATCCCGCGGTGATCGACGCGTCCTGGGATCTGCTCTCGTTCAGCGGCTGCGCCCTGCGCGCCGGGCACGGCTCTGTTCTGGCCGGACCTTTCCTGTCGGCGCGGACCATTCAGTTTGCGCCGTTCACCGCCCTGCTGCTGCGGACCTCGGTTTTCAAGGCACTGAATGGCTTGAACGAAGACCTGGGCACCTACATGGAGGATGTCGAGTTCGGCCTGCGTTGCGCGTTCCATGGACGAGCCGGCGTTTACGAACCCTCGGCGCGGGCCGTGCATCGCGGCAGCGCGACCGACGGGGCCTGGAGCGGACGCATGGTCGGTCAAATCTCCCGCAATCAACTGCTCATCGTCGCCATGCATTGGCCGGACCGGTTGGGGTTCGGGTTGGCGTGGAAGGTCGCCGCCGGACAGGCGCTCTGGGGACTTCTGGCGTTGCGCCACGGGCGGTTCATCGATTGGCTCGGCGGCAAACGCGATGCGATGCGTCTCTATGGCCGGCTCCGGGCGTTACCGCGTCATGCGCCGCCTCAAGTTCTGGCCACCGTTCTGGGAAAATCGGACGCCGAACTGCGTTCGCTTGCGCGCGGCGCCTTCTGGAATCTGTACCGCCTTTTGACCCCAACGGGAGGCGCCTGAAATGACCTGCGGCGCCGTCATCGTCACGTGGAACTCGGGCGCCCATGCCGCCCATTGTCTCGATGCCCTTCTGCGGCATGAGCCGGCGATGCCCGTGGTCGTCGTCGACAACGCTTCCACGGACAACACACTCGCCGAAATAGGAGCGAGACCGGGCGTCAGCGTCATCACGAACCCCGAGAATCGGGGATTTGCCTCCGCCGTCAACCAGGGCGTGATGGAGCTTGCCGGATGCGAGTTGGTCCTCGTCATCAATCCCGATGCGGTTGTACAAACCGGCATCGGCGCTCTGGCCGGCGAGTTCGAGGATGCCCGGACAGGCGCTTGCGGGGGCAGGCTTCTCGATCACAGCGGCGCACCTCAGACCGGTTTCGAGTTGCGCCGTTTCCCGACTCCGTCCGCGCTTGCTTTTGAATCTCTCGGCATCAACCGTTTATGGCCGTCCAACCCGGTGAATCGTAAATATCGCTGCCTGGACCTGGCGGCTTCGGCCCCGTGTGATGCCGAACAGCCCGCCGGAGCGTTCCTGATGATCCGCCGCGAGGCGTGGCAGAGCGTGGGCGGATTCGATGAGGGATTCCATCCGGTCTGGTTCGAGGATGTCGATTTCCTGAAGCGGCTCGTGGAGGCGGGCTGGCGCGTCCGGTTCACGCCGTTCGCGTCGGCGGTCCATGCGGGCGGGCACTCGGTCTCGTTGATGGCGCGCGAGGCCCGCGCCGCAGCCTGGTATGGTAGCCTCCTAAGATATGCGATTCGGCATAGCTCGTATGCCGGGCGATTGGCGGTGTGTTGCGCGGTGTTTGCCGGCGCGCCGCCGCGGGCCGCTGTGTCCGCGGTCCAACAATTCTCTTTTTGCCCCTTCCGGGTTTGCGGTAAAGTGATGCGGCTGGCACTGGCTGCACTTCTGTCCGCGGATTCGTCCGGTCCGGGAGGGGTTGATCCAAAACCGGTCCTGCCACCGGGCGCTCATGGGTATGCGAATCTGGTTAATACCGGGGATAGGTCACCTCATTGATGGCAAATCATGAGTTCGTGTCGGTCACTATCGTGACCTACAACAGCGGCAGGTACATCAAGCGCTGCATTCATTCGGTGCTGGCCCAGAAGGGACCGGCCATCGAGGTCATCGTCGTGGACAATAATTCCACCGACGGCACGCGCGACATCCTTGAACAGTTCGAGGACCGCATCACCATCGTTTATAACGATCACAATGC
>Ga0172368_10003768_pt1 | contig 18051 bp, 18 predicted proteins | sample Lak11m_FD_114540 | JGI IMG/M metagenome (GOLD analysis project Ga0172368, IMG submission 114540) | Freshwater microbial communities from Kabuno Bay, South-Kivu, Congo - kab_022012_11m | ecosystem: Environmental > Aquatic > Freshwater > Lake | place: Democratic Republic of the Congo: South-Kivu...
AAATAGATCGCCATTTCCTCCCTCGTTTTTGCCTTTTACAGTGTGCCTCCCAGCCACTTTTCTGTTCTCATTTCGCTTTTATTGAATTTTTTCACAACCTCCCGGTGGGCGGGACAGGGCCTGTCCCGAGCTTTCGAGGGAGTGGGGCTCTTAACCTGAGATCAGGCTGCAACCTTACAGCCTGATCTCACGTATATCATCGTAGAAATGTGTGGAGGATAGATATTATGTACAAATTACTCATCCGTCTGGGCATCAACGCTGTGGCTGTGTACGCCGCAATCTACCTGCTCAACGGGCGCGGTATCACCGCCGAGCCGGACAGCTGGTTTTACTACCTGGCCCTCGGCCTGATCTTTGGCCTGGTCAACGCCATCATCCGCCCGCTGCTGGTCACGCTCTCCTGCCCGCTGATCGTCCTGACCCTCGGCCTGGGCACGCTGCTGATCAACACCCTGATGTTCTACCTGTCCGGCTTGATCGGCCAGAATTTTGGCGTCGGCTTCACCGTGGACGGCTTCTGGCCCGCCTTCCTGGGTTCCTTGATCATCAGCGCGGTCAGCCTGGTGCTCAACGCTGTTTTCCACGGCGAGTTGAATCGCAAAAAGCGCGATTAGCTGAAACCGGCTGCCCAATGTCAAGAAACGCGCAAACCAGCTCTGCGCGTTTCTTGACATTGGGCGAGGAAATCTTGTATAATTTTATCAACATTGTACCGGCGGCTTGCCGGTCTCCGTATCAGCACATCGTTCGCCTGCCCCACCCACAAACACATCCGCCAGCTCAACGCTTGGCCCATATCGAACCCGGAAGCTTGCCGTCGGGCGGCCCGTTTGGGCGCGCCAAATTCGCGCAACACCGCTACTTTTTGAGATGACACGCTGATTTCGTATTTTCAGAGAGGGGATACGCATGACCGACGCAGCCATCCGCGCATTTGTCGCCATCGAATTACCTGCCAGCCTGCAAGCTGCGATCAACGACGTGATGCGCGGCTTGCAGCAGACCTCCGGCAAAGCCGTCCGCTGGGTCACGCCCCGCAATCTCCACCTGACCTTAAAATTTCTGGGCAACGTATCCCCGACCAATTTGACAACTCTGATGAAATCCATCACCCTCGAATCGGCCCGCCACAAGGCTTTCGATTGCACGATCGGCACGCTCGGCGCTTACCCCAACAAGGCCCGCCCGCGCATCGTGTGGGTTGGTGTGCAGGCTCCCCCCGCGCTGCTCGAACTGCAGCGCGCCATCGACCGCGAAACCGACCGGCTGGGATACCCCGGCGAAGACCGCGACTTCTCACCCCATCTAACCCTCGGCCGCGTATCGCAGCACGCCAGCGCACAGGAAGTCAAACAGGTGGCCGACACGCTCAACCAGGCGGAAGTTGGCCAAATTGGCGCGGTCAATGTCGACAGCATCCGCCTCTTTCGCAGCGACCTCCAGGCCGGCGGGGCGGTCTATACCTCGCTGCTGTCGGCGGCCCTGAGCAAATAGCGCGCGCCTTTCGGTTTTTCTGTGCTAAAATCGACCTATCCAATCCGCTCAATGCACGCGGTGTGCGTTGAGAACCGTTTTTAGCAGCGTTAACGAGGTGAGACCTGAATACATTGGAAGTCGCCCGCAGTATTGTGGATGCACTTGAAGAAAGAAAAGGAGAAAATATCGTTCTCCTGGACATCCACGAAATCACATCCTTCGCCGATTATTTCGTGATTTGCTCCGGCTCCAGCGACCGGATGCTCAACGCCCTGGCCGACGCGGTCAGCGAGAAGGCCCACCAGGGGTATCATCTGCCTGCCCGTGTCGAGGGACGCCCCGAAGACGGCTGGCTGCTGGTGGATGTTGGCGACACCATTGTGCATCTCTTTGCCCCCGAGCAGCGCGACTATTACCGCCTGGAACAGCTCTGGGACAAAGGCAAGGTCTTGCTCAGGCTGCAATAGGCATTCCGCCTAAATCCAGCTGAGCTGAATTTCAGCCCGCGACAGCGCGCTTTTTCCCGCCACACCCACCAGGCGGGTTTCGCCGGGCAGCAAGTCAAAATAGTTGTCTTCCGGGTAATAACCTGGCGGCAAGAGAATCTGGACGGCGTGCGCGTACGTGTTCGATTCCAGTTTAATTGTCTGCTGCGCCTCGTCCATCTCCCACTTGACTTCCGCCCCAATACGTTTTAGGTTACGGAAATCGAGGGCGCGGAACAGGCTGGCCTGGCAGTTGGCGCCCGCAATCCGCGCATACCACAGTCCTTCCATCGAACCGTGCGGCCCCCGGCTGAAGCGCAGGACGCGCGTGCGCGAGAGCGCCCTGGCGCAGACCGGCGTGCGCTGCACCTCGCGGTCCAATCCATCCAGGGTCACATAGCCGTACTCCAGTTCAAAGTTCTGATCCTCGGCCAGGTCGTTGGCCGCCGTCACGTGCAGCTCATTGAAACCATAGGGGCGCAGGATCAGGCGCAGCGGCTGGAAAGCCCTGCGCACAAAGTAATAGGACGGCTTGCGTTTTTGCAGCGCGTCGATAATCGTCCAGCCCACTTCACCCCAGCAGTCGGCGAACATCCAGAACAACCCGCCGTGACAGCGCGGGTTAGCGCGCAGCGCGTCGAGGGCATAGCCATACATCAAGCCCTGGGTCAGTCCGGAATACAGCAGGTACTGGTCCAAATCCAGTTTTTCCGGGTCGGTATAATGCTTTTGGATGCCCGCGCGCACGGTCAATTTCTCAAACGTATTGGTGTGGTGCTGCCAGGCCGGGCTGCTCTCCTCGGCGGGCTGCCCGTCCAGGTAGTGCAGGGTTGTCTCTTTGCTGCACGCGCCGATATAGCCAAATTCCGAGATAAAGCGCGCGTCGACCTGATCGTAAATTTCGGGGGTGATGCGCTTATTCATATCCGGGTTCATCATCGCGTCAAACCAGTGATGCCGGTCGCCCACCTCGGCTGAATTGGGATGCGCACCGCCGTAAGGCGACCCATTCCAGTATGGCACGCCAGGGTCATTGCGCCGCACCACCTCGGGCAGCAGGTGATTGTAAATCCAGGCCCCGCTGCGCGTCTGCTCCTTCCACCATTCGTCAAAGCCCCAGTTGTTTTCGTTCGAGCCACTCCACAGCCCAATGCAGGCATGTCTCGACAGCCTGCGGGTCTGGAATTCCGCTTCTCGGCGCACTTCTTCGCGAAACCAATCCAGGTGATCGGGGTAGGGCGTACAGGCGAACATAAAATCTTGCCAGATCAAAATACCCTTGCGGTCACAGGCCGTGTAAAAAGCCTCCGGCTCATATAAACCACCCCCCCATACGCGCAGCATATTAAAATGAGCTGCGGCCGCCTCGCCCACCAGGCGGGCGTAGCGCGCCGCGCTGACCCGCGCGTAGATCGTATCCGCTGGGATCCAGTTGGCGCCCTTGCAAAAAATCTTGCGCCCGTTGATATGCAGGGCAAAATCGGGCTGGGTTTCAAGCTCCAGGAAGCGAATGCCATATTCAAACTGGGCAAAAGTCTCCTGGCCCGCGCCGCACTCCAGGGCCACCTCAACTTTGTGCAAATGAGGCTTGCCCAGGCCGTTCGGCCACCACAGCAGTGGATTGGGGATCTCCACCGCTAGGTCGATATGGTTCAAGCCCGAACGCAGCAAGCACGGACCGCTGCTGGCGCTGAAGACGCGCCGGTCAGGCGATATGACTTTCAACGTGACCGCTCCCTGGCAGGTCTTATAGAAATGCAGCCCCTCCACGTTGATTTGTGCGGACAGGCGCACCCCGCCATCGATGCGCTGCGGACGCAAACTCACGTCGCGCACGGTTGCTTCCGACAGCGCGCGCAGGCGCACATCCCCGCCGATCGCGCTGGTGGGCACACGCGGCGACCAGTCCCAGCCCCAGCTGTACTGTGGTTTGCGCGCAAAGGCGCGCCGCCAGTCGCCGCGTTCCGGCCGGCCGTTGCCAGCCTCGGTGCTGGTGCGGATCTGCATAGCCGCCACATCCTCTTCGGTCACCTGCTCCACCCCGCTCGACAGACGGATCAGGATGCGGTTGCTGCCGGTGTGAAGCCAGGCGCGCACATCCTTCACAAACGGATAGAAGGCACTGCGGTGGCTGCCAATATGCATCCCGTTGAGAAAGATTTCGGCATTGCTGTCGAGCCCGTTCAGTTCCAGCTCAATACAATCTGAGGTAAAGAAGCTGGCCTGCAAGTCAAAATCGCGGCGCAGCCACCAGGAGCGCTTTTCAGTCCACTCACAGGCATAGCTGTTCATGCCCAGCAGCGGTTCCGCGATCCGTTTGGCCTTGATCAGGCCCTGGTGAATGTCACCAGGCACGGGCTGAGCCAGCCAGTCTTCCACCTGCGCGTCCACCAAGGCGGCCTGCTCCGGGTCAAATTCGAGCAAGTCGTCACGCATCTCCCAAACGCCGTTTAGCAGAATCTCTTGTTTCATGGACAGTCCAAAGATTTTCTAAAGATAGCAAGCGCGCTTCAGCGCATCCCACACTAGCAAATACTAAATTTCTTAACTACACGTATTATAAACAAAAACACCCGTTCTTTAAAACCAAACAGGGGCGATTTTATAGAGCTTTCTTATAGTCAGCTGACAGATCAACCTGAATATGCCTTCTCACAGCACTTCGTTCTGGATAGGACAGAAAACAGAGTTTGAGAGAATTTGGGCACGTTTCGTGCCCAAATTCTCTCAGAAAACTTCTTGCCCCTCTCCGATTTTATGGGCAGGGGTTGGGGAGGGGTTCGCCCAGCAGGACTTAAAAAAGGCGTGGGCGCTTTCCAGCTAGATCAGCACATCCACCACCAGCGCGACGAACAAGAACATCAGATACATGCTCGACACGCGGTACATCGTGAAAGCCGTTTTATTGCCGCCATTCTTCAGGACGCGCCAGGCGCTGTAGATCAGCCACGCGCCCAACACCACCGCCGAAACCAGGTAGATGCTGCCCGCCATCTTGAGCAGCGGCATCACCAGGGTCAGCGCCACCAGCTCAAGCGTGTAGATAAAGACCTGCTTGCGCGTTTCAACCTCGCCGCGCACCACCGGCAGCATCGGCACATTGCCGCGCGCGTAGTCGTTGCGCCGCACCAGCGCCAGCGCCCAGAAATGCGGCGGGGTCCAGAAGAAGATGATCGCGAACAGAAACAGAGCCGGGATCTCCAGTCGGCCGGTCGCGGCCGCCCAACCCACCAGGGGCGGGATCGCGCCGGCGCCGCCGCCGATCACGATGTTCTGCACGGTCAGGTGCTTCAGCCAGACCGAATAAAGCAGCACATAGTAGATCATGCCCGCCAGCGACAGGACCGCCGCCAGCAGGTTGACAAAACCCGCCAGCAGGAAGAATGCCGCCAGGCACGCGCCCAGACCGTAGGCCAGGCCTTCGGCCGGTTTGAGGCGCCCGGCCGGCAGCGGGCGTTTTTCGGTGCGCTGCATGGCCTTGTCAATTTCGCGGTCGATGTATTGGTTCAAGGCGCTCGCCCCGCCGGCTGCCAGCGCGCCGCCCAACATCGTCCAGAAGGTCAACGCAAATCCAGGAATGGCACGCATCCCCAACACCATCCCGGCGTAGGTTGTCACCAGCAGCAGCAGGACAATGACCGGCTTGCTCAGGATCACAAAATCTTTGAGGCGCTGGCGCAGCGGCAGATCTTCAGCGGCCTCGGCGCGTTCATCCTCTGCGCTGCGCGCAGTCTTGCCCGCCGCGGCACAGGCCACTACCTGAATGCCCCACAGCGCCGCCGCGGCGGCCGCGTGCAGTCCGATCAGTTCGGCCGGAAAGCCGCGCGAGACCTTCAACGCGCCGATCAAAATTTGGCCGAGCGCAAGCAGGAAAACCCCGGTCGCCGCCGACAGCACCACCGGCTGGCTGCGCTGCGAGCGCCAGGCCGCGAAGAACTGCACGCCCGTCACACCCAATGCTATCAGCGTGATCACCCGGTGCAGCATCGCCAGCCAGGCCAGCGGAGATTCGGGAAGCCCGCCAGCGCACAGCGGCCAGCCTTCGCACGCGCTGCCCGCGCCGGTTGCTGTGGTCAGCGCACCGCTGACCATCAAGGCAAACACACCCGCCGCCGCCCACAGCGTCAGGCGGGCAAACGGCGATGCAAAGCGCAAGCCAGCCATGGGGCGCAATCCGGCATGTTCAAAAAAAGCCGCCACCGTCGACACCAACAGTAAGCCAAAGCTCAGCAAAGCCAGCGCCAGGTGCAGCGGCGCCAGCAGCGCCGGTGAGCCGCTCACCACGGCGTATCCACCCACCAGGCTTTGCCCCAGGATCATAAACGAAGCCGCATACAAAGGCCGGCTCACCCAAACCAGGCCGCGATTAAACAGCAGCGCCCACAGCGCGCCAGCCCACACCAACAGCCCGGCCAGCAGCGCCAACCCGCGATGGGCGACCTGGATCTGGGCCTGGATGTCGGGCGGGAAGCCGACCTGGCCGTAGCAGGTTGGCCAATCAGGGCAGGCCAGGCCAGACCCGCTGGCGCGCACCAGGTTGCCTGCCAGCATCAACACAAAAGTGGCGATCACCCCTGCCAGGAGGATGAAACGGATGCGGTTAGCGTTTGTTTTTTCGAGGTCGAAGCTGGGTGCGGACATAGTAGGGGTATCCTATCAACAGCATGGCGGCGAACGTGAACCATTGAATCGCGTAACCGAGGTGCGAGCCTTCACTCAGGTCCACCTCAGGCAGGCTGCGCTCCGGCAGCCCATCCCGGCCAGCTACCGGCGCGGCGACCAGGTATACCGGCAGCAGCGGGCGGTCCACCTGCGCGCCGATTCTCTCCAGGTTAATGAACAGCCAATAATCAAGGCGAGTCTGCCCGGCGGCCAGCGGTGGGTCAGGCACCGCGCCGAAGGTCGGCTCGGGCTGCGACCGGCGCAGCATCCCGCTCAACATGACCTGGCCATCTTCATCATAAGCGGCCAACTGCGCGGCGGATGTCTGATCGAGCGGGATCCAGCCGCGGTCGACTAAAATGGTCTGGCTGGCGTCCTCTATTATAAAGGGAGTCAGAAGATGAAAGCCTGGCTGGCCGGCCTGGCTGTACTGGTTGCGCAGCAGGACTTGCTGGGCATGGTCATAGCGGCCCTTGACCACGGCGCTGTAGTATTCTTTTGAAACCAGGTCGGCGGGCAGCCCGGCGTTGAGGTCCAGCGGCGGCTGCGCCAGGCCCTGCGCCAGACGCGTATTGTGGTCTTTGCGCTGCGCCAGGCGGTCAAGCTGCCAGAAGCCCAGGCGCGCCATCACTCCCACCGCGACAAGCACCAGCAGGGTCGTCAGGATCCAACGCCGCCCCACCATCGCCGCCGGCAGCGAAACGCGCTCGCCCTCCACTATGCCTCCACCTGCTCGGGCTTTCGAATCGGCCAGACGATGGTGCTGTACAGCCCCAGAATCAGGGCCGTTGGCAGCCCGATGGTCATTGCCCCCTGCAGGCGCGAGGCCGGGGTCAGCTGCGGCAAAACGGTCAGGCCAAAGACCTGCGTCTCGCCAAAGCTGCACGCGTATGAATATTCGTCCGGGATGTCAATTTGCAGCACGCCGCTCGACTTGGGCGGCACCCAGACGGGGCCCAGCTGGTGGCTGACGGTGTCGTCATTTTTGACCACCAGCAGGTCCCCGACCACGAACGTCAGGCTCGTGGGGATATCTGAGGCCGATTCGCCCTTGGACAGCCTTTCGGCGGTGCCCTCGGGGATCTCCAGCACGACCTTATTCGCCTCGTCGCGCGCTTCGGGGTTCTTGTTGAGCTGATACGAACCCTCGCTGATCACCCAGCCCCCAAAGATTCCTGCCAGGAGACAGATGATCACCCGCGCCATGATTGCATAGGTCATGCTGTTGCGCTTCATTGCCACACCCGCTTATTTCAAGGTACCAATCAGGTAGAGGGCCGGGTAGAAGAAAATCCAGACCAGGTCGACGAAGTGCCAGTAATTGGCGGCGGCTTCCACGGCCCAGTGCTTCTCAGCCGTGTATACGCCGCGGATGGCATTGCGCAGAATGATCGCCAGGAAAATCACGCCGGTCAGGACATGGAAGGCATGCATGCCGGTCATCATGAAGAAGACCGCGCCTTCGACGTTGGTCGCGGGGCCAAACGGCGCGATGCGCCACTCAACCCCAACCACACCAATTAAGAAGGCGATACCCAGCACCATGGTCACAATCGTGTTGGTGATCAGCCCGCGCTGGTTGCCGCGCGAGATCTGTACCTCGGCCCGGTTCATGAAGAAGCTGGAGACAAGCAGCGCGCTGGTGACGATAAAACCGACCAGCTGGTCAAGTTCCGGGCGATGCCCGCCGAGCAGGTAGAAACGCGAAACCAGCAAACCGGAGAAAACAAAGGCGTCCGAAAGGATGAACAGCCACAACCCGATGCGGGCCGTCTTGAGCCTGTATGCGTAGCTGTGCTGTGAAAGCGCTGAGGAATGTGCCGACATTAATGGCCTCCTTCATCACGGAACGCGCGCTTGATGTGCATGAAGAACCACAGGACCAGCCCGGCTTTGAGGATGGCCAGCAGCCACATGATCGCCGCCACCGGCGCGCGGGTGCCGACAAAATACTCGACGATGGTCAGGATCGCCAGGACCAAAAAGATGCCCACGCCCTGGATTAATTCTTGTTGTTTTGCTTCATCTTGATTGTTATTCATCGTTTCCTCGCATTAATCCGCGGGATGAGCAGCCGGCGCGCTCTTGTCAAATTTGACATAGCCCTCATCATCGAGACCGTAATCATAAGGTTCGCCAACCACGACCATCGGGTACTCGAAATTGTGCACTGGCGTCGGAGAGGGAACCTGCCACTCAGGCGAGCGCGACTCCCACAGGTTGCCAGTGGCAACTTCGCCCTTCTTGGCGCTGTGGAACATATTGTAGAACTGGACCAGCAAGGAGATCGCCACCAGGAACCCGGCGATGGTCACAACCCAGTGAGTTTCCACGAAGCCAGGCATCGAGGGGTCGAAGTGGGCGATGCGCCGGCGCATCCCGAGCAGGCCAACCCGCATCTGGCCCAGCGACATGAAGGCGAAACCGATCGTCAGCAGCCAGAACTGCAGCTTGCCCAGCGTCTCGTTCATCCGCCGTCCGGTGATCTTGGGATACCAGAAGTACAGCGCGGCGAAGAAGGGGAAGACAAACCCGCCGAACATGGTGGCGTGGAAATGCCCGACGATGTAATACGAGTCTTGCACGTGCAGGTCAGTCGTGACGTTGCCAGCAATCGGGCCGGTCACGCCGCCGAGCAGGAAGACCAGGATCCCGCCCAGGACAAAGTAGAAGGGGGTCTGCATGCGCAGCTTGCCCTGCCAGATCGTCGCGGTCCAGCTGAAGAACTTCACCCCGGTCGGCACGGCCACGAGCATCGTGCTGTACATAAACGGCACGCGCAGATATTCTTCCATGCCGGCGGTGTACATGTGGTGCGCCCAGACCAGGAAGCCCACCAGGGCAATCCCCAGCGAAGACAGGGCAACCCAGCGGTAGCCGAAGAGCGGCTTGCGCACGAAGACCGGCAGCAGCTCGCCGATCACGCCCAGGCCAGGCAGAATGAAGACATACACGGCCGGGTGCGAGTAGAACCAGAACAGGTGTTGGAACAGCAGCGGATTGCCGCCCTTGGCCGGGTCAAAAAAGCCCATGCCAAACAGGCGCTCAAACATCGCCATCTGGAAGGACAGGCCGATCAGCTGGGTAGCGGTGAGGGCGATGATCGAGGTCGAAAGCACCGCCCACGACAGCACGGGCATCTTGAACAGGCCCATGCCGGGCACGCGCATGCGCAGGATGGTGGCGATCAAATTCAGCGCGCCCAGGATCGAAGACCAGCCCACAAACCAGACCGCCCCGAAGAACATCTGCACGCCCATCGGGCCGCGCACGCTCAGCGGCGGGTAACCGGTCCAGCCGGTTTCAAAGCCGCCCATGAACAGGCTGGTTACCAGCACCAGGGCAGCCGGCACGGCCAGCCAGAAGGCAAAACCGTTCAGGCGTGGGAAGGCCATGTCGCGCGCGCCGAGCATCAGCGGCACAACGTAGTTGGAAATGGCCGAGATGCCCATCAGGATGCCGGCGATCAGCACGATGCCGTGCAGGCCAACCAGCGTGTTGAACATATTGAAGGTCAGGAAATCCTTGCCCGCCAGAGCCAGCTGGGTGCGGAAGATCAAAGCGAAGGTGCCGCCCAGCGAGATCAGGAAGAGGGCCAGAAAGGCGTACTGCACGCCGATGACCTTGTGGTCAAAGCTCAGACCCCAGTAGCGCAGCTGTCCGGTAGGTCCTTCAACCTCTTCGGCTTCCTTAACAGGGCGGCCCATCGCCATGTCCCACCAGTCTTTGAACGCCCCCAGGGCGATCATAAAACCGAAGACACTGAACACAGCACCCAAAACGGCGGCTGGTTCCAGGTTGATCGCCCCGGTGGTGATAACCTGGATCAGAAAAACCAGGCCAGCGCCAATCGCCGCACCGATCAACTGACCGATCACCCCGCGCACGATCCCAACAGAGAGGATTTTTTTCATGAGTACTCCTCCGATCAATGGTTACGGAATTTTCACACCAGGCCGTTTATTTCAACGACTTGATATATTCGATGATGTCGTTCACCTGCTCGTCGGTGAGCACTTTGGCGTAATCGCCGGGCATCACATTCGGAGCATACCCCTTGACGACATGCGCGTTGGGCTCCAGGATCGACTTACGCAGGTACGCCGCGTCAGCCGAAACCTTCGAACCGTCGAGCAATTCGACCTGGCTGCCATACACCCCAAAGAAGCTGGGGCCGGTCAGGCGCGAACCATCTGCGGAGTGGCAGGAGACGCAGCCGTTGGCTTCCACGTAGGTTTTGCCGCGCTCGGCAGGTTCCTTGACCGCCTTGGACACCAGCCCGGCTGCCCACTTCTGGAACTCGGCCTGGTTGACCACCATCACATTGGCGTTCATGTCGGCATGCGCGCCGCCGCACAGCTCGGCGCACAGCACTTTATAAGCGCCTTCTTTAATCGGCGTGATGCGCAGCTCTTTAACCAGGTTCGCGCCGGGCAGGATATCCTGCTTCACGCGAAATTCGGGCACCCAGAACGAGTGGATCACGTCGCGCGAGGTCATGCGCAGCAGCACCTGGCGGTTGACCGGCAGGTACAGATCTTTCGACTTGATCCCCAGTTCGGGATACTCAAACTGCCAGCTCCACTGGCCAGCCGTCACCTTGACCAGCATGGCATCTGGATCAACAGCCCGCACCGCGGCCAGGTTGCGCGCGCCATAGAAAGCCAGCGCCACCACGATGATTAGCGGGATCACCGTCCAGACCACTTCCAGTTTGGTATTGCTGTGGAAATAAGCCCCGGCTGAATTGTCGCCTTTTTTCGCGCGAAAAACCGCGATGCTGTAGAAAACAAACACCGCGATCAGCATGTAGAAAAAGGCCATCAAGAAGAAATAGAGGTCAAAAACCTCATCGATGAGGACGGCCTGGATGGCGGCTTTCGCCGGCAGCAGTCCGCTCGCCTGCAGCAGGTAGTACAACCCTGCTGTGGCAGCGATCACCAGGAGTCCCACAATCACAAAATGCCTGACGCTTCCCTTCATATGCTTCTCTCTCCTCTCAGTAATTGAAGTTTGCGCTGTCGGTTGCTCCGGCAAGTTCAACCAATCTTCCGCCTGGGCCGGCGTCATCGTGCGGCGGTCATAGACCACCACCTCGCCGCTGGCCTGCAGCGAAACCAGCATCACCTGCATCGGCCGGTTGCTAACAATAAAATGGGTCAAAAACTCTTCACGGTGGATGGCGCGGTCGTCATAATCGACGATCACCAGATCCGGTTTCCACGATTCCAGCCTGGACAAGGTGTCCCCCATGCTGTTGGCCAGGCTCAGCTCGGCGGCGCCCTTACCCCACTTGTCGCCATAAATCTTCTCCAGCCCCTTGGCAAACAATGGATTGGCGGAGGCAATCAAAACTCGTTTGACTGTGCGGCTATTGGTTTTAACCATTCCATCGTCTCCAGAGAAATTTGCCCATGCTTTTCACACACTGAGCTGAGAAAGACCTGTGCTTATTCTAAAGAAAGCGGCAGGCCAGGTCCATCCACCTTTGCGGGCAGATGGGTTAACTTAAAAGCGCGGAGGGGGTGATTGGTCAATCACCCCCTCCGCACCGGGCCTTTTGAAGGCCTTATTTTTTTAGCAGCCCGAGCTGGGTGGCTTTGCCAACTGCTTCGGTGCGGTTCGACGATTCCAGTTTATCCAGGATATGGCGGATGTGCGTTTTGACCGTGTTTTCCGAGATGAACAGGCGCGCAGCGATTTGCATGGTCGTCAGCCCATCGGCCAGGCAAACCAGCACTTCGTGCTCGCGGTCGCTGAGCAGTGAGCCCGGATCTTCGACCACGGCCTTGCTCAAGGCCCCCAGCACCGAACCAACCACCTCGGGTGACAGCGCGCCCTGCCCGCGCGCCACATGCAGCAGCGCCTGGCGCAAGTCTTCCGGCTCCGTGTTTTTCAAGACATAACCGTTCGCGCCGGCTTTTACCGCGCGCAGCAAATCCCCATCGTCCTGTGAAATGGTCAGCATCAAGATGCGCGGGCTGTCCTTCTGCCGCCGCAGAGCCTGCACCAGGGCAATCCCATCCATACGCGGCATATTCACATCCAGCAGGACCAGGTCAGGCCGCACGCGCGCGATCACCGCCAGGCCCTCCTGCCCATCCCCGGCCTCGCCCACGACCTCAAACTCGCTCATGTCGCCCAACAGGCCGACCAGCCCGCGCCGGAACAGCGCGTGATCATCCACCACAACCAGGCGATAGCGGCCCATTTATTTATGCATCTCCTCAACCTGGAAAGGCACACACACCCGCACCGTCGTCCCGCGGGACGGCTGGCTGGCGATCTGGAACTCGGCGCCGATCAGTTCAGCGCGCTCGCGCATCCCGCGCAGCCCATACTGGGCCGCGACAGGCACATCCTCCGGGTCAAAGCCGCGCCCGTCGTCCACCACCTCCAGGATCAAGTCCCTTTCCCATGGGCGCAGAGAAATCCGCACCTGGCTGGCCTGGGCGTGCTTGCGAACATTGTTCAGCGCCTCCTGCAGGATGCGCACCAGGTGCGCCTGGGTTTCCGGCAGAAGTTCAAAGACCGGCTCGGCCACCACAGTCTCAGCTTTGATCCCGGAGAGTTTTTCGAATTCGCGCGCGGCGTGGCCAATCCAGCTGATCAAGCCATCATCCGGGCTCAGGCGCAGGTTGTCGATCGCCTGGCGGGTTTCTTTGTATGCGTCCGCCAGGGCCGCGCGGTTTTCTTGCAGCAAGCGCGCCAGGCGGGTCTGATCGCCCTGGGCCAGGGCAGACTGCATCTGGGCGGCCTGCATTTTCAGGAAGGCCAGGGTCTGGGCCAGCCCGTCATGAATCTCACGCGCCAGGCGCGCGCGCTCCTGCATCACCAGCGAATACTCCAGCGAAAGCATCTGCCGCTCATTTTCGATCATCAAGGCGGCCTGAGCCGCGGCTGTCTGGATGCCATTCCAGCGATCCGGCACGGGCTGCGCCACGCCGCGGCGCGCGGCATACACCAGGCCTAACAGCTGCCCATGCGGCAGCACGACGGGCTCCACGGCCCAATCCAGCTCTCCCCCGGCCGCCTGGCGCGCCAGCGGGTGCTCCAGGCCCAGGCGCAGCGCATCCAAAAGCTCGCCCGGCAGCTCCAGCGGCAGCGCGCCGGTCTGCACCCGCAAGTTCGACAGGCGCTCGTCCGCCATCGGCCGGACCTGCAGCGCCAGCCCATCCGCGCCAAGCGCGCGCCGCGCGTTTTCCAACAGGTCAGACAGACCCGCGGACAGCTCACTGCGCGGCGAGCGCAGGTGCTGCAGGTGGCGCAGCAAGCTGTTTTCCTGGTCGAGCAAGCGCTGCGCCTCGACTGCCAGCGCCATTTGATCCATCAAACGCCCCAAAAAACGGTTGAGCGCTGGGTCGAGCGTCTGGCCAGAGCGTAAATACAGGTTCACCATGCCCAGGCGGCGCTGGCCCAGGGTCAGCGGCAGGCAGTAGATCGCCATCGCCGCGCCAAGCGGACCAACGTGCAGCGGGCACTCCTGTCCGGGCGCGGCGTGCAGTTTCTGGCAGGCCAGGCAGCGGCTACGCACATGCTCGGATACCAGATGCTCCGCCCAACCTTTCAAGACCGGCTCGGGCAAGTCGCCAAACGTGTGCGCCTGCAGCGGCTCGCCCCAGGCGTCGAACGGCACGTAAGAACAACCCAGGCCGCCGGCCAGGCCATTGACCGCCGCCAGGGCCGCGCGCACCAACCCCTGCTCGTCCTGCGCCTGAATCATCTCGCGGTTGATTTTCAAGACGCTCTCCAGCTCGCGCCTGCTTAGATCCAACTGCGCCAGGGCTTCAGCAGCCTCGCCACGCGACCTGCGCAAATCCGCGCGCAGCTGGACGATCCGCCAGGCCAGGAAAACCAGGCCAGCCGCACCAGCCAATCCGATCACAATCAACAGGCCCAAGAGTAACGGAGGGAGTTGCATCTTGACCATTTTAATCCAAATTTGGACGCCACGCCAAAAACCTTTGACCTTTTCAATCAAAAAACCGGCTTGCGCCGGTTTTTTGATTGAACGAGACTTTCTGGGCCGAAAGCAAGCCAGCCCTTTACTTGAGCGTCCGGACGTAGGCGATCGTCTGCCAGATCTCTTCATCCGAAAGCGTGCCGCTCCAGGAGACCATCGAGGCGCTCTTGCCAGCCGCAGCGCCGCCGGCGCTGATCACCCAGAAGACAAAGTCGTCTTGCTTGGCGGGCAGCAGGGTCACCAGGTTGGAGGGTTTGGGGTTCAGCGAAGCGCCGCCGGGGCCGTCGCCCTTGCCGCTGTCGCCGTGGCAGGTCGCGCAGTTATCGGTGTAGATTTGCTTGCCCGCTTCGATTGCGGCCGCGTCGTTGGCAACCGGATTGGTCTTGCCGGCGAAATCAGCTGGAACAGGTTTGTCGGGAGCCGGGGTGCCGCCGCCGCAGGCTGTCAAGACCAGCGCGCCGATCACGACCACCAACATCACAATCCACATTGTTTTCTTCATATTTCTCTCCTTGGAAATTGATTTGGTTATCGAAAATAACCCAGTTATTATAATCAGATTTTACCTGATCGGACATGTTTTGTACATTTTTTCACCAGGACGACTATATCCCTGCTTGTGACGATGATAGCACCCAAAGGCCTTTAAAAACCAAAGCGGGGCCGCTCGTGCGAACACGACCTGCCCCGCCTTCCATCATTTCAGCCGATCACGGCGAGTTATTTATAGGAACGAATGTGCGTCAAGACCTTCATGATCTCGTCTTGGGACAGGGTTTCCTTCCACACTGGCATATCTGGGCTCTTACCAGCCGCCGCGCCGCCTTCGCTGATCAGCCAAATCAGGAAGTCATCGGGGTCGTTGGCGGCGGGCTCCGATAAATCGGCCGGCTTAATTTTGAGAGATGCGCCGCCAGGCCCATCTCCCTTGCCACTGTCGCCGTGACAGGTGGCGCAGTTGTCCATGTAAATCTGTTTGCCCTCGGCTGCGGCTTCGGCGTTGCCATCATATGTATTCTTCATCCCGGCATACGGAGCGGGGACTTCTTTCGCGGCGGGCGCAGCCGCCGGCTTGGCGGCACAGGCCGCCAGCATCAGCGCGCAGATCAACACATAGAATAACCCTTGCAGCTTTTTCATCATCAACCTCTTTCTTAAATAACAACCATGGCAATAGTTTTGGATTGTCCTGACCAGCTGGCTTCGTACATCGTGGCGCCCTTGCTGGCCGGGAAGTTACACGATACAAAGATTATATAAATTAATTGAATTTTAATCAACTAATTTTAAACTCCTTCTGCATCGCACATACCCGCGCCTTACAGATTCTCAGGGGTTTGCCGTGACAGGCAGCTTGCGGGGTGGTCTACCGTTCTAGATAGCCTCTCCCACGCTGGATCCCAAAGCACCACCTTACAAACACTTAACAAAAAACCTGGCTGGAGGCGGCTGATTGCGCAGTCCTATATTTTTACGGTATTATTCAGATAGAAGAGTGTAGAACTAAAGATATTTGTCACTTGAAACTATCAAAGAACTCTGTTATAATTTTATAACCTGCATATTACAAAGATTAGAGGTGATTCCATGTTCCGTGTTAGCCGGCGTCTAGATTATGGTCTCCAGTTGATGATCGCTCTTGCGAAAGACGAGACCAACCGTTCGCAAGCGACTGCGACCCTGTCGGAGCGCTTGCATATTCCCCTGCCCTTCCTGCACCAGATTGGCCGCGCCCTCATCCAGGGTGGCTTGATTAAGGCCACGCCCGGGCCGCATGGCGGGCTGCGGCTCAGCCATGCGGCCGAGCGCATGACCCTGCTGCAAATTGTCGAAACGCTGGAGGGCCCTGTGCGCGTCACCCCCGAGCCGAGCGGCAACGGGAATGGCGTGTCCTCGCGTGTGATCTGGGAGGATCTGCAGACCAATCTGGTTGCCTACCTGCAAAACATAACCCTGCAGGAACTGATCGACCTTCCCGAAGGGTATGCCAGCCTGGGCTTTTCTACCGCTCAGCTCTCACAGAAAAGCAGCCAGAACTAAGCGGCTCTGCGCCTTCCATGCCTGAAAAACCCCGAACCCTTTCGGGGTTTTTCAGGCTAAACCACGCGAATGTGCGCTTGAATTTTTCCGCATCTTGAAAAGATCAACTATAATGGGATAGAAGTGTATCCTCTCAAAAAGCAGGTGTGGTGTGTGAATATGGCGCAACATTGCCATATTCACACAATTTGCCCCCTTTTATTGAGACGTTACGGGAAGTCTTATCCACAGTTGGATGCCCAAAGGTAAACCATGTCTTTAAGCAACTGGATCGTCTATGAACACCGCGAAGGCGCCCCGATCCAAACAGGTCAGATCACCCTGACCCCGATCTCCAGGGCACTGGTGGTTCAAATCCCAGGGATGCGCGGCGGACTGGTGTGGAACCGTCCTTCCGCTGTGCGCGTCTCCCAGCCAGGCGCCCCTGACCGTTTGGTGCCCGTGCGGGATGTCACCCGTCTGACCGTTCTGGGCATAGCGGCATTGGCCATTGTTGGCGCAGTCCTTGCCCGCATTTTGATCAGAAAGGATTCGTAATGAGCGAAGAAACCGCCCCCCAACTTTCCGAACAGAGCACCTACAACGATTTTAGCGCTGCCGCTTCCCTGTCAGCCAGCAGCCTGGTGATCGTCCAGGAGACGATGGAAGGCTTTCTGCAGACCGCCGACATTCAGGCGGTCTATGGCCAGCCGGTGATCCACGAAGAAAAAGTGATCATCCCCACCGCTGAAATCCTGTGCGGAATGGGCTTTGGCGTGGGTTCTGGCGGCGGCGGCGAAAGCGCTGACGCTTCTGGAACGGGCGGCGGAGGCGGCGGAGGCGGGCGCGTGCTCAGCCGCCCCGTGGCCGTGATCGTCTCCAGCCCGGCTGGGGTGGAAGTCAAGCCGATTGTCGACATCACCAAGATCGCCATGGCCGGCCTGACCGCCTTCGGCTTCGTGGCGACGATGATCTACCGCATGACGCGTCCCTCGCGTTACTAAACTCCCCCGATTAAAACGCAGTGGGCGCGCAGTTGCGCGCCCACTGCGTTTTAATCGGGATGGTTCGTCCCGCCAGGGGGAGAAGGATTTTTTTGTTGGTGTTGGCGGCGTAAACGCCGCCAACACCAGCATTTGTGGGGTTTTCCCCTCTCCCTCCGGGAGAGGGGGTATGGGTGAGGGAAGGCCGCGCCATGCAAAACGGAAAAAACTACCCTTGCAAGCCTCAGACGGGGCTGCTTATTTTAAGGCGGCGAGCACCGCGGCCGAGTGGCCGTCGGGCTTGACGCCTTCCCAGACTTTGAGCAGCGTGCCGTCCGGGCCGATCAGGAAGGTGGTGCGCAGCACCCCGTCATATTCCTTGCCCATCATCTTTTTGCGCCCCCAGGCGCCGTACAGCTCGCAGACCTTGTGCTCCACGTCGGCGAGCAGGGTGAAGGGC
>Ga0172368_10003772_pt1 | contig 18041 bp, 13 predicted proteins | sample Lak11m_FD_114540 | JGI IMG/M metagenome (GOLD analysis project Ga0172368, IMG submission 114540) | Freshwater microbial communities from Kabuno Bay, South-Kivu, Congo - kab_022012_11m | ecosystem: Environmental > Aquatic > Freshwater > Lake | place: Democratic Republic of the Congo: South-Kivu...
CTTGCGCTTCGGGGAGGACGCCTGAGATCTTGAAGAAAGCGGTCTGCATGATCGTGTTGATGCGCGAACCCATGCCGGACTTCTCGGCGATGCTCATCGCGTCGATGACGTAGAAGCGGAGTTTCTTGGCGATGATCTGCGTCTGGACCTCGACGGGGAGGTGTTCCCAGACCTCGGAGGCCGCGAAGGGGCTGTTGAGGAGGAAGGTGCCGCCGTCCTTGATGTTGGCGAGCATGTCGAGCTTCTCGAGGAAGCTGAACTTGTGGCAGGCGAGGAAGTCGGCTTTGCCGATGAGGTAGGGCTTCTTGATGAGCTTGGGGCCGAAGCGGAGGTGGCTGATGGTGTAGGTGCCGGCCTTCTTGGAGTCGTAGACGAAGTAGCCCTGGGCTGAGTTGTCGGTCTCGTCGCCGATGATCTTGATGGAGTTCTTGTTCGCGCCGACGGTGCCGTCCGAACCGAGGCCGTAGAAGAGGCACTGCACGGTGCCTTCGCCGGGCAGGTGGAAGTGCTCGTCGTAGGGGAGGCTCGTGAAGCTCACGTCGTCGTTGATGCCCACGGTGAAGTGGTTCTTGGGCTCGGCAGCCTTGAGGTTGTCGAACACGGACTTGACCATGGCGGGAGTGAACTCGTAGGAGCCGAGGCCGTAGCGGCCGCCGACCACGGTCGGCCAGCCCTTGAAGGGCGCGGTGCCGTTGCCCATGGTCTCGCCGATGGCGGTGCGGACATCTTCGTAAAGCGGCTCGCCGATGGAACCGGGCTCTTTCGTCCTGTCGAGCACGGCGATCTTGGTCACCGTGGCGGGAATGGCGCCGATAAAGTGCTTCATCGAGAAGGGGCGGTAGAGGTGGACCTTGATCACGCCGACTTTTTCGCCCTGCTTGGCGAGGTACTCGGCGGTCTCTTCGGCGGTGTCCGCTCCCGATCCCATAATGATGATGACGCGGTCGGCGTCGGGCGCTCCGACATAGTCGAAGAGCTTGTAGCTGCGGCCGGCGACTTTCGCGAATTCCTTCATCGTCTCTTCGACAATGGCGGGAACGGCGTCGTAGAGCTTGTTGATCGCTTCGCGGCCCTGGAAGTAGACATCGGGGTTCTGGCTGGTGCCGCGGATCTCGGGGCGCTCGGGGCTGAGCCCGCGCGCGCGGTGCTCGTGGACCTTGTCCTCGGGGATCATCGAGCGGATGGTGTCGTAGGAGAGTTCCTCAATCTTGGAGACTTCGTGCGAAGTGCGGAAACCGTCGAAGAAGTGGAGGAAGGGCCCGCGCGCCTTGAGGGTGGCCACATGCGAGATGAGCGCCATGTCCATGACTTCCTGGACATTGTTGGAGGCGAGGAGCGCCCATCCGGTCTGACGGGTCGCCATCACGTCCTGGTGATCGCCGAAAATCGAGAGCGCGTGGGCTGCGATGGCGCGGGCCGCGATGTGGAACACGGTCGAGGTCGCTTCGCCGGCGATTTTATACATATTCGGGATCATGAGCAGAAGGCCCTGCGAGGCGGTGAAGGTCGTGGAGAGCGCGCCTGTGGTGAGAGCGCCGTGCACCGCGCCCGCGGCACCGGCTTCCGACTGCATTTCGACTATCTGGGGAATGGTTCCCCAGATATTTTTTCTCCCCATCGAAGAGAATTCATCGGAAAGCTCCCCCATGGGCGAAGAAGGCGTGATGGGATAGATCGCGATAACATCGGAACATGCGTGCGCGACATGGGCCGCGGCGGCATTACCGTCGATCATTACCATGCTTTTGGTATTCGTCATTGTGGCGTTCCTCTGGGAAAAAAGATTGTTGAGAGCGGCCTTGGATTATGGCCGCTCTCATCGTACAACCATTTTCCGGATTTATCAAGACCGATCATGCGCAAGTGGATACAGATTCAATTTTTATGCGCATTTGCGGCAGAGTACGGCAGCGCCACGCCGATGCCGCACCGTTGCCACGATGGTGCGGCGCATGTGCCGCGATAACGCCGCGCCAATGCCACTACAGCGTCGCGCGGGAATAGCCCCGCGCGACGCCATCAATTTATTCGAGCACCGCTCCCTTCACTCCGGAGGTCACGGCGCGCCGATAGCGGTTCAGGAACGGGCTGTCGACAGGCTGCACGTAGGGCTTCCACGCGGCGCGCCGCCGCGCGAGCTCGTCAGCGTCCACGAGGAGCTCGATCGACTTGTTCGGAATGTCGATGCTGATCCGGTCGCCTTCCTTCACGAGGGCGATGGGGCCGCCCGCCGCCGCTTCAGGCGAGACATGCCCGATCGAGGCCCCTCGCGACGCGCCGGAAAACCTGCCGTCCGTGATGAGCGCGACTGTTCTGTCCATCCCCATGCCCGCGAGCGCCGACGTGGGCGTGAGCATCTCGCGCATGCCCGGGCCGCCCTTGGGGCCCTCGTAGCGGATTACGAGAACGTCGCCGTCGAGGATTTTCATGCCCTGGATCGCCGCGAAAGCCTCCTCCTCGCTGTTGAACACGCGCGCGGGGCCCGTGTGCACAAGCATCTCGGGAAGCACCGCCGCCTGCTTGACGACGCAGCCGTCGGGCGCGAGCGAACCTCTGAGCACCGCGAGGCCACCCGTGGCGTGGTAGGGCCTGTCGAGCGGGCGGATCACCTCATCGTCTCTGACGCGCGCCTTGGCGATGTTCTGCCCCTGGCTCGCGCCGGTGACGGTGACGCAGTCCTCGTGGATGAGTTCATTGCCCGCGAGCCGCTTCATGACAGCCTGCACACCGCCCGCGCGGTAGAGGTCCTGGATGTGGTGCGCGCCGCCCGGCGACATGCTGCAGATGTGCGGCACCTTTTTGCCGAGCTCGTTGAAGAGTTGGAGATCCAGCTCGAGCCCCGCCGCCCAGGCGATGGCGGGCAGATGGAGGGTGGTGTTGGTCGAACCGCCGAGCGCGAGGTCTACGGCCACCGCGTTCTCGAAGGCTTCGCGCGTGAGAATGTCGCGTGGACGGATGTCGCGCTCGACGAGGGCCATGATGGCGCGGCCGGCGTCCTTCGCGAGGCGGTCGCGCTCGGCGTACACCGCGGGGATCGTGCCGTTACCGGGCAGGCCCAGGCCGAGCGCCTCCATCATGCAGTTCATGGTATTGGCGGTGAACATGCCAGCGCAGGAACCGCAGCCGGGGCAGGCCGCGTTCTCGACCTCGAGGAGCTCCTCGTCGCTGGCCTTGCCCGCGATGCGCTTGCCCACGGTTTCGAACACTGTGTTGAGGTCGACATCCTTTCCGCCGAGATTGCCCGCGAGCATGGGACCGCCCGAGACGACGATCGAGGGAAGATTGAGCTTCGCTGCCGCCATCGCCATGCCGGGAATGATCTTGTCGCAGTTCGTCACGAGGACGAGGGCGTCGAAGGCGTGGCCGCGCGCCATCACCTCGATCGAGTCCATGATGAGCTCGCGCGAGGGGAGCGAAAACTTCATGCCCTCGTGGTTCATCGCGATGCCGTCGCACACGCCGATCGTGGGGAACTCGATGGGGAGCCCGCCCGCCGCGTAGATGCCGGCCTTCACCGCCTCGGTGATCCGCCTGAGGTGGACGTGGCCAGGAATGATCTGGTTGAAGGCATTGGCGACGCCGACCCATGGGCGGTCGATCTCCCAATCTGTGTAGCCGGCTGCCTTGAGCAGCGACCGGTGTGGGGCGCGCTCGGGGCCTTTTTTTGCGCTATCGCTCTTCATGGTATGTCCTCCTTGTTGAGCTGTCGATCGGCCGGCGCCGCAGCTCCGGCCGATCGATTGTGCGTAGGCGCGGTGCGCGCCCCGCGATTATCGCCCCGGTATCAGCAGTACGATCTGGGGCACGAAGGTGATGATTAGAAACACGCCGATCAGAATGAGCACCATGGGTATGATCGGTTTTGTGATTTTCCCCATGGGTAGGCCGGTGATCGCGCTCGCTACGTAGATGTCGATCGCGACGGGAGGCGTCGCCATGCCGATGGCGAGTCCCATGGTGAGCACCACGCCGAAGTGCACGAGGTTTCCGCCGACGCCCGCGATCGCGGGCAAGAATATCGGCGTCAGGATGATGAGCGCCGAAGCCGTCTCCATGAACATCCCCGCGATGAGGATGATGAAGTCGATGATGAGGTACACGAAGAAAGTGTTGTTGTGCGTCATGCTCAGCATCGCGCCCGCGATGGACTGCGGGATCTGATAGAACGCGAGGCCCCAGCCGAAAACCTTCGACGTCGCGATGATGAACATGATGAGGGCCGAGGTGACACCCGCGTTCACCACGAGCCTGTAGAATTTCTTGAAATCGAGGGCTTTATAGACAAAGACCGCGACAAAGACTGTGTAGGCGACCGCGATGCCCGCGGCCTCCGACGGCGTGAAGATGCCCGAGAAAATGCCTCCTAGAATGAGCACGGGCGTCATGAGTCCCCAGATCGCCGACACGAACTTTTTCAGCGCCTCTTTCGGTGTGTATTTCCGGCCCGCTGGATACTGGCGTTTCTTGGCGATGTAGATGGCCCAGAAGATGAGGCCCAGCCCCATGAGGATGCCGGGGATAAAGCCGCCGAGAAAGAGCTTGGCGACGGATTCTCCTGCGATGACGGCGTAGAGCACCATCGGCACGGAGGGCGGAATCACGACGCCGATCGTGCCCGCCGACGCGATGAGGGCGGCCGAAAAGTCGACATCGTACTTGCGCTCCTTGAGCTCGGGGAGCAGCGAGGCGCCCACCGCCGCGGTCGTGGCGGCGCCCGATCCAGAGATCGCCGCGATGAACATCGAGGCGAGCACCGAGACAATCGAGAGGCCTCCGCGTATCCGGCCAAGACCCGCCTCCGCGAACGCGACGATCCGCTCGGAGATGCCGCCGTGCGCCAAAAGGTCGCCCGCGAGGATGAAGAAGGGCACCGCGACCAGCGAAAAGGCGTTGTTCCCCTCGAACATGGTCTGCGGCACGAGCTGGAGCGGAATGCCCGCCTTGAGGAACGCGACCATCGCCGCGAGCCCGATGGAGAGGCCGATGGGCACACCGATGATGAGAAAAAGGAAAAAGGCGCCGAAAATCAGGTATCCCATATCAATTGTTCTCCCATGTGCGCGCGATCGAGTCCACGAAGTGGAGAATGATCACTCCCGCCGTGACGGGATACATCAGGTACACCCAGCGCATCGAGAGCGACATCGCGGGCGAATTCTGGCTGGCCTCGGTGCCCATCAGAATCGCGCCGTAGTAGGCGACCACCGCGAAAAACCCGATTCCCAGCAGCGAAATGAGCGTCTGGAGGGCTTTTTGGGGTACGCTCGGGAGCTTGTCCAGGATGAACCTCACGGCGATGTGCGAGCCGCGCTTGAAGGCGACCGCCGCCCCGAGCAGGCTCGCGAGCACGAGGAGAAAGCAGGACAGCTCCTCCGACCACGAGAGGGCTTCGAAGAAAAATCTGAAAACGACCTGGAGAATCGTAACGACCACCATGGCGACGATCGTGATGAAGAGCGCCGCCTCGGTGATCGTGTTGATCCGGTCGCTCAGCGAATGGAGCAGGCGCGTCCGCGCCTTGCCCGCTTCAGTTGAGGACATTGTCGTCTCCTCACTTCGTGTTCAGAATTTGATTGATGAGGTCCTGGCCGAACTGCGCGGCATATTTATCGTACACGGGCTTCACCGCGGCGAGGAAGGGCTTGAGATCCGGCGTGGAGATCTGCATTCCCTTGGAGGCGAGTTCCTTGAGCCAGCCGGCTTCGTTCGAATTGTCGTAGTCGCGCTCGAACTGCGCGGCTTCCTTGCCTGCTTTCATGACTGCCTGCTGCTGGGAGGTGTTGAGCTTCTTCCAGGTCATCATGCTCATCATGATCGGAGCGGGCGCGTAGGCGTGGCGCGTGATCGTCATATATTTCTGGCTCTCGTACAGCTTGAAGGACACGATGACGTTGAGCGGGTTCTCCTGGCCGTCGATGGTGTGCTGCTGGAGTCCCGTGAGCGCCTCGGTCCATGCCATCGGCACCGCGTTCGCGCCGAGCGCCTTGAAGGAGTCGACGTAGATCTCATTCTGCATGACTCTGATCTTGAGGCCCTTGATATCATCGGGCGTGTTGACGGGGCGCTTGCTGTTGGTGAGGTTCCTGAAACCGCGCTCAGCCCAGGAGAGGCCCTTCCAGCCCTGCTTCTCAGCCATGGCGAAGAGCTGGTCGCCGACTGCTCCGTCGAGGACCGCGTAGGCATGTTCGGGGCTCCTGAAGAGGAAGGGGAGGTCGATGACGCCGAACTGGGGAATGAAATTGACAAAAGGACCGTTCGTGATGATCGCCGCGTCGACGATGCCCATCTTCATGCGCTCGAGAAGGGTGCGCTCATCGCCGAGCACCGCGTTTGGGAATATCGTCACCTTCACTTCGCCGTTCGTATACTTTTCGGTCAGCTCTTTGAATTTGGTCGCGGCGAGATGGAATGAGTCCTGTTCGTTGACGACATGCGCCAGCTTGATATCGATCGCGAACGAGGGCGTGATCAGCGCGATCGCGACAGCCAGAACAAGAAGCATGCGTTTCATGAGATCCTCCTTGAGATGTGTGGCGGCGCGCAGCGGCGCCGCCGTATTCGTGGGAGAATAGCTCTTACGTATAAATATGTCAATAATATTGATAATGAGATTTCGATAAATATTAGTATTTTTATTTATATTATTGAATAATATGAATCAAAAGCGCAATTTAATCATGCAAATATTTAGACATATTTATACATTAAACGAATCCGGTCGAAGGGAGAGAAGATAGTGCTGCGGCTGAGGGGAGGCTGCGGTTTTGGGGGCGGGCGGGGCGGCGCGCGCCGCTGCCTGCCCCCAAAAGACTAACCTGGGCCCTCGCAAGAGCTTCGGCGCGTCATCGCGCGGACTCCGCGATTGCCTTCGCGACCGCGTCGCCCATGGCGCGGGTGCCGAGTATGATCTCGCCTTCGGCGCCAGTCGCGATGTCGGCGCAGCGGTAGCCCGCGGCGAGGACCGACGCGACTGCCCGGTCGACGAGCGCAGCCTCTGCCGGGCGCCCCAGTCCGTAGGAGAGGAGCATCCCCGCCGAGAGAATCGCGGCCAGAGGATTGGCCTGATCTTTGCCGGAGAGATCGGGGGCCGAGCCGTGGATCGGTTCGAAGATGCCCGGTCCGCCGTCGCCGATGCTCGCGCTCGGGAGCATGCCGATGGAGCCGGTGATCATGCTCGCCTCGTCGGAGAGGATGTCGCCGAACATGTTGCTCGTGGCGATGACATCGAACTGGCGCGGATTCCGCACGAGCTGCATCGCGCAGTTGTCGACGTACATGAAGCTCGTCGCCACATCGGGGTAGCGCGGCGCCATTTCCTGCGCGCGCTGGCGCCATAGGCGGCTCGACTCGAGGACATTCGCCTTGTCGACCACGCAGAGCCTGCGATTCTGCGCGCGGGCCGCCCTGAAGGCGACCTCGAGGAGGCGGTCAATTTCGGGCGCGCTGTAGCGCTCGGTGTCCCAGGCAGTCCCGCCGTCTGAGCTCCGGCCGCGCTCGCCGAAGTAGATGCCCCCCGTGAGTTCTCTCACGATGAGGATGTCGAGCTCGCCGCCCAGCACTTCGGGCTTGAGCGGGCAGGCCGAGGCGAGCTCGGGGAATATCCGCGCCGGGCGGAGATTCGCGAAGGCGCGCATGCCCGCGCGCAGTCCGAGAAGCCCGGCCTCGGGGCGGAGATGGCCGGGGAGGCTGTCCCAGCGGGGGCCGCCGACCGCGCCGAGGAGAATCGCGTGGGAAGCGCGGCAGGTTTCGAGGCTTGATTCTGGCAGGGGCGAACCGGAGCTGTCGTAGTCGGCCCCGCCCATCGGCGCTTCGACGAATTCGAGTTCGAAGCCCGAGAGTCGGGCGACAACCGAGAGCGCGCGGGCCGCTTCACGCACGACATCGGGGCCGATGCCGTCGCCGTGAATGGTGGCGATGTTGTATTTCATGGTTGCCCACCCCCGTGGCGCGCTTCGGCGCGAAGCTTGGCGGAGATGTACGGAATGAGTCCCCCCGCCTCCACGATACCGCGCACGAAGGGCGGGAAGGGCATCGCCCTGTACTCTTTGCCGCTCGTCAGGTCGCGGATGAGGCCCGATTCGAAGTCGACTTCGACGCTGTCGCCGCCATGGATCTCGACGGCCGCGTCGGCGCACTCGAGGATAGGCAGGCCGATGTTGATCGCGTTGCGGTAGAAGATGCGCGCGAAGCTCTTCGCGATGACGCAGGATACGCCGGAGGCCTTGATGGCGATGGGCGCGTGTTCGCGCGAGGAGCCGCAGCCGAAGTTCTCGCCCGCCACCATGATGTCGCCCGGGGAAACCCGCGCGACAAAGCTCGCGTCGAGGTCTTCCATGCAGTGCGAGGCGAGCTCGGCCGGGTCGCTCGTGGTGAGATATCGCGCGGGCACGATGACATCGGTGTCCACATTGTCGCCGTATTTCCAGACTTTTGATCCTTGTCGCATAGTTGCTTCCTTCATTTTGAGCGCTCCTCGTCCGCACGCGCGGCGGGCGCTGGTGCCGGCGTCTCGAACGCGCCTCGGCGAGGCGCATCGCTGATCTCGGATGGGTCGACGATGTACCCGGCGACGGCGCAGGCCGCCGCGGTTGCCGGGCTCGCGAGGTACACCTCCGAACCTGGGTGCCCCATTCTCCCCACAAAGTTGCGGTTCGTCGTGGCCACCGCTCGCTCGCCCTTCGCGAGAATGCCCATGTAGCCACCGAGGCATGGCCCGCAGGTCGGCGTGGACACGACGGCGCCCGCCTCGATGAACTCATCGATGAGGCCCTCGCGGAGCGCCTGCCGGTAGACATCCTGCGTGGCGGGAATCACGATGCAGCGGACGCCTGACGCGACCGACTTGCCGCGCAGCACGTGGGCCGCGGCGCGAATGTCCTCGATGCGTCCGTTCGTGCAGGAACCGATGACCACCTGGTCGACCGGCGTTTTCGCCGGATCCGAGGCGGAGCGCGCGTTGGAGGGCAGGTGCGGGAAGGTAACGGTGGGTCTGATCGACGACAGATCGATGTCGATCGTCCGCTCGTACTCGGCGTCGGGATCTGGCTCGTACACACGGTAGGTCCGCGCCGAAACCGACGCTGCCCAGGCCCGCGTCCTCTCGTCCACCGCGAAGATGCCGTTCTTCGCCCCCGCCTCGATCGCCATGTTCGCCACGGTGAAGCGCTCCTCCATCGTCAGCGACGCGAGCCCGGGACCGACGAACTCCATCGATTGATAGAGCGCTCCGTCGACGCCTATTTGCCCAATGATGTGGAGAATGAGGTCCTTCCCTGTCGCCCAGCCCTGGAGCGCGCCGCGCAGGTTAAAACGGATCGCCTTCGGCACCTTGAACCAGGCGCTGCCCGAGGCCATCGCGGCGGCCATGTCGGTGGAACCCACGCCTGTGGAGAAGGCTCCCGCCGCCCCGTAGGTGCAGGTGTGGGAATCGGCGCCGACAATGAGCTCGCCCGGCAGCACGAGACCGCGCTCGGGCAGGAGCGCGTGTTCGATGCCCATGCGCCCGATCTCGAAGTAGTGCTCGATGTTGTGCTTTTTCGCGAATTCACGCATGGTCTTGCACTGCTCGGCGGATTTGATGTCCTTGTTCGGCGCGAAGTGATCTGGCACGAGGGCGATCTTGTGGCGGTCGAACACTGTCGAGACGCCGATCTTCTCGAATTCCCTGATCGCGACGGGCGCAGTGATGTCGTTGCCCAGCACGAGATCGACGCGGGCTTCGATCAGCTGGCCCGCCTCCACGGAGGCCAGTCCGGCGTGCTCCGCGAGGATCTTCTGCGTCATTGTCATTGGCATTGCGTGCTCCTTTCTTTCTTCGCTTCCGCGATCGGCTGGGCAGCGATGGCCCTATCCTCGATCGCGTCGTTGATCGCGTCGACATAGGCGCGGACGCTGGCTTCGACGACGTCGGTGGAAACGCCGCGTCCGTTGTAGGTCTGTTCGGAGAGACGGATCCGAACTCGGGCCTCGCCCTGGGCGTCCTTGCCGTCCGTTACCGAGTCGACCGAAAAGTCCTCGAGCAGGGGCTTCGCGCCCACAATCCCGTCGATGGCGTTGAAGCACGCGTCGATGGGGCCGTCGCCGATCGCCACCTGTTCGCGCTTTTCGCCCTCTGCCGACACGAGGCAGATGGCGCTCGTCGAGGCGATGGTCGTGCCCGAATTGATGATGAAGCGTTCGAGCTGCCATGCGGCGGGCGCGCTGGGAACCGCGTCGCGGGCAAGGGCCTCGAGGTCGCGGTTGGTGACGGCCTTTTTCTTGTCGGCCAGCGCCTTGAAAGCCTCGAAGACGCGCTCGGCCCGATCCTGCTCAAGGTGGATTCCGAGTTCCTTGAGCCGCTCGTCGAAGGCGTGCCGTCCGGAGTGCTTGCCGAGCACCATTCTGTTGCGCGGCAGGCCGATCGACTCGGGTGTCATGATCTCGTAGGTCTCGCGGTTGGAGAGGACGCCGTGCTGGTGGATGCCCGACTCGTGGGCGAAGGCGTTGTCGCCGACCACCGCCTTGTTGGGCTGGACGCGGGCGCCGGTCACCGATGAGACGAGCCGTGAAGTGGCGTAGATCTTCGAGCTGTCGACACCGCAGCGCAGCTCCGCGCCGCAGGCTGAATTGAGGTAGGCCGCCCGCGTGCGCATGGTCATGACGATTTCCTCGAGGGCGGTGTTGCCCGCGCGCTCGCCGATGCCGTTCATCGTGCACTCGACTTGGTCGGCGCCCGCCTCGATGGCGGCGAGGCTGTTGGCGAGGGCGAATCCGAGATCGTTGTGGCAGTGCACCGATACGGCCGCCGCGTCGATGTTCGGGGTGCCCGCGCGGATCGTTCTGATGAGCTCGCCGAATTCCGAGGGCATGGCGTAGCCGACGGTGTCGGGCACATTGATCGTCGTCGCGCCGGCGTCGATCACTTCGGAGAAGATCCTGCAGAGGAAGGCCGGGTCCGAGCGCGAGGCATCCTCGGCCGAGAATTCGATGTCGGGGCACTTGCGCTTCGCGTAGCGCACCATCGCCACGGCGCGCTCGATCACTTCTTCGGGCTTCATCTTCAGCTTGTACTGCATGTGAATGGGGGAAGTGGCGATAAAGACGTGGATTCGGGGGCGGTCCGCGCCGCGCACGGCGTCCCACGAGGTGTCGATATCGCGCTCGACCGCGCGTGAGAGGCTCGCGATGACCGGCCTTCGCACCACGCGGGCGATCTGCTGGATCGAGTCGAAATCACCCGGGCTCGCGATCGCGAAGCCCGCCTCAATGACATCGACACCGAGGGCATCGAGCGCTCGGCCGACTTCGAGTTTCTCGGCCTGGTTCATGCTGAATCCGGGGGCCTGCTCGCCATCGCGGAGCGTGGTGTCGAAGATATGGATCGTACGGACATTGTTCATTGGTCAGTCTCCTCTCTGCGCTGAACTGGATGCGGTCGTGGTGGGGAACACCCGCGCTCGAGCGGTGAAGGACTGCCTTGCGGCGCTGTTACGCGGGGACGGCCTTCAGGGTTCTGGCTCTCTCCGCGCGGCCGTTAGATTACGGAGGAGCCGGTAAGGCCCAGGGTAAGCAGGAGGATGGAAATAATAATGACGATGGAAATCGCGACGGTGATCGAGGTGGCGGAAGCTGAGATGGCGCGCCGAGCGTTTTCACTGTTCGCGGCAGGGGCCTGAACAGCGGTGTCGGGAGTTTTGACACAAACGGCGCTCAATGTCATGCGAGTGTCTAGCACGGGCCGCGCGTCGATGTCAAGCTACTATCGATAGAATCGTCGAAAAAGTCGAAAAAGAGGCGCTGGCTTGACCGAAATCGGGCTCAGGCGCATCATTCAGGCATGAAATTGCTCGTGCTCGCCGCCGGAATCGGATCGCGCTTCGGCGGCGTAAAACAGGTGGCGGGCGTCGGTCCTCGCGGAGAGACGCTGCTCGAATATTCGCTCTACGACGCGCGGCGAGCTGGCTTCGGCGAGGTCGTGTTCCTGATCCGGCCGGATATCGAAGCCGATTTCAAGGCCACGATCGCGGCGCGCCTGCCTTCCTCTCTCAGATACTCGCTCGCCTATCAGACGCGCGAGATGCTGCTCGACGACGCGCAGCGGGCGAGCGCCTCGGCCTGCGGCCGCGCGAAACCTTGGGGCACCGGCCACGCCCTTCTCTGTGCGCGTGGCGCGATCGGCGAAGGACCCTTCGCGGTGCTCAACGCCGACGACTACTACGGGAGGGCGGCCTTCGAGGGCCTCGGCGCGCGGCTCTCGCGCATCCCCGGAGAGTTCTGCTTCGCCGCATATCGGCTCGACGATGTCGTGCCGAGTCAGGGTTCTGTCTCGCGGGCGATATGCGAGGTCGACCCGGAGGGCTACCTTGAGCGCATTGTCGAGCACAAGCGCGTGTGGCGAGAGGCTGGCCGCCTGGTCTCGCGGCTCGAGGGGGGCGACGTCGAGCTCTCGCCTGAAGCGCCTGTCTCGATGAATCTCTGGGGGTTCAACGCTTCGGTCTTCGAGGGCGGCGCGCGCGCGTGGAGCGCTTTCCTGGGGAACCCTGAAAATTACGCTTCGCGTGAATTTTATTTGCCGGATATCGTGCAGGCTATGATGGCGGCGCGGGCAATTCGCGTGCGGGCGGTGGCGGGAAGCGTGCGCAGCTTTGGACTCACGAACCCTGAGGATCTGGCGGAGACGCGGCGCAGGCTCGCTGCGCTCGTCGAAGGCGGCTTCTATCCATCACCGCTGTGGGAGGAAAAATGAAATCAGCATCGGCGCGCGCGGATTCCGATGGCGCGGGCGGATTCGCGGGAAGCGCGCCCCTCTGGGAACTCGACCGCTTTCCGGCGCTCTGGGACCCCGCGCACAATGAATTTATTGATCTGTTCGAGCGGGCCAAGCTGCCCTGGGAAGTGCTGAACCGCATCGACGACTATCTCGCGCAGAGATTCACCGAGCTCGAAGGCCCGAGGATTCTGACCTATGTGCCCGACGGCGTGCACCTCGAAGGGCCGATCTTCATCGACGAGGACTGCGTCATTGAGGAGGGAGCTTTTATTCGCGGGCCGGCGTGGATCGGCAGGGGCTGCGAGATCCGCAGCGGCTGCTACATCCGAGGCGGTGTAATCGCAGGCGCTGGTGCGGTGCTCGGGCACGCGAGCGAGTTCAAACACTGCGTGCTCCTCGGGATGGCGCAGGCTCCGCACTTCAATTATGTGGGCGACTCCGTGATGGGGTGGCACGCGCATATCGGCGCGGGTGTGATTCTCTCGAATTTCAGGCTCGATGGAAAGCCGGTGCCGGTGCGGTCGCTCGATTCGCGCGAGCGCATCGACTCGGGGTTGCCGAAGTTCGGCGCCCTCATCGGCGACGAGTGCGAGATCGGGTGCAACACTGTGCTCAACCCCGGCACGATCGTGGGCGAGAAGAGCGCCGCGATGCCGCTGTCGTTGCTGTCGGGGACTTGGCCCGCGGCAAGCCGCGTGAACAATGCCGCGATGCGCCGGCCGGAATAGGCGGAGCGGGCGCAGCGCCCCGAGATCGCGGCACGATAATTCCAGAGCGCGCGTCGAGCGGCGCGGCGCCGTCATTTAAACTGTGCGCAGGCAGTCAACCGCGCGGCGCCCCGAGATCGCGGCGTGCCGCGGCAGCGGCCTACCGCAGCGCGCGCGCCGCGCAGGAGAAGAGCGTCTCCAATCCTTGCACCGTCGGCTCCGCGTGGAACTCGGGCCGCCACTCCAGGTAGGCGAGCGTGTCCGACACCGAGAAGCAGGAGGCGAGCGGAACCTTCCTGTAGCGCGCTACGGCGAAGAGTGCGGCGGCCTCCATTTCCACGACAAGCGCTCCTTCCTCGCGGAAGTGCCGCACTTCGGGCGGCGTCTCGCGGTAAATGGCGTCAGTGGTCCAGGTCGGGCCCTTGGAGTAGCTGAGGCCGGAGGCAGCGAGGGCTTCCTCGAGCCGCCCGGTGAGGGCGGGATCGGGACCGACGGCCGTATTCTCTTCTATATAGTGGTGGGACGTGCCCTCATCGCGGAACGCGCCGTCGCAGACTACGAGCGCACCGGGGGGCACATCCTCGCGCAGCGAGCCCGCCAAACCCATCGAGACAAATTCGCGCACGCCCCAGGCGATCAGTTCCTCGAGCATGACCGCCGCCGCGGGCGCCCCCACGCCGAAATCCGACGCGATCGCGATGGTCTTCGCGCTCCCCGGCAGATCGATGTAGTGAATGAACTGCCCGAAGTAGCCCTTCGCCCGCTCGCAGGGGTAGGCCTCGAGCACATGCTTCGCGAGGTTTTTCTGGTAGCTCAAAATGACCGCGTCGGGGGCTGCCCTGTGTGAGAGGGCAACCCCGATGCGGTCGAGATAGGCAAGAAATTCCGAAGGTCGAAAGAGTGCCTCGCTCGCAAGTTTGCGGGGCAGACGCGGTACCGGCATGGCAGCTCCTTTTTCGAGGTTACTGCGCTATTTTCTCCTTTAACTTCGGCATTGTATAGCCGTACTGGCTGCCCATCTCCTTGAGCGGCTTGTCGGTCGGGATGTCCTTGGGCAGCGCGAGCTTTTCGATTACCTGCTGCGTAGACCAGCCGAGCGCTTTCGCCACTTCCTGAATCGTCATCGTGCCCTCGAGAGCGAAGCCTTCGGGGACCTTGAGGCTCGACGCGGTGGCCCCGGCAGGAGCTGCGGTAGCGGCTGGCGCGGTGCTTGTGGCGGGGGCGGCAGCCACGGCGGCGGCAGGCTGGGAACTCGGTGCGGCGGGCGAGGAAGGAGCCGCGGGAGTGGCGAGAGGAGCCGAAGTCGCGCTGGCGGCAGGCGCCGTCGCAGGCGTCGTTTCACCTTCGCCCGAGTAGGGAATGCCCAGAATCTTCGCCACCGCGACGCGCGCCGCGTCGGTCTCGAATCCCTCGATGCCCGCGACGGCGCCAGTGTCCTTGATTTTCGTTGAAGTCGGCACCTTGGCAGGGTCGAGCCCAAGCTCGCGGTAGATACGCTCCACATCGATGCCGAAGGCCGCGGCGAGATCATCGTAGGTCGTGGATCCCTTGATGTCCTCAATCTTGAGCGAGCCCTGGGCCGACAGACTGGTCAGCGTGGGCGGAGTGAACTTCAGCATGCCGGCAACCTGGCCGACGAGCGCCGCGCTTGCAAAAATCGCGAAACCGATGATCACCACCGTCCAGAGCTTTACCTTCTTGCCGCCGATGGTAGCCACCAGTGTATCCTTTTTCGTGGGGCAGACCGTGACGCACTCGAAGCAGGAGATGCACTCGGCGGATTTCACGCTGTCGGCGGTGGACACTTCGATGTTCATCGGGCAGACGCGGTCGCACTTCGAGCAGGAGATGCAAGTGGGCTTGTCGCGCTTGATCCTGAAGAGCGGAATCCGCCCGAGAATGGCGTTGATCGCGCCCAGCGGACAGGCGTACTTGCAGAAGGCGCGCTCATAGAACATAGAGAGCGCCATAAAGATAATGAGGAGCACGAATCCGACCGCGAAGCTGCCCCATACCGTACTCATTCCAGCGGGAAGGTATGCATAAGCCGCAAACGGCTCGTAGGGCCGGATGACGAGTTCGCCCGTTTTCCAGGTGAAGTAGATGATACCGACGAGAATCACATACTTCGCGTAGCGGAGCACTCGGTCGACCTTCTGCGGAACCTCGAAGCGGCGCTTGAAAATTTTCTTCCCCAGCCAGCCGAACACGCCCTGGAGCGCGCCGAAGGCGCAGAGCCAGCCACAGAAAAACCTCGACAGCACTATGCCGATCACAACGATGGCTCCAAACAGCACAATATTGCTGGGTTCTATCTTCTTGATGAAGTCTCCGCTCGCGATCCACTTGAAGAGCGTCTCGAGCCCGCCAAACGGATCGAGCGCGTCAACGGACGGAATGCCCTGAAGTTTAGCGTGCAGGATGGTGAGTGTGGTGAATCCCACGAGAAGAGCTCCGAGCACAACTCTTCTAAAAACCTGGATTTTCGGCATTTTCCTAGCCATGATGCAGCCCCCTGAGCGCGCATGAAAAGTGACGAGAGATTTTTTACGACAATGTCGTTTATCTATATGTATAGGCTATTTTGGTTTCGGTTGCAAAAAATATTAGAAAAATGAGATGTTTCAACGCAGCGCTGAATTATCGCTCAAACACAGATTCTTTTATGGACAAAAATCGCGAATCCCCACTACAATACCGGCGGAGTAAACCATGCACGGCACCCACACGATACTTTCCAAAACGCGGCTCTCCGAAGAAGTCTACCGCATTGAAGTCCTGGCTCCCCTCGTCGCGCAGCAGCGCAAGGCGGGACAATTCGTCATCGTCATGTACGACGAGGACTATTCCGAGCGCATTCCGCTCACCATCGCCGACGCCGACCCCGCCAAGGGCTCGGTGACCCTGATATTCCAGACTGTCGGCGCGAGCACCCACAAGCTCGCCCTCAAGGAACCCGGCGACGCCATCGTCCTCCTCGGGCCGCTCGGGAACCCGACCCACATCGAGCGCTTCGGGTGGGCAGTCTGCGTGGGGGGCGGCATCGGATTGGCTCCGCTGTATCCCATCGTCAAGGCGCTCAAGGAAGCCGGCAACCGCGTCACGGTGATCTCCGGCGCGCGGACGAAGGACCTTCTCATCATGCAGGATGAGCTCGCGGCGATCGCCGACGAGCACATTGTCGTCACGGACGACGGATCGTTCGGCCGCAAGGCGCTCGTTACCGAGCCCCTCAAGGAACTCTGCTCGATGACGCCTAAGCCCGACATCGCGGTGACCATTGGCCCGCCCATCATGATGAAGTTCTGCGCCGCCACCACCAAACCCTTCGGCGTGAAGACCCTCGCCTCCCTCAACACGATCATGATCGACGGCACGGGCATGTGCGGCGGCTGCCGCGTCTCCATCGGCGGCAAGACCAAATTCGTCTGCGTCGACGGCCCCGAGTTCGACGCGCACCTCGTCGACTGGGACGGCATGCTGATGCGTCTCGGCACCTACAAAGAGATGGAAAAAGAGGCGCACGACCGCTGCCACCTCGAAATGCAGATCGAAAAACTCGAGACCCAGGGCGACAGCGCGCCCCCGGCAGCCCAGGAGTCCTCGAAATGAGCCACAAGGAAGAACCCGTCATGGAACACGCGGAACTCGAGCTCGCGGCCCTGCGCGCCGCGCCCATAACCCCGAAAATCCGTATGCGGATTCCTCCGCAGGACATGCCCGCCCAGAATCCCTCGGCCCGCCGCGAAAACATGCAGGAAGTCGCCCTCGGCTACAGCCCCGCGCAGGCGATGCTCGAGGCTGAGCGCTGCCTCCAGTGCAAGAACGCGCCCTGCATCGCGGGCTGCCCCGTGCGCGTGGACATCCCGGGCTTTATCGGCAAGATCAAAGACGGCGACTTCCTCGGCGCCGCGAAAGTGATCAAGAAAACCAACCTCCTGCCCTCGATATGCGGGCGCGTCTGCCCCCAGGAGTCGCAGTGCCAGGCGCCCTGCACCGTAGGCAAGGCTCTGAAGGGCGTCGAGCGCGCCGTCCAGATCGGAAGGCTCGAGCGCTTCGTCGCCGACTACGAACGGACGAACGGCGCTGTCGAAGTGCCGCATGTGGCGCCCATCACCGGCAAGAAAGTGGCCATCGTCGGCGCGGGCCCCGCGGGTCTCACCTGCGCGGTCGACGTCCGCCGCGAAGGGCACGATGTCACGATCTTCGAAGCCTTCCACAAACCGGGCGGCGTTATGGTCTACGGCATCCCCGAGTTCAGGCTCCCCAAAGTCCTCGTCCAGTCCGAGGCTGAAGTCCTCGAGTCGATGGGCGTCGACTTCGAGCTCAACTTCCTCGTCGGGCGAACGCGGCCCCTGACCTCGCTCATCGAGCAGGACGGCTACGCCGCGGTCTTTGTCGGCACCGGCGCGGGGCTCCCGAAGTTCATGGACATCCCCGGCGAAAATTACGTCGGCGTATTCAGCGCGAACGAATACCTCACCAGGGCGAACCTCCTCAAGGCCTACATGAAGGGCAAGGCTGGCACGCCGATCTATCCGTCCCGCCGCGTGGCGGTGCTGGGCGGCGGCAACGTCGCGATGGAC
>Ga0172368_10003778_pt1 | contig 18022 bp, 18 predicted proteins | sample Lak11m_FD_114540 | JGI IMG/M metagenome (GOLD analysis project Ga0172368, IMG submission 114540) | Freshwater microbial communities from Kabuno Bay, South-Kivu, Congo - kab_022012_11m | ecosystem: Environmental > Aquatic > Freshwater > Lake | place: Democratic Republic of the Congo: South-Kivu...
AAATTGTTTTCTCGTTTGGAGCTGAATGAGTTTCTGATTTAAAGTATTTAGATTTTGTTAGGTCTCAGGGTAAGTGTGACGACAGTTATTGATTTTTATGTCTTCTTTGAAAGTACGGTAATAGTAAATTTTTTGTCTCCTTTTTGGATGAATAGGAATATAAGGTTATTCAACTCTAATCTAATTCTTATCCCTCAGCCGCCCATTCATCAGCCCCTTCTTCAGCCTCTTCGGCTTTTCATTTCTCATGCGCTCAAGCACAAGATTCCTGTTGACAGCCTCAGGATTTCGGCGATGGAGCACTTTTCGGGGAGAGGAGGAGGGGGATTTGAAATTTCACCATTTAAGAAAAGTTAAGTTATTTTATTCAGTATCAGAACAGTTTAACTACCATTTATCCAGATGAACCCTCTCTTCCAAGTATGGCTTAATGCCTTCCTTTTTCTCAGCAGGTTTTCCAATAGGAATAACGGCAAGCGGAATTATGGATGCCGGTATACCCAGGAGTTTTTGCAGGTTCTTAACGCGATCCTCCAAAGGATAAGCTGCGGTCCATACAGCTCCATAGCCAAGGGAGTGAGCAGCTAAAAGTATGTTTTGAGCAGCAATGCAGCAATCCTGCTGCCAGAATTGGGGAATTTTATCGAGTTTTGGATCTCCACATACGACTATGGCAATAGTAGCATCTTTTGCCATTTGGGCATAAAGGCTTGCTTTTGGTATTTCATTGAGGACGGATCTATTTTTTATAATTATGAAATGCCATGGTTGGGAGTTAACTGCCGATGGGCCGCTCATTGCAGCTTCAATGATTTTTCTAATGTCTCCTTCGGGGATTTCTTCATTTGTATATTTTCTTATCGATCTTCTCGTTCGCAATGCTTCCAGGACTTCCATAGTTCATACCTCAAATTGATAAATTTGTTTTCAGGTTACTCTTCTTCTTTTTCTGTTTCGCGGGCAATGATGATACATAATCATAAGAACTGCTGATCAATTCATGGAATTTTTCAAGATCATTGTAAAGGGAATCCGGAAGAACTACATATTCTTTCATGACCCGGCCTTTTACTGGTTCAAAAGGCATTATTTCATCGTTTTGCGAAATAATCTTATTTCTATCCTTTTCTGAAAGGCGAATGAAAATATCATTTTCGAATACACCCGCAAGCATATTGTCTTTTGCAAAATATACAGGACATCCGAACATCTTCTTTTTCTTTACGTCAAATTCGGATATTTTCTCATCAAGGAATTTGCTCAATTCTTCATTCGATTTTTTCCAAGTATTCATAATCTCCATTGCCTTGCAAATTCTTTTGTCAGGCCATTCATCTTGTATTATCACAATATTCGAATCTTTTTTTACCAGCATGGCCCATTTGTTGAATCCGGACATATTGTATATTTCGAGGTTCCCGCAAAAACATGATTTGCTCCATTGATCCGGGCGCCTGCCATGTTAGCCCCATCAAGATCCACGAAATTCAGATTTGCCCCATCAAGAACCGAATTTCTCATGTCTGCATAAGCAAGATCCGCAAAATTCAGATTCACCCCCTCCAGATTTGCATTTTCAAATTTTGCATATTGAAGATCTGCAAAATTCAGATTGGCACCGCTAAGGCTTGAATTGCTGAAATTTGCATATTGCAGGCTTGCAAAATTAATGTCAGCGCCATTTAAATTCGAATTATTAAAATCAGCATTATCAAGATGCGCAAAATTAAAATCTTTATTTTCAAGATTTCCATTATTAAATATGGTCACCCTCAGTTCATCTCCGTTCTTATCTGATGGTGGATATCCGTTGGAAGCCAACCAGACAGTTGCGATTATCACCAGAATGCTAACTAACACGGCCATAAAATATGCAATATCTGATTCGGTATGCCTGGCAAGTATTTCTATACCCCAAAGAATGAGTATGACTGGCCAGTAATGCCATAAGGAACCCCATGATCCCCAATGGATTAATCCCATTTTGTTGAACAATAAGATGATGCCTATCGTTATAAGGAGAAGAGGTACCACGTACCCCGGTCTTCTTTCCATGTTTTCATCTCCAGCGTTTTATCAGCAACCACACTCCAATGAATATTATGATAACAGGCCAGAGAAGGTCTTTATCGAACCATTTTATTAAATTGAGTTTATCAAGGAGAAGAATGATCCCAAGTAAATTAGGATGATACCGAACCATCCGGCACGATGTGAATGTTTATCTTCTGCATTCTTTGATAAAGCCATACCCAGTCCTTCTCCTGCTTCTTTTACCCGCTCGCCCATTTCCTGGACATTCTCCCGGATCGTTTCATTCGTGGTTTGATCCAGTTTCTCAGGTTTTGGCATAATGATCGCAAGAATTATGTAAATAAAGAATCCGATTCCATTAATAAATAAAAGTAAAACAAATATAAGCCTGACAATAACGGAATCAACCTTGTAATATTCAGCCAGTCCACCGCAAACACCATCAATAACACGATCTGTTTTGCTTTTAGTGATTCGTGTACTCATATTTACCTCCCCTGTTTTACAACTTTTAACCCTGGAAACAGACTTTTGAACATGAATAATATTTTATTTTTCCCGGACATATTATCCTGCCTCCTTATGCAGTATAAATTTACATATAGCTTTCATCTTAATAATCCTTATCCTTTCGTAAGAACATTATCGTACATATGGTATCCATCGGCAGCCTGACCTTGAATCGATCCGTAATTGCAGCGATCGGTGAAAATCCCGTGAGTTCTGGAAGAAAAGCAAAACAACTTGGCGCGGATATTCTTGAACTAAGAATTGACCTTTTATCGCAGAAACCGCAGGGAGTACTTGAAGATTTAAAAAAGCTGGGACTTCCGATTATTATTACAAATCGGATGAAGGATCAAGGAGGTTCATGGCAGGGAAGTGAGGATGAGCGGATCCGGGAACTGCTCTTGTTATTGCCGCTTGCTGATGCAGTGGATATTGAGTTGTGTGCCTGCGACAGGGACATCGTTGTCAAAAAAGCCAGAAATGCCGGAAAAACGGTCATAATTTCAACTCATGATTTTCAAAAAACGCCGGACAACATGGTTATGGATGGCATTATCTGCGAATCCCTGGAAACAGGAGCAGATATCGCCAAGCTTGCAGTGATGCCAGGATCACTTTGCGATGTTCTGCGTTTGCTTGAGGTCACACTTCATGCTACAGGAAACGTTTGTACGATCGCAATGGGAGCCACAGGAAAACATTCCCGCATTATCGCCCCCATTTATGGTTCGGTAATGACATACGGATATGTCGATACTCCCACGGCGCCGGGACAATTAAGGATCGATGAAATGAAAAATTTGCTGAAAATGCTATGATATCTCTGTGAAATGTTATTTTCAGGCTAACCGTATCAGGTTCTCGCGGCCTTTCTTGATCTTAATGATAAGTTTCTTCTCATGCAACTGATTCAGCACTGAACTTACTGAAGATTTCGGAAGATCAAGTTGTCGCCCTATTTGAGACTGGTATAGTTCCCCTCCACCTTCTTTTAAGATTTTTATTATCCTTTCCTCTACGTCCATCATCTCAAATTCAGTAATTTTTGTGATTTCCATTTCTTGCGAAACCTGCGGATCTGTTATTTCCTCTTTTCGTCGCCCAATTAAATAAAATCCTACCGCAATGAAAACAGCAATCGCAGATACTATTATGACAGCTGTGCCCCATGGGAATGCGGGTTTTGAGAAAATTATACTCGGTTCTTTGGCTCCAAATGATCGAAGACCGTACCATATCAGTTCATCCCGGCTCTGGTCTGGCATGGGTGTTACCTCTTCGACCTTAAAACCGGAAGGATACTTGATTATGAGCGTATTGTCTTTCGAAAGATAAAGTCCTCCCGCGAATACATCCCCGATATTTAGAGGATCCAATGTTGCAAAATTTGTCCATGTGAATGAAAAACTGACAATACCATATTTACCTGTAGGAGTAGATTGAATACTCGTATTACCTGTAAAATCCCTGGCAACCATGTCTCTTGATGTTGCAGAGGCTGCTTCTGATGCTGATCTTTGCATCAATTCCATAAACTCAGGGATATAAACAGATTTCAATTGCTTTGAATAATTTTCAAAAGAATCAAAATCACCATTCGTTGTGAGAAGGGTTCGGTACTCAACATTCCATACCGCGCTGCCATTTTCTTTAATATCTATGATATATGTTGTCCTGTAATTTTCAGGGGCAGCATGTGCTATGGCTGCGGATATCAAAAATAGGATTAAAAGGTTTAGGATCTTAAATGTCATAGATAAGTGCGATTCATTAAATGCTGTCTGGTTATAATGAATTTATCTATTACCCGAAAAGAAAGGGAAGAGTGACCTGTCTTAACATCAGGACGAGTGGATTCATCTTAATCAATCTTCTCACTTATTTTCCCGCTTCTCTTTTGCTATCTCTTCCGTCTTGTTTTCTTTTTTATCTTCTTTAATTTCAGTCTTATTTTCCCGCTTCTCTTTTATTATCTCTTCTGTCCTGTTTTCCTTTTTATCTTCTTTAATTTCAGTCTTATTTTCCCGCTTCTCTTTTATTATCTCTTCTGTCCTGTTTTCCTTTTTATCTTCTTTAATTTCAGTCTTATTTTCCCTGTCATTCCAGTTATGTTCCGTCTCTACCTCTTGCTTTACGGTTATTTCCAGAACCTCCTGGATTTTAGCCAGTGTCAGGGCTGAAAGCTTTTCATATATCCCATCAATTATTTCTGTCCGGTTCATCTCATTCATCGCAAACTTGTATTGGACATTGACATTTGAGATATTCTTCCTTATTTGAGCAGAAGCATCCAGGCTTTCAATTGATCTACCTTCAGTTTCATTTTCAATTCTTAACAAGCTTGAAATATTATCTCTGGTAAACATTAGTTTACTCAGGATATCACTTGCGATAGTTGCATTATCTATGCTATTTGTCTCAAATTTCAATTCGATCTTGATATTGGAATCATTTCCGGATATTTTTGCTGTTATTTTTGATTCCTGGAAATCCTTCCGGTCATCTTTTTTTTTTTCGTTTTCTTTCTTTATTTCCCTGAGTATATTTTTTCCTTCTCCACTACGGATACGCTCGATCTTAATTTCAGTCTTTTCTTCAAACTTAACTATTAGTTCCTGACTTCTACTATAGGCGTTTTGAAGTCCTGTATTATTTGGATGTGATCCGATAAGCTGTTCCAAAACATACTGTTGTTTCTCAATCATCTTCTGGGCTTTTAGTACTCCTGAATCATTCCCCCAAATTTCTGAAATTGACTCTTCGGTCTCTTTTACCTTTTCTCTATAATTTTCAAATGCTTTTTCAGCGACTTCATTATTATTATTTTTCAGTCCGGTTTTAGCTTCTGCTATCCTGAGTCTTGAATGTGAAACCTGTTTACCAAGTTTCTCTGTCGCATTCCATGTGAAACTTTCATCTATATTCTCAAATGCCAGTTTTAATCCATAGAGGGCATTATCGGGGCCATCCGATCCATTATATTCTTCAATATCATCCACAAGGTATTCAGTGTCATCCGAAGCTCTGGCAATGCTTATGATATTCAGGGCAAATCCCAATATCAACAGGATCATTCCAGCCTTTAACATTCCTTTAATATTCATTTTCGCTCATTTCCATAATTTCGGCATTTTGCCTTTCATCTAAGATTAATCTGTTTGAATATAAGCATTCTTACTGTATTAATAGTATTATAAAGTATTTTCTTATTCAAAAATTGTAAAAAAGGTTCAATAAAGGTTTATTTTGTATAATAAAGCTTAAATAAAGTCCAAATTCCAAGTATCCTCCGATCAATATATCATTTTCTATGCAAAATCAGCGATAGTAATAAATATTGTCAATACAAAGTTGATGTGACGAGGGTAAAATAGATGGAATTTAAAGTACAGGAACTTAAGATCAAAGCGGGAAAGTATAAGGTAGTAATCAATAAACATGACGCCATAGAACTGGGAGTTCATGGCGGAGACCGTGTCTTGCTAAAAGACCACATATATATTACAGCGATTGTTGAAACAGGCGATATGATCCCGATAGGTACAGTGGGGATATACCAAGAATGCTGTGAAAAAATAGGGGATCAATGCCCGCTTAAGATCGAACTTATTCCCACATCAAAACCGAATTCCACAGGTTTTATCAAGAAAATGATGGATCATCAGAAATTGACTCAGGAAGAGATCCGCCAGATCGTCCAGGACATTGTCAAAGAAAATCTAACCGATGTTGAGATGTCAGCTTTTGTGACAAGTTCATACATATATGGGATGACTTCGGATGAAATAGAATGGTTGACACGCGCCATGATCGATAGCGGTGAGAAAATTGAATTCAATACTCATCCCATCATGGACAAGCACAGTATAGGAGGAGTTCCTGGTAATAAGATATCCCTGCTGGTGGTTCCAATTATCGCGGCAAATGGTCTTCTTATACCCAAGACCAGTTCACGAGCTATCACAGGCGCAGCAGGAACCGCTGATCTTATGGAAGTTCTTGCGCCGGTTGAATTTAAGGCAGACGAAATAAAGAACATCACCGAGAAAGTCGGTGGAGTAATTGCGTGGGGGGGAGCTACAAATATTGCACCGGCTGATGATAAATTGATAAGGGTGGAATATCCGCTTTCTATAGACCCGCGCTGCCAGCTTCTTGCATCAATAATGGCAAAAAAAGGCGCTGTCGGGGCTGATTGCGTGGTTATCGACATCCCTGTGGGCACAGGAACAAAAGTCCCTTCTCTTGAAGAGGGGAAAAAACTCGCACGTGACCTGATCGATCTTGGAGAGCGCCTGGGTATGAAAGTAGAATGTGCGATGACTTATGGGGCTTCGCCTGTGGGACGAACCATCGGCCCGGCAATTGAAGTAAGGGAAGCACTAAAAGTGCTTGAAACCATGCAGGGACCCAACAGTCTTATTGAAAAGAGTACGGCGCTTGCAGGAATCCTTCTTGAGATGGGAGGCGTTGCGACCAAAGGGCAGGGGAAGGATGTAGCTATGGAGACTCTGCGTTCCGGAAAAGCATTCAGTAAATTCAAGGAGATCATAGAAGCACAGGGAGGAAACCCGAATATTACTCATACTGATATTAAACCCGGTGAACACAGGGGAGATATATTTTCCCCGGCAGATGGATACGTAATTGAATTCGATAACAAGCGCATAGTGGAAATAGCACGGATGGCAGGAGCCCCCACAGATAAAGGTGCAGGTGTATGGATCCACAGGAAAAAAGGTGAAACTGTCAAGAAGGGCGAGCCTTTGATAACGATTTTTGCTGATAAGAGCTGGAAATTGACAAATGCATTAAAAAGTGCGGAAAAGGAGTATCCGATTATAGTTGAAGGTATGCTTCTTGAGAGGGTTCAGACTTTCAAATCAATATGAAATTTTTTTGTTCAAATTTGATTGAATAAAAATCATGTTCATCTTAAAACTGCTATCAACTTTAGCATCGCAACCATGACCGTTACAGCCAGTAAAGGAATTATCGCAAGAGTCAGAATTGCACTTAACCAAGAGAATATATTATACATATAAACGATGTTGACTCCAAAAAAGTTCAATGCATATAACGCCACAACAATGCTAATTAGACCCGGAAGCATGTTAATTAGATCCGCTTTGCTGGGTGCTGCGCCTGCTCCCAGCGTCAGTGCAAGGTACAGAAAAACATATGTTTTCCAGTTCAAATAATCCAGGCCAGTGATAAAAGAAAAAGCACCATATAATAAAAATCGTATTTCTGCAATTATATCAAAAGAACCTGGTGGAAAAACAAAATGAGCTCCAAAGTAACCACTAATAAGCAGCAATATCGCCGGACATCCGATCAATGGAGCGATCGATATGGCTGTATTTCCAATAAGAGGTATCTTTGGAGGAGTATATTCTACATGTCCCAAAGTGTCCCCTGATGGGATGATACTGAATTTTGTTACGCGCGCCCCCATGAGTAAAGCAACCACTGCATGACTGGTTTCATGTGCTATCGTCCCTGGCAGCATAAGAAATACATACAAAGTCTTCGATCCAATTGATAAAGAGCGATGTAGATATTCTGAAATCAAATAGAGCACAATTGCCTGGAGAATTATGATGTACATGTTTAATTTACCTGAAGAAGCATATATTGAATATATAAATAATGGAACGTATTAAATAAAACTGGAGAAAAAACCTGGGCTGGAGCAGGGTATAAAATAATATGGCGATAACATTCACCGATGAAGACCTGATGTTTCTTGATAGAGAACAAGATATGCAGTTACGTTCAATCAGACAAGCTATTGACACCTTGAAAGTGAAAGGTGAGACATCATTCTGCAAAAAATGCGGTCACATGACGCAGTATTTCAAAGTGGGAAATGCAAAGCTTCTCGAATGTGTTTTTTGCGGGAATAGAGTTGCCCAGATGATCCAGTTATGAGCCTTGATCATGCACCAATTCCTTGAGTTATCTTAGGCGCTCAACTACCATCTCACAGTATTCATCTCCGCTGCACATATTCTTTGAATTATGTTTGAGGGTGTATTCAGGATTCAGGCTCTCAACAACCGATCTCATCATGGTCCGACAGGCCGTCAGGGCGGCGATCTTAGGGTCAAGTCCCATCTGTATCGCACTGTTTCGTATCGCACACATAGTCATCTTCCCCTTGGCACCATGCTCTGTTTCCACAACAGGTTCGTACTTGTTTTCAGGTCCAAAGGAGATTGTACTGAGAATCCCAACAGTCTCTACGATCTGCCTGGCATTACCCGAAGGCAGTCCAAGAGCCATTGCAATGTCCTTCATTTCCTTTCCCGCTTCTATCAAGATAGGGCGCTCCAGTTCATCATATTTCTCACCAAGAGCCTTCCTGAAGACCTTGTCATACAATAAAGGCATCATGCCTGCTGATTTTGCTGCTATGATCCATCTACCCTCAATAGGAATATCGTCTATATTTACCATAATTCTAACCTCCTCACGATAATGAGCCAAATAACCTCATAGATATATAATTTTTAATGGTATAAATATTTTACCGGTGGCATGCTGACAGATGCAAAGTTCACGGCGACTTCAAGATATTCGAGGAGAAAGATTCAATGTGTTGCGTCTACATTTACTATTATCAGGCCATAAATGGAATATTTCATTTGAAATTTTACGCCATAAGAGGTTAAGATGAACTACGAAGAACTTGATTTTGACAGGGCGATCGATGATGCGAATAAGATAATACTTCTTGGATCAGCGATGAAAACCGGACTTTTTTCTGCTCTCACTGAAAAAAAGGATATTACTTCATTGACGCAGGAACTGGAAGCTGATGAGCGCGCCCTGTATATCGTGCTTGAGGCTCTGTGGGCAATGGGATACGTGGAAAAGGAAAATGACACGTATATTATCGCCGACCGGGCGCGCCCCCTCTTCATAGATGGAGGCAAGGATTATGTAGGCGGCTACCTTCCACATACTTTGAATAAATTGAATGCCTGGCTTGAGCTTCCCCAAATAATTAAAGGAGAAAAAACCGGAAGAAGGAAGCCCGATAATATATCTACATTCATGAATGCAATGGCTTCCACACCAGAAGAAGACGTAAAAGAGATAGTAAGTTATTGTCTTGATAAAAAGAAGGATGCAAAGACAGTACTCGACCTGGGCGGAGGACCAGGCAAATACTCAAAGGTCTTTGTTAACAGGGGATTAAAAGCAGTCCTTTTCGACACACCTGAGACCATAGACTATGTCAGCAGTGAATTCGGGCTCGCTGATATCAGGAACCTCACGCTTATGAAAGGAGATTTCACGGAAGATGAGATCGTTAACGAGTTCAAAGAATTGTTCGATATCGTGTTCATAGGAAATATAACTCATATATATTCTGAGGATGTGAACAGGAATCTATTGATGCGGGTTGGCAAACTTCTGAACAAAGGGGGAATGATAGCCATCGAGGATTTTATTCGCGCAAGAAGCCCATATGCAGAGATGTTCGCTGTGAACATGCTTGCAAATACACAGGGCGGCGGCACCTGGACAGAGGAACAATACAGAAAGTGGCTAAAAGACGCAGGTTTTACCAATATTGAAGTTCTCGATCTCTCTGACAAAGATAAACAGCTTATTACAGCATTCCTTAAGAAAGCCCGTCATTTGAACATTCCTATAAATACAAAGACACCCCAATAAATGATATCATGTTATCTAGGGAGAAGATATTCGCCGGGGAAGGCAAAATCAAATCTGACACCGTACTTGCGAATTGCAGGATCGTGAACGTCAACACAAAAGAGATAACAAAAGGCGATATTGCAATAAGCTCTGGCTTCATAGCTGGTATTGGTGACGTGGAAGGACTGATCGGTGATAAAACAAATATCATCGATATCAAGAATGATATTATTTGCCCGGGATTGTTGGATGGACATGTGCATTTTGAGTCGAGTATGGTCACTCTTACACAATTCGCAAAAATATCCATGCTTCACGGGACAACAGGCATTGTAATTGATCCGCATGAAATTGCAAATATAATGGGAACAAAAGGTATCAGTCTTATCATGCAAGAGGCAAAACGTCTACCCATCGATGTTTTCATCACAATTTCATCATGTGTGCCTTCAACTCCGCTTGAAACCTCAGGGTCGAAGATCGGCCTTTCAGGGATGAAAAAATTCCTTGATAAGAAATTCATTGTAGGACTGGGAGAGGTGATGGATTACCATAAGGTTCTGCACGGGGATCCGGACAAACTTGGAATGATCAAAGCTTGCCTTGAGAGAAAACTCGTGGTTGACGGTCACTGTCCTGGTATGAGGGATAAAGAACTGTTCGGATATATGAGTGCGGGTATTTCAAGCGACCATGAATCCGTAACATATGATGAAATGCTTGAGAAAGCGCGCCTGGGTATGAAGATCATGCTTCGGGAAGGTTCAGCTGCAAAATGTCTTGAAGAGTTCATCCCAAAATTACTCAGGGACAGGATAGCCCTGGAAAACTTCTTTTTTGTAACTGATGATAAACATTCAGGCGACCTGATGGAAGGACACATGGACGTAATCATCAGGGCTGCGATCAGGCTTGGAATTGATCCTATACAGGCAATTTCAATGGCAACGATCAATACGGCGCGACATTTCAGGATAGATCAGCTTGTCGGGTCTATAAGCATAGGCAGAAGAGCGAATCTTGTGATACTTGATGATTTGGCGGATTTCAGGATCAAAAATGTGATGTTTCGAGGCAGGTTAAATCCTGAGGTTGAAGAGATCGAGTATCCAGACTATGTTTTTAATACGGTGAAATACAAAAAAATAGAACCTGACGACCTGAAAATAAGAACCGGGAAAAAGTTGGTTTCGGCTCATATCATGGAAATCGTGCCAGGTCAGCTAATAACGAACAGGAGCATTGAAGATTTAAGAACCGACGGGCAATTTGTCCTGCCTGATGTGGAACGGGATATTCTCGCAATAGCTGTAATTGAACGTCACGGGAAGTCGGGGAACATAGGAAGGGGTTTTGTCAGGGGCTTTGGTTTAAAAGAAGGCGCGATCGGGCAAAGCATTGCGCATGACTCTCATAATGTTATTATTGTGGGTACGAATTTTGAAGATATGGCATTATGCGCAAACAAGATCAGGGAATTGCAAGGGGGAATTGTGATAGCAAAGGACGCTGTGATCGACTGCCTGCGTCTTCCTTTTGCAGGAATTCTTAGCACAGAAAGTGTTTTCAATGTGGATAAGAAACAGCGGGAACTGCACAAAAAAGTAAAAGCAATGGGATGCAAACTTGACGGGCCTTTTATACATCTGTCGTTCCTTGCACTTCCTGTTATTCCATCTCTTAAGATAACCGATAAAGGATTGGTGGATGTGGATGCGTTTAAATTGATTGCGCCTATATAAACTATATAGAAAACAACGAACTTATGCGAATTCACCAAAATACTTATCTGCATTCAGAATGAAAAATAAGTTCTATGGCAGATGGAATCATAACCCCAATTACTTCCGATGGCACAATAACAATTCCCAGAGAGCTAATAGAGAAATTTAATATTAAAGACCGTGTTGAAATCGCGGAAACCCGTTGCAGCCGGGGAATTTTAATAAAGGCATTGATTGAGTAAAATAAATATAAAATGCGGAGGATGGGATTTGAACCCATGAATTCCTTCGAAACCAGCCCCTCAAGCTGGCGCCTTTGACCGGTCTGGGCAACCTCCGCATAATGCAGGCTTTACATAAAAGCCTTATAAGTGATAAAAGAGTATTCTCTTTTATCAGAGGGCATTAACTATTTCACTTAATTGTTCGGCTCTCTTTTTAATACTTCCTGCCGCTTCAAGAGCAATTTCTTTTGCAGTAAATGCGCCTGTTGTTTCAAATGTCATTACAAAGGATCCTGGATCGCTGCTTACTTTAATTGCATCCATATCACATTCACCTTCACATAACCGGCACATAGAACATTCGATCACGTCAACGACTTTGACCTTGTTCCCTTCAATTTTCAGGATATTCCGTGGGCAGACTTCCACGCAATTCCCGCAGTAGTCACATTCGCCAATTGTTATAACGGGCATGTTTTTAAATCCGCCTGCAACACCAGCCTGCCATTTGCTGTGTTTTCGTCCCGTCCCAAGCCTTGCTATTGCTTCCACTACGACTTTATGCTTATCCTTGAGTTCAATTATCGGTATAGTGGTATCCGCAGGAGTCACCATTGGATCTGCTGAAACCAGGTCGCCGGAATGTACGATTTTCGGTCCTTCTGCGCTCAGGGTAAGTGATACCCTGCAAAGTGTACATCCCGCACCTTTACAATTACATTCTTCAGGGAACACATAGGACTTAGTGTCAGTCTTTAACGGGATCAATCCTAATCTCAAAGAAAGTTGTTCATCGAACAATACAGATGTATTTTCATAAATATTGACATCATCAATGGCCATAACCGGAACCTCTGCCAATATGCTTCTTCGAATAGCATTTGCAAATGAGGCTGATACACCGGATAGAACGAACCGTGCCTTGCGCTCGGATAATTCGATTATGTCAATATCCATTTACACACGCCTGCCCTTCTTCGGCTTTGTGCCATCATGGGGTATGGGAGTTACGTCCTCGATACGCCCGATCTTAATTCCAGCACGCGCAAATGCCCTTATGGCAGCCTGCGCTCCGGGTCCGGGACTTCTTTGCAGATTACCGCCGGGAGCTCTTACTTTAATATGAATACCCGTAACACCTTTATCTCTAATCTTATCAGCAAGCTGGTTAGCCATCTGCATGGCTGTATAGGGAGAACTCTCCTCCCTGTCAGCTTTGGTAACCATTCCGCCGCTAATTTTTGCTATCGTTTCAGCCCCTGTAAGATCAGTTACGGTTATCAGGGTATTATTGAACGATGAATATATATGAGCTACGCCCCATTTCTCAGTAGTTGCCATAATTAAGCCTCCTTTGCGGGTTCAATTTTTGTTTCAGCTGGTCTGGCTGTTTCCTGTGCTGTGTTCTTCACTACCTGTCCCGGTCTTGAAGGATGTGATTCCTTGGATAATTCAGAATTAACATAATAACCAAGAGATAACTCTTCATTAGTTTGAACATGATAACCTGGAATTGTTATCTTTCGTCCAGCTACTGCAATATGCCCGTGTACTATGAATTGTCTTGCCTGTTTTGGGGTATTTGCAAGTCCCTGCTTGTGCACTTGCGTCTGAAGTCTTCTCTCAAGGAAATTATTTACATCTAAGGAAAGGATGTCATCTAGTACGGCATCGGTCTTCAACAGGCCATATCTTTTTAACCGATTAATAATATTTTCCATATCGGTCTTCACATGCCCTTCTACTTTTCCTTTTGTACTTTCAGCCAGCAGTTTCCTGGCAAGTTCCCTGTATTTTTTAAGTTCGCTGTGAGCTTTCCAGACTTCTCTCTTATTTCGAAGACCGTATCTTTTCACAAGTTCGACTTCAGGCTCGATCCTGGCTGCCTGCCATGGATGCTTTGGCGTGTCATATGACTTCGTATTTTTTCCCGGATAGCCCATTATTTACCAGCTCCTTTGGTTTCTTCCTTCTTTTCTTCCTTGGGTTTTGCCATAAGGGCTGTGCGTGAGACACCTACAGTTCTTCCTCTTCTACCTGAAGACCTGGTGCGCTGACCGCGTACTCTCAGACCGCGATCATGTCTTAATCCTTTATATGAGCGCATCTTTTTCATCAAGTTCAGGTCTTCATTAAGACCCAACAATACATCTGTTCCAATAAGATGCCTGTCCTCACCCGACATTATCTCATTTTGTTTGTTGACCATCCACGATGGCATAATAGTCGATATATTGTCAACGGATAATTGTAATTTTTCTATTTCGGCATCGGAAAGATATCCCAATGTTGCTTTCGGGTCCACGCCGGCATTTACTGTAACGATCTTCGCTGCCCGCCTGCCAATACCCTTTATTCCTATTAGCCCATACTGAACGCTCTTTTTGCCTTCAAGATCACTATTTGCTATGCGCACAATATGTCTTATTTCCGGCCCTGCTTCCTTGGCTTTAGGTGCCTCTTTCTTTCCTTCTTTCGGTGCGCCTTTTCGATCTTTCTTATCGTGCTCTTTTGTTTCCGCTTTCCCCTCGTGTTTCTTATCTTGCTTCTTCTCTTTCTTTACTTCCGGGGGAGCTTCCTGCTTGGGAGCCTCTTTCTTGGGGGCTTCCTTCTTAGGCGCTTCTTTCTTGGTTTCTTTTACTTCTTTTGTTTCTTCTTTTTTAGCCATATTTCCTCCTGTGGCTTTAGCCCCGGACCATTCCGGCGCAGCCCTCACATTGGGCACCCCTCATACATTTGCATACCATTTATATCTTATGTATCCAAAAGTACATCAGTTACAATATAAACGATTTTATTAAGTATCATCAGAACATTTTTAGCCTGAGGAAGTATATTTGTTGAATTATGACTGAAGGGTTTTGCATAGTACCTGACACGAGTGTAATTATTGATGGGCGAATAACAGTGAGATTAAAAGCTGGAGAATTCAAATCAGCCAGACTCATAATATCAGAGGCTCTTGTCTCAGAACTTGAAGCACAGGCAAATCGCGGTAGAGAAACGGGCTTTAAGGGGCTTGAAGAACTGAAAGAACTTTCTGATATGGCAAAAAGGGGAGAGATAACGCTTGAATTCACAGGAAAACGACCATCACTTGAGCAGATAAAACTTGCATCGGGCGGAGAAATCGATGCCATGATCCGCCAAGTTGCGGTCGAGAATAATGCCCTTTTCATAACAAGCGACAGGGTTCAATCGGAAGTGGCACGTGCCAAAGGATTGAATGTTGAATACCTGATGCCCCTCATGGAAGAGTTGAAAGCGCTTACTATCGATGATTTTTTCACAGAGGATACTCTTTCAGTCCACCTGAAAGTAAATGTACCGCCCATGGCAAAAAGAGGAAGCGTGGGCAAACAGAAACTTGTGATAATAAAAGAAGAACCCATCACGGAAATGGAACTTCGCACTATCACGAGAGAACTTATAGAAAGGGCAAAAAGAGACCCGGATTCGCATCTTGAAATCGAATATGAAGGCGTGATGGTATTCCAGATCGGGTCAATGCGCATAGCTGTAGCGCAGCCTCCATTTTCAGACGGGATGGAAATAACAGCCGTCAGGCCTATCGCTATCGTTCGCCTTGAGGATTACAGGCTGAGCAAGGAATTAAAAGAAAGGATCATAGAAAGACAGCGTGGTATTCTTGTTGCAGGACCTCCGGGCGCCGGCAAATCAACGTTTGCGGCAAGTGTGGCCGAGGTTCTTTTCGAACAGGGTTTTATCGTAAAAACAATGGAAGCACCACGCGATCTTCAGGTACAGGATGCAATTACACAGTATGCGCCCATCCAGCGCGATATGGAAAAAACCGCAGATATCCTGCTCCTTGTGAGGCCGGATTACACTGTCTATGACGAGGTCAGGAAAACAAAAGACTTTCATGTATTCGCAGATATGAGAATGGCTGGAGTGGGGATGATCGGGGTTGTCCATGCCACGCGGGGCGTTGATGCGATACAGCGACTCATCGGGCGGGTGGAGTTGGGGATAATACCGCAGGTAGTTGATACTGTGATCTTTATAGATAAAGGCGAAGTTTCCAAAGTATATGATATAAAATTCACAGTCAAAGTACCACATGGGATGGTTGAGCAGGACCTGGCAAGACCAGTTATAACCATAGCAGATTTTGAGAATGGGACGATCGAGTATGAAATATATACATATGGTGAACAGGTCGTTGTAATGCCGGTTACAGATGTTGAAAAAGAAAGACCGGGGACGTGGCGACTTGCTGCCAGGGAAATAGAGAAGGAATTGTTGAAATATACGATGGGTACGGTAGATGTTGATGTCGCATCGGATTCCAGCGCCACGGTCTTCATGGATGAAGAAGACATAGCGGGTGTTATCGGGAAAGGCGGCAAGACTGTTGACCTGATAGAGAAAAAGCTCGGACTGCATCTTGATATTCGTGAAAGGAAGAAGGAGAAAGCAAAAACAAAAAAGAAAGAAATTGAAGTCATGAGTTTTGTCCCGGCCATCGAGCGTTCCAAGAAATATGTTGTACTCACTGTTCAGGGATTGGCAGGTGAAACCGTGGATGTGTACAGCGGTGATGATTACCTTCTTACTGCGACAGTTGGCAGAAAAGGGGATGTAAAAATCGGAAAAGATACCGATATTGCATTTCGTATCATGGAGAATCCATCTATTGTTATAATGAGATTGGCGCAAGTGGCTTGATCTGAACATTTCTATACTTTTTTATTAATTTTAACGGTTCATTGGAGTTTGTTTCATGGTTAACCGGACAAAACAGGACGATTAATCCAAAAAAATAATCTATTTTAACTCATAATTGATTAATACATTTTATTAAACTATTAAAAACTTAAATGAGTATTAATGAACGTTAAAAATTAATTTAGAACTATTAAAACTGTTTTAAACTCTAGACAGCTTTATATTGAATCGTACCCATACGAACAATGTGATTTTCTGGCTGGATAGAAAACCAAATTGTTAGAATGTGGATTTTGTATCCGTTTGATTTCCCAGGAAATAAAACAAAAGGAGATAAACAAATGAATATAAAAAAATTTAGAGTAGGGCTATTGTTTTTAATATTAGCTCTAATAGTTGTACAAGGTGCATCGGCAGCACATCCTATGAAAGCTGCCCCGACTTCAAATACAGGAGTTATATCATGTGAGGGATGCCATGATGGTGCTGGCGGAGGAGGCGGATTTGTATGTACTGATTGTCATGTCTATCCGACATTTTATCTTTCATTGAAAGCAGCCCCAACATCAATTCCAGCTCTTTCATCAAGCGATGTAACGCTCACTGTTGGCAAGAATAACACAGTTCGTGACGCAGGTTACAACGGTCTTATTCCTGTATTCTCACCAGCCAGTGGTGCAACAGTCACTCTGAGCGGCGCAGGTGTCAGCACCAGCGGAACAACAGCTTCTACCGGAATTGTTACCGAAACTGTTAATCCAACGGTTACAGGCACAATTAACGCTGATGCAGCCCTGACCGGATTTAACAATGGAGCGGCAACAGTTTCCGTAACAACAGCTGTAGTTGTTCCAGTATTAACAACAATAACCGTTTCTCCAGCAACTGCAAATCTATTAACAGGTGCAACCCAGACATTTACCGCAGCGCCAAAAGACCAGAACGGCAACGCAATCGTTGTAGCAATAACATGGACAAGCAGCAATACGACTGTAGGGAACGTCGATGCAAGCGGTAATTTCACAGCATCAGCAGCTGGAACAACAACCATCAAAGCAGCAAATGGAACTGTGAACGGAACTGCAACAGTAACAGTGACAGCAACAGCGCCCACGCCGGTTTTAACAACCATAACCGTCTCTCCAGCAACTGCAAATCTTGTCGTTG
>Ga0172368_10003779_pt1 | contig 18013 bp, 11 predicted proteins | sample Lak11m_FD_114540 | JGI IMG/M metagenome (GOLD analysis project Ga0172368, IMG submission 114540) | Freshwater microbial communities from Kabuno Bay, South-Kivu, Congo - kab_022012_11m | ecosystem: Environmental > Aquatic > Freshwater > Lake | place: Democratic Republic of the Congo: South-Kivu...
CCGACGGCACTTATGCGCTGAACTGCACCTGGTCTTTGCCCTCCGGTCAGCCGCTGACCGCGACCGCGTTTACGGTTCGCAAGGTCAGCCCGGTGGCTGCGCCGGCTGGCAACGAGCGGCTGGAAGAGCGCAAGCAAATGGTGCTGCGCCATTACGCCACCAGCCCCGAGCCAGGATATCACCAGATTTGGACGGCGGTAGCTTATTACGCATTGGGTGAGTATGCCAACGTGGATGAAGGGATCATCCGCGCCACCTGCAAATTTATCGCAGGCCGCAACGACTGTGCTGATTTTGTGATCCAGGGCATTTTGCGATTGATGTTCTGGGAGCGCGGGGGCATGAAGCTCAGCCCTGAAATCAACGCGCTGATGAAGGATACGGTTCTGGGGTTCAAGTATTGGATCGACGAGCCCGGCGATACGGTGATGTATATGGGGTCGGAGAACCACCGGCTGCTCTTCCACGTCGCTGAGTGGATGGCGGGCTTGCTGTTCCCCACCGAGGAATTTACCAACTCGCGTCAAAATGGGCTGTACCACTCTCAGAAGGCGTATGTCTACCTGACCGAGTGGCTGCGCCAGCGCGGCCGGTTTGGCTATGACGAGTGGCATTCCAATTCATATCTGCCGGTGTGTATTGCGCCGTTGATGAATCTGTATGACTTTGCCGTAAACGAAGGTCAGTACAAGTTCCGCCAGATGGTCAAGGGCGTCCTGGATCAGATTTATTTCTTCCTGGCAGCCGACATCTACCAGGGCGTGTGGGGCGTGACCCACGGGCGCAGTTATGGTATCTATGTCAAGTATGCCGACTTTGACGGCACCACCGCCTGCTGCTGGCTACTGTATGGCGCGGGTTCACTGACCGGCGGCACGCTGGGGATGGGGCCGGTTTGCCTCGCTTCAAGCGCTTACCGGACGCCCAGCTTTTATGCGCAGATCGCGCACGATCGCAGCGCCGTGGTGGAGGTTAAGCAGCGCCAGGGGATCTTGAACACCTCCGCGCGCCACGCCAACTTTGTGATCTACCGCACCCCCGACTACATGATCTCCGGGCTGCAGGATCATCGCAAGGGTGAATATGAAAGCTCGACGCATGTCGGCCAGGTGACTTTGGGCAACAAAGCCCAGATCTTCTGGTCCTGCCCGCATACCACCGGGGAAGGATCGGGGCTGCGGCCGGATTACTGGTCGGGGCACACCACCTTGCCGCGCGTGGTCCAGCACAAGAATGTGATGGCGCTGACCTGGCGCTTGAATTTGTTCGCCTGGATGTCGCACTGCTGGCTTGAGCCGTCGCGTTTCGATGAGGTCAGGCAGGATGGCAACTGGGTGTTTACGAGAGTGGCTCAGGGGTATGTTGGGATCTATTCGCAGCACGGCCTGCATTGGGGCGAGACGGGGCAGTACGCCGGACGCGAACTGCAGTGCGAGGCGCGTGAGAACACCTGGCTGGTGGAATGCGGGCGCGAGGTAGACTGGGGTTCCTTTGAGGCTTTTATCCAGGCGCTTAAAAACGCCCGGGTAGAGGAGGTTGAAGGTGGGATCATTTATCATTCGCCCTCGATTGGGGAATTTCGCACCGGGTGGGATATTGCACCGGCGGTCGGCGGGCAGCCGTTAAAACTAAACGGGTATCCGCTGTATGACAGCCCGTGGGCTCACGCGGATTTTGGTTCGGGCGAGATGGCCATTCACTATGGCGACGAATTGTATGAAATCTGGTTCAACCAGTAAATGACAGAGCGGAGTAAATAACATGCCTGTGAAACAAAGTAAAAAGAAGGTTGGTTATCTGGAATATCCTCTGTATAACGGTTATATCCACTCATGGATTGTTGCCGGACCTCAGGCGCTGGAAGTGAAAGAGCTGGAGCGTTTTCAAGGACCGGATTGGAAGATGCAGGTGGCCCGCCATTATCATCAGGGGGAACATGGTCTCACGGGCAGCCCTGAAGAGAACGGGCCGTGCAAGGTGGGTAATTTTCAGGGTGAATGGCGTTACATTCGCACCAAAGACGACCATTTTGTGGATGTCTCCGCGTTTTATCACCTGACGCACTACCTGAAAGCCTGGGCCTGGTGCGAGCTGTACAGCCCGCTCGATCAGCAAGTTGAAATGATTCTGACGACCAATGGTCCGGCCGACGTTTGGGTGAACGGTCAGCACAGTCATCGCCAGGAGCATTTCTATCATCAGATCCCCCGGCGGGTCAAATTTCAGCAGCAGCTGCTCCAGGGATATAACCAGATCCTCGTGCGCATGGAAGAAGTCGCGGCGCGCGAGTGTCCATTCACCATGGCGCTGCAGCTGCCCGGTTATCAGGTTGAGGGTGAATACGAAAATAAAATAATTCGCATAGCCACGAAAGCGCCGGATGTCAAGCGCAGGATGTTCCTGGAGAATCTGTTTGAGGCCAGCACCTTGCGTCAGGATGTCTACCGGCGCGATGACGATATTGAGCTCTTTTTGCCGGAGGGGCCGGCCAGCAGCGCTGAGTTCAATATCCGGCTGCAGAATCTCAAGGCGGAAATTTACGGTGAAGCATTCCGCAATCTGCGCCGCGAAGCGAGCGTGGCAATGGCCAAAGCGTATGAGATTCCTGAAGGCAATTACCAGCTCATGCTGCTGCCGACCCACAAAGAATTCTACGAGGACCAGATCCGCATTACGCGCTATTACGATCTCTATGCGACGCGCAACAAATATTCGACGGAGCCTTATGGGACTTACGAGGAGCGCCGCATTGAAGCGCTTCAGGACGCCGCATCCCGCGAGGTGAGTGTGTTCTGTGAAATTGCCAAGATGGAATTGGGTTTCTGGGATTCTGTCTCGAAGCAGGTGGTTTTAGATGCGATCGAAGGGATTAACCAGCGCAAAGATTGCAGCGACTTTTACCTGTGCGGGCTGCTGTCGATGTATTACCGCTATCACGACCGGCCAGAGTTTCCCGAATGGATCAAGCAGCCTTTGGAGAGCTGCATTTTAAACTTCAAGTATTGGAACGATGAGCCGGGCAGCGACGCCATGTGCTATACGACCGAAAATCACAGTCTGCTGTTCCACGCTTGCGAGATTTTGGCCGGGCAGCTGTATCCTGAGCGGATTTTTAGCAATGTGAACCAACCTGGCAGCTGGCATATCGCCAAGGGTGAGCGCCTGGCGCTGGAATGGCTGAGCAACCGCGCCGCGACCGGTTTCAAAGAATGGGATTCGAACACGTATTTTGAAGAAGATACGCTTTCGCTTGCCACCCTGGCCACCTACGCCAACAACGCCCACGTGTGGGAGATGGCCGCAGTGGTGTTGGACAAGATGTATTTCACGATGGCGGTGAATTCCTACAAGGGCGTGTTTGGGTCTACGCATGGGCGAACCTATACGCCGATGATCAAGGGCGGCTACCGCGAGTGCACAACGGGAATTTCGCGTTTGTTATGGGGCATGGGCATCTTTAATGACCGCGTGCTTGGCACGGTCAGCCTGGCGCTCTCGAATTATGAGCTGCCGCCGTTGATCGCGGCGATCGCGGCCGATTTGCCAGACGAGATGTGGAGCCGTGAGCAGCACATTGGCAGCGAGCAGGATTTCCGCAACTCGGGATCGATTGGCAGCGGGGTGAATAAGGTCACGTACAAGACGGCCGATTATATGCTGTGCTCCGCCCAAGACTGGCATCCTGGTGAAAAGGGTTATCAGCAGCACATCTGGCAGGCCACACTCTCACCTCTCGCGACCGTCTTCACAACCCATCCGCCGTGCGCAGCCGAAGATGGCTCGCACCGCCCCAATTTCTGGCATGGCAATGAGACTTTGCCGCGCGTGGCGCAGTGGAAGGACGTTTTGGTTGCGGTGTATAACTTCTCCCAGGATGACTGGATGGGCTTTTCGCATGCCTACTTTCCAGCCCACGCCTTCGACGAGTATGCGGTGCAGGGCGATTGGGCGTTTGGCAGGGTTGGCGATGGCTATCTCGCCCTGACTGCCGCGCGCGGGTTGCATTTCATGACCAGCGGGGATAACGCATATCGCGAAATCCGTTCGCATGGCTGTGAGAACGTTTGGGTTTGCCAGATGGGCCGCGCCGCTTTGGACGGCAGCTTCGCGCAGTTCAAAGAGAAGGTGTCAGGCATGCCAGTGGCTTTCAGCGGCCTGGAGGTTAACCTGACCTCGCTGCGCGGCGAGACGCTGCGCTTTGGCTGGACGGGCGCGCTCAAAGTCAACGGGAAAATAAAGAAATTGAGCGGGTTCAAGCATTATGATAACCCATACGCCAGCGTCAAACTGGGCGCGCCCTCCATGCAAATTGCATATGGGAGCGAAGCGATGAAACTGGATTTTGAACTGCCTTCCGCAGGGGAAGACGCCTGATCAGCATGGTGAGCCTGCGCCGCGTTTGCCGCGGCGCAGGCGGCGCGCAGATCGCCCGCGGCAGCGCTTGAGGTATGCATGGGAAGGCTGGCATGAGAGAGAAGAACTCGCTTTACTGTGAAAAGATTTCCCAATTTGACCGGGAAGCCGAACCGCTCAGCGTGAGCATTCCATTCGCGCCCGGCACGATCGATCAACCTGAGCAGTTGCTGATTCGTTCAGGCAGCGCGGTCTGTCCGGTACAGGCGCGCGACCTGGCGCGCTGGCCGGATGGCAGCATCCAGTGGCTGTTGGCCCATTTTCAGGCGGATTTGCCCGGCAACGGGGATAGGTTCTTTGCGTTCGATGTTGCGCCTGGCCCTGTTGAAAGTCTGCCTGGTAAGCGCGTTAGCGTGCATGAGGTGGAGGGCGGCTTGGCGCTAGACACGGGACCACTGCAATTCTTGATTCCCGCGCTGGGTTTCTACCCGGTCAGCCAGGTTCGCTTGTATGGGAGCGAGCTGTTTAATCCAGGGGCTTTTGGCGGTTTTATGCTGACCGTCAGCGGGCAGCACCTGAGCACGCTGGGCGGACCGGTTGATCTTGAGGTGGAAGAAGCCGGACCGCTGCGCGTGGTGGTGCTTGCGCGCGCGAAGCACCTGCGGCCGGATGGGACGCCCTTCATCGAGATGCGCGGGCGGATCACCGCTTATGCTGGCAAACCGTATATCGAAGTCGAATACCAATTTCTGCACACCGAGCCCGACCCGCCGTTTGAGCAGCCGCTGCAGGTGGAGGAACTCCGCCTGGACTTTCATCCGGGCGGGCAGCCCGCGGCGCGCCTGGCGTTGGGGGAAGGGTATTACCGCACGCGGATCCGCGAAGCTGGGCCTGGTGCGGATGCCCTTGAGCTGGTGTTGGACGACCAGACCCTGCTATATCAGGCAAATGAGCATTATATCGACTGCTTTTACGGCGATTTTTGGGCGGATTGGCGGGACGAGCTCGGCGGGCTGGCGGTGACGCTGCATCAAGCCCACCAAAATTACCCCAAGAAGTTGAAGACCGCCCAGGATGGCATCAGCGTCTGGCTATACCCGCCGGAAGCACAGCCGGCGCTGTTTTACCAGGGGATGAGCAAGACCCACCGCCTGCTGCTGCATTTTCACGATGCGCAGGAGCCGTTAAATTCGCTCAGCGCGCGTTCATTGCAGTTCCAACTGCCGGATATTCCGCGCCTGGAACGCGCCTGGTATCGCGAGAACAACCCCTGGTTGGAGCGGTATTTCCCAGAGCAGATGCCGGCGCGGATGATCACCCTGTTTAACCAGCTGCTCAACACGCGCCCGCAGGCGCTGGGCATGTTCCATTTTGGCGATGCGCCTGACAGCCACTACACCGCCCAGGGACGCGGCAGCGGCAAGACGGTGTGGGTGAATAATGAATATGACCGCCCGCACGCCTGCACGCTGTATTATGCGCTGAGCGGGCAGCGGCGCGTCCTCGATTCGGCCCTGGTGGCGGCGCGGCACTGGCTGGATGTGGACTACTGCCACTACAGCCCAGATCCGTTGATCCACCACGGTTTGAAGATCCATACTCAGTATCATGTGACTGGCGGTGTATCGCCATCCCACGAGTGGGTGGAAGGGTTCCTGGATTATTACTTCATGACCGGGCGGCGCGAGGGGCTGGAGGTGGCGCGCGAGGTGGGTGAAAACATATTGCGCCATATGGACCTGCCGTGGATGCGCGAGCCGGGCGAGGCGGCAGTGCGCGAGGGCGGCTGGGCGCTGCGGGCGATGATCGGCCTGTACCTGGGCACCGGGGAGGCGCGCTGGAAAGATGAGGCGCGCAAGCTGGTGGAGATGTTCCTGGATTGGCGCGAGAAATATGGCGCGCTGCTGGCGCCTTACACCAGTCACTCGATGCCGCGGGTAACGTTTATGATTTCGTTGACGGCCTGTTCGTTTGCGCGCTATTTGCTGCTTGAGGATGATGAACGGGTCAACCGCTTGATCATCGAGACTATGGATGACCTGATCGAACACCACCTGGGGCCGGACGGGATCGGCATGTACAAAGAGCTGCCTTCGCTGCAGTTCACCAACCCGACGATGCATTTCGTGGAGGCGCTGACCCACGCGTACCGGATCACCGGCGAAGAGCGTTACCTGAAAGTGGCCACCCGCCAGTTCGCCTCTTTCGAAGAAAGCCTGCGCAGCAACCTGGTCGCACCCAAACGGGTTGACTCAAGCGGGGCGGTCATTTATGGCGAAGGCGGCGGGCGCGTGTTTGATGATAAGTACACTTGCCTGGCTCTGTACGCCGGAGAAGCGGCGGCACAGGGCTTTTTAGACTGGTTTGAGTATCGTTTTTAAGGAGAATGCAATGACCCAAAACCGTGTGGGATTCAGCTGGAACTCTGAGATGAATGTGTATCAAGATGCCGTCAGCGGCGCGACCATTCGCCAAATGACCGGGTATAAATGCCATTCCAACCATGCCTATTTCACTTACCCGGCCTGGTATGACAACAATCGCAAGATTGTGATCTGTTCCGATCGCGGCAACGCCAGCAACCTGTACAGCGTGCAGTTGGAAGATGGCGCGATCACACAGTTGACCGACCTGGATCCTGCCAAAGGCGAGATGTCGCCGCACGGCATGACGGTGAACCAGGTGCGCAATGAGGTGTATTTTCACCAGAACGAAACCCTGTTGGCGCTGAACCTGAACACCCTGGCGCTGCGCGAGTTGTATGTGACCCCCAAGGGTTTCAAGAGCGGCAGCGCGGCGGCCACCGCCGACGGGCGCTACCTGATCGTTGGCCTGCAGACCGACCTGAGCGACAAAATCATGATGGATCTTGGCCACGGATATGTCGGTTTTCATGAATATTGGGCGGCCCACCCGCACTGCCTGATCCAGAAACTGGACCTGGAGACTGGCGAGATCAAAGTGGTGTATGAGGAAGACAGCTGGCTGGGGCATCTCAACCCGTCACCGACGCAGGCCAACATCATGACATTCTGCCATGAGGGCCCGTGGAATAAAGTTGACAACCGCATCTGGGGCCTGGACGTCAACACCGGCAAAGCCTGGAAGATCCGCCCGACCGGCGAAGGCGAAATGGTCGGGCATGAGTATTGGATGCCGGACGGCGTGCATATTGGTTACCACGGGCGGGTTGCGCAGGAACCGGTCTACGGATCGATCGCATTTGATAACAGCGACCAGGTAGAGGCGCCTTTTGCGTTCAATTCATGGCACTTCCACAGCTACAACCTCGACCTGGTGGTGGGGGACGGAGATGCCAAAAATGCTTACCTGATGCTCTGGCGCTATCGAGACGGCAAATTTGAGGGGCCGCGCTTCCTGGCCTGGCACCGTGGATCGTTCCACACCCAGCAGGTACATGTCCATCCGTGTTTTAGCCCGGATGGCAAGCAGATCCTGTACACCGCCGACCCGCAGGGTTACGGTCAGGTCTTTGTGGTCGATATTCCTGAGTTTGAGAGTCTTCCGGAGAAGCCGGTGCGTAGGGCGGAAGTTTAAGATCCGGGGATATCCGGATGAAATTGGAGATGCGCGATGGCCGATTTTACACAACTTAACAAAAAAGGCATGGGCGGATTCTGGATTGAATCAAGCCTGCCTGAGGACCGGCTGAGTTTGCACATCAGCGAAATTCCTGCCGGCGCGCGCCCGCACCCGCCGCACAGCCACGCCGGTGTGGAGGCTTTCTATGTGTTTGAGGGCAGCGGCGTGGTTGAGCTGGCCGATGGCAGCGCGATTCCGGTCGGCCCCAACCAGGCCGTTACGGTGGACGCGAGCCGCGTTCACGGCCTGGTCAACACCGGCAGCGTGCCGATGAAGTACCTGGTGGTGATCGCAAAACCTTAATCAGCGGTCGTAGCGGGAGTCTCGCTGAACGCACTGCATGTACCAGCGCATTCTGCCAACGCCTGTCCCAGCGGCCAGCGATCCGGCGGTGGTCACATTCAGACCGCCGCCGGCGCCCGCCTTCTGGAAGTCAGAAATAATCCGGGCGCGGATTTCATCCGGCCTACCGTCGCGGACCAGCATAGGCGGCGTCTGGCCGTTAATGAGCGCGTGTGGCATTTTCTGGCGGATCAGCCCACAGTCGACATCGGGACCGTAATTGACCGAGTTGATGCCCAGTTCGCGCTGCTGGTCGAGCAGGTGGCTCATGGAGCTGTCGGAATGTTGGTAGCGGTAGGTGTTTTCGCCGGGGGCCAGATGAGAAAGCACGTTCTGCAGCACCGGGAAGCAAAACTGGCGGTACAGTTTACGGTTGAACAGGGCGCAGTTGTCATCGGTGATCCACCAAGAGATATCCGTGTTGCCGCTGAATTCACGGAAGACCTGGTTCAATTCCACCATTTTCACGGAAAGGATATCGCGGAAGCGCTCGATCAGGGCCGGGTGGTCGAACATCCAGTAAAAAAGAGTTTCCGGGTGGACGATGGAGGTCATGATGGTGGCCGGGCCGCGGCTGCCCGTGCCGAGCTTGGGAAGCGGTTTCCCGTCATTTTTGCGCTGTTCCCACTCGGCCAGGTAAGCTTCCGGCAGCGCCCACGATTTGATGTCGGTGCGTTCAGCTTCGTCCAGAATGGTGGCAAAAACTTCGGGATCGTCGGTGAAGGGGGTCAGCCAGGGCGTGCCGCCTTCGCGGTATGAAAATTCGCAGCGAAACAAATTCTCGATGCGCTTGGGATAATTTTCCCAGGTATCTTCGTCAAAAAAGGCCGCGCCGACGTATTGGCGCGTAATCTGGTTAGATTCACGGTGGAGCTGGTCGCGGTAGGGTTTGTCAAAATAGTAGCGCATGGTCGAGGGAACCGCGAGAAATTCAAACAGCCAATGGTCATCGGGGGAGAATGATACGCTGCAGCGCGGTTTCGACGGGTTGAAACCCTGGCATAGCTGGTTCTCTGCCCAGAAAGCATCCACATCCAGTTGAGCGGTGAGTTCCATGAATTCAGGTTCGATGATTGCCATTTTTACCCCGCGGATAAGGAATCTGGTAGAAATTGATCGCATTCTGGCCAGGCAGCTCCCCCATTCTTTTTGCAGGCCAGATTTAATTATGCATATTATAAAGGAATATGCGACCAAGTGGCGGCTTGTTTGGCGCGAACAATTCGCTGCGAACATTGTCATTGCGATACGAAAAACCGGCTTGCTTACGGCCGGTTTTTCGTATCGCTTTCACCCTTGACAGGTGTGTTATTGGCCGTAGTAGGCAGTTTTGCCGTGTTTGCGTAAAAAGTGCTTGTTGAGCAGTTCGGGCTGCATGGGGCCGAGTTCTGGTTTGAGCCCCAAGGCGTGGTACTGCATAAAAGCGACTTCTTCCAACACGACCGCGGCTTCAACGGCTTTGGCCGGGGTTTTGCCCCAGCAGAACGGGCCGTGACTCTGGAACAGGACGGCGGGAACGGAATCGGGGTCGAGCCTGGCGAAGGTCTCGATGATCACCTTGCCGGTCTCTTTTTCGTAGTCGCCCGCGATCTCAGCCGGGGTCAGCAGCCGGGTGCAGGGCACGGGGCCGTAGAAATAATCGGCATGGGTCGTGCCGGTAGCCTCGACGGCTTTGCCCGCTTGGGCAAAGGTGGTGGCCCAGCGGCTGTGGGTGTGCACGACGCCGCCGATGTTGGGGAAGGCTTTATACAGTTCGACGTGGGTGGGGGTATCGGAAGAGGGTTTTAAGCTGCCCTCGACGACTTTGCCATCCAGGTCGACGATGACCATATCGCTGGCTGTCATGCCTTTATAGCTGACCCCGGAAGGCTTGATCACGACCAGGCCGCTGGCGCGGTCGATGCCTGAGACGTTGCCCCAGGTGAAAGTGACCAGACCGTACTCGGGCAGAAGCAAGTTGGCTTCAAAAACTTGTTGGCGCAAAGATTCCAGCATTTTATCTCAGCTTCCAGAGCAGGTCGTTCACCCGCAGCTCTTTTTCCAGGTCTTCGGTGGTGATGCGCCCGCTCAGGTGGACGAATTCGATGTCCATCATGGTGGCCCAGCTCTTGAGCATTTCGGGCGTGGCGTCGAAGGACAGCACGGTGTGGTGCGCGCCGCCCGCGGTGATCCATTGGCGGATGCCCTCGCGCAGGCTGGGCTGCAGTTTCCACATCACGCGCGCAACGGGCAGATTCGGCATTTCCATGATCGGCTTGACGCATTCGACATCCTGAACGATCAGGCGCAGCCGGCCGCCCATGTCGATCAGCGAGGCCGCGACCGCTTTGCCCGCGCGGCCTTCAAAAACGAGGCGGGCGGGCGGTTCTTTGCCGCCGATGCCGAGCGGATGGACTTCAATGCGCGGTTTATCTGAGGCGATCGAGGGGCATATCTCAAGCATATGCGCGCCGAGGATCAGTTCGTTGTCTTTCGCGTAGTGGTAGGTGTAGTCCTCCATGAACGAACTGCCGCCGCCCAGACCCTGGGTCATGGCTTTGATGATGTGCGTCATGGCAGCGGTTTTCCAGTCGCCTTCCGCGCCGTAGCCATAGCCCTGCGACATCAGGTGCTGCGAGGCGATGCCAGGCAGCTCTTCCATGCCCCACAGATCCTGGAAGGTATTGGTGTACGCGCCGGCGTGCTCTCTTTGCAGGATGCGTTCCATGGCGATTTCCACCCGGGCCTGGTAGGCCACCGCGTGCAGGTCGCTGGTGAGCAGTTGATATTCAGCCTTGTACTCGTTAACCCTGGCCTCGACTTCTTCGGCCATCACTTTGCCAGCCAGATGGACCAGTTCGCCGACCGGCCAGGTGTTCACCTGCCAGCCCAGCTTGATCTGGGTCTCGACCTTGTCGCCTTCGGTGACCGCAACTTCGCGCATGTTATCGCCAAAGCGCACCACGGAGAGGTTGTGGCTGACTTTGTAGCCGGCCGCGGCCCGCACCCATTCGCCCAGTTCCTGCAAGACGTTTTCATCCTGCCAATGACCGGCGATCACCTTGCGGTGCAGGCGCATCCTGGCTCCAATGAACCCGTGTTCGCGGTCGCCATGGGCGGCCTGGTTTAGGTTCATAAAGTGCATATCGATTTCTTCGTTGGGAATTTCCGTGTGGTACTGGGTGGCAAAGTGGCAGTAGGGTTTTTGCAGCAGGCTAAGGCCGTTGATCCACATCTTCGATGGCGAGAAGGTGTGGCACCAGGCCACGATGCCAATGCAGGCGTCGCTGTAATTGGCCTCTTTGACCAGCGCGGTCACCTCACCGTTTGATTTGATCGTGCCTTTGTAAATAACCTTGCAGGGAATGTTTTTGTTTGCGCTGATGAATTCTGCCATTTCCTGGCCGCGTGTGGCGACGGTATCCAAAACTTTCGATCCGTAGAGAAGCTGCGATCCAACCACAAACCAGACTTCTTGTGCTTTTAGATCTAACATCAGTTGCCTCCATTTTTTATATTTTCCATTTTATTTTACCGCAGATGAGTTTAACACCTGTGAAATCGAGCTTGCTTCCTAAAAAACTGACTGGCCGGGATGCGCCCTGGAGGTAGCTGTTAACTTCTTCCCAACAAAAATCCGATCTGTTAACATTGCATTCACTGCGAGCGTGCGCAAGGTACAATTGAACAGGCGCAGTTTGCTTAGGCATAATCTTGATCTCGTTGGAGAACCCGGCATGAGTGTTTCTGAAGCAGAGAAATTTGACCATTCGACCATTGTGCACCAGCCCGTGAGTCCGCTTGATTTTGTTGACCCCTTAATTGGCACAGCCGAGCTTGGCAATACCTATCCAGCAGTCTGCCTGCCTTTTGGCCTGGCCAAATGGACGCCGCAGACCCGCGCGGGCGAGCACAAGGGCATGCCGCCGTATAATTACGAACACCGGCGCATTCAAGGGTTCCGCTGGACAAACTTCATCAGCGGCTCAGCGGTGCCTGAGTATGGCTCGATGACCATCATGGCGCTGAGCGGCGATTTGCGGATCGATCCTGAAGAGCGCTCGTCCAGCTTTAGCCACGCGCGTGAAGTTGCCACGCCCTACGCATACTCGGTCCTGCTCGACGATTACGCCATTCAGGCCGAGATGACTGCCACCGAGCGCGCCGGCTATTTCCGTTTCAGCTATCCGGAATCCGAGACAGCTTGGGTCTTGATCCAGCCGAACAACACGCCGCGGGCTGTCCACACGCCGGGTGAGGCGTATATCCGGGTCATTCCGGAACGCAACGAGATCGCAGGGTACAACCCGGCCTTCCGCTACTATATGCGAACGGGAGAGACGGCTGGATTCAGTGGCCATTTTGTCGCCCGTTTCAGCCGTCCGATTGAAACCTTTGGGGTTTGGGATAGCGATGGCATCCGTGCTGGAGCAGGCGAAGCCAGCGGGCAGCCAGGGGCTTACGTGCGTTTCGCCAAGGGCCACGGCGAAACGATTGAGGTGAAAATCGGCTGTTCATTCACCAGCGAGGACCAGGCGCGCAAAAATCTGGATGCCGAGATTCCAGGCTGGGATTTTGACGCGGTCAAAGCCCAGGCCAAAGAGCGCTGGCACGCGGCGCTGGCCGTGATTGAGGTGGAAGGCGGCGATGAACAGGCCAAAAAGGCCTTTTACACGGCCCTCTACCACGCCTTGATGCTGCCGCGCCTGGCGAGTGACGTGGATGGCAGCCATGTCGCATTTGCGGGAAGCCGGGTGGTGCCTGGCGGCGGTTTTGATTATTATGATGATTACTCGATGTGGGACACCTATCGTTCTGAGCACCCGCTGCTGCTGTTGATCCAGCCTGAGCGCGTCAGAGATATGATTCACTCCCTGCTGGACAAGGCCGAGCAGGGCGGCTGGCTGCCGATTTTTCCAGCCTGGAACAACTACACCAGCGAGATGATCGGCGACCACTGCACCAGCATGATCCTGGACGCCTATGCCAAGGGGTTTCGCGATTTTGACGCGGAACGGGCGTATTTCTTCATGAAACAAAACGCGATGGAGATCCCATCCAAAGCGGATTGGGACGACGGAAAGGGCCGGCGCGGCCTGGCATCCTATCTGAAATACGGCTATATTCCTCTGGAGGACCCGGTTTTGGACGCTTTCCACCATGGCGAACAGGTTTCGCGCACGCTGGAATATGCCTACGACGATTTCTGCGTTGGCGAATTTGCGCGTTTGCTCGGGAAGGCGGATGACGCGGCCTCCTTTTTCCGGCGCGCGAAAAATTATCACAATGTGTTTGATGTGGAAGCTGGTTTTGTGCGCGGGCGGCATGAAGATGGCAGCTGGGTCGAACCTTTTTCTCCGGCCAATTTTTACCTCTGGCTGACCGAAGCGACGCCCTGGATCTATTCATTCCATGCCCCGCACGACATGGCAGGAATTGTTGAGCTGATGGGCGGGCCAGAACGGTTTGTGAAAAAGCTGGATACATTCTTCTACGAAAAGCATTACAAACACGACAATGAACCCAGCCACAACCATGCCTTCCTCTACAATTACGCCCAGGCGCCATGGAAAAGCCAATCGCGCGTGCGGCGCGTGCTGCGCACGGAATATTTGAGCGATCCTGATGGGCTGAGCGGCAACGATGATTCGGGCCAGATGTCGGCCTGGTACGTGCTGGCTGCGATGGGTTTCTACCCGACCTGCCCCGGCATGCCGGTGTATGTGATGACCAGTCCGCTATTTGAGCGGGTCACACTGCATTTGAACCCTAAGTATTATGGCGGGAAGACCTTTACCATCGAGGCGCGAAATAACTCGGAGCGCAACAAGTTCATTCAATCGGCGCGCTTGAACGGAGAAGCGTGGAACAAGCCCTGGTTCAGCCATGACGCGATCCGCAACGGCGGTCATCTAGTGGTCGAGATGGGACCCGAGCCGAATTATGCCTGGGGCAGCAGCCCCGAGGACGCCCCGCCTTCGCTGGGTATTTAAAGTTTCCCTTTCCGGCTTATCGATGCCAGACGTAACTTGCGTATTGACTCAATAGAATAAATGTTCTAAAATGAGGCTACAGATTAGAACACGATCTGATGCAAGAAAGACGTCCGCCATCGGAAGGAAAGGTGCAAGATGAAGCTAAATTTTGGGAGAGGCTTGCCTTCGCTAGCGTCCCTGATGGACGCACGTTGGATCTTTTTGCTGATGATTTCGGGCGCGCTGCTGGCGTTTGAGCTTTTTAACTACTCGACTACCGAACATGCTTTGATGGACATCCTGGGTGAGATGCAGTTTGGCGCAATCCGCTGGTCAACCCTGCTGTCGATTGCCTTTTGCGGGATCGACTTTGCTGGGATTGCGCGCCTGTTCACACCGGAACAGGGTGCTGCCGAGCCCAAAGAGGTCTGGTATCTGTTTGGCGCGTGGCTGGTGGGTGCGGCGATCAATGCGATCCTGACCTGGTGGGGAGTCATGATGGCGCTGACCAATCATCGCATCCAAAGCGCCGGGATTATCGATCCAAACTTGATCTTGAGCGCTGTGCCGGTGTTTGTGGCGCTGATGGTTTGGGTCGTGCGCATTCTGATTGTGGGCACCCTGGCGACGGCACTCGACCGGCAGCTGCATTCCGGACGTTTCGCCGCGGCAGCGCGGACCAATTACAACCCCGCGCTTTCACGGCCGGCAGTAGGGCCAGGGTTTTCTGGAACGCGGACCAGCCAGCCGCCCAGCTTTGCCCGCCAGGCGGCCGGGCGCAGCCAGCCAGCCGAGGAAGAGCCAGACGGATATTCAAATTCAGGCATGCGGACCCGGCTGGAACCGACTTACCACAGTCTTTCGATGAACGGATCCGGGAATCGCGGCGGGGATGGCAGAGGGTCGCTGCGGACATAAGCTGCCTGGAATAAGTTGGGATACAATTGTTGAGGTATGAAGCGCCTCAACATCTGGGGGGCTGTGGGCAAGCTGCAGAATTCGATCGCAGTTTGCCCACAGCTTTCCCCCATTCATTGACGGGATACCAAAATCCATCCATTGAAATGAGGAATCCTATGTACGCATGCTTGAACGCAGGCAATATCGGTCTGAAAATTCGCTGGGAAGAGTGCCTGCCGCTGGCACAGGCGAACGGTTTTGAGGGTATTGACGTCCCAATCGATCCCCAACAGTCGGCTGCTTATTACCTGGATCACCTGGCCCGCCATAACCTCAAACCCGGCGGGATGGCTTTGCCCTTCTCTCCTGCCGATTCGGACGAAAGGGTTTCCGCCGGCCTGGAACGGCTGCCGGCTATCTGCGCACGTGCCCAGGAAATCGGCCAGACGCGCTTTTATATCTGGATCATGCCTTTCTCCGATACGCTCGACCGCAGGGCCAACTTCAAGCTGCATGTCGACCGTCTTGGCAAGGCTGCACGGATCATGCAAGATTATGGATGCTCGTTGGGCCTCGAATTTATCGGACCCAAGACACTGCGCGCTGGTCATCGCTACGGCTTCCTGCGCACGATGGACGAGATGCTCGATTTATGCGATGCTTTGGGTGAAAATACCGGGCTGCTGCTCGATGCCTACCATTGGTGGACCTCGTTAGGCGTGATTGACGATCTGCTTCGCCTGGATAACCGGCAGATCGTCTATGTGCATATTAACGACGGTCAGCCGGGCCTGGCGGTGGATGAGCAGATGGACCTGGTGCGGCGCCTGCCTGGTGAAACGGGCAAAATCGATATCGGCGGCTTCATGAACGCGCTGCGTAAGGTCGGTTACGATGGTCCGGTTGTTCCAGAGCCGTTTGAGGTGAAACTTCACGCGCTGCCCCCGGCCGAAGCAGTCCGGCTGGTCGGCGAGGCGGTTCAAAAGGTGTGGAAGCTGTAGCGGATTATTTGGCTGTGTGGGATTTGCCTTGGTAGGCGAATATGTGGCGGTAAATTTGGCGTGAAACGTCAAATTTACCGCCACATATAGACTCCCCCATGGGAATTCCCAGAGAGCCGATTATTTTAGAAATGCTCGTGCATATAGGGCGACAGCATCGGGAAAATCGAGCGCATCGTATCTTGCAAGTGGGGTGCTGGGTTGCCCCATCCGCGCACCGTCAGATCCTGAGGATCGTGCGTGCCGTACACCAGGCAGGTCAGTCCCTGGATGGTCAAATCGCAGTCAGCCTGTTCGGCGCTAGAGACCTCCAGTTTTCCTTCACGGCATGCAAAGCGCCATAGGCCTTCATTGTACGGGCATAAAGGGTCGCTGATCCGCGCGCTGAAGCTGCCAGGGCCCACCTGCATCCCAGCCATCGCGCTCACATCCAACACGCGGCCCATCGGGGCAAATCCATCCATCTGGGTATTGGCGCGCAGGTCGGATATCCATGTGACCGGTCTCTCGCTCGGCAGCAGATCCAGTTCGGCTTTTTGAACCTGATCGACATGCCGGGCAATCCACTGCAGCAGCATGCGCGCGCGGCTGGTGTGGTAAAGGAAGCGTTCGCCGTGCAGCACCTGGCCAGTTCCTTCTTTGCGCTCCATGTTATATAACATGATCCCTTCCACCTGGCTGTCGAATTTTGCCAGCGCGGCCCACAACTTTGCTTCTTGCAGTCTTTCCTGCTCGAAGAAATCAAACAGAGCCATGCCGTGCGTGCGGGCGCGCAGCGACTCGAGGAAGGCGCGGTATTCGTCGGCCACTTCGCCGACCTGGCACAGTTCCAATTCCCCGCCAAAATCCATTTTTTGCAGCGGGATGAGCGCTTCGGGTGTAAACGTCGCGCTCATCATCTCGGGAAAGACGACATAGCCCATGCGCTCATAGAACGATTCGCGGAAGGGATACAAGTCCGAAAAGACAGCCCCCGCCGCGCGCACATCGGCCAGCAAGACAGCCATCAACTGGCGGACGTAGCCTTTGCGGCGCGCGGCCGGGAGGGTGGCCACGCCGGCAATGCCGCTGGCAGGATAGAGTTTCCCGCGCACGTTCTGCGTCAGGCAAACGCTTTCGCCGACGCAGACTGGCTGCTCATCCTCGAAGACAGCGTAACCAGTGACGCCTTTTGCTTCGGCCAGGCCTTTGGTCCATTCCTCTTTGGGCGGGCAAGGCAGTTGGGCATGGTAAGCATAACTTTGGACAGCATAGACGGCGTCCACGAGCGCCTGTCCTTCGACGCGGCGGATGAATACATTGGTCATGGTGTCTCCTTATGACCACATCAATGGGGTTGGAAAATGATTGGAGCAGAGAAATGGCAGGCCAACGCACGCATGACACATGGCGTTGAACCACTGCCGATCTGTTGGGCGTTCGACCGGTTGAGACAGGCGGCAGGGGAAGGGAACGCTTTTCCCTTAAGGTATTATAAATCGCCATGGCGCGGGCTGGTGCATTTCTGAGCGTTTGGAACGCAAAGGATTGAACCAATGGCGTGGATTTTGATATGCGAGTTTCTGGGATAGAATCTTTCTTATCCCAGCATCCCGTGAGGTGTTTATGCAGCAAACTCAATTTCAGTTCGTCGAGATCGGCCCCAACCTGTTCATATTCACCGGTGCGGTAAACACCGGCATTTTACGGCAGGGTGAACGCGCCGTGCTGATTGATTGTGATGATATGCTGACCGCCCAGCGCCTGGCTGAGTTGGGCATCACGCAGGTAGAGCGGATTTACTGTACGCAGCACCGCCGGCCCAACACCGCGGGTATCGCGGCCCTTCAAGCGGCGGTCTATGCCCCCGAGGGCGAGCGC
>Ga0172368_10003783_pt1 | contig 18005 bp, 10 predicted proteins | sample Lak11m_FD_114540 | JGI IMG/M metagenome (GOLD analysis project Ga0172368, IMG submission 114540) | Freshwater microbial communities from Kabuno Bay, South-Kivu, Congo - kab_022012_11m | ecosystem: Environmental > Aquatic > Freshwater > Lake | place: Democratic Republic of the Congo: South-Kivu...
AGCAGCGTGTAGTTCAGCTCGGCACCCGCCTCGGCCAGCAGGGCGACCAACTCGTCGAGGCCGCGCGAGTGCGGGAAGCCCGCCAGGTTGTACCGCGCGGCGGCTTCGGGCTCGGCGCTGGCCCGCACGGGGCCGAGCTCGCGCGCCAACTGCGCCGGGATGCTCTCGAGGGAACAGCCCAACGGCGACATGTCGGTGACCACCACGGGGCAACCGGTGCGCGCACGGAAGCGGGCCAGCGGCCCCTGGACGTCGTCGCCGGTCATCATGGGGATGCAGCAGTTCAGGAAGTTCACGCCGGAGCAGGTCTTCGACGCCGCCAACTCGTCGAGCAACTGCTCGACCTTGCGGACACCCGTACCGTACACGACGTCGCGATCGTCGAGCAGCGCCAGCAGCTCGGTCGACCCGCCGGTGGAGCGCCCCGCCGTGCGGGCAAAGAGCCACGGGGTGCGCGCCCGCCCCTCGAGGTACAGGTGCGAGACCTGGCACTCCAGGTCGCCGTAGCGTAGCTCGGAGGCCGTCCCCGACAACGCCACGAAGTTGAAGAAGGTCTCGCCCGGGTTGGCCTCGAGGACCGCGAAGCCACAGAACTCGCGCCACTGATCGGGATGGGCCCAGTCGTTGGGGCCCGGCCCGGGCGGCGCGCCGGAGACCCGAGGCTCGGCGTCGGGAGCCTCGGTGGCGCGGACAGCGGCGGCGGCGTTCTCGGTCACGAAGCGCGCCAGGCGCTCGAAGGGGATGCCGTCGAGGCGGGCGCGCAGCAGGGCCAACACGCGGCCGTGCAGGCGCGTGAACCCGCCGCCCCTGTAGTAGAACTTCAGCGTGCGCCCGGGGAAGGCCCAGGGCTCCCCGCCGGCGGCCCCCACGGCCACGGCCAGGAGCGATCCGGTGCCCTCCTGGAAGCCGAGCCACAGGGTCTGATCGGCCAGCCCCGCCCGGACGAGCGCGAGGCTGTTCGCGGCGCGGGCGGAGGAAGGAACCAGACGCTCGGAGAGCCGGGCCAGCGCCTCGGCGGCGAGCAGCACGGTGCACGCGGGGAACGAGCCGGAGGCCTCGTCGAGGGGCATCGCCTAGTCCACGGGAGCGTCGCCGAGGAACCGATCGAGCTCGTCCTCGGAGAGGGGTGTCGGCAGGGTCAGCGTGGCGGCGTCGAGGGCCAGCAGCGTGTCGGCCAGGCGCTCGAGCAGTGCGGTCACCGGGGCGTCGGGGGCGTACTCGGCCACGGTGCGGCGGTCGCGCTCGGCGCGCCGGACCAGTGGCTCGCGCCCGAAGTGGGCCAGCACGCGTGTCCCGAGGCGGGCCGCGAAGCTCTCGATGACGGCCGAGGCCGCCTGGCCGCTGCCGCGACAGTTGCCGATGAGGCCCGCGAGCCCGACGCCACCAGCGGCGTACGTGCCGACCATGTGCGCGATGTTGTTGGCGGCCAGGATCGACATGGGCTCGTCGGAGAGCACCACCCCCACCTTCTTCGCGAAGCCGTGCCGCAGAGGCGCCGCGAAGCCGCCACAGACCAGGTCGCCGAGCACGTCGAACAGCACCACGTCGTAGGCGCCGGCGCTGAAGACGTGCAGGCGCTCGAACTGCTCCATGGTCAAGATGATGCCGCGCCCCGCGCACCCGATGCCGGGCGGCGGGCCGCCGGTCTCGACACAGTCGATGCCGTGCCGCGAGCGCAGGATGGACGCCCGGGGATCGCCGCCGAGCGCCGCGTCGAGCATGGTGGTGGACACGCGCTGGCCGAGCAGGCGAATGGTCGAGTCGCGCTTGGGGTCGCACCCTACGTGCAGCACGCGGAGCCCGCGCTTCGCGAACAGGTAGCTGAGGTTGGCGGCGATGGTCGACTTGCCGCTCCCTCCCTTGCCGAAGAGCGCGATGCCCTCCATGGATGCCCGGCGCCTCGCGTCCTGGATCGAACCGTAGGATATCGACCGCCCGTCAGCCGCGCAAGGGAACGGCACCGGCTCCGGGACGGGAGGGGGAACGCCGCGCGCCGGGTGCGCCGCGCCCGGGGGCGCGTCCTTGACGGCACGCCGCGACGACGACCATACTTCGCGGCGACGACCGATCCCGGCCCCCGGGGGCCGACCCGTCAGCGAAAGGACCGCCCCGCGCATGACCCGCGTCCTGTTGCTCGACACGCAGAGCGAAGACGCCTTCCACACGTACCGCTCCGACATCTTCCCCTACCTGTTGGGGAGGCTGCATGCGCGCGGGGTACCGGCCGAGTGGTGGGTCGTGACGGTCCCCGAGGCGTCGATGCACGCCGGAGGCCGCTTCGTGGTCGACGTGCCCCTCGACCTGGCGGCGCCCCTGCTCGGAGCGCTGGCGGCCTGGAAACCCACCCTCGTGATCCTGTCCGACGCCCTCGTCCCCGCCATGCTGGCGGCATTGCGGCAGGCCGCGCCCGGCGCGCGCTTCGAGCAGGCCCCGGACCAGGACACCTTCGCGGCCACCCTGGCGGCGACCGAGCGCTTCCTCCAGACCGGCGAGTGGGCGAGCCGCCCCGACGACGCCCCCGCGGCATTGATCGACACCGTGGCGCCCTGCTTCGAACGGCGCGCGCTCGGCGAGGACGTCCCTCCGGCAGCACCCGGTCGCCCGGTGCGCCTGTTGAGCGATCCCTCGTGCCTGTACAGGCGCCCTGTCGCCTCGAACCGCTTCTTCCGCGACCTGCACGACCCGCAGGCGATCGCGCACCGGGGGTGCTCCTTCTGCCCCAAGGCGGCCGAGACGCTCCATCCCGAGCGCGACGACGCGGCGATCCCCCGGATCCTGGCCCAGATCGAGGCGCACCAGCGGGCTGAGCCCGGGCGCACGCTGCCCTTCGAGGTGCTCTTCGAAGACGTCCGCGTGTTCCTGCGTCTCGAGGCGCTGATCGACCAGGTGCTGCGAGCTGGCTTGCGGCCCACGCACTTCTACACCATGGTGCGCGCCGACGAGCTCCTGCGCACGAGGGAGCAACTCGAGCGCGTCCTGCCACGGATGGCGGCGGCGGGCCACGGGCTGCGCCTCGTCTCGGTCGGGGCCGAGAACTTCTCGAAGGACGAGAACGAGCGCTTCAACAAGGGCATCGGGCCCGAGCAGCTATACGCGTACCACGACCTCGTGCTCGAGCTGGAACAGCGCTTCCCGGGTACGTTCGCGTGCCCGGAGAGCGCGGTGTTCTCGTCGATCCTGTGGACCCCGTGGACGACGCCCGCGGATCTGCTGGCCAACATCGACGCGGCCGATCGCTTGGGGGAGCTCTGGCTGCAAGGCGCGGTGGGCATGCGGCTGCAGCTCATCGACGACGTGCCGATCACCGAGCTCGCGCGCCACGACGGCCTGGTCACCGAGCGCTTCGGGGAGCTCGGCTGCCTGGCCCCCAACTGCCTGTCGCGGACCGGCAAAGGGGAGCAGGCGTGGCGCTTCGCCGACGAGCGGACGGCCGCCGTCTTCCATTGGCTGATCCGCCTCGACCCCATCCAGACGTCGGTGAGCCTGCCCCCCGATGACCCGCACGTGCTCGAGCTGCGCGAGCTGCGACGGCACCTGCCGGTGCCTTCCGACTTCGGCTACGTGGCCCTGGCCCGCGGCCTGGTCCACGCCGTGCTGGCGCTGGGCCCCGACGCCTCACCCGCCGACCTGGTCCGCCATGCGCTCGGCGCCTGGCTCCGCAGGGCCGAGCCGGGCTCGGTCGCGGCAGGCTACTCCGCCGCCCTGACCGCGCTCGGTCGCCTGCGCGCCCTGTTCACGCGCTCGCCCGACGGCGTTGGCGGCTACCGCCTGGCGGCGCACTCCCTCGAGAAGCGTGACGCGCGCTATGCCGCCCGCGTCGTCCTGCGGTGCGGCGATCGCGAGCTGGCCCTCGAGCTCACGTCGCGGGCGCGCGACGAGCGCTGCTGGCTGGCGAGCGAGCACTACAACCTCTCCACGTCGGGTGGTACCGCGGCGCCGACCGAAGCAGAGCGCCGCCTGGGCCTCGCGCTCCTGCGCGTCATCGACCCGCGCAAGGAAGCCGACCGGGCCACGACCTGACGTCCGGGCAGCCACCGGGAGCCGTCGTCTCGGCACCTCGGGCGACCGACCCGACGGCCCTCGGCGCGGTTCGCGCTTGCCCGGGTGGTCTCGATGTCGATATCGTGGAACGAACGTCGCCGGCCGGGCGGCGGGGTGCAGGGGTGACCGTGGAGCCTTCGAGGGGAGCCCAGGGCGGATTCGTCGATCTGGCCATCACGCAACGTTGCAACCAGCGCTGCGTCTTCTGCTACGAAGAGAAGCGGGGCGGGCCCGGCGAGTTCACGCTCGAGCAGGTCAAGGAGCTGATCCGCGAGGCGGCGCGCACGCACGACAACCTGGTGCTGTGCGGCAAGGAGGCCCTGCTCCGGCCCGACATCCTCGAGGTCGTGGCCTACGGCGCGAGGCTGGGCAAGAACGTGGTCGCGTTCACGAACGGCCAGGCGCTGGCCCGCCCGGGCTTCGTCGACGCGCTGGTCGAGGCGGGCCTCGGCGGGGTGACCATCTCGTACCACTTCCCCGACCCGGACACGTTCGCGATTGGCGCGCGGGTCCGGGCCCAGATGTTCGCGCGCGTGCTGAAGGGCATGAACCGCGTACGCGACTACAATCGCGCGCACCCTGAGGCCCAGCTCAGCGCCAACGTCGAGACCGACCTGTTCGTGCTGAACCAGGGCCGCCTGGCCGAGATGCGCGCCACGCTGCAAGAGAACCTCCGCGAGAGCTTCCACTCGTACACGCTCGGCGGCATGACCCCGGTGCAGGTGTTCGAGCTCGACGCCGAACAAATCTGTGAGCCCTTCGAGGCACGCCGTGCCGAGCTCGCCGACTTCGTGCGCACCAACCCGCCGGAGCTGCGGTTGCGCTTCACGAAGACCCCGCTCTGCCTCATCCCCGGCCACGAGCACCTGTCCCTCGACGTACAGTACGCCATGGCCCAGGCACCGATCCGCCACAACCTCTACGTGGCGGCCGAGGTGGGCAGCGACGACGAGACCCTGGGCGCGTCGTACGACTTCGACGCGGCGTTCCAGCGCAACCCCTACCGCTGGGTCTGCCGCTCGTGCCGCCTGGTTCGCATCTGCCGTTTCCGCCGCACGGCGTGGTACGCCCCCAAGTTCCTGCCGACCCGCGAGCAGAAGCCCCTGCCGGTGTACGACCGAGGGCCGGCCGATGTGCTGGCCGCGCTCACGACCCTCGAGCCGTCCTTCGTCGACCGGCCCGTCGACCTGGAGCGCCTCTCCGCACCGGTCGAGCCGCCGACGCGCGAGGAGCGGCTGCTGGCACCCTTGCAGGAGCCGGGCGACGACGGCGTGCGCGTGGTCGACGCGTGGCTCGACGGGAAGCCCTTCCTGACCACGCTGCTGACCGACGGCGAGGCACGTGCCTCCCTGCTCCTGACCGGGCCCACCGCCGACTCGCAGCCGCTCGCGTTCGTGATCGGGTCGCTCGACGTGGTACCGACGCCCCTGACGCCGGGGGCCGCCGGGCTCGTCCGCAAGGCCCTCGCGCGCCTGGCGCGGGCGCCGCTGCCCACGCTCGCCGACTGGGAAGGCGAGCACGGATTCCGACGCCAGCGCGCCGCGGTGCTGCAGGCGGCCTGGCAGCGCCTGGGGTCGCGCCTGTGGCCCGGCGAGGAGCTGGGGGCCGGTTGGCGCACGCGCTCGGCGCACCTGGTACGCTCGACCATCGCGCTCAAGGCCGAGCTCGCGGGGGCGCCGCCGGTGCTCGTGTCGTACACCGTGACGTTCGACGGCGAGGGGACCGAGCCCGCGCGCGAGGTGATCACGGTACGGGGCGCCGGCGCCACTCCGGCCGACGCGCAGCTTCCGCCGGGCGTGACGCGCGAGCTCGAGCGCGGGCTGACGGCGTTGTTCGCGGGCTCCCGGGTCTCGACCGGGCAATCGCAGGCGGCGCGCCAGCGGGGAGTCTCGTTCCTGCTGGTCGCGGAACCCGCGAGCGCGTGAGGGGGACCATCGTGCCTGCCCGCGACGCGCGGCGATTGCTCCTGCTCGAGTTCGTGAACCGGGACCCGTGGGCCTGGAACAGCCGCTACTTCCCGCACGTCGCGGGGCTCGCGCGAGCAGCCGGCGTCGAGGTCCTGTGGTACTGGCTCGGCACCGACTTCGCGCTGGCGCGCATCGAAGGCGCCCTCGAGTTCGCCGCGGCGCTTCCTCCGAGCGACCTCACGACGCTCGGCGAGGCCGTCGGCGCGTTCCAGCCGACGCACGTGCTGACCAGCCATCCCCTCGCCGACGAGCTCGCCGCCTGCGTGCGAGGCCCCGTTTCCGCCCCGAGCCTGCGCTGCTGGGCCGACGTGACGAGTCCCCGCGCCGAAACGGGCGCCGGCCCCGAGCGCGACGAGCCGCCTGGCGCGGCCCCGCCGGAGTGGGCCGCCGCCCGCACCGACTGGCTGGCCGCCTGGCTGGCGCCGGAGCCCGCCGGGCCCCTCGTGGCCGGGCACTACCTCGTGGGTGCCGCCGAACCCTGGTACGGCGCCGAGCCCGGCAACGAGGCCGCGCGCGCGGTGAGGCCTCCGCTCGTGATCGTGGGGGGCGTGGAGTGCGACGACCCGCGCCCCATCGCCCTGAACCCCGCGTACCGCGACGTCGACTTGTCGCACTGCGCCGCCACGACCGGCTGCGCGTTCTGCACGACCTACCGCGGCCCCACCAGCGAGCCCGGCGACGATCCCGTCCGGACCGCCCTGGCGCAACTCTCCGCCGCCGCGCGGTCGGGCCGGGCGGGCGGGCGCTTCACGGGCCTCGTCCACCTGCACGACGCGCGGTTGTTCGGCCACCTGGAGTGCTTCGTCGCGGCCGTCATCGCCGAGGGTCTCCCCCGCTCCACGTTCGTCCTGTCGCCACGCGTCGATCGATTCCTGGCCGCGGCCCCCGAGCTCGAACGCGCCCTGCCCGCCCTCTCTGCCGCCGGGCATGTGCTGCGGCTGGGCCGCATGGGCGCCGAGAGCCTGGTCGACGCCGAGAACGCCCGCCTGCACAAGGGCCTGACCCTGACGCAGCTCGACGACGCCGTGGCGCTCCTGGCGCGGCTGACCCGCCGCTTCCCGACGGCCTCTGATTGGGAAGGCACCTTCGCCTACATCACCTTCACGCCGTGGACGACCCTCGACGACGCCCGGGCCCTGATCGACCGGGCCATCGAGCGCGGCCTCCCGCCCCGCGACGGCTGGCTCTACACGCCCCTCGAGCTTCGGCGGGGCAGCGCCGTCACCGAGCTCGCCCGCGGCGCCGGCGACCTGCTGCAGGAGCGTTTCCCCGACGCCGCCTTCCTGTACGAGCCCGCCCTCGGGGGCATCTCGACAGGATCGCTCGTGCCCTGGCGGTTCCGCGACGCCCGTACGGGGCTGCTCTTCGCCCTGGCCGTGCGCTACGTCGCGGCCACGTACCGCGCGGTCCTGCCCGACGCCGTGCTCGCCGACGATCCGCTGTACCAGGAGGTCCTGGCCGAAGGCGGGCGACGCGGGTTGCCGTTCCGCCGCCCCGAGCTGTTCGCGCGCGATGTCGGGGCGCTGCTGGCCACGTCGGGCGAGCCGCCCGACGTCCGCGACCTGCTGTACGCGGCCCTCGACCTGCGCGCCGCGCACCCGGTGGAGCCGTCCGACGACGAGCGGAGCAGCCTCGCCGCGCCCGCGGTCGCCTCCCCCCGCGCTCGCCGATTGTGCGCCGCCGCCGTGGCCGCCGTGCCCGCGCTGCGGGGTCTGACCGTGCGGGAGGTCACCACGGGCGGCGAGGGGGGCGCCCTGCGGCTCGAGCTCGCGCTCGGTGGCGTCCCGTACCGCCTCGACCTGTTACCACGCGGCGCCAGCCCCCGCTGCCTGTTCCACACGGCCTGCTTCGACGTCGTGCACGGCGCCGAGACCCCGGTACGCGATCCCGAGCACGCGCAGACGCTGCACCTGCTGATCGACGCCGTCGAGCGGTTGGCCCGCCGCCATGCCCCCGAGCTGCTGCCCGAGCCCGGGAAGGACGCCGCCACCACCACGGGGAGGGCACCGGGATGACCGCACGGGCCCGGGAGCGTCGCCTGCTGCTCGTCGAGTTCGTGATCCGCGACCCATGGGTCTACTACGGACGCTTCTTCCCGGCGCTGCAAGGCCTGGCCGCCAAGCTCGGCATCCCCTCGCGCTGGCTCTGCTTCGGGGGCACCTACGCGCTGGAGCACGACGAGGGCACACCCTTCCGCCAACACATCGAGCTCGACGAGCTGTCGGTCGCGCGCCTCGGCGCCGTGATCGCCGAGCTCGAGCCGACGCACCTGGTGCTCTCCGACGCGCTGTCCGATCGGCAGCTCGAGGTCGTGCTGCGCGAGCGGCCCGACGTGGCGATCGTCCTCACCTCGGATCGCCCGGCACCCGGCGGCCGCGCGCGCACCGTGTTCGAGCTGGTCGACGACCTCCCCGAGCCCTCGCACGCGAGCCTCGATCCCGACGAGCTCCGTTGGTGCCGCCACCCATCGTGGCAGGCGGGCCGCACCGACTGGTTCCTCACCTTCCTGGGCGAGCCCCGCGCGACCAACCCCGACTACGGGCGCTACCTGGTCGACGCGGCCCGTCCGGGGTTCCGCGCCGAGATGGCCAACCCGGAGGCCCGCGAGTACGCTCCGCACGTCGTGCTCATGGGCGGTATCGCCTGCGATCACCGCCTCGAGCTCAGCGACAACGCCTGCTTCCAGGGGCTCCGGCTCGACGACGGGATCCCCCCGTTCGGCTGCTCGTTCTGCACGTACTACCGCGGTCCCACGTGCGATCCCCGCCGCAACCCGCTGCAAGTGGCCGAGGAGCAGCTCGCCGCCGTACAGGCGGACTGCGGCGTCGGCGGCCGCAACACCGGCGCGTTCGAAGTGCACGATGTCCGGCTCTTCCTGCGGCTCGAGGACTTCGCGGCCATGGTTTTGCGCTTGGGCCTCCCGCCGAGCACGTTCGTCTTCTCGCCGCGCATCGATCGCTTCCTGCAGTCGAACCTCGAGGAAGCGCTGCCCCGCTTCGCACAGGGAAGGCACGTCCTGTCCGTCTATCGCATGGGCGGCGAGAGCCTCGTCGAGAGCGAGAACTCGCGCTTCAACAAGGGCGTGTCGACCGACGAGCTCGATCGCGCCCGCGCGCTCTGGACCCGCCTGAAGCACGAGCACCCGGAGACCTTCGACTACGACGGAACGCTCGGGTACATCACGTACACGCCCTGGACGACCCTCGAAGAGCTCCGCGACGGCTTCCTGGCGGCGCGGGCGCGCGGCTTCCGCGAGGACGACGTCTGGATCTACACGCCGCTCGAGCTTCAGTCGGGCGCGGGCATCACGGCCCTGGCGATCCGTGACGGCCTCGCGTGCGAACGGTTCGAGGACCCGGCGTTCCTGTACAAGATCGCGCTGAACAACATCGCGGCCGACTCGCTGCGACCCTGGCGGTTCCGCGACCCGCGCACCTACACGGCTTTCCGCCTGATCATCCGGTACTTCGCGGCCGCGCTGCGCGGGCGCTTCCCCACCGGGGTCTTCGACGGGGACGAGCTCTACGCCTGGCTCCTCGGGCTGATTCAGGCCGAGGCGAACCCCCTCCCCTCGCCTGCGGCCTTCGCGGTGGCCGTAATCCGGGTCGTCGACGCAGCGCCCGACGACGGCGATCTGCGCGGCCTCGCACGGCGGGCGCTCACCGCCGCCGATCGGCCGCAGGAACCCTCGGCGGACGGGGACGGCGAAGCTACGGCGGATCGCGCAGCCGATCGAAGGTGGCGGGCCGTCGCGGAGGTCGTGCGCCGGTGGCTGGCGGCCTCGCTGCCCGACGTATCGTTCGAGCTCGTATCCACGCACCCCGACGGCGTCCGCCTGCGCGCGCGCATCGCCGACGCCGTGTACGCCCTCGCGCTGCGGCGCCTTGGCGATGTCCCCGGCCCCTGCCTGTTCCGGACCGCGCACCTGGCCGTGTCGCACGGCGCCGACACGCCGCTCCGCGCTCCGGAGCACCTGGCCCGGCTGCGGCTGCTGGCCGAAGCCTTCGACCGCGTCGACGCGCGTCCGCAGGCCCGCGCCGCTCGGAGTCAGACGTGACCCCCGCGCGCGCCCTGCTGATCGAGATCGTCAACGCCGACCAGACCCCCGGGCGCGTCAGCAGCGTGTTCCCGCTCTTGAAGGGCCTGCTGGCCGGCGCCGGCGTCGATGCGCGCTGGGTGCGCTTCGGCGTGGCGACGACGAACCTGCTGCTCCATGGCCGCGACGAAATCACCCTGACCGACGACGACCTGACGACCCTGCTCCGCCTGCTCGACGAGCACCGCCCCGACGTGCTCTACGCGACCGACGAGCTCCACGAGCGCCAGCGAGCCGCCGTGGAAGCGCGCGTCGCGGCCCCGTGTCACTGGCGCGTACAGGCTACCGTCCCCGACGTACCGGGCGTACCCCACTATACCGGCGCCGGCCTGCTCGACGCCCCCGGGTTTGCGCCCGACCACGGCTGGGAGGCCGGCAACGCCGAGGCGAAGCGCCGCGAGATCGACAACGTCTACCTGATGACCTGCGAGAGCTGCGGTCACCAGCGCGCGGTCGCTCGGAACGCCTGCTACGAGGGCATCGACGACAGACGCCTCGACGACCGCCGGGGCTGCGCCTTCTGCTCCAACTGGGCCGAGAGCCCGAACCTCCGGCGCCGGACGCCGCTGGCGTGGGTGCAGAAGCAGGTGACGGCCCTGGCCACGACGCGACGGCCCGAGAACGGCCCGCCCAACGCGCTTCTGCTCAGCCGGCTCGAAGACCGCGAGATCCTGGCGACCGTCCTCGACGCCTTGTTGCAGACCGGCCTCGCCGCCCGCACGCAGCTGCTGATCGCCGTACGCACCGATCGCGCCCCCGACTTCGACCGCTTCGCCCGGGCCGCCTTCGCGGACCCGGCGGCTTCGAAGCTCCGGATCGGTGTCTACGCCAGCGGCATCGAGAGCTTCGCAGCCGAGGACCTGGCGCGCTTCAACAAAGAGACCACGCCCGAGGACGGGCTGCGCGCGATCACGCTGTTCCGCAGGCTGCAGGCCGATTTCCCGGAGCGCTTCTCGTACGAGGGCCTGACCTTCATCCTGTTCACTCCCTGGACCACGCTCGAGACGCTGCACCTGAACGCGGGGCTGCTCTCGTTCCTGCGCTTCACCGAGATCGGCAACCTCTTCGAGGCGCGCCTGCGCCTGCACCCCGACCTGCCCATCACCGCCCTGGCCGAGCGCGACGGCGCGGTGATCGCCGAGGAGCTCGATCCGGTGCTGGTGTCGAACCGCCGCAAGCTCTTCGAGCGCGAGGTGCCCTGGCGTTTCCTCGAGCCGCGCCTCGGCCCCGTGGCGCGCCTGGCCCTGCGCTTCGACCTGCGCGCCGCCGAGCTCGACGACCCGCTGCTCGCGGCGCTCGAAGCCCAGCTCGCCACGATCGGGTTCCCCCGCCGAAAGGAGGCGCTGCTCGAGCTGCTGTTGGCCCTGGTCGACGCCGCGCGGGCCACCCCCGACGTCCAGGACGAGCTGGGGCTGCTGGGCCGGGCCACCACGCTGTGGCGCGCACGGCAGACCCCGCCGGCGCCCTCTCCCGACGCGCCCTTCCGCATCGGCACACGGCACGTCGGCCTCGACGGGTTGCTCGAAGCGGTGGCGCCGCTGGTCGCCGGGGGCGCCCCGCCCGTGGCCTCGTGGACGCTGCCGACGGGAGCCCGGCCCGGCTCGGCGGCCCGGGAGCGACTGGAACAACTCGGCGTGCAGCTTCGGGTGGTCGAGGGCGTGCCCGGCTCCACGCGACCCACGCTGCTGCTGGCGCGCTCGGCCACGGACGCGGAGCGCACGATGGCCCTGATCGCAGAGGCTCGTGGCGAAGGTGCCCCGGCCGCGGCGGCAATCCGGGAGCTCGGCCGCCTGCACGGGGTGCCCGCGTGCTGCGCCCACGCCTACTCGACCGACCAGGACGCACGCGTGCTCGGCGGCACGTGGGCCGCCTGGGCGCGACGCTGCGAGACGACCGGGCCGGTGCCCCCCGAGAGCAACCCCCTGCTGATCCCGGCCCTGACGTTCGTCCCCTGCCGGGCCGACTGTGCCGCGGCCGCCGAGACGTATCGTGCCTGGGGACAGGCGCTCTGCCCCTCCCTGATCGAGGCCTCGCCCCCGCGCGCGTTCGTGGCTCCCCTCGACGCCCCCGACGACGGCGAGTTGGTGGCGTTGCGCGTGACCACCGCCGATGACGAGGTCTGGGAGTACGCGTCGATCGACGAGTCGGAGACCTCGGGCGCGCTGGCCGCTGCGCTGCGAGCGGGGGATCGCCTGACCTTCCGGGCCGGGCAGGTGCGGGTCGCGCGGAGCGAGCGGACGATCGAGCTGTTCACCGCGTCGCTCGCGGTCTGGAGCCCGGAGCGCGTCGCGCACCCCGAGGCCTGGCGCGAGCTGGCCCGCGCGCGCGCCCACCTCGTGCGGCACTCGCCGTCCACCGCGTCCGTCACGCCCCGAGGAGAACGCTCCCGCGTGGCAGGGGAGCTCCTGGCCCGCATCCTGCGCCAGTTCCAGCAGCGCTTCTCCGGGGTATCGGTGAAGGGGGAGATCGACGACAGCCGCGCCGGCGAGCTGCGCGTGTCCCTGGTCCTCGATGGTCGGGAGGTCGGCCTCGTGCTCGGTCCGCGCGGAGGCGGCGAGCCCGGCTGGCTGACGACCGAGCACTTCGCGATCTCGCACCGGCGCGAGACGCCCGTCACGAGCCCCGCGCACCGGCGCATGGTGCACGCCCTCTGCGCCGCGCTCGATCGGGCGCTGGCGCGCGTCGCCCCCCACCTGCTGCCGGGAGGCCGGTAGCGCGCGCCGTCACCCGGCCAGTCGCTCCACCAGGTCAATCAGCGTGCGCAGGTGCGCCTCCTGGGTCACGAACCCCTCGAACGACAGGCGCACGTCGCGGTCCAGCAGGGCCAGCTCGAAGCGCGCCAGGCCCGCCAGCGCGTGCAGCTCGGCCAAGCCGGTGGCGACGTTCGGGGCGGCGAGCAGGGCGGTCGCCGCGACCGGATCCGAGGCGCAAGCCATCAGCTCGCCGGGCAGGCCGGGCAACGGCGCGTCGAGCTCGTTGGGTAACAGCGACGCGAAGACGTGGGGCTCCCCGTTGCCGGTGGTCAGCACGTGCAGCTCGGGCAGGGGCTCCCCGCTCGACGCGCGGTGCGTGATCTCGGTGCGATGCCGCGTCTGGTGCGCGCAGGGCGTACGGACCAGCTGGATGCGCGTCTGCCCCTCGCTGCGATCGAGCACCACCGTCTCGAGCGCCAGGGGCCCGGCATGGGTGAACACGCCGCCCATGGCCTCGGCCACCCGCCGGAGCGTCGCGGTGCGGCCGACGGGGCGCAGGCTGGCCTGCAGGCGCACGAACAGGCTGAACGCGCCGAGCAGCACGGCGAGCCCGAAGACGGCGAACAGGACGACGTGCAAGAGGCTCATCGAGGAAGCTCCCGGCCCTGGAATGGGCGATAGTGTACCACGTTTCCCCTTGCGATCGCAGGCGAACCGGGGCATACCGCGACCAGCCGTCGAGCACGGGATGGACGATGCAGCTGGACCTCGCGACCGTCATCGCGCACAACCGCGCCGAGCTCGGCGAGCTCGCCGACCGCCTGCGCTGGCTGCGCGCCGCCGACGCCCCCGCCTTCGAGGAGCGCCGCCGGGCGCTGCTCCTCCGCCTGGAGCCCTCCACGCGGTGGTCCTTCTCGGGCACCAAGGCCGACGGCCGCGACCTGTCCCCGGGCTGCACCTCGTGCGGCGAGGGCAGCTGGGCCTGCCTGTTCGTGAACGGTGTGTGCAACGCGCGCTGCTTCTTCTGCCCCGCCCCGCAGCTGACGCGCGACCCGCCCGAGACCAGCGGCCTGCCCTTCCCCGAGATCGACGACTTCCTCGACTACGTGGAGCACTTCGGCTTCCGCGGCGTCAGCCTGTCGGGCGGCGAGCCGCTGCTCACCGAGGAGCGCACGCTCGCCTTCCTGACCGCGCTCCGCGCCCGCTTCGGCGACCGCCTCTACCTGTGGCTGTATTCGAACGGCCTGCTGGGCACGCCCGAGCGCCTGGCGCGCCTGGCGGCTGCCGGCCTCGACGAGATCCGCTTCAACGCCATCGCCTCCGACTACGATCTCTCGGCCATCCGGGCCGCCGTGGGCCTGTTCCCGCGCGTCACCGTCGAGATCCCGGCGCCCCCCGGCGACGTCCCGCGCCTGGTCCGCCTGGCCGAGGAGCTGGCCGAGCTGGGCGTGCGGCACCTGAACCTGCACCAGTTGCGCGCCACGCCGCACAACGCCCGCCACCTGGTCGACCGCGCCGACGTCACGCTGCTGCACGGGCATCGCATCGTGGTCATCGAGTCCGAGCTGGCCGCGCTCGAGGTGCTGGCCGAGGTGCAGGCGCGCCGGTTGCCCCTGGCCGTCAACTGCTGCCTGTCGGCCTTCCGCGCGCGCCACCAGGAGGCCGCCGGACGCCGCCGCGCCGCGCCCGCGATCGCGAAGCCCCACGAGGCCATGACCCCGAACGGCTACCTGCGCGGGCTGGCCGTGCGCGCCGCCTCCGCGACGCTCGCCCCCATCGTCGAGGGGTTGAGGCAGCGTCGCCTGCCGCCGGGACAGTGGCGCCTCGAAGAGGGTGGGCAGCGCCTGGTCTTCGCGGCCGCGCTGTGGGACGACGTGGTGCGCCCCGGCGTCACGCTCGAGGTCAGCTACGGCGAGGCCTTCGTGGTGCCGGCGGTCACCTACCGGCACGCCTTCGTGAAGCTCCCCTTGAACGAGCGGCGCGACCTGTTCGTCGAGCGCCGGCAGGCGCTGGCGCCCACCGTGGTCCCCCCCGACGCCCGGGAGCACTTCCACGCGCTGATGGACCCGACCACGCCCACCCCCGTCGCGGGCGACTGGACCGGCTGGCTCGGCCACGAGCGCCTGCGCCCCGGCCTCACGCCCTACGCCGAGGCGGCCGTCCCGTGATCCCCAACCTGCTGCACGTGGTCTTCGGCCTGGCGCCGGACTTCGGCGGCCGACCGTTCTCGCTGGTGCACGCCCTGGCCCTGCGCTCGGCCATGGGCCTGAATCACTTCGACGCCACGCTCGTCCACTGCGCCCACGAGCCATCGGGCCCGCTGTGGGAGGAGCTCCGGCGGCGGGTCGAGGTCGTGCGCGTCACGGCACCGACCCAGGTCTTCGGCCGCCCCGTGCGCCGCCTCGAGCACCAGGCCGACCTCGTGCGCCTCGACGCGCTGCTCCGGCACGGCGGCGTGTACCTCGACCTCGACACCATCAGCGTGGCACCGCTCGCGCCGCTCTACGATCATGCCTGCGTCCTGGGCCGCGAGGAGACCCCCGGCAGCCGCATCCAGGGCCTCTGCAACGCCGTGATCCTGGCCGAACCGGGCAGCGCCTTCCTCGCGCGCTGGCGCGACGCCTACCGCACCTTCGACGGCGACTACTGGCACGTGCACTCGGTGGTGGTCCCGCGGCTGCTCGCGGAGCGGGCGGCACCGGGGGAGGTGCACGTCGAGCCCCCCGCCACCTTCTTCTGCCCCTCCTGGGACGACGCCGGCCTGGCCGACCTGTTCGAGCGCGACGTCGCCTTCCCGAGCGCCCGCGTGCACCACCTGTGGGCGGGCCGCTCGTGGACGCGCTACCTGCACGCGCTCTCGGTCGAAGATCTCCGGCACGGCAGCTCCACCTATGCGCGGCTCGCGAGGCCGTGGCTGTGACGGTGGCCTTGCGCGGCCCCGGAAACCCTGGTAGAAATCGAAGGAATATTTGCGGGGGGCCGCGGATGGTCAGCCGCTCCAGGCTGCTCTCGGTGCTGGCAATCCTGTTCGGATTCGTGGGCTGTGGCGCCGTCGACGACGGCGATCCGCAGGGCAACGCCGACACCAGCCTCACCGCTGATGTCGCCGAGGCCGACACGGCCGCCGTCGACCCGAACGAGGCCGACGCCACCGACCAGGTCGTACCCGACGTGGCCGCGCCCGACACCGACGGTCCTGCGAACGACTTCACCTCCTGCACCTACCTGGGCCGCGTCGTCGACGAGGCGGGCGCGCCCATCGAGAAGGCCACCATCGTCATCTGCGGCGAAGAGGCCCAGTTCTGCGTCAAGGGCACGTCGAAGGCCGACGGCACCTGGAAGGTCGGCGGCGCCAAGCGCCTGGCGATGGGCATCAAGGTGCTCGGCGGCGTCTCGGGTCACACGTCGGTCACGCTCCCGCAGGAGCCCTGCGCCACCCCCGAGACCGACCTGGGCGACGTCGTGCTGTTCACGCCCGCCTCGGGCGAGGTCGTCACCGCCGTCACGGGCGGCCCGGCCCAGGCCCATCCCGACCTGCGCCTCGACCTGCCGGCCGACCTCGACTTCCCGAACTACGAAGAGTCCACGGCCGTGCAGGCGGCCGAGGTCGACGTGAGCAAGATGCACCGCTCGCTGACGGCGCAGATCACGCCGCTGGCGGCCTTCGCCATTGTGCCCTACGACACCGAGTCGCCGCTGCCGGTGCCCTTCGACGTCAAGCTGCCGGTGGCGTCGACCACGGTGGGCGTGTACGTGCTCGACTACCTGACCGGCATCTTCCTTCCGCTGGCCGACGTCCCGGTCGACGCCGGGGGCCACGCGCGCCTGGCCACGGGCGGCGGCCTGCCCCAGTTGACCTGGGTCGCGTTCGTCGCTCGATAGATTCCTTTGCGATTGAGCTTCCTCAGGCTTCCGTGCTACCAACGAGGGTCGCGTAGCGATCGAGGGGGGGTGCCGATGCGCTGGTGGGTTGGATTCGTGGCGATGTTCGGAGCGCTGGTGCTGGTGGCGTGTGGTGGCGACGACGGGGGGCAGCGGGCCAACCCCGGCACGGACGCCGCCGAAGACGCGACGGACGAGGTGGCTTCGACCGACGTCACGAATCCGCCGCCCGACACGGGCTGCGAGCCCGCGTGCGCCGGTAAGCAGTGCGGCGACGACGGCTGCGGCGGCTCCTGCGGCACCTGCGCCGACGGCTTCGCCTGCCAGAACGACCTGTGCGGCAAGCTCGACCAGTGTACGCCCGACTGCACGGGCAAGGTGTGCGGCCCCGACGGCTGCGACGGCTCGTGCGGCTCGTGCTACGACGCCCAGGGCGCGGTCGACGACGGCCTGTGCCGGGTCGACGGCACCTGCGTCGACCCCACCTGCGTGCCGGCCTGTGCGGGCAAGAGTTGCGGCCCCGACGGCTGCGACGGAGCCTGCGGCGCCTGCGCCGATTACCAGCAGTGCACCGACGGCCAGTGCGTGGGCGAGCCCCCGTGCGGCGCCGACGGGTTCACCGCCGCCATGCAGCAGACGTCGCTCGAGGACGCCGGCAACGGCAACAAGGTCTTCGTGCACCGCGAATACAGCTCGTCGTCGGTGCCGACCGACGTGCTCTCGATCGAAGACTACCTGTTCGCCCCCTACAACGGCCCCACGGCCCCCGGCGTCTACGACCTGGGCGGCCAGAACTACAAGGACTGCGCCCTGTGCGTCGTGGCTTCGGCCGGGTGCTCGGGAAGCTCGTGCGACAGGCGCTTCTTCCAGAAGAGCGGCACGCTCGAGATCCTCGAGTACGGCGGCGCCGGCGGCCGCTTCAGGGCCGTGCTGAACGCCGTGCTCGAGGAGGTGACCATCGACGGCACGTCCTACGAGTCCAAGCCCGTACCCGGCGGCTCGACCTGGTGCCTGAAGAGCCACACGATTGACGAGGTCATCGTGGCGCCGGCGCAGCTCGGCGAGGCCGTGAGCGACTTCACGTTGAACAACTGCTACGGCGAGCCCCTGAAGTTCTCGAGCCTGAAGAACAACCGCGCCATCTGGCTGACCGTCGTGGCCGGCTGGTGCCCCAGTTGCGCCACGTGGCTGCCCCAGGTGGCCGCCAAGGTCAAGCAGCTGAAGGCCGACGGCGAGCGCCTCGAGCAGATCACCATCCTGGGCGAGGACGCCTACGAGATGATGCCCACGGAGGCCTACTGCGTGGGCTACGCCGAGGACCACGAC
>Ga0172368_10003786_pt1 | contig 17998 bp, 14 predicted proteins | sample Lak11m_FD_114540 | JGI IMG/M metagenome (GOLD analysis project Ga0172368, IMG submission 114540) | Freshwater microbial communities from Kabuno Bay, South-Kivu, Congo - kab_022012_11m | ecosystem: Environmental > Aquatic > Freshwater > Lake | place: Democratic Republic of the Congo: South-Kivu...
AGGTTGGCAGGACGCACTATCCTTGGCCCAGCCCAGACCGGTCTGTCGAGTTCAGCTGAGCCGTTTGCCAGCACGGTCAGAATAAATACAACCTTCTGACCTGCCAGCGCGCTGAGATCGGTATCCACCGTGTAATAATTTCCTTCATAAGCTTCGGCAAACTGCCAGATGGTTTTCACCGCGCCGCCGTTGATCTGGTAATCAAGCCTGAAGATGGTATTACAACCATTGGCCAGGTACGCGCAGTTGATGATGGCTCTGAAGCGGTCACCCTTTTGGACTGTGAAGGGTTGGTAATAGCCTTGCAGCATGCCATTGTTGACATTTTCAGGAACTGTCAGCAATCCTGGCCCGCTGTAATTCTGGCCATTTTCAAGTTGTGGATTGTCGAGCTTTATGGCGTAGCCTTTTTTGCCGCTGGTATTGCCCGGGCAGCCCAGGTCTCCAGCTCCGGAGCGCCAATCAGCGCTGCAATACTCATTTGCCATGTCGAAGACAGTGGTCATGTTGGCAACCACCTTGATATCCACATAGAATGGGTCTTTTGCATACCCGCCCAATCCGAACAATACACCCGCCCCATTGCGCAGCAGCCAGTAGCCGCGGTAATTACCGTCGCTTGTGGGCGCGGTCAGGTCAACTGACACATCGACTTTCTGACCCGGGTTGACCGGCGAAGGGATGGCTACCGCAGCAGCCCCCTCCATGTTGTTTCCATTTGAAAAAACCAGCCTGTAGGAACCAGTCCAGGAACATGTGCCGATGTTTTCCAGCCGCCATGTCTTGGTGAACTTTGCTCCGGGCGAAAAGGTGCTGCCATCCGGTACACTGACATCCTTGATATAGGCCGCCCAGTCACAGTAACTGGTGGGCGGCTTTTGGACGGGTGGCAGCTGCGTGGCAGCCGGAAGCGGTGTCAGGCTTGGCGCGGCTGTGAAGGGTGGCAGGGTTGGGAATGCGATGGTCGCAAGGGCGCCGGGCGTGCTGGCGTTTACCGCCTGGGTCTGCAGTGCGGCCACGGTGCCGGACTGTAATGTGTAAACAGCCTGGATTGTGGCAGCGGCATCCGGGTTGTTGGCCGGCAGGTTGCATGCGGCCAGTAAGAGTGATAGGGCGCTCCCCAGCATGATGAGTTTGATAAATGAACGCATGGCTTTCTCCTTATTCGTCATAATTCCGTTATAAGACGTGGAATCACACCAAAAGGTTCCCGCTAAGAAAAGAGCCGGTAAAACCGGCTCTGGAAAAATTATGGGCAATTTAAGTTTGCGCGCCCAAACTGCTGGTGGTTGGGTTTATCGATATACAGGTCCATCCACAACCCGCTTGCGCCTGCGCTCCACTCAGTGGTGATGCTCTGGGTGCCGGCTTTCGAGAAAGTCACTGGATCGTGCGTACTTGTATCGGTCGCGTTATCACTTCGGATCCAGTAATAGGTCACATCTCCCACCCCGTTTGCAGTGATATTCGCGGTAACGGTGTATTTCCCGGATCCGCATGCTCCAGAATGGCTCACATTGAAACTGACACTGGTTACAGCGAATTTGCCCGTGCCGGTACCGCCCGTTCCACCGGTGCCAACCTTGATCTCAACATAAAAAATTTTTCCACCGGATACCAACAGGCGCGCGCCGGATCCGTTTGTCAGACCCCATGAACCGCGATATGTTCCATCTGCTGCAGGGGCTTGCAGGTTGACGGAGATGTCCACAGTGGCGCCCGGCGCGATGCTCCCGACCAGCGGTTGGCTGGCGGGCCCGCCCATGGCATTACCCGAATCGAATACCAGGGAGTAGGTCGAATTCCATGTGCAGGTGCCAATATTTTTCAAACGCCATGTTTTCACAAATGTTTCCTTACCGCCAATAGTTGTGCCATCCGGGATGGTAACATCGCTCACAAACTGGGCAGCATCGCATGAGGCAGTTGGAGCGGTGGTTGGCGCATTGATGGCGGTGGGGGGTGGTAAGGCGGGTTCGGGAGTGTTGGTTGCCGGCTCGGGTGTGCTGGTTGGCGGAGACACGGTTGCCGGCGCGCTGGTGGGGTTCAGCAGGGCGTTCTGGGTTAACTGAGCCACCACGGTCTGCGCGGCAGCAGTAAAAACTGCGTTCGGATTGGTCTGTTCAGTGGGTTGAGCCGATCCTGGCATGTTGCATGCGCTCACCGCGAGCACCAGGGCGAGCATCAGGGCAATGATCCTGTAAGTTTTCATTTCTCTTGTTCTCCTTATGATTCAAATTTTACTCCACAATTAAAAAAGAAAGCCGGGGTGTAAAACCCCGGCTGGTGAGTTACTTGCTAATCGCAGGTGAAGTTGAATTTTACCCTGCCAAAATTTGTTATTTTTGAGTCGATGATTGTCGTGATCGAAACCCAGCGGTCAATTCCCTGCACATGATCGGTGGTCATGTGCCAGGTCCAGGTGACCGTCTTTGATCCTGCCGCCGCGAATTTTAATAAACCGCCTTCGGGTTGACCATCATCCGGGTTTTTATCCCAGCGATACCTGATATCTCCCGGGCCGTTGGCTGTTATTATGGCGGTAAAAATATAATATGCGCCTTTTTCTGTGCAGCCAGTTTGAGGTTGGCGGGTGTAATCGTAAGTGACGCTGGCTGCGCCAAAGGCCAGGTCGGGTTTGGATGTGGCCTGGATTTTTACGATCAGGGCTTGGTTGTAACTGCCAACCCCAATATAGCCGCCATAAGGGGTTGCCAGGTGCCAGTATCCGGTATAAGTGCCTTCAGCGGTGGGGGCTGTCAAATCGATCGACAGATCGACAGTATCTCCCGGGCTAACCACCTTGGTAAGCGGGATGCTGGTTATGGTACTCATGGCATCACCCTGTGCCAGTTGCATTGTATATTTTTGATCCCATGGGCAGTTGCCATCGTTGCGGACCCGCCAGGTCTTGGTGAACTTGCTTCCTGGTGCTACGATCATGCCATCCGGAATGGTGACATCCGCCACAAAAGTCATTTGATAGCAGGGTTTTCCATTGGGAGTGGGTGTGGGCAGACCGGCTTCGGTGGTTGCCGTGGGTGGAAACCCCTGTGTTTCAGTGGCTGCTGGCAGCGGCGTTTCTGACGGCGGCGGGGGTGTTTGTGTTGCCGCGGCAGCCTGCTGGGTAAAGCGGGCTTCCACTGTTAGTGCAGCTGCCGTTGCTATTGCTGCCGCATCGGGAGTTGCCTGGGCTGCTCCGCACGCACTTAATAGCATGGAGACTGAAGCCACGATTGAGATTAGAACATTGATTTTTAGTTTCATTTTTTCCTTTCGATATCAATTCTGATCATCACCAGCAAGAGTGCCCACGGGTCCTGCCCCACTTTAAGAAGGGAGGCGAACTGGCTGGAACGCGTTTACAGGTGATAATTTTTGAAAGGTTAGTATACTACAACCGTTTTTGGCGCAAAATCCCCCTCTGGTGTTATTAATCGCGAATTATGCAATCAAGATGGTGGTTCTTGATTTTTATAATCAATTTGAATTCCTGTCGGATGCGCGTGCCCTTACGGTTGGTTTGCCCCTGTTAGTAAAGCAATTTATTATTTGGCCTGGCTGTTAACCATGGGCAAAAAAAAACGGGGCAGGTGTAATTGCACCTGCCCCGTAAAAAAAGTTAGATCTTTTCCGGGTGGGCTCCCGCCATCCACAAACCCAACTGTTCCCGGCTCACCTTGCCACCCTCTACTGTTGTGACGATCTCGCCGCGGTACATGACAGCGATCCGGTCCGAGAGAGCCATGATCTCATCCAGTTCGGCCGAGATCAGCAGCACTGCCACACCCTGATCGCGCATCTGGATGATTTCCTTATGAATATATTCAATTGAGCCCACATCCAGCCCGCGCGTGGGCTGGTTGGCAATGATCAGTTTTACCTGCCGGCTGAGTTCCCGGGCAACGATCACCTTTTGCTGGTTGCCGCCCGAGAGCTTGCCAGCCGAAACATAAGGTGAAGGTGTTCTGACATCGTATTCCTGGATCAGTCTGCGCGCATTTTCATCCACAGCGCCCTGCTGCAGGACATAATTCTTACTGAAGGGCAGCTTGTAATAATCGCACAGGATCAAATTATCGGCAATCGTATAGCTCAGGATCAAACCATGCTTCTGCCTGTCTTCCGGGATGTGTGCCATACCGGTTTCTGTATAAGCGCGCGGTGATTTACCGGTCAGATCCTTTTCACCCAGGCTGATCTTGCCGCTTTCCACGGCGCGCAGGCCAGTCAACGCCTCGGCCAGTTCCGTCTGACCGTTGCCTTGCACACCGGCGATGCCCAATACTTCCCCGGCGCGCACATGGAAGGAAATGCCTCGCACAGTTTCCAGGCCGCGCTGGTCGCGCACATGCAGGTTTTCCACTTGCAAAACTTCATTTGTCGGTTTGGCCTCATCCTTGTCGACCGTTAATAGCACTTCGCGTCCAACCATCATGGTCGCCAGTTGCTGCTCGGTAGTGGTGGCTGGTTCGGCGCTGCCCACCACTTTCCCGCCGCGCATCACGGTGATGCGGTCTGCCACAGCCAGCACTTCCTTCAACTTGTGGGTGATGAAAATGATGGATACCCCGCGCTGTTTCAGTTCACGCACGATGCGGAACAGGTCATCCGCTTCCTGCGGAGTTAACACGGCAGTTGGTTCATCCAGGATCAAGATGGAAGCCTTGCGGTAAAGCGCCTTGACAATTTCAACCCGCTGCTGAACGCCCACCGGTAGATCGCCGATGATCGCCTCCGGATCAATTTTAAAACCATATTGGTCTGAAAGCTGGGATACTTTTTTTGCTACTTCTTTGCGGTCCAGCCTGGTTAATGCGGCGTCACTCTGGATGGCGCGGTGATCGGTTTCAGCGCCGAGCATGATGTTTTCGGTTACTGAAAAGACCGGGATCAACATGAAATGCTGGTGAACCATGCCGATTCCGTGATGGATGGCATCCTTGGGCGAAGACAGGTGCATCACTTCGCCATTAACTTTTATTTCGCCCGAATCACTTTTGTACAAGCCGTACAGGATGTTCATTAATGTTGATTTTCCGGCGCCGTTTTCACCCAACAATGCATGTACTTCCCCCTCGCGCAGGTCAAAATCGACATGATCATTTGCCAGCACTCCGGGGAATTGTTTGGTGATGCCTTTTGCTTCGAGGACGATCTTTTTTTCTTCTGCCATATCGTCTCTCCTATTTCTCGTATGGTGTCCCATCGGCAGCAGGTGCTGTTGTTTTGCCGATGATTCCGGTCAGGATGATCATTGTCAGAATATAGGGGATTTGCCCAACCGCATACGAGTTTTGGAAAAAAGCCCATTCCGGCGGGATGGAAGTTCGGAAAAACTGCAGGTTGATCTGCAAGGCTTGCGAAGCGCCAAAGACCAGGGATGCAGCCCAGGCGCCAAAGGGTGTCCAGTTGCCAAATATCATGGCTGCCAGCGAGATAAACCCGCGCCCATTTGTCATCAAGGGTTCAAATGACGGCACCGATTCGAGGGTGAAGTATGCCCCGCCCAATCCTGCCAGCATTCCACCGATGACCACATTGGCGTAACGCATCCAGACCACATTGATGCCCACCGTGTCTGCTGCCTTGGGGTGTTCGCCCACCGCCCTCGTTCGCAGTCCCCAGCGCGTATTGAACAATACGTAGTGGCTTAGCGCCACCAGGACAATCGCGGCGATCGCAATCGGTTTCTGGTCAAAGACCTTTCCGATCGCATCCGCTGTGACAATGCATTCAGGGCTGCTCCCGAATAATCCGCACAGCCCTTCGAGCACTTCCTTGACAGGTAAATGGATCACCGGCAGCACCCCCGGTGCGTGCGGAACCTGGCCGCCAAAAATGCTGTTTTTATCAAAGAACAATTGCCTGTTCAGGAAACCGGTCACGCCCACGGCTAGGATGTTAATGACTGTTCCACCGATGATCTGGTCAACCTTGTAGGTGATGGACAGGACCGCGTGCAATAAAGCGAACAGGCCTCCTGCCAGGATCGCCGAGATCAGGCCAACGATCAGGCTGGGCGCCAGGGAAAATTTAAAAATGCTGCTCATGTAGATCGATGCCAGCCAGCCAAAAAAGGCTGCTGAAAGCATCATGCCCTCAATGCCGATATTGACAACCCCGGACCGTTCGCAGAAAACACCTGAAAGTGCGCCCAGTGTCAGTGGTGTGGCTACAGCAATGGTGGTTGCCATCATGCTTCCGATGATCAGGATCGGAGATTCTGTGGACATTCCAATGAGTACGACAGTGCCAAATAAGACTGCAATGATCAATGCGATGAAACTAAAACGACGCCAGTCCATAATCGACTCCTATCCGCGCCAGCCGCGCGTTAATACAACTTTATCGCCGCTCTGGCGGATGCGATATATATAGCGTACTATGGCGTCTGCAGCCACAAACAGCAGGATCAACGCCTGTATGACGGAAATAATATCCACCGGGATCTGTGTCAGGAATTGCATGCGTGTGGCGCCATTGCGCATGGCTGCAAATAAAATCGCGGCGACCACCACGCCGAATGGATGTGTCTTGCCAAGTAGCGCGATTGCGATCGCGTCGAAACCATATCCAACCGAAAAACCCAGTTCGTGGCGATAGTTCAGTGCTGTCACCTCGATGGTACCGGCCAAACCTGCCAGCATGCCTGAGAGCGCCAGTGTGAGAGTCATGATCCGTTTAACGTTAATGCCGGCATATTTGGCAGCGTCAGGGTTCAACCCCACCGAGCGGATCTCAAAACCCAGGGTTGTCTTCCACAGCAGCCACCACACCAGGAAAGCCACCAACAGTGCCAGCACAAAACCCCAATGAATGCGCAGCCCTTCAAAAATGACCGGAATGCGCGCGCCAAGCGCGATTTCAGGTGTGCGCGCGATCACATTATTAGGATCCTTGTCCTTCATCGGTCCATTGAGCAGGAAGCTGACAATATTCAAGGCGATGTAGTTCATCATGATCGTGTTGATCACCTCATGCGCCCCGGTATAAGCTTTCAGCGCTCCGGGGATGGCACCCCACAGCAGGCCAAAAAGCAAGCCGGCAAAAATCGCCAGTGGCAGGTGAATGAACATGGGTATCGTCACGCCCAGCATGTCCGGCAGGGCATATCCGACCCAGGCTGAAGCCACCGCTCCCAGTGCCAGTTGTCCTTCCGCGCCTATATGGAACAGGCCGCCTTTGAACCCGAGTGCCACGGCTAACCCGGCAAAAATATAAGGGGTAGCCCACACCGCGGTTTCACTGAGCGCCTTGGTCGAGCCAAGGGCGCCTTCAAATAGCCCGGAATATGCGGCGAACGGATTTCCACCAACGACTGCGATAACCACACCACCGATCACAATGGCTGTAAAGACAGCCAGCAGCGGAACCAGCATCGCTTCTTTTGCGGCCAGCAGTGTTTCTTTAAGAATTGTCCCGATGTCTTTTTTCTGCATCGCCATTGTCCTTCCAGCCTGTTTGGTTATTACTGATATTATAAAACAGAAAAGGGAAAGAGATTTCTCTCTTTCCCTTTTTTATTACTGGCTGGTTACCAATTATTACGGCTTGGCAGGCGAAACGTTGGTTTTAATGGTGCCATCCAGCAGGCCTTTGGCAATTTCTTCCATCTTGGCCTTTACTGCGGCTGGGACCTTGCTGTCCAGGTCGTGGTAAGGAGCATAGCCGCCCTTGCCGACAAAGTTCGTGCCGCCGGGGAAGGCGCCGTCCTTGGCCAACTTGACCAGGTCAAAAACGCCTGGGGTGATCAGTTTCAAGGCGCTGGAGAGCAGCATCTTCTGCGCTTCGGGCAGGGTGAAGTACTGGTCGGCGTCAACACCGATCGCATAGACACCCTTTTGGGCTGTTGCAGTGACGGCGCCGTTACCGGTCTTGCCGCCGCCGCCAAAGATCACGTCCACGCCCTTGTCGATCATGGCGTTGGCGGTCGTGGCGCCCCACTCTGGGTCTAGGAAGGTTTTGTCGAAGCCAACATCATTGTGATAAACATTGGTAACTTCAACGGCGGGGTCGATGTAAGCTGCGCCAGCGCGGTAGCCTTCGCCATAGCGCCAGACGGGCGGGACAGCATCGGTGCCGAAAACGCCGCCGATCTTCTTGGAGGTTGTCATCTGGGCGGCGAGAGCGCCAACCAGGAAGCCAGCCTGATCTTCAGGGAATACCAATCCAACCAGGTTTGCGGGTACGGTTTTGCTTGTATCCTGGAATTGGTCAACACCGATGAACTTGACGTTCGGATAGGTGCCGGCAGCCTTGACAGTGGCTTCACCCAGGGCAAAACCGATCGTCACGATCACATCATAGTTGGCGTCGCCGAAGGTGGCGATGTTCTTGTCATAATCCTTGGCATCGGTGGTTTCAATATACTGTACCTTGGCGCCCAGGTCTTTTTCGGCTTGTTTCACGCCTTCCCATGCGGACTGGTTGAAGGATTTGTCATCGATCTTGCCAACATCAGTTACAACGCCCACGCAGAACACGTCGGCGCTTTTGCAGTCAGGTGCTCCGCCAGCTGCGCCGCAGGCAGGTAGCAGCATGGCTGCCACGAGCATTAAAACTATTACGGTGTAAAACTTTTTCATGGTTCTTCTCCTCTTATCATGAAAGGGTTTATCAGTCGTGACAAATGCCACGATCTCTTGAAGTGAGTATACAGCGACTTTTGGCTTTGCGCAAGCAATCATCTGTCACATCTTGGCACTGAAAACCGGGTTACACCACCGTTTTGGAGGCTTCGCCGCGTTTCACCCCCAGCATTAACCATAGCGCGATTGCCATAAATATTGGCGAAACCAGCATGACCGAATTGTAGTTGTTTCCAGTCAGTTCGATCAAGACACCGTTTAAATTTGGCCCGGCGATTGCGGAAAATGTTGAAAACAGGTAATAAAGCCCTGTAAATGTGCCCACCCGGGCTATTGTCGTCATATCCACTACCATCGGCAGCGAGTTGATATTGATCAATGCCCAGGCGGCGCCAGCTGCCATCAGGAAAAGGCTGACAACCGGTATTGTTCCCAGCACAGGCGCTTTGCCAAGCACGGTTGTCAGAGTGGCAGCTGGGGTGAAATATATTCCGAGCAATAGCACGCTCATCAGGATGATGCCGATTGAGATTGTCACCCGGCGGCCAATGCGCGACCCGATCACCCCGGCTGGCAGGGCAAACAACACGAAGATCAAGGAGAGATGGCCCAGCAGGCGCGCCCCATCGGCTTCATTCAACTCCAGGTGATTCTTGGCATACAGCGTAAAGAATGCCTCAATGGCGGTGTAACCCAGGAACCAGAAAAAGATTGCCAATAACAGGCGAATGGCGCTCTTATCCATGTCTGCCAGCAGCTCTTTCAGGCTTGCGAGCATCCCGGGCTGTTTCTCGCCTTCTCCGTATTCTTTTGGTTCTTTAATGAATGTAAATACCAGCAGCGATGACACGATCACCAGTGCCGAACCCATCCAAAAAGGAAAGGCCGGGCTAAGTTTGTAGAGTGCGCTGCCAGCCAGGAAGGAGATGATCGAGCCAATACCCCCCATGAAGTTAATAATGCCATTGGCCTGCGAACGCTTTTCCGATGGCGTAATATCGGGCATCAGCGCTACCACGGGTGTGCGCCACATGGCCATGCTCAATAGCAGCGTGCTGGTGCAGGCTACGAAGAGCGGCAGCACCGCCGCGACCGGGATAATTCCAAAAGCGAGCGCTCCCAACGGTGCGCCGATCAAGATGAACGGCATGCGCCGCCCAATCGGAGTTCGCAGCCGGTCGGACCAGGCTCCTACCGGCGGTTGGATGAATAAAGCCGCGATGTTATCCAGTGTCATGAAGAAACCGATGAAGATCGGTGTAAGATGGAACTTCTCAGCCAGAAAAATGGGCACAAAGGCGTTATAGACACCCCATATAACGCTTACACCAAAAAAACCAAAGCCAAGCAGAAAGATCCGGCCGTACGAGAATTTTTGCGGCATGCATGCTCTCCTTATGTGGGTAATTAAAAAGCGTAAAAAGTGGAAATCACATTTTGCGCTTTAAACTCTCCAGGAATTTTTGGTCAGCTTCACTCAACCCGGCGTTGGGCAGCATGTCCGGGCGCTTGGCGAGTGTGCGCTGCAGTGATTGGTCCCGGCGCCACCTGGCGATCTTGCCGTGATCGCCTGACAACAATGTTTCCGGCACTTCCCAGCCTCGATACTCCGCCGGGCGGGTGTAATGCGGGTATTCGAGCAGGCCGGAAGCATGCGAATCATCCATCGCTCCATCCGGATCACCCAGTACGCCCGGCAGCAACCTCGCGATCGCATCGATCAGGATCAATGCTGGTAATTCGCCACCGGTCAGAACGTAATCGCCAATGGAGATTTCGTCGGTCACCAGGTGTTCTCGTATGCGTTCGTCGATGCCTTCGTAGCGCCCGCAGAGCAGCCCGATTTGGGGTTGGCCTGCCAGTTCGATCGCTATCTTTTGGTTGAACACCCTGCCCTGTGGTGTCAATAAGATGACAGGGCAAAGTGGGGGGCTGCCCAACGCGTTTTCAACTGCTTCGAAGATGGGTTCCGGTTTCATGACCATCCCACCCCCGCCGCCATACGGCGTATCATCGGTAGTGTGGTGTTTATCGTGGGCGTGATCACGGATGTTGTGAAGTACGAACTCAAGCAGCCCGCGTTCGGCAGCCTTTTGCAAAATGCTGGCTTGTAAATACGGGGCAAAAGTTTCGGGCAGGAGGGTAAAAATGTCAAACCGCATGTATTCATTCTAGTCGAAAATCCACCGGCGTGGCAATAGACAACACGAAGAGAGTGGCTGTTTCTTGGTAATGATTTTACGAATTTACGCAAAGGAATTCACTTTCGCCATGACAACCCTGGTCTTCGCTCTCTGGTTGCGGGCCGATCGATGGGTTGCTCTGCACAGAAAAACCACTTAACTTGTCCAATCTGTGAATTTTGTCTCACCAGATCCAGGGTGCCATGCAGGATTATGAATGTTTTAACTACATTTTTGGTACTGCCAACTCTAATAACTTCGTTAGACTTTACTCCGCCGTGCTTGACGCTCGTTTGTCTGGGATGGTAAGATGATAAGACTATGTATCTTCGTGGAAGCAAGTGGAGCATGAACAAGCGGCGCAAGCCGTTCAATTATTTCAAGATCATCAGCCTGGTAGTGATGATCGGCGTTGTCATGTATTTTGGTGTTGTCATCGGACCAGGTGTCCAGAGTTCTTTCCTGCCCACACCAACAGCCACCCGTTCCCCTGAATCTTTTGTTACCGAAGCTTCTCAATTGTTTGAAGATGGCAAACTGCCCCAGGCAATCCAGGCTTATGAGCAGGCAGTCCGCGTCCTGCCCAATGATCCTGCCATCTACCTCGCCCTGGCGCGTGCCCAGGTGTGGGCTGGAAAGCCTAAGGAAGCCCAGACTAGCGCAGAAAATGCTTTGCTGCTCAATAACAACAATTCCATGGCGCATGCTGTTCGCGGTTGGGCGCTCGAAGCCCAGCGTGATTTTCTGAATGCCTCGACTGCCATTGATAAAGCCATTGAACTTGACTCGAAAAACGCCCTGGCTCATGCTTACAAGGCCGAATTGTTGGCCGATCAATACCTGTCCGGTACCGGCTCGCTGGATGTGGTTGCCAGGATGAGCGATGAGTCCAACCTGGCGTTGTCTCTGGGTCCGGACTTGTTGGAAACACACCGAGCGCGCGGTTATGTTTTGGAAGCCACCGGTAATAATGAAGAAGCAATCAATGAATACAACCAGGCGATTGCGATCAACAAAAATATTGCCGATGTGCAGGTTTCGATCGGGCGATGTTACCGCGCCCTGGCTGTCTATGACAAAGCCGTCAATGCTTTTACGATCGCAAATCAGCTAAACCCGAGCGATCCCACCCCCTTGCTTTATATTTCGCGTGTTTATGCCACCATAGGTGAATTTCAAAAGGCCGAACAATACGCCCAGCAGGCGGCAAAAACCAGCCCTGCTGATACCGCTTTGCGTGGCAACCTGGGTGTCATGTATTATCGGAATTTAAAGTGGCCCCAGGCAGCCGATGAGCTTTCGCTGGCTGTCAATGGTGGCAAGGATAAGGAAGGCGTCGAGATCCAGCCATTCGAACTTTCACCAGACTCACCGCGCATTACTGAGTATTTTTTCACCTACGGTCTTGTGCTGACCCGCTTGAACCGCTGCGGAGAGGCCCTCCCAATTTTCCAGAAAATCCTGGCAACAACACCCAATGATGAGATCGCTACCTATAATGCCAATGAAGGCATTCGATTGTGCGGCGAAGCTGCCGGTGTCACTGCTTCTCCTGGTTCCGGTACGCCCGAGCCAACCTCTGGCACCCCTTCTTCTGCTTCGGCGGTTACCCCCACACCCTGATTATTAACCACCCCGTCAATGATGGTGTGGTTTCCTTTGCGTGCGAAAACCCTTTCAACATAGAATAAAATGAATCTTTCTCCTCGAACTCCGATTTTCAACCGGCGTCCGGAAAACAATATTTACCGGATATTTTTTTATATCATCGTCATACTCGCCATGGCGTGGGTATTATTTGGGTTAAACCGCGGCGACATTAAACCGGTGGGCGAGCCTACCGCCACCCCCACCCGTTCTGCCAATTCGTATACAGCCGAAGGCGATGCCCGTTTTACATCTGGAGATCTTGAAGCTGCCATAAAAGCCTACCGACGGGCGCTTGAGATGGATCCAAACAACGCGTTGGTGTGGGCTACAATGGCGCGCATCCAGACCTATAACTCGCAGCTCAAGACCACCGATGAGGATCGCCGGGCCACCCTGACTGATGCTATGAATTCAATCAACCAGGCCAAGGCCCTGGCTCCCGATGATAGTACTGTGGCAGCCACCCGCGCGTTTGTGCTTGATTGGAATGCATCACGAAGCATATCGGGTGACCGTGCGCCGGACCTGCTGGTGGAAGCCGAACAGGAAGCTGTGCGGGCTCTCAACCTCGACAATGCCAATATTCTCGCTTTGGCTTACCATGCCGAGATATTGATTGACCAGCTCAGGATGGCCCAGGCAGAAAGCGATATTCTAAAGGCTCTTGATCAGGGCCAGGGCTTGATGGATGTGCACCGTGTTTATGCCTACCTGCTCGAAACATCCGGCGATTACAACCAGGCCATCGTTGAATATCAGAAGGCGATTCAAATCGCTCCCAACCTTACCTTCCTTTATATGAGTATTGGTGTCAATTATCGTACACTCGCTTTCAACAGTACCATCAAGGAACAACGCCTGGCATTGTACCGGAGTTCTCTCGAGTATTTTGAAAAGGCAGCCAGGATCAACGAGCAGCTTGGTGTGAAGGATCCCGGACCATATATATCCATCTCCAAGACATATTCCCAGTTGGGCGAGTTCTTTATCGCCGGTTTGAATTTACAAAAGGCGCTCGAATTTGATCCGGCTAACCCTGATATTTATGGCCAGTTGGGCATTGTATTCCAACGTTCGCGTAACTTCGAAGGAGCCATTCCAGCCTTGAAATGCGCCATTTATGGCTGTACTGCCGATGAAAGCTGCGAAGGACGGGGCGGCTGTGGACCCAAGGAAAATGGTGTGGCAGTGCAGGGTATGTCTCTTTCGCAAAGCAGCGTTGTTTACTATTATTCTTATGTTTCCAACCTGGCGGCGCTCAGCCGGCCCAAGAGCAACCTGTGTGGTGAAGCGCGTAAAATAATGCAGGATATCCGTGATGGCGGCTATGATAGCGACCCCGTCGTCAAAGAGATTTTGCAGGAAAATGAAAATATATGTGCCCTGGTCGGTACCGGCGTGATTGTTTCATCGTTGACTGCCACACCAGCCCCAACTTCTTTAACCCCACAATCGCCCACCCCGGTATATAGCGCCACACCTTCTCCAACCACCCGGCCGTAACCCCACCATGGGTACGCATCCAATTGCGCGGTTTTGCGCAAAAAACTTTAAAAAAAACTTCCTCTTTGTTGAGCGATTCATAATTGTGCCCGACCAATAATGATGTCAAAAAGGCTTCACTGCTATCTTGGGGGAATGTCAGAGTAATGTAAGAATCCGGTCATCCCCCTTGACTCTCATGGCTGACAAAGGTATCATATCCTTAGCACTCTATATACCTGAGTGCTAAATGTTTGAAAATCTGCAATCAAATTGTAATTTCAACAGGAGGCGTGTATGACAATTTCAGTTAAACCCCTCGGCAATCGTGTGGTCGTCGAGCCCATTGAACAGGAAGATGTGACCGCACTGGGCATCGTTTTGCCCGATACCGCCAAGGAAAAACCCCAACAAGGGATGATCCTGGCCGCTGGCCCTGGCGAACGTGATGATGCTGGCAAGCGTATCGCCATGGATGTGAAAGTTGGCGACAAGGTCTTGTTTGCCAAGTACGCCGGTACCGAATTGAAACTGGATGGCAAGAAACTGCTCATCCTGCGCGAAACCGACCTGCTCGGAATTGTTGACGCTAAGTAACCCTTACGGAGGAATGAACTATGGCTGCTAAACAACTTGTATTTACTGAAGAAGCCCGCCGTAAGCTGAAGAACGGCATGGATGTAGTTGCGAATGCGGTTGGCACCACCCTCGGCCCGAAAGGCCGCAATGTTGCCATCGACCGCAAATTCGGTTCACCCACCATTACCCACGATGGCGTTTCTGTTGCCAAGGAAATCGAACTGGAAGACCCGTTCGAAAACATGGGCGCCCAGCTTCTCAAGGAAGCTGCCCAGAAAACCAATGACATCGCCGGTGATGGCACCACCACCAGCACCGTTCTGGCTCACGCCATCGTCACCGAGGGCCTGAAGGCCCTAGCCGCCGGCTACAACGCCATGCTCCTGAAGCGTGGCATCGAAAAGGCTGCCGACGAGATTGTCGCCCAGTTACGCAAGAGCGCAGTAAGCATTGACACCCGCGAAGAAATTGCCTCCGTAGCCACCAACTCGGCTGCTGATTCCGAAATTGGCAATCTGATTGCCGATGTAATGGACAAAGTTGGCAAAGACGGCGTCATCACCGTTGAAGAATCCAAGTCCATGCTCTTCGAAACCGAATATGTTGAAGGTATGCAGTTCGACCGTGGCTATATTTCTGCCTACTTCATCACAGATACCGAGCACATGGAATCCGTCATTTCTGACGCTTATATCCTGATCAACGAAAAGAAGATCTCGGCCGCCCAGGATATCGTTCCCATTCTTGAGAAACTTGTCCAGATCGGCAAGCGCGAACTGGTCATCATCGCTGAAGACATCGATGGTGAGGCGCTGGCTACCCTGGTTCTGAACAAACTGCGTGGTATGCTCAATGTGCTGGCTGTCAAAGCCCCTGGATTTGGTGATCGCCGCAAGGCCATGCTGCAGGATATCGCTGTTCTGACCGGCGGCACCGTCATCTCCGAAGAAACCGGCCGCAAGCTCGAGACTGCCACCCTGGCTGATCTCGGCCGCGCCGAGAAGGTTTCTGCTGATAAGGACAACACCACCATCGTTGGTGGCAAGGGCGATAGCGCTGCCATTAAGGGCCGCATCGAACAGATCCGCATCGAGATCGACAAGAGCACCAGCGATTACGACAAGGAAAAGCTCCAGGAACGTCTGGCCAAGCTGTCCGGTGGTGTTGCCATCATCCGCGTCGGCGCTGCGACCGAAACCGAACTCAAGGAAAAGAAGCACCGTGTTGAAGATGCCCTGTCTGCTGCCCGCGCGGCCGTCGAAGAAGGCATCGTCGCCGGTGGCGAAATTTCCCTGATCAACGCCGCCAATGTGCTCGATGGCCTCAAGCTCGACAGTGAAGATGCCCAAATGGGTGTCAATATCGTGCGCCGTGCACTCGAAGCCCCCATTCGCAAACTGGCCGCCAACGCTGGCCAGGATGGCTCCGTCATCATCGACGGCGTCCGCCGCGAAGCTGCCGCCAAGAAGAATAAGAACATCGGCTACAACGTTCTCAGCGGCGAATACACCGACATGATTAAAGCCGGCGTTATTGACCCGGTCAAGGTTGTGCGTGGCGCGCTCGAAAATGCCGCCTCCATTGCCGCGATGATGTTGACCACCGACGTGCTCATTACCGACATCCCCGAGAAAGACAAGGCTCCGGCCATGCCTCCGGGTGGTGGGATGGACTACTAAATCGAACCAGGATCAGGGCGACCGAAAGGTCGCCCTGATTTTTTATTACCATCCTCCCATTTGCGGCCGGTTATCACGTTGTTGTATAATGCCGCCATGCTCAAGAATACTGTCCTGTTTTGCGTGATCGTTCTCCTGCTTGGCGCCTGTTCCGCAGTCACTCTCCCGCTCACTCCGACCCCGGTTGGAAAGGGGTCAGTTGCGGCACCCGCAGTGCCAACATCGCGCCCACCTGCGGCTTTGCCTTCTTCCACCGTGCCTCCTTTAACTCCAACAGCAACAGCCACAACCGTTCCACCTGCAGAAACACCTACAGCGACGCCTGTCTTACTGCTGCAGGGACCGGGGAAGATCATCTGCCCAATTTTGCTCTATCACCACATCGATGTTTCGCCAAACAACAGCCCATATTACATCTCTCCCAAAGAGTTTCGCACCCAACTGCAGGCATTGAAGGATTGGGGCTATACACCTATTCCCGCCACATTATTGGTAAAAGCCATTAATTTTGGAGCCGAATTGCCCGCCCGCCCGGTTGTGCTTTCATTTGATGATGGTGATATTTCTGTCTATACTAATGCCTTCCCTATCATGAAGGAATTTGGCTTTACGGGTGTTAATTACATCGTGGCCAATTATGTTGATATGGAAGGTTACATGACGGTCGATCAGCTCAAGGAGCTGGCTGCGGCAGGTTGGGAAACGGGCAGCCACAGCATGACGCACGCTGATCTGACCCGCAGCAGGCGTCCCGATTGGGAGGTGGTCCAATCGCGGCACACACTCGAAGAAATGCTTGGGGTGCCGGTGGAAACCTTTGCCTATCCTTATGGCCAGAAGAATGCCGGTGCCGTTGGCCTGGTAAAAGATAATTATCGCGCCGGCATGGGGCTGGGTGCCATTCTGGGGCAGGAACCAGGCAATCTCTTTTACCTGTGGCGCCGGCCCGTAATGCCAGGCTGGGATATTGAAACCTTTGGCTCATTCCTGCCTTGGAGCGATGTACCCTGAGCGTTTGTTCTTCAATTTATTAACCATAGGATCGGCGGAATTTACAAAAATCGATGCGAGACGTAATCAAGCGGCGCTTTGGGAAAGCCCTGGGAGAATCGTCGCCGGGACTTGACAGTCTTCCGATTCTGATGATAATTACAGCAGAATAGTTAACCTGTCCAATGGCAATGACAGAGGAAAGTAGATTGGTGGAAGTTGCCAGAGATGCGCAAGAATAGCTGCGACTTGCGCTCAACCCAACCCAATTGAAGTTCCCTCTTGAGCCGCCTGGGTGAAAAATCAGTAGCCCAGGCCGCGATCCCGGCGTTATCAGGGAAGCCGATAATGGTCGGCAAAAAGTGGACCATGAAATGGTCAATTTGGGTGGTACCGCGGGAATTTGCTCCCGTCCCAGTGTGGACGGGAGTTTTGTATTTACTGGCAGAAAAAAGAATGCCCGTTCCATGCGGGTGATCAGTGTGATGTACCTTTGGAGGCAACATGCTTGATAAATTGAATGAAATTGAGAAAGCGGCGCTCGAATCGCTGGCCGCCATCAACGATGAAGCTGCTCTTGAAACCTGGCGTGTGGCTAATGTTGGCCGCAGTTCACCAGTCATGAATATCTTTAGCCAGATGGGCGGGCTTTCAAAGGAAGAGCGCCCGCTGGTTGGACAACGCGCCAACCAGGTGAAACTTTCCATTGAAAAGGCTTTTGCCGACCGGTCGGAGCTGGTCAAGGCTGCGGCATTGGCTCGTTCCCTCGAAAATGAGCAGCTGGATGTGACTCTTCCTGGCCGCCCGGTCAGACGGGGCGGTTTGCACCCTGCCACCATCACCC
>Ga0172368_10003788_pt1 | contig 17991 bp, 16 predicted proteins | sample Lak11m_FD_114540 | JGI IMG/M metagenome (GOLD analysis project Ga0172368, IMG submission 114540) | Freshwater microbial communities from Kabuno Bay, South-Kivu, Congo - kab_022012_11m | ecosystem: Environmental > Aquatic > Freshwater > Lake | place: Democratic Republic of the Congo: South-Kivu...
ATAATTTTGCTTTATCAAGCAGTAAAGATAAATGGGAAATGGCTATTGCTAATTTATTACCACCGCCATTTGCTAGTGATAAATTTGTTTTGCATCCGCAAGATGGGAAAATGGAATTGTATCTAAGAACTAAAACAGGTGGTTTATTTTCACATTTTGTAAATAAACAAGAAAAAAAACCAAGCATTTTCTTTTTCAAAAAATTAAGCATCAAATCTGAAAAAGCAATGTCAGTAGTTGCTGATGGCAGAGAATTACATGAGGTTTCTTTAAATATTGAAGTGAATAAGGCTAAATTAGCTTTAATCGTTGGAAAAACTAGACAATTCTAGAAAAAAAATGTAATATTTGAGCAGGTTTGTTTTTTGGGCAGTTAGCTCAGTTGGTAGAGCAGCGCGTTTACATCGCGAAGGTCATAGGTTCGAATCCTATACTGCCCATTGTTTAAAATTAATTATTATTAGCCGCGATGGCGAAATTGGTAGACGCACTACCTTGAGGTGGTAGCACTCGCAAGGGTATGAGAGTTCGAGTCTCTCTCGCGGCATCTATCAAACAATTTTTTATGCGTTTTATTTGGATCTTTGGAATACCACTTGGCACACTTTTAATTATCTACACAGAGTGGTTGGTAGATAATTTTGGTCGGATTGACTGGGCAGAAGAAAAGTTGGGTTCTGAAGGCGGCACAAGACTTTTTTGGAAATTATTTGGTTTGCTTATTATTATACTTTCACTACTGGGTGTTTCAGGAGCTTTAGGTGGAATAGTGCTTAGTATATTTGGTGGGATGTTTAGAGGCGCTGTTCCTGGCGCATAAAACAATTATCTTTTAAATTTTAATATATGATATTAGAAACTTCCGGCGGTAGTAAATTGCTGGATCCTAATTTTCTTTTTGATAAAATTGGTCTACATCAGGGTATGCAAGTGGCAGATCTGGGGTGTGGATCTATTGGTCATTTTGTTTTTCCAATAGCAAGAATAGTAGGTAAAGAAGGAAAAGTTTTTGCTGTGGATATTCAAAAAAGTATCTTGCAAAATATTGAAAAAAGGGCAGAAATAGAAAATTTACAAAATAATATTTTAGCTGTTTGGAGCGATTTAGAACGTTATGGAGCAACGGCAATTCCTAGTAAAAGTGTTGATTTTTCTTTGCTGATAAATATATTGTTTCAAAATAAAGATAGGGAAAGTATTTTAAAAGAAGCGGTTAGGTTATTAAAAGTAGGTGGGCGTGTTTTAGTTGTTGATTGGCTTTTATCTAATGCGCCATTTGGGCCTCCTGTTGAAGGACGTGTAGATCCAATATGGGTTGAACAAACAATGGATAAATTAGGAATGAAAATGATTATGCGTTTTAGCGCCAGCAAGTATCATTACGCATTAGTATTTGAAAAGTAAGTTAATAAATTAGTAATTATATGTACTCAATAAAAAATCTGGCTTCCATGAACTACTGGTTTTCATATGTAGAACCAATCAGTCCATTGTCATTGTGGATATTAATTGTTCTTTTTTCTTTATTTATTGTGGCGGCGATTGTAATTTTTCAGCTTGCAAAACGTGAACAAGTTGATAAACCAATGCGCCGCGGTTTAAAAAAGATTGTTAGTTGTTTAACTTGGATGGGAATTTTTGGTTTGTTTTTAGTTTTTTTTCGTTATGAAATGGCTTCATATTTTTCTCGTCGTTTTTTATTAGGGATTTGGTTTATTAGTTTTGTCGCTTGGGTAGTAAATATTGTTTTTTATTTTAAAAAAGATTTGCCAAAAGTAAGGCAAGTAATGGAAGAACAACAAAGAATCAAAAAGTATTTGTAATTTTTTTATGAAGAAATTAGAAATCGGGCGCTATGGTGAAGACCTTGCTGCCCGTTTTTTAATTAGTAAAGGTTTTGTAATTGTAGAAAAAAATTTTAGAACACGCTGGGGTGAGATTGATTTAATAGTAAAAAAGGAAAAAATTTTACATTTTGTAGAAGTTAAAACCAGAACTTCCTTACAATTTGGCGCGCCAACAGAGGCAATAAACTATTTTAAACAACAACGCTTGTTAGGAGCGGCCAATATGTTTTTGGTGGTGCATAAAAGAAAAGAAAAAGATTTTCAGTTTGATGCTGTAAGTATTGTTTTAAATATTGTAGCCAAAACTGCCAAAATTAGGCTGATAGAGAATATTTTGGTGCAGTAAGGCTAAGTTTGACAATTTATCCTATTTATGCTATAATGTCTTTAGAACTAGTTGATGAAACTGGTTCGTTTTTATTAAATGCGTTATAATATCATTAAGTTTATTTAATCTATCTATATGAGTACATCCCCAGTAGTGCAAGCTATCAAGCAAATTTGTGAAGAAAAAAAGATTTCTTTTGATTCTGTCTTAATTACTATTCAAGCTGCTTTAGCTGCTGCTTATCGTAAAGATTTTGGCGAAAAAAATCAAAATGTGACTATTGAATTTAATCCAGAAACTGGTGAAATGAAAGCCTTTGACGTAAAAACAGTTGTGGAAGATATTGATTTAGAAGAGGAAATTTTAATGATTGAAAAATTAAAAGAAGAATACGCTGCTAAAGTTAAAGAAGCAGAAGAAAATCACGAACATATTCCAGAAATGGAAATGATTAAACGTTTTAATCCTAAAACAGAAATAATGTTAAGTGAGGCAAAAAAGGAATTTCCAAAAGTTAAATTGGGTGATATTATTAACCGCCCATTAGAAATCCCAACAAGTTTTGGACGTATGGCTGCTCAAACAGCAAAACAAGTTATTATCCAAAAGTTGCGTGAAGCAGAACGCGAAAAAATCTATACAGAATACAAAGGTAAAGAAGGGGAGATTGTAATTGGTACTGTTGGTCGCCGTGAGGGTAATAATATCTTAATTGATCTTGGTCCGTCCACAGCTCTTTTGGCTTTTGAAGATCAAGTTCCAACAGAAAGATACAATCCAGGTTCTAGAATTAAAGTTTATGTTTATCAAGTGGCCATGTCTCCAAAAGGTCCAGAGGTTAAAGTTTCCAGATCACATCCAGATATGGTTAAAAAGATTTTTGAAATGGAAATTCCGGAAATTGCCAGCGGTGTGGTGGAAATAAAAGCCGTAGCTCGCGAAGCTGGAGCTAGATCTAAGGTTGCTGTGACAACAAAAGAAGAAAATATTGATCCAATTGGTTCATGTATTGGACAACGTGGTGCCCGTATTCAAACAATTATTGCTGAATTAGGCGGTGAAAAAATTGATATCGTAGCTTATGATGAAGATAATATTAAATTTGTTTCAAATTCTTTATCCCCAGCAAAAGTTTTAGAAGTAGCTTTGGATTATGATAATAAAAATGCTTTAGTAAAAGTAGCTACGGATCAATATTCTTTGGCAATCGGACGTGGTGGGCAAAATGTGCGCTTAGCCTCTAAATTAACTGGTTGGCAAGTTATGGTAGAACAAGCCGAAGAAGAAGTACAAGAAATAGAACCATCAATTGAAGAAAAAACTCCAGTAGAAATGGCTGAAGAAGAATTAGCCGATGAAGCCATAAGTGAGCAAGTACAAGAAACTGAAGAATAATTAATTATTCAACTCAATTAAAAATTTATGTTTTCTGAGATCTTTAACATGATAATTTATCGCCCATTATTTAACATTCTTATAATGTTTTATAATTATATCCCTGGGCATGATTTGGGTGTGGCTATTATTGTGATCACTTTATTGATCCGTTTAATTGTTTGGCCATTGTCACGCCAATCTATTGCTTCACAAAAATCAATGCAAGGTTTGCAACCAAAATTACAAGCCTTAAAAGTTAAATTTAAAGATGATAAGCAACAGTTGGCGCAAGAAACAATGAAGCTGTATAAGGAGGAAAAATTAAATCCTTTTGCCTCATGTTTGCCACTTTTGATTCAACTTCCAATTTTACTTGGTGTTTATTGGGTGGTAAGCGCTGGATTAAATACCATAAAGCCAGAGGTACTTTATTCTTTTGTTAAAAATCCTGGAACATTAAACACAGTGGCTTTTGGTTTTTTAAATCTTAGTAGCGCTAGTTGGGTTTTGGCAATTTTGGCAGGCGCAGCGCAATACTGGCAAACAAAAATGTTGCCTCATCAAATGCCAGAAGTAAAAGGTGGTGGAGCGAAAGATGAAAATATGATGGCGATGATGAATAAACAAATGCTTTACATGATGCCTTTAATGACAGTCTTTATTGGTATTACCTTGCCAGCAGGTTTAACATTGTATTGGTTTGCGGCTACTGTTTTAACTGGTTTCCAACAATGGTTGATGTTTAGAAAAGATGGTATTACAAAATAATTTTCTTTTATGATTATTAATTTGTCTGAATTAAAAAATGTCCCAGTGGTGACAGAAAATGAAACTAGTTTGGGTCATGTTGCGGATATTGAAATTGATGTTGAAAATTATTTAATTACCAATTTAGTGGTGAAACGCGGTTTGTTAGGCAAAAACTTATTAATAAACCGCTCTCAGATAATTTCAATTACTGCACAGAAGGTAATTGTAGAAGATAGCGCAGCTCTTGAATTAGAAGAAGAAACTTCTGAGAGGCAATATGAATCTCCAAGCGCAAGTTATTAAAACTTTAGCATTTTTTGATATTTTTTCTCATCCACTGACTTTTTTGGAACTTCAGCGTTGGCTTTGGGCAAGTAAAAATTGCACCGCTGACGAATTATTAGAAAATTTGCAAAATGTGGAAATTAAAGAAGCGCAAGGCTTCTTTTTTTTAAGTTGTAATAAAAATTTGGTAGATGTTCGTTTAAAAAAAGAACTGGTGGTAAAAAGAAAAATTGTTTTAGTTAAAAGGGTTGCTAAGCTTTTAAGTTTTGTGCCTTTTATTAAGGTAATTGCTTTATGCAATAGTGTTAGTTTTGGCGTAGCCGATGAGGAAAGTGATATTGATTTATTTATTATTGCAGAAAAAAATAAAATATGGACAGTTCGTTTTTGTGTTGTTATATTATTAAAATTTTTTGGCTTGTATCGTCAAAAGAATAATTCACAAGATAAAGTTTGCGCTAGTTTTTTTCTTACTGTTGATGCTCTAAATTTGGAAAATATTGCCTTAAAAAATAAACCAGATATATATCTAGTTTATTGGATCGCGCAATTAATGCCGTTAATTAATAGAAGTAATGTTTTGGAAACTTTTTGGCAAGAAAATACTTGGATAAATAAATATTTAGCTAATATAAAATTCCCAAGCTTATTATTTGATTTTAATCTATTACCTAAAACTTTTACAGATACATCAAGGATTAAGATAGAAGAGTTTTTAAGTGGTAAAATTGGTAATATTTTAGAGCAATTTTTTCGTCAATTACAGTTAAACAAAATGTCTCAACATAAAACAAAAGAGCGAGTTGTAGATTCCGCTGTGATAGTGAATGATAAGATGTTGAAATTTCATGAAGAAGACAGGCGACTAATGTTTCAAGATTTATGGTTAAAAAAAATTAAGCAATATGGATTGGAAGAGAATAATTAGTCTATTAGTTTATGTGTTTGTTTTTATCCTGCCTTGGCAAACCAGGCTAATTTTAGATAGAGGAATTTTAAATGGTGGAAGCTGGGAATACGGCACCGTTGGTCTATATGCCACAGAACTACTTTTGTGGGTGATTTTATTAATAATTATTTTTACGCAAAAAAAAATAATTATTTTAGCAATATTTAAAAAATATCAAAAAATATTTTTGGCGTTTATTTTAGTTTTGAGTATTAATTTATTTGCGGTATCTAATAAATTAATTTGGTTACAACAATTATTGCATATGCTGGAAGCCGGTTTTGTTTACATCTTGATTACCAGATTTACAAAGGAGCTGTTAAAAGTTCTGTGGGTTTTTTTAGGAGGTATTTTTTTGTCTGCTTGTTTGGGGGCGTATCAATTTTTATTACAAACTAGTTTTGCCTCACGCTGGTTAGGTTTAACAGTACATAATCCCTTTATTGCTGGAACATCTATTTTAGAATTAGTAGATGGAAGATGGCTTAGAGCCTATGGGCCGTTTCAACATCCAAATATTTTTGGCGGATTTTTAGCTATCAGTATTTTTTTTATGCTAATTATAGCCAAAAAACCACTGAATAAAATTTATCAGGCAGGTTTTAGTTTTTTGTTTATTTTTTTGGCCGTTGTTTTATTTTTTAGCTTTTCTAGGTCTGCTATTTTAGCATTGTTTATTTCAAGTGCATTGTATTTAATTTATAGTTATAAAACATTATATTTTAAAAAAACATGTCAGCATTTTGTTTTATTAATTTTTATTTTTATATTGTTAGCTGGAATTTACAAGCCGTTAATAACTGGTAGAGTAACTGGGCAGGGAAGATTAGAACAGCAATCAATAGTGGAGAGGGGAAATGGCTATGTAGAAGCTTTGCATATTTTAAAAAAGCATTCGTTAATGGGTGTGGGTTTAGGTAATTATACTTTATCTTTGTATCAAGAAAATAAACAAAAAAATGTTTGGGATTATCAGCCTGTGCACAATACCTGGTTTTTAATAGCTGTAGAGATTGGTTTTGTTGGAATAGTTTTATTTTTATTTATTTTTAAGAATATAATTTTTAAATTTATCAATAATAAAACACAAAATAAAAATGTTATTTTGTGTTTAGTATTAATATTTATTTTAGGTTTTTTTGATCACTATTTATATTCATTGTTTCCAGGATTAATGTTGGTTGGCGTAGCTATTGGTATTGGTGTTTTGTTAAATAAAAACTCTTGACAGTTATAGCCCTGTATATTAAAATAACAACAGTTCATTATTTAGCACTCTTTTTGTTAGAGTGCTAAATTGTCTCTAATTTATTTAATATTTAAGTTTATGGAAATAAAGCCTATTGGCGATCATGTGATCGTAGAAGCTATATTAGGTAAAGAAGATATAACTCACTCTGGAATAATTTTGCCAGATACACTAGACAAAAAAAGCCCAGAGCAGGGTAAGGTGATTGCGGTTGGACCTGGCAGAATGCTAGAAAATGGAAGCCGCGCTACAATGTCTGTAAAGGTTGGGGATACTATTTTATTTAAAAAGTATTCTCCAGATGAAATAAAACTAGATAATAAAGATTATTTAGTTTTAACAGAGCATGAAATTTTAGCTGTTTTAGAATAGTAAATTAATTATAACATCTTATACTGCTTAATCTTTTGCGACACGCTCAGTCATTTCCAGCGATTCCTTCGCTAACGCTCGTCGCAATGCTTTGCTCAGAAGCAAAGACCAAGCCATTGCTCCTCACGATTGTCTTAAAAGACTAAGCAGTATAAGAACAAGAAATAATAATCATCTAACATATGGCAAAACAAATTTTATTCGATGAGGCAGCTCGTCAAGCAATAAAAAAAGGTGTAGATATTTTGGCCAATGCGGTTAAGATTACTTTAGGCCCAAGAGGCCGTAATGTTGTTTTAGACAAAGGTTATGGAGCGCCAATTATTACTAAGGATGGTGTTACTGTAGCAAAAGAAATTGAATTAGCTGATAAGTTTGAAAACATTGGTGCGGAATTAGTTAAAGAGGTAGCTTCTAAAACAAATGATGTTGCAGGGGACGGAACAACTACTGCTACTTTATTAGCCCAAGCCATGATTAATGAAGGTTTTAAAAATGTTACCGCTGGTGCTAATCCTTTAGCCCTAAAAAGAGGGATTGAAAAGGCTGTGGCGGCAGTAATAGATGAATTAAAAAATAAAATTTCTAAACCAGTAAGTGGAGATGAGATAGTTAGTGTAGCTTCTATTTCTGCCAATGATTCAGAAATTGGCGCTACTATTGCTAAGGCAATTAAAGAGGTTGGCGACAACGGAGTAATCACAGTTGAGGAATCACAATCTTTTGGTATTAATACAGAAGTGGTTAAGGGTATGCGTTTTGATAAGGGGTACGTTTCTCCTTATATGATTACCAATGTAGATACAATGAAAGCAGAATTTAACGATGCTTCAATATTAATTACTGATAAGAAAATATCTTCCTTAGAAGAAATTTTGCCTTTGTTGGAAAAGGTGGCGCAAACAGGACGTAAGGAGTTGGTTATTATTGCCGATGAGATAGATGGCCAAGCCTTAGCTACTTTTGTAGTTAATAAATTGCGTGGCACTTTCAACGTGTTGGGCATTAAAGCCCCAGGTTTTGGTGACCGCAGAAAAGATATGTTACAAGATATTGCCGTGTTAACAGGCGGCAGCTGGATTTCTGAAGAAATAGGTTTAAAGTTAGATTCTGTTGGGTTAGATGACTTGGGCCACGCAGATAAGATAATATCCACAAAGGAACACACAACAATTGTTGGAGGTAAGGGAACAGAAGAGGACGTAAAAAATCGCGCAACACAAATAAAAAAATTATTAGAACAATCTGATAGTCAGTTTGATAAAGAAAAGTTGCAAGAAAGATTAGCTAAATTAGTTGGCGGTGTTGGTGTAATTAAAGTTGGCGCCGCTACTGAAACTGAAATGAAAGAAAAAAAACATAGAATTGAAGATGCTGTTGCTGCTACTAAGGCAGCCACAGAAGAAGGAATTGTTTCCGGAGGCGGAGTTGCTTTGTTACGCGCGCGTGAAATTATTAAGACTTTAAAAATAGAGGGTGAAGAATTAGTGGGAGCTAATATTTTGTATAGAGCCCTAGAAGAACCAGTTCGTCAAATTGCTTCTAATGCTGGTAAAGATGGCGCAGTAGTAGCTGAAGAAGTGAAAAAGTTAAGTGGTTCTATGGGGTATAATGCCAATTTAGACAAATATGAAGATATGTTTGAGGCTGGTATTGTAGACCCAACTAAAGTTACTAGAACTGCTTTACAAAATGCCGCTTCTATTGCTGCAATGTTTTTAACCACTGAAGCTGTAATTACAGATATTCCAGAAAAAAAAGATGATAGAGCTATTGGCGCGCCTGGTATGGGTGGCATGGGAATGGATTATTAAGGTATATAGCAAAACTGCCCGCTTAAAAAGGGCAGTTTTTGTTTTTTAATAAGCGTGATATAATATAATTTAGCTTAATTTACATTATATTATAACAACCAATATGCCAGAAATTCCAAAAATGCTTTGGGAGTCAAAATTTAGTGTAGAAATTGAAATAATAGATACGCAGCATAAAAGAATGTTTGAGATTATCAATAAATTATTTGCAATTGTTGGCACTGTTCCGCCAGTGGAAGAATTAGAAAAAATCGTAAAGGAAATTGTAGATTACAAAACTTATCATTTTACAACGGAAGAAAAATATTTTCATGATTTTAATTATGAAAAAACAGAGGAGCATGAGGCGGCGCATAGAACCTATGATAAGATTTTTACTGATATTTATGATAAAAACAAGGATGATATAATTGCCTTATCTTTTGCATTAGCAGATTTTTTAGAAGATTGGTGGACAAAACATATCTTAATTGTTGACCATCAGTATATTAAAACTTTTAAAGATCACGGTTTAAAATAGTTTTCATGACAATAAAAGAAGTAACATCTGAATTATTGAATTTGCAATCCAAAATTATAGAAGCTTGGAATCTTTTAGCATTGGATTCTAAAAGTAATGAAATAAAAAAAATAGAATTAGAAATGGCAGCGCCACATTTTTGGCTGGATTCAGAAGAAGCGGCAAAAATATCACAGCGTCATGATGAGTTAAATAAAGAAATTATTTTTTGGGAGCGTTTAAAAAAACAGGCAGATGATTTATTAGAAATATCACAATTAGACAAAGAGGATCAAAATGTTAATTTACGAGAAGATTTGGAGAAACAATTAGCTGAATTAAAAAATGAATTTAGTGAGGCGGAATTTTTTCTATTATTTTCCGAGCAGCATGATCAAAGTAATGCATTTTTATCAATTCATGCTGGAACTGGCGGGGTGGACGCTATGGATTTTGCAGAGATGCTTTTGCGTATGTACTTAAGGTTTTGCGAGAAACAGGGTTTTAAAACGCAGATTATAAGTGAAAGTAAAGGTGGTGAAGCAGGGATAAAAAGTGTCACTTTAATTGTTCGCGGAGCTTATGCTTATGGATATTTAAAATCAGAACACGGGGTGCATCGTTTAGTTAGAATCTCGCCATTTGACGCGGAAAAAATGCGACAAACTTCCTTTGCTTTAGTAGAAGTTTTACCAGAAGTTGATGAGCAGATGACAATTGAAATTAAACCAGATGATTTGCGTATAGATACTTTTATGTCTTCTGGTAAGGGCGGACAATCTGTTAATACTACATATAGCGCAGTGCGTATTGTGCATTTACCAACTGGAATTACTGTGTCCTGTCAGAATGAACGCAGCCAGCAGCAAAATAAGGAGACTGCCTTAAAAATATTGCGCGCCAAACTTATTAAAATAATGGAAGAAGAAAAAATAAAAGATCGTGAAAAAATGCGTGGTGAATATCATGAAGCCGCTTGGGGAAATCAAATAAGAAGTTATGTCTTGCATCCTTATCATCAAGTTAAAGATCATCGCACAGATTTTGAATCAAAAGACCCGGATAAAGTTTTGGGTGGCGAATTAAAACCATTTATGGAAAGCTATTTAAAGTATTTGAAGATGATCCGCCAGCCGGCGGAGTAAGTAAATATGCAAAAAATATTATACTCACAAATCATCAATCATTTAAAAGCCGGCGGCTTAATTGTTTATCCCACAGAAACAGCTTATGGTTTAGGGGCTGATGCTACTAATCAAAAAGCGGTTGATTTGGTTTTTAAAATTAAAAAACGCAGTAAAAAGAAAACATTACCTGTTATTGCCAGTTCATTTTTAATGGTTGATAAATATTGCCAAATATCAAAATTAGAAAAACAGATTGCTAAAAAATATTGGCCAGGTGCTTTAACCTTAGTTTTAAAAATAAAAAATATAAAATTAGCTAATGGTGTAATTTCCAAAGATAAAACTTTAGCCATTAGAATTTCTTCTAATAAAATAGCAAAAAATATTGCGCAAAAATTAGGTAATCCTATTGTTTCTACATCGGCTAATTTGTCAGGGGAGGGTGAATGTTATAATTTTTTAGAGATAGAAAAAAATTTTTCTGGATTAAAGAAAATAATGTTGATTGATGGTGGAAAACTGCTTAAAAGAAAGTCATCAACTATTGCGCGTATTAATAAGGGAGATGTTGAAATATTAAGGCAGGGAGATATAAAAATAAAAATTTAGTTGTTATGTATAAAGAGTTAAATAAACAAATAAGACCAGATAAATCCCGCGGCCAAAATTTTTTAATTGATAAAAATGTTTTGCATAAAATTGCCGAGGCTGCTGAATTAAAAGATAATGATTTTGTAATAGAAATTGGGACTGGTACGGGAATTTTAACTAAGGAATTGGCCGCTAAAGTAAAAAACGTAGTAACTTTTGAAATAGATGAAAGGTATTTACCAGAACTAGCTATCACTTTGGGTGAATTTAAAAATGTAGAAATAAGAAATGAAAGTATTTTAACTACTAAATATGTTGTGCCAAATGAAGAATATAAATTAGTGGCTAATGTTCCTTATTATATAACCTCGGCAATTTTAGAAAAATTTTATTCTTTAGATAATAAGCCAATAATTCTTGTTGTTTTGGTGCAAAAAGAAGTTGCTGATAGAGTTTGCGCAAAACCAGGAGATATGAGTCTATTATCGGCTATTTTGCAGTATTATGGAACCCCAGAAATTGTTACAATTGTTCCGCCTTCAGCCTTTTGGCCTAAACCTAAGGTAGATAGCGCTGTTTTAAGAATAAGATTAAAAGATGTTTCTAAGAATATAAATAAAGAAGCAGAGAAAAATTTTTTACGTACAGTTAAGGCAGGTTTTAACCAAAAAAGAAAAATGTTAAAAAATAATCTAAAAAGTTTGTTACCAGCTAATGTGTTAGATAAAATTTTTACTGATTTGCAATTTAAAATAGGAATAAGGGCAGAGGATTTAACTGTGGAAAGTTGGATCAAGTTAGCTGAAAAAATTAAAAATGCTCAGGTTAAATAGCCTGTGCATATTTTTTGTTTGTTAACTTGCTAAAAATACCTTATAATATAGTAGAAGAAATTAAGTGATTCTTTGTGGAACAAGAACCTATTGGGAAGCTAACTACAAAAGAAAAGCTAGGCTTTATTGGTCTGGTTATTTTAACTGTGGGTGTGATTTATTTAGGTTTTAATCAAGTAAAAAATTCTATTAATTCTCCATCTGCAATTTTTGCCTTAAAATATACAGCAGTAAACTCTAATACTGATAATTCTCAAGAAAAAACAAATGAAGAATTAAAAAAGAAAGATACTGATCGTGATGGTCTTAATGATTATGAAGAATTATATATTTATCATTCCAGCCCTTATTTGTCCGATAGTGATTCTGATGGAAGCTTAGATAAAGAAGAAGTTGATAGCGAGGGCGACCCAAATTGTCCAAAAGGGCAAACTTGCGGGGGTATTAGAGAAATCTCTAATCCAACTGCTGCAGGTTATGCAACAACAACAGTGGAATTACCGCCAAGTTTTGTACCCTCTAGCGATCAGGTTTTATTACAAAGTATGTTTGGCAATCAACCAGAGCCAAAGGCTTTAAGAGACTTTTTAATTAAACAGGGGATGGATAAAAAATCTTTAGATTCATTTTCTGACGAAGAGTTAATTAATTATTATAAAGAAATTATTTCAAAACCAATAGAAAAATCTGTAGTAAATAATCAAGTTGGTACAACAATTTCAGTTGATGGTAATTTATTAGATGCTAATGGTGTGCGAGCATTGTTAATTAAACAGGGAATGAATGAAGCTGAATTGTCTAAAATTGATGACGCTATATTATTGCAAGCGGCGGCGCAGCTATTAAAAAAATAGAGTATAATTTTAAAAAACATGTCATTGAACAATTTTAAAAATAAAAAAGTATCAAGGGCTGCCTCAATATTTTTATCTATTTTTTTGTTGTTTAATGTAGTTTTTGTTAATACTGCTAATGCTCAGTTGACGGTTGCTGTGGCTAATCCAATAACCATGCTTTATGATATTGGCGAAGGTATTTACAATAATATTGGCGCGGCTTTGGGGAGTGGTTTAGCTGCTGCTACTGGTTATTTTATGGACAGAATTGCTTATGACACAGCTGTTTGGATAGCAAGTGGTGATAAGGCAAATTCTCCTGTGTTTTGGCAAAATCCAAGCCAATATTTTACAGAGGTAGGGAGTGGAACGGCTGGTGAATTTATTGCCGGTTTAAGCGACGATGCTGGAATGAGAACTTTTTTAAACAAATATGGAATTTCCAATCTTTGTGTCCCGCCAGACTTAAATCTTCAATTGGTTATTAAGTTGAATTTACTTAAACAAAGAACTCCTTCCGCTGCGCGTTGTGATATTCGCGCAATTGAAGATGCTTATGCTAATTTAGGCACTGGTGAATATTGGAAAACAACTGGTTTGGCCTTTCAGCCAGGTAAAAACGCAATTTCAAATTTAGGCGAAATAGATAATGTGGTGGATAGAATTAGTTTTCTGGAAAGGGAAAATGCCCGTCAAGATGCAGCTTTAAAGGGACAAGCAAAATCACCAGAAGAAAAAATTAGCGGCAATGCTAAGGCGGCGGTAGAAACAGTAAAACAAACACAAGCTGCGCAAGCGCCAACAGAGCAAGCCAAAGAAACAAAAGCAGATGCTAGATCAACTAAAGATTTGTTATACAACGGAAAGTATTTGGCTGCTGCCGGCGGAGTTGGTACTTTGTTTTTAAATACATTGGCCAACAAGTCTTTGCAAAAATTAATGAGTGAAGGTGGTTTGTCTTCATCTGTTAAAGATGTGTTTGGAATAAGTAAAAGGGCTTTATGTGCCTTAGGTGATCAGTCTAATTGCCCTGAATTATCAAGTGCAGCAGGATCTAATAGTTTACTTTCCGAAGAAGCTCAGTCTATTGCTGGCAGGGAAGCTGCTGAAGCGGCCTTTGCTGATTTTTTAACACCTAAAATTTCTGAAATTGATCAATATACATATTTATCATCCCTATTTAGCAAATGCGCCGATAATCCAAATCCTTTTTGTGGCGCAATTGACGATGGATTAAATGGCGCGTTAAGTCAATCTGCTTCAGGACAAAATGCAACTGTAAAATCTGCATTAGAGGGGGGGCAACTTCATGGTGATTGGAAATTATTACCACCAAGTGTACCTTGCGAAGCTAAGTCTTATTGTTATAATAATTTGGTTAAATTAAGAGCGCTGCGTATTTTACCAATTGGTTGGGAAATAGCTGCTAAATTATCACCAAAAGATAATCCTGTCACTTTAAGTGAAGTTTATAATAAATTTTATGAAGCTAGTAGCCCATATTATCATTTAATTGATAGATCTTGGTTGTTAAAAGCGCCAGTAGCTCGTTGCGCTGCAGAGGTATATGGAAGTCAGTTGATTACCCAACCAACAGATCAAGTTCCTGGCCAACGCGGTAAGTATTGCGCTGATATTCAAAATTGTTTTTCAGAAAATGATAATGGCACTTGTGATGGCTATGGATATTGTTTGCAAGAAAAAAAGACTTGGCACCTAGGTGGTAATTCTTGCGATGCGCAATATAATACATGTACAACATATACAAATGCCAATGGAAAAAATAGTAGTTATTTAGCTAATACAATTGATAAGGGAATTTGTAACGCAGACAATACTGGTTGTTGGGCTTATTATAATAATAAAGAATTTAATAGTGGTGAGTGGGAATGGGATCCAGTAAAGAGCGGATCTGTTTTAACTTATCAGCCAATCTATTTTAACGGCAAAACAGAACAATGTTTAGAAACAGCGGAGGGATGTAATAAATTTATTAGAACAGCTTTTGGAGTAGAAGGCGAAGCAATGAATTTAAAAAAAGCTCCAGATTATTATAATTGTTATAGTGGTAATAATTTAACATACAGTTCTACTACCTTGTCTTGGTGGCCAGTTAATAAAACAGATTTAAGTAAATTAAACACTTCTTTATCAAACGCGCAAAAACAAGTTTGTGGACAGTTTGCTCAAGTTTGTTCTGCAGAAGAAAAAGGTTGTGAATTATATAATCCAACAGATGGCAGACCAGCTGTACCTGGTATTTTAGCCACTAATGATCAATGTCCAGCAGAATTCGCCGGTTATGAAACATATCAAGAAGTACCTTTAACGCAATTTTCTTCATCATCTGTAAGTTATTTTATTCCTAATACTGCTAAACAATGTTCAGCGCAATATTCTGGTTGTGAAGAATTTATTAATTTGGAACCATCTGGACAAGGTGGAGAAACAAAAGAGCATTATTTCAAATTGCGCACTTGTAGCAAAAATGCAGAACAAAGTTCTACCTATTATACATGGGAGGGAAGTGATACTACAGGTTATCAGTTAAAATCTTACAATTTAATGAGTCAAGCTGATTTTAATCCTACTGATAGCAATAATTTTCAAACAATTTTTGGGGATACAGTGGCAATACACGATGGACCTGCTTATGATGTGAATGCTTTAACTGCGTCAGCAGATTTAACTAGTTTTGCGGCAAAATGTTCTTCAACTGCTTATTTAAATAGATTAGATCCTAATGCTAACCTAGATCCAGATTGTAGGGAATTTTATAGTCAAGCAGGGGATAAATATTATAGGCTTTATACCCATACAATTACAGTCTCGCCAACAGAATGTAGGCAATTACGTTTAGCAGAGGCAGATCAATCATATTGTAATCATGCTGGTGGAACATGGGATACTGCAAAAAAGATTTGCACATTTTTAACAATTCAAAAAGAAAGTACTTCGTGCCCAGCTGAATTTGGCGGCTGCAGGGCGTATAAAGGTAATGCCGGTAATAATTTTCAAACTGTTTATTCTCAAGATTTTGAAGGTGGTGTGGCAGGGCAAAGCGCTCAACAATCAACAGGTTGGCTAGGTAAAATTAGTTCAGAGGCAACTACAGTTGGCGGAAAATCATTAAAAGTTGACACATCTACTAATATTGAATTTACAGTGGAAAGAGGAAAAACCACTCAAGTGTATTTTTGGGCTAAGGGCGCAAGTGATTTGGCCTTTAAGGTTGATTTAACTGTTGCTGGCGGTGGTAGTGGTAATTTATTAAATCAAACAATTAATCTTACTCAGGATTGGCTACCATATAGTGTTGGTCCATTTACTACTAACTGGGCTGATGCCAGCATTAATCAAGCTACTTCTACCATTACAATTACTGGCAATAATTTCTTCTTAGATAATATCACCGGTAAACAAATGGTTGATAATATTTATGTTGTTAGAAATTCTTGGGATACTCCAGTTAGTTGTGATAACTTATTAAATGATCCAATCGGTGCATCTCAAGGTGGCACCGATGCTAATCCATACCGTTTGATACCGCAAGCTCAACTTGGTTGCTCAAATTATACTACACGTCAAAATCAACCTGTTTCTATAAGAGCCTTTACTAATCTTTGTCGCGCAGAGGCAGTAGGTTGCGAAGAATTGACTGATACCTTTAATACAGAAACAACATCTACATCTCATTATAATCTGTCATGCCAAATCGTTAGTGGATTACCAGTACAAAATACAACAAATTTACCAGTAACATGTTCAGATGAAAACGGTGAAGCACGTTGTTCTATTTTACCTGGGCAATTTGAATGCAAATTTAATTATTTTGGTAACTTAACATTTAGTAATGGTGTTGCTCAGGAATTAAGTGATGCTACTCATAATATTTATCAAAACAGTTCATATGGATATAATACAGTTCTAGCTGATCGCACTGTTTATTTAGTAAATGATCAAAAATATTATTGTAAGGATTCAGATTTGGGTTGTTCCGCATTTGGTCCAGTTCAATATTCTGGCACTGGGGTTAAAAAAACAACAAGCACAGAAACAATTTATTTAAAAGCTGTGCCAGATAAGTATTCTGATATTTTATGTGAATTAGAAGCAGAAGGCTGCCAAACTTATGCAACTACTAATGGCGGGCAATCGTATTTTAAAGATCCTGCTACTAAGAATCAGTTTTGTGAATATAAAACAAATATAGATTTAAAAGATATACCAGGTAGGTCTGGTAGTGTTACTGGGTGGTTTAAAAAGGGTATTGGTGTTTGCGCAGCTACGGGAGCAATATCAGTTCCTACAAATCCAACTTGGTGTTCTAAGAATGAGGAATGTTCTGGCGGACTAACTTGTGTTGGTATTGGTTTATTTGCTTGTTCTGATACTGGTGTTGGTGGGGCATATGCAACCATCCCAACTGCTAATACACCAATTAAGTACCAAGGTTTTGTTGGTCTTTGTCCAGTTGCTCAAAATGGTTGTGCTGAATTTTTAGATCCTGCTGGCGGCGCTTCAGTAAATAATCCTGCGGGATCTTCCTATTTTGCTCTTGATGATAATAAATTAGATAGAACATCTTGTAACGGGCAAGTAAGTACTCAAAATGGTTGTGTCTTATTTAATCAAACAAATAAAGCCACTCTAACTTGGAATACATCTTCAACTTATAATTTGAGCCAAGGTTTAAATTACGCATCAGTTAATCCGTTAAATTGCGGTGTTTCAAGCGTAGATCCAAATGTTTCAAATCTAAATTGTTTAGCTGGAGAATATAATGATGCAAACACTATTTTAAAAGTTAAACAAGATAGATCTTGCGATAGATGGTTGGCATGTAAGAGTTCTCGTGTATTAGATAAAGGATCTGGCAAAGAAGTTTGTACTGAAATGGCAGAATGCGATGAGTATCAAAATTCTCAAAGTTTAACAGGCCGCTGCGCTCACTGGGTAGATGGTACAAATGTTGTAAAACAAATTGTTACTTCAAACGCAACACCACCTGTTAATACTGTTAGTTATAAAAACAGAGATGTTTCTTTTGGTGGACGTGATTTTAGTGGATATTCTATTCCGGATGTAACGCAAATAGCGGAACGTGTTGTTAATTCATCTAATCTTGGTCCAT
>Ga0172368_10003789_pt1 | contig 17991 bp, 20 predicted proteins | sample Lak11m_FD_114540 | JGI IMG/M metagenome (GOLD analysis project Ga0172368, IMG submission 114540) | Freshwater microbial communities from Kabuno Bay, South-Kivu, Congo - kab_022012_11m | ecosystem: Environmental > Aquatic > Freshwater > Lake | place: Democratic Republic of the Congo: South-Kivu...
CGGAGCGGCAGGTTGCTGTTATGGTCCCTGATGAGGGTAAGCGACTCTTCGGCGATTTTTTTTGCGACAAGCTCATGTTTCGGACTGTCGACATGCTCCTGAAGACGGGAAAGATCGGCCAGTTTCTGCCGGTCGAGGCCAAGCCAGTGCTTCAGCTGAAGAATTCGTCTTGCCGAATGCTCGATGCGGCTTTCCGGGATTTGGCCGCTTTCGACGGCGGCGGTCACTGCATTGAAAACGAGTTCGGGGTCTTCAGGAAAGAGCAGAATATCGTTGCCTGCCTGCACCGCCATGACAGCGATATCTCCGGATGTCTGACCATTCTGAAGTGCCTTCATGTTCAGGGCATCGGTCACGATCAGCCCCCTGAACCCGAGCTCCTCCCGAAGCAGTCCGGTGACGATGGTTCCGGACAGTGATGCAGGTTCCATTGTTCCGGTCAGTTTCGGTACGGCCAGATGACCGACCATGACGCTCAGTACATCCTGAGAAATTGCCGATCTGAAAGGCTTGAGTTCGTACTCTTCAAGCCGTCGGCGGTCACCTTCGAGTACCGGCAGGGCAAGATGGCTGTCCACGGTCACGTCGCCATGACCGGGAAAATGCTTCGCAGTGGCTACGACGCCGCTCGATTGCAGACCGTCAATGACCGCTGCCGACATGGCGTTGACCAGTGGAATCCGGTCTCCGAAAGAGCGGACGTTGATGACCGGATTGGCCGGGTTTATATTCAGATCGACCGTAGGAGCATAATTCTGCTGGATACCAACCGAGCGGGCTTCCAGGGCTATGATGCTGGCCATGCTGCGGGTGAGCGCAGGATCGCCAGACGCTGCGAGCGCCATGGCTGGAGAAAATTTTGTCGCCCCTTCCAGTCTCATGGCAAGTCCTCGCTCCATGTCGGCGCTGACCAGCAGCGGAACTTTCGACTTGGCCTGAAAGTGGTTTGCCAGCATACCCGCACTCAGGATATCGCCTTTCAGGAACATGATGCCGCCAATTTTTCCCTCTGTGGCAAGACGTGAGATGAGCAGATACTGAGGATCGGTGCAGCTGTCGTAACGGGCATCCACTTTCGCTACGATCATCTGACCAACCTTTTCCCGGAGGCTCATGTTGTGAAGGGTATGCTCGATCCACGGGTCTCTGTTCGAGAAAACGGTTTTGACGGCATAGCTGTTTTTATGGTTGATAGTCGGCTCATCCGATCCGCTTGCTCCTGCCGGTTCAGGCCATGCGGCAAAAAGCGAGAAAATGAGGAGTGCTGTGAAAGGTCTGTGAAAAAAACGCATGGTTCGGTTCGGGCTTGTGAGTCAAACAAATTCCTGAGTCTGAAAGATCAGTCTGATCCGACCGATCCGACTGATCACAAGAAATACAAAAAGCTGCTCCGGAGCTTTTCCGGAACAGCTGGCAGAAAGGAGCGCGATCAGTGCTGGCAGCAGATGTTGAGCTGACGCGAGGCCTGCGCTTCGTCGAGGCGCTTGACCGGCGTGGTCTGCGGTGCCGACAGGATGATTTCCGGCGTGGTTGCGGCCTCTCCGGCGATGGCGATCATTGCGTCGGCGAAGGCGTCGAGCGTCTCTTTGGCTTCGGTTTCGGTCGGTTCGATCATCAGCGCCTCGCTGACGATGAGCGGGAAGTAGACCGTCGGCGCGTGGTAGCCGTAATCGAGCAGCCGCTTGGCGATATCGAGCGTGCGGACGCCGTGCTCCTTTTTCTGGCGGTCGCCGGAGAGGCAGAACTCGTGCATCACCGGGCGCGGATAAGGCAGCGCATAGTGATCGACGAGGCGCTGGAGCAGGTAGTTGGCGTTGATGATGGCGTTTTCGGAGACCCGGCGCAGGCCATCAGCGCCAAGCATACGGATATAGGTATAGGCTCGCACCAGCACCGAGAAGTTGCCGTAGAAGTTCATCATGCGCCCGATGCTGTCCGGTTTGTCCGCATTCAGGCGGTACAGGGTTTTGCCATCCTGTTCGTACTTCTCGACAACCGGAACCGGAAGGAGCTCGACGAGACGTTCGCTCACACCGACCGGGCCGCTGCCAGGACCACCGCCGCCGTGGGGCGCGGAGAAGCTCTTGTGCAGGTTGTAGTGCATGACGTCGAAGCCCATGTCGCCGGGGCGGGTGATGCCGAGCAGGGCGTTCATGTTAGCGCCGTCCATGTAGAGCAGGCTGCCGTTGCCGTGCACCAGCTTCTCGATTTCGGGAATCTGCTTCTCGAAAATGCCGACCGTGTTCGGGTTGGTCAGCATAAGCGCGGCCACCTCGCCATCGAGCTTTGCGCGCAGGTCATCCATGTCGGTGCAGCCCGAAGCGTCGCACTTGACCGACACGCACTCATAGCCACCGAGGGCTGCCGAAGCCGGGTTGGTGCCGTGGGCCGAATCAACCACGAGCAGCTTGTGGCGCTGGTTGCCGAGCTTTTCATGGTACTTCTTGATGAGCAGGATGCCAGTCAGCTCGCCATGCGCGCCAGCCGCCGGTTGCAGGCTGACCGCAGCCATGCCGGCAATCTCTCCGAGCATCTCCGACAGCTCGTACATGAGCTGCAAGGCGCCCTGCGAGGTCGATTCCGGCTGCAAGGGATGCATCGTGGCGAAACCCGGCAGGTCGCAGGTGTAGTCGTTGATCTTCGGGTTGTACTTCATGGTACAGCTCCCGAGCGGGTACATGTTCTTGTCTACATGGTAGTTGAGGTTCGAGAGCCTCACGAAATGGCGCACCACTTCGCTTTCCGGAATTTCCGGCAAGCCGGCAGGCTCTTTCCTCAGAAATTTCGAGGGCAGAAGTTCATCCGCCGGACGTTCGGGAATGTCGAGCGGAGAGAGGCAGTAGCCCTTGCGACCGCTGCGGGAAAGGTCAAAGATCAGTTTTTCTTTCATTGAAAGGCCATGTTTGACAGGCTTACCGGGCGCACGTACCGCAACCTGCATGGATTAAAGATGTTCCCGGTCTCGCACCGGTCGGCAAACCGACAATATACGCATTTCCGGACGGGTGTAAAGAGGGGGGATGGGGGAGATTTTGCGAGATATTTCCTTTGTGAATTGATGGATGGGCTCTGGAAAATGACTATAATTCAGACTGAATATTGGTTTAAATCTGGAGATGAGTATGAAATACAGCGAATCTATCAAGCCCATCAGTTACCTGAAAACCCATGCATCGGAAGTCGTAAGGGATGTGTGCAGCAACAGAGAAACGATGATCATTACTCATCATGGTGAGGCCAAGGTGATTTTGCAGGACATCCATGTCTATGAACAGACCCAGGAGAGTCTTGCTCTGTTGAAAATATTGGCTCAGTCTTCGGGGAGTATCGAGCGAGGAGAGTACAAACCTGCCTGTGAAGCGTTCGATGCAATCAGAAAACGTATCGCCCAAAAACAGGTTTCATGAAGTATCAGGTGTATCTGAGCGCAGATGCCGAAAATGATCTTTTTGACATCTGGAGATATGTGGCGCGGACGGATTCTCCTGAAAACGCAGATAACCTTCTGCAAGCGCTTCAGTCAACCTGTTTTACCCTCGAAGAATTTCCCGATCGTGGCCACATTCCCCCCGAACTCGAAAGGGTTCACGTCAGGGAGTACCGTGAGATTCACTGGAAACCGTATCGACTCTTCTATCGGGTTCTCGATGATCGTGTTTTTGTGCATTGCGTGCTCGATGGCCGTCGCAACGTGCAGGAACTGCTCATCGAACGATCAATTCGGGTTGGGTGATACCGTCTGGTTGATTGAAAATCAGACTTATTCCTCCTTTTTTTGAAAAACCAGACAACGTACCGGTTCCGTTTTTTCAGTTGGGGCTCCGGCAACCTGACCAGCGAAGGTGATTCCTGGATACTCAGAATTCTCTGAATTTCCGTAAATTGCTGTATATCCCTTTTGACGATCAACCATACCAACTCCCTCTCGTATGGCAGAGTACTCGTTTCTCGATCTGGCATTCGATGTTCTCTCCTCGGTATTGATTCCGTTGACCTATGCCGAAATATGGAACAAGGGAAAAGCCGATGGGTTTGCCGGTAAAATCCGGACGTCAGGATCGACTATGAATCAAAACGCATCATCTGCTCCGAATACGACGAAATTTTTTCAGGCCATGCCGTGAGGCAGCACATCCAGAAGCGGCTGGGTGTCGATATTCAGGTGTGAGGACAGCGTATTTCTTAAACAACCTATCGACAACAGCGTATGCCTTTCCGATTTCCCAAATGGATGAAAGACAGAACATGGCAATGGCTGATTGGCATTGTCGTTGTGCCGGTAGTCGCGGCATTGATAGCTCAGTGCAGCGGTAATGGCACGATGGGCAATGGAAACCTCTTGATCTCCTGTTCGCCCGGAGCAAAGATCGAGCAGCATAATTCAACGGTCAATGCAGACAGTCTGGCGGAGAAAATCGCCGGCAGGCTGCCGGGGTTCAATGAACTCAAGGAGAAAGAGCAAAAGATAGCGGAGCTTGAAAAGCTGATCCGGCAACTGCAGGATTCGAAAAATCCTCTGCGGCAACAGGCTCTTCAGGCTCTGGCACGGAACGATGTCAGGGAATACATTCGTCTTCTCGATCTCGCCTCCCGGCAGGATGTAGACAAGGCAAAAAAGCAGGCTGCGCAGGATCAGATCAACATCGGTCTGATTGCCCAATATACCGATCCGGCGAAAGCGGAATCGGCATTTAACAAGGCGATCGAGTACTGGCCTGACTGGAACTCATATCACAGTGCCGGTTACTATTATCAGTTTGTCAATGCCTTTGACAAAGCGGCATCATTGTACCAGCAAGCTCTGCGATTGGCTGGTGACAAAGAAGAGCGGGCCATGACGCTGAACAATCTGGGGGTGTTGCAGAGAGCACGACAGGACAACGGAGGAGCGGAGAGGAGTTACGTTGAAGCGCTGAAAATCTACAGAGAGCTTGCGCGAAGCAACCCGTCGGTGTATCAGCCGGATGTTGCTATGACGCTGAACAATCTGGGGGTGTTGCAGAGAGCACGACAGGACTACGGAGGAGCGGAGAGAAGTTACGTTGAAGCGCTGAAAATCAGGCGGGAGCTTGCGCGAAGCAACCCGTCGGTGTATCAGCCGGATGTTGCTATGACGCTGAATAATCTGGGAAATTTGCAGAGTGATCGGCAGGACAACGGAGGAGCGGAGAGGAGTTACGTTGAAGCGCTGAAAATCTACAAAGAGCTTGCGCGAAGCAACCCGTCGGTGTATCAGCCGGATGTTGCTATGACGCTGAACAATCTGGGGGTGTTGCAGAGTGATCGGCAGGACTACGGAGGAGCGGAGAGGAGTTACGTTGAAGCGCTGAAAATCAGGCGGGAGCTTGCGCGAAGCAACCCGTCGGTCTATCAGCCGGGTGTTGCAAATGTGCTGAACAATCTGGGAAATTTACAGAGTGATCGGCAGGACTACGGCGGAGCGGAGAGGAGTTACGTTGAAGCGCTGAAAATCAGGAGGGAGCTTGCTCGAAGCAACCCGTCGGTGTATCAGCCGGATGTTGCTATGACGCTGAACAATCTTGGGATATTGTATCAGGAGCACCTGCATGATAAAAAACGATCCCTTGCCTGTGTTTCCGAGGCATTGCGGATCATGCTGCCCATTCAGCACAAAATTCCTGAATTCGAGCGGTATGTGACCATTGCGAAAAGTGTAGTAAAAGATTGGGGAATGGATCCTGAAGCTTTTGTAGGGCGATTGTGACGCAGTCTGTTTTTCGGTGAAGGATGCTTCTGGAAATCGTCCAGAATCGGCAAAGTGGAACCGGTTTCCTTTCAAGCCTCAAAGGCCGTACATTGCAGGACGTTACTCTTTATCACGCTTTTTTCCGGAGTTATTGAATGCCGTCATTGGACTGGATTGGCAAGAAAGCTGTCGTCAACCATCACAAGGAGGTGCCGTTGCACCTGAGCAGGTGAAACAGTGAGCTGTCGGCGGGCGTGCCGGAGAGCGGGAATCTGCTGGTTCAGGGTGACAACCTGGTCGCACTGAAGGTTCTCTTGCCCCATTACGCATAATTCCCTGTATTTCCTGTTGTTATCTTTGCGTTAAGCCAAGCCTTGCGAAGAAATTTCATTGTTGCCGACACTCATGGCATCAGGCTGCCATCAAGCGACCATACAATTGTTTAGGAGGTTACATCATGAGCATCGAACGACAAGAATATGAGCTTGATAGCATTTTAAACGACTTGAGACGAATGCCGCGTGAAACGGAATGGGTGGAATTCAAGCATAACAATGCTGAACCGGAAGAGATAGGGGAATATCTTTCCGCGCTGGCAAATACTATTGCCTTGATTGGTAAAGTAAGTGCTTGGCTTGTCTGGGGCGTGGATAATGAAACTCATGAGATCGTTGGAACAAAGTTCGACCCGGCAAGAAAAAAAATTGGTAATGAGGAGTTGGAAATCTGGTTGCTCCGTCAACTTTCACCAAAGATCAATTTTCGTTTTTACTCGTATTTGGCTGGAAATAAATCGGTTGTATTGCTGGAAGTTGGCGCTGCGTTTCGACATCCTGTTCAATTCAGGGGAGTTGAATACATTCGTGTTGGTTCTTACAAAAAGAAGTTGAAAGATTTTCAGGAAAAAGAACGAGAGTTATGGCGGATTTTCGACCGCACTCCGTTTGAAAAAGAGATTGCGGCTGAAAATGTCTCGGCTGTCGAAGTGCTTAAGCTGCTCGATTACCCAGCGTATTTCCATCTTTTGGCGTTACCTCTTCCTGAGGGCAGAGAGGGAATTATTGAAGCAATGTCTGCAGATGGCATGATTGTTAAGGGGGATGGTGAAGGCTGGAGTATAACTAATCTGGGTGCGATACTATTTGCTCGTCGTTTAGCCTGTTTTCAGTCATTGGGTCGCAAAGTAGTCAGGGTTGTGCTCTATAAGAATGACAGTCGTATCGAAACGATCCGCGAGCAGGTAGGCATCAAGGGGTATGCTTCAGGCTACAGAGGTTTGATTGATTTTATCACAACCCTGTTGCCCAGTAACGAAGTGATCGGTCAAGCCCTGCGCAAAACGGTGCCGTTATTCCCTGAGCTTGCTATTCGTGAGCTGGTTGCCAATGCGTTGATTCATCAGGATTTTCACCTTACCGGGACGGGACCAATGGTTGAGCTTTTTGCACGTCGTATGGAAATTACAAACCCAGGGTTGCCACTGGTACAGACCGACCGTTTTCTGGATAGTCCGCCGAAATCCCGTAACGAAACACTTGCGGCGTTCATGCGTCGAATCGGGATATGCGAAGAGCGTGGGAGCGGTGTGGACAAGGTCGTTGCACAGACTGAGCTTTATCAACTTCCGGCTCCGTTGTTCGAGAGCACCGATGAGCATACACGTGTTGTACTATTTGCACATAAAGAATTGAAAGAGATGGATAAAACGGATCGGGTTCGAGCTTGTTATCTTCATGCGTGCTTGCGTTATGTACAGAGTGATTATCTGACCAACGCTTCACTCAGAGATCGCTTTGGTATTGAAGAAAAGAACAAGGCGACGGTTTCTCGCTATATTCGGGAAGCTCTTGAAGAGAACATGATTCGTCCGGTGAATGAGGATGCGGCACGCAAAATGATGAAATACATCCCCTTCTGGGCATAGGATTTTAAATTGACGGATAATTGATGGCGATGGCGTGATGAACGTGATTGTTTCTGTTAAGAGATTAAAAATAAATAACTTGCGTTGTAGGTTTTTGATTGATGGGTAATTGATAGCTCTATTGTTTTAGCGGGGGAAAAGAGGATGTGCGACGAACTGTGGGCAAAACGAAGCGCAGGATCGTGCATCTTCGTCATGCCCAGAGGGCTCGATTTTTCAGCTATCGAAAAAGCAGTGAAATCATAACCATGCGAAAGTATGGCTGGCTCAGTTCCTGAAAAAATCTGGTTGTTCCGGATCACCCATATCGATAACATACCTGATATCCTGCGGTATGGGATGGTGTCGCGCCATTCCAGCCATGCTAACAAGGCGTTTGTCAGGATCGGTGACAGCTCACTCATCGAGGTAAGAGATGACGTCGATGCTCCGGTGCCGCCCGGTGGCAAGGTGTCTGAATACATCCCTTTTTATTTTGGTCCTCGCTCTCCAATGCTTTTTCGGATTGCGACAGGGTTCGATGGTGTGAAAAAGTACCCTCAGGAAGAAATTGTGTACATTATCTCATCTCTCGACAAAATCAGGTCACGCAATCTGCCATACTTTTTTACCGACGGTCATCTGAAAAGTTTCACATCGACGGCTTATAACGATGACCGGTAACACGATCGGCTTGATTGGGACGTGATTTATGCTCAATTCTGGAAGAGCGACGATACCGATTTGCGGCGGCAGGAAAAAAAACAGGCGGAACTTCTGGTCAGGGATCATGTGCCGGTAGACGCGATCGAGCTTTTTGGCGTTTATAATGAAAATGCCAGGCAATCCATGATTTCATCCCTGTCGGACGCAAAACTCGATTTCATGGTCAAAGTCTCACCAGATAAACTCTATTATGATCACCTACAGAACCGGTAACATCCTTGACGCGAAAGCTTCGGCTCTGGTCAATACGGTCAATACCGTCGGGGTGATGGGCAAGGGGATCGCCTTGCAGATTAAAAACGCATTTCCGGATAATTTCAGGGCTTATTCGGAAGCCGTCAAACGAGGTGAAATAACAACCGGCAAGGTGCAGGTGGTGCCGGTGTCGTCTCTGAGCGGTGTTCGTTACATCATCAATTTTCCGACGAAAAGCCATTGGCGCTATCCCTCAAAAATCGAATGGATCAGGGATGGGTTGCGTGATCTCCGCAGGAAAATTATAGATACGCCGATCGATTCCATTGCAATACCTCCTCTTGGTTGCGGCAATGGGGGTCTGGACTGGAAGATTGTAAAAGCAGAGATAGAGAACGCATTGCTCGATCTGACCGTGGATGTTCTGGTGTATGAGCCCTCCGCTGAAATCAAAGAACTGCTTGCAAAGCAGGAGAAGCCAGCAGCCGCCAGGTTGACGCCTGTCAGGGCAATGTTGCTGCTTCTGCTTTACCGGTACCGGGCGATGGGTGAACATGCCAGTGAGTTTGCGGCTGAAAAGCTCAGTTATTTTCTCCTGAGAGCCGGGGAGAAACAATTGAAGCTGGAGTTCACCAAAGGTTATTATGGCCCCTATTCCGGCAAAGTCCGTCATGTGCTGTATGCTCTGAACGGCTATTACCTCAAAGGATTCGAGCAGAAAGCCGCAAAACCTTTCGAGCCGATTGAAATTATCGTAGAACGTAGCGGTGAGGTGATGGAGTTTATCGATCGCCAACTGGCACAGCCTGAAAAAAACCATCTTGAAAAGGTTCTGGCGCTTATCCGCGGATACGAGTCGCCTTATGGGCTCGAACTGCTCGCGACGGTCGATTTTCTGATCAGTGAAACCGGTGAAACCGACCCGGAGGCGTTAATGCAAGCCATCAGCAAGTGGTCAGCCAGAAAAAGCTCGATTTTCCCGATCGAGCACGTGCGAATGGCTGCCCGGCAGCTCAGGATTTTGTCAGACTGACCTCTGAAAAGGGCGATTCAAGAATGAGTACATTCACAATTGTCGGGAGTTTGCTGGACGCAAAGAAAAGAGATAAATAGGGTTTTTTCGGCTCGGCGGAATACGTTGGGGTGGATATGCTGAAGCCTTGAGTTTATTCCGGGGTGTATTTCCCTCTGACCGAGTGAATTATAAGGCAACAGGAAGAACGGAAGGCGGTGTTCAATTCGAAATGACGGATGGAATGTCCGTCCTCCCCTTTCTTCTTTTTTTACTGTCTCAAATCTCAATCAGCGTTGGGCGGGTGAACAGAACTTTGAGATGAAGCTATCCCCTCACCTTTTCCCAAATACCAGCACCAATCCCGTGCCGGGCACATTCCTCAACGGACTGCCACTGAAATCCGAAAACATTCCTTCGCACCTGAATCCGGCGGTTTCGTGCAGCGACAAATAGTGTTCTATTCCGACAGGGTAGAGCGCCACCGACTCTTCGAACAGCACAGAAGTTTCATTCCGGAGCGAGAAGGTGAAGTGTAACGACTCAGGCGAAATTGATGAATAGTGGCGGTGGAACGTAGCTGCTGAATCGTCGGCTTCGATGGTGCGCACCGGGAAGTCGTAGTCTGTCAATCCGGCGAGGGCGTCCCAGTTCATGACCTGCATGATCCAGAAGCCGCCCGGTTCGAGAAGAGCGTGGATTCTGAAGATGAACGGCTCGATCTCTTCGGCGGGCAGGTGCGCCATGACGTTGCCGATTGACCAGATGCACCTGAATTTTCCTCCGGCCTCATCGATGCGCCGTATATCGAGGCAGCGGAATTCGGCTTCGGGATAGCTGCTCCGGGCTTCGGCGATCATGGCTTCATCGAGATCGATGCCTGTTGCGGCGAATCCCTCCCGGGCGAAGCGTCCACAGTAATGCCCTGGTCCGCATCCCGCGTCGAGCAGCGCATTGGCGGGATTTCCGGCATATCCCTTAAGGAATCGATAAACCTCCTCCCTGAAGGGGAAGACCTGTTCATAATATCCGGCGAATTTCGAATAGAATGACATGATGCACTGTTCCGGATTCAGGGTTCGGGCGGAGGTGTGAACGGGTCTCGTTCATCGAGAAAGCTCATGGCTTCACTTGCCGCGAGCTGCTCGGCATCTTTTTTTCTCGGTGCGGTTCCTCGTCCGAGAATGCGACCGTTACAGGATACTTCGATGGTGAAACTTTTTTCGTGTTCGGCACCCTCTTCGGCGATGACTGTGTAGTTCGGTGGGGGGAGCTGACGGGACTGGGTGTATTCGATCAGGCGGCTTTTGTAGTTGTACTCGGCCTCAACGATCTTGTGCAGATCGACTTTGGCGATGACATGGGTCATGATAAACCGCTCGGCTCCTGCGATGCCCTGATCGAGGTAGATGGCGCCGATCAGCGCTTCAAAGGCATCGGCAAGGGAGGATTCGCTTGTCCGTATCTTTTGTTTGTCAGCAGACTCTCCGATGATGAGGTGTTCGCCGAGTTGCAGGTCACGGGCAAATGCAGCAAGGGATTTCCTGTTGACTATTTTGGCCCGGTTGCTTGACAGATGACCCTCGTCACGTTCTGGAAACTGTTTGAACAGGTGTTCGGAAATCAGCAGATCGAGTACGGCGTCTCCGAGGAATTCAAGACGCTGGTTTGATTCGAGCTTGTTCTCTTCGATGTGGTGGTCGTGCAGAACGGAGCGGTGAGTCAGGGCTGTCCGGTATATCAGTCGGCGACTGCATGGCCGTCCCGTCAGGTTTTCGAGGTGTGCTGCCGTTCGGGGATCAAGCAGGTAATCTGAAGAGCCAGCGTCCGAAGAACCAGTGATGTTATCGGACGCTTCTGAACGAAGGAACGGGAGTGACATCAGTTTTTGCCACAGGTGTGCCATCGTCGGGCCATTTCGTGATCAAGAGACCGGGGCTTTCCTGAAGATCAGGCAGCCGTTGTGTCCACCGAATCCGAATCCGTTGTTCAGCGCATACTCAATCGAGCGCTGTTTCGGGACGTTTGGCGTCACATCCACATCGATCTCCGGATCGACATTGTCGAGGTTGATGGTCGGAGGCACGGTCTGGTTCTGCAGCGCGAGGATGCAGGCGATCGACTCGACGACGCCCGCGGCGCCAAGCAGGTGGCCTGTCATCGATTTGGTCGAGCTGATGCTGAGTTTGTAGGCGTGCTCGCCGAACACCGACTTGATCGCCTTGATTTCAGCGATGTCGCCGAGCGGCGTGGCAGTGCCGTGGGTGTTGATGTAATCGATCTTGTCCGGAGTAATTCCGGCCATGTTCAGGGCGGTAGTCATCGCGCTGCGAGCGCCAAGGCCCTCCGGGTGTGGAGCGGTGAGGTGGTGCGCATCGGCGGACGCGCCCATACCGGCAATCTCCGCGTAGATTTTCGCGCCGCGCTTCACAGCCGACTCGTAGGTCTCAATCACCAGCGAACCGGCGCCTTCGCCCATGACGAAGCCGTCGCGATCCACATCGTACGGGCGTGAGGCTTTTGTCGGAGCGTCGTTGCGGGTCGAGAGCGCTTTGGCCGAGTTGAAACCGGCGACGCTCATCTGGGTGATCGGCGCTTCCGAGCCACCGCAGACCATGTAGTCAGCCATGCCCATCTGGAGGAGCATGACTGCGTCCATGATGGCGTGCAGGGAGGTCGCACAGGCTGAAGCGGTTGCGTAGTTCGGTCCCATGAGACCGTTTCTGATGGAAATCTGGCCGGCAGCGATATCGGGAATCAGCATCGGAATGAAGAACGGGCTGACCCTGCGTGGGCCGCGGTCCAGGTACTGACGGAACTGCTGGTCGTAAATGGTCATGCCGCCTATACCGGAGCCGTGCACGACACCGATTCTTGTGGGATCGATCGTCTTCAGGTCGAGCCCGGAGTCTTTCAATGCCTGTTCGGCAGTGATGACACCGTACTGACAGTATGGGTCCATGCGGTCAGCTGATTTTCTGTCGATGAACTCATCGGCTTTGAAATTCTTGAGCTCGCATGCAAATGTGGTGGCAAACCCGGTCGTGTCGAAATAGGAAATCGGAGCAGCACCGCTTTTACCCTCCATGAGGGAGTTCCAGAAATCCGCTACCGAATGGCCGATTGGCGACAGGACACCGATTCCGGTGACAACGACTCTTTTGAGTTCCAGACCCATCTGTTCAGATTTAACGTTGGTTCAGGCAGGGTTGTGCCCTGCCTGAAGAAGAAAAATGCCCTTAGCTTACTTTTTGTTGACGATATAGTCGACTGCCTGCTTCACGGTACCGATTTTCTCGGCATCTTCATCAGGTATCTGGACGCCGAACTCGTTTTCGAGTTCCATGATCAGTTCGACCGTATCGAGCGAATCAGCACCGAGGTCATCGGCAAACTTTGATTCCGGTTTGATCTGATCCTTGTTGACACCCATTTTGCTGACGATAATATCGTATACTTTATCTCTGATTTCATCTGCGCTCATGGCACTGTTCTCCGGGTTTGTGGTTGAAAGCAATAAAAAAAAGCAAGTTTATTAATATAAAAAGAAAAAACGGTCGGGCAAACTGGCCCCTGAGGGGCTTTACATGTGCATACCACCGTTGACGCTCAGTACCTGGCCGGTGATATAGGATGACTGCTCGCTTGCAAGAAACGACACGGCATCGGCCACATTCTGAGGCGTTCCGAAAATGCCAAGCGGGATGGCTTCGAGCATTTTCTGCCGAACCTCGTCAGAGAGGGCATCGGTCATTTTCGATGAGATAAATCCTGGCGCGATGGCATTGACCCTGATGTTCCGGGATGAAAGCTCCTTTGCAATCGATTTGGTGAAGGCGATGACACCGCCTTTCGATGCCGCATAGTTTGCCTGTCCGGCATTACCCATGAGACCGATAATCGAGGCGATGTTGATGATCGAGCCGGAACGCTGCTTCATCATGGTGCGCGTGACGGCTTTTGTGCAGTTGAAGACCCCTTTGAGGTTTACTGTCAGCACAGCATCCCAGTCCTCTTCGCTCATTCTCATCAGCAGGCCGTCTCGGGTGATGCCTGCATTGTTGACGAGAATATCGATCCGACCGTTTTCTTCGGCCACTTCGTTGAATACCTTCTGGCAGGCATCGGTGCTGGTGACATCGAGTTCCTTGCAGGTCACTTTTGCGCCGAGCTGTTTGAGCGCATCTTCGGTCTCGGTCAGCCATTCGGTTTTGAGGTCGCCGATGACCAGATCGGCCCCTTTGGCGGCCAGATCGAGAGCGATAGCCTGGCCGATTCCTCTCGCTGCACCTGTTACGATCGCGGTTTTTCCTTTGAACATGGTCATGTTATTTCGTTTCCTTTCGATTTGCTGTGGTTAAGCCCTGTCGAGCATGGCTGCCACCTGATCGGCAGTATCGACTCCTGAGGTTACAGCCGATTTGCTGATCCTCTTGATGAGTCCCTGAAGAACCTTCTGGGGGCCGACTTCGACAAATTCGGTGATGCCCGCATCCACCATGGCCTGTACCGACTGGCTCCAGAGAACGGAGCTGGTCAGCTGGCTTATGAGATTGTTCCGGATTTCAGAGGCTGAAATGACCGGTTTTGCAACGACATTCATGCAGACAGGTATTTCAGCATCACGGATCGATATGGTATCGAGTGTTTCAGCCAGCTCTTTTTCGGCTGGTTTCATCAGGGGGGAGTGGAACGCGCCCGAGACGACAAGCTCTTTGGCCATTCTTGCGCCTTTCGATGGGGCAATTTCAATCGCTTTTCTCACCGCATCGATGTCGCCGGAAATGACGATCTGGCCGGGTGAGTTGAAGTTGGCGGCCTGTACGATACCGTCATATCCTGCCTCCTGAAGGAGCGAGTCGAGCGCTTCGTCAGCCATGCCGATGATCGCTGCCATGGTGCCGGGATTCTGCTGTCCGGCATTCTGCATCAGTTCGCCTCGCTTTGCCACGAGTCTGACCGCATCTTCGAACGTGATCGAACCGGCAAAGCAGAGCGCGGTGTACTCTCCGAGGCTGTGACCGGCCGTCATGGCGACTCCGTCATGTCCGAGAAGGGTTGCGACGGCATAGCTGTGCAGGAAAATTGCCAGCTGTGTATATCGCGTCTGTTTCAGCTCCTCCTCGCTGCCGTTGAACATGATGCTGGTGATCGGAAAGCCGAGAATGCCGTCCGCCCGATCCATCAGAGCCTTTACCTCCGGGAAGCGTTCGTACAGATCACGTCCCATGCCGCAATACTGTGAGCCCTGACCGGGGAAAACAAATGCTTTCATATCCTGTTTTTGCTATGGTGAATGGTGAGGCTTACTGCCACCGGACGTAAACGCCGCCCCAGGTGTATCCGGCTCCAAAGCTGACCAGTACGAGGTTCGAGCCCGGATGAAGCTTATTCTGTTCATCCAGTTCCGCCAGGCAGATCGGCACGGTACCGGCGGTCGTGTTTCCGTAGTGCTGGATATTCATCATCACCTTATTTTCGGTGATGCCCATGCGTTCAGCAGTGGCGTGAATGATACGCTGGTTTGCCTGGTGTGGCACGAGCCAGTCGATGGTATCCGATGTGAGATTGTTGCGCCGCATGATCTCTTCGGCGACATCGGCCATGGCGGTAACTGCTGCTTTGAAGACCTGTTTGCCGTCCTGCCGGATGAAGTGCATATGCTGATCGATCGTTTCATGCGAAGCCGGATGAAGGCTGCCGCCGCCCGGCATCAGCAGATGATCCTTGCCGTTGAATCCGTCGGAGTAAAGACGCGCATCGAGCACGCCGTATCCCTCTTCACGTGCAGCTTCGAGAATGACGCCGCCCGCGCCGTCGCCAAAGAGAATCGCCGTCGAGCGGTCGGTATAGTCAAGAATCGAGGACATCTTGTCTGCGCCGATCACCATCACCTTGTTGCAGTTGCCTGATTCGATGAACTGGGCGCCGGTGTTCAGACCGTAGACGAAACCCGAGCATGCGCCTGAAAGATCGAACGCCCATGCGTTTTTGGCCTGGATGTTTCCCTGAACCAGACATGCCGTCGAAGGGAAGATCATGTCGGGAGTCATGGTCGCCACGATGATCAGGTCGATCTCGTCTGCAGAAATCCCCCGTTTTTCAAGCAACTGGCGGGCAACTTCGGTTGCCATGTACGACGTAGCCTTTTCGGGGTCCCTGAGAATTCTGCGCTCCTTGATACCGGTGCGGGTCGTAATCCACTCATCGTTGGTATCGAGAATGCGTTCGAGGTCTTGATTGGAGATGATCTCTTCAGGCAGATACTTTGCGGTCGTCGTGATGGCTGCTTTCATAGTGTGGTTTTCCATTGATGATCGAACGGATAAGGCGGAATTTTGCAGAAGCACTTATATCTGCAAAGCCTGATCGACAGAAAGGGGCTGCGCCGGCATATCGCTTTTTGTCCGGAAATTGCCCGTCAGGATAGCATTTCAGCGATGCGTTCGTTGACGCGCTGCTCGATCATATGCTCTGCCATATAGATCATGTTCTTGATGGCGCGAGAAGAAGATCGTCCATGACCGACGATCGAGATACCATCGACACCGAGGAACGGCACGCCGCCGAACTTTTCGACATCGAAGGGCTCGAATATCTCTTTAAATGTCTTTCCGGCCAGAGCGGCAGAGTTCTGGTCGAGCTTTCCGGCCATGACAAGTTTTTCCAGAGCCGGTTTGAAAAGTGAGCCCAGAAAATGCGGAATGCTTTCGCCGAATTTGAGGATAGTGTTACCGACAAGACCGTCACAGACAACGATGGTGGCCTTTCCGGCAAGAATATCATGCCCTTCGATATTGCCGATGAAATTGATTTTCTGCTCCAGATGCGCTTCCTGGAGCATTTTCCAGGTCTGCTTCAGATATTCAGGTCCTTTGCCCTCCTCCTCTCCGATGTTGAGAAGGCCAACCACCGGATTGTCGATCTTTGCAGCATAACGCTGGTAGATGGTCAGCATTTCGGCGAACTGCACCAGATTTTCCGGTTTGCAGTCAACGTTGGCGCCGACATCGACAATATTGGTAAGTCCTTCGCCGATACGGGGGAAGTAGGCGTAAATGGTTGGGCGCAGCACACCGGGAAGCCGACCAAGCACGAAAAGGGATGCCGCCATCTGGGCACCGGTATTGCCGGCGCTCACATAGGCATGAGCCTCTCCGGTCTTGCAGAGCTTCAGCCCCTTGACAAGAGAAGACTCCTGCTTCGTCTTGACGGCAATAGCCGGTATGTCCTCCATGGTGACAACCTCGGGGGCGTGCATGAAGCGGATATTCAGGTCTCCTGCATCATGCTGTTGCAGAAGCGGGGTGACTTTTTCCTCCTGCCCTATCAGCAGGATTTCAAAGCGGTTTCCGCTTTCCCTGAGGGCATCAATCACACCCTCGACAACGCAGGAAGGTGCATTGTCGCCACCCATGGCATCCACGACAATGGTCAACATGGCGGTGCTGTCTGTTTATTTACTTGAAACTGCTTAAGCGACGACAATCTTGCCGGTTACCTGACGACCGCGGTAGTGGCCACAGTGACGGCAGGCTCGGTGTGGAAGGGTCGGCTCACCGCAGTTCGGGCAAACGACTGTAACAGCCGCCTTGGTACGGGCATTGAACTGTGCTCTTCTTTTGTCCCTTCTGGACTTGGACATCTTGGCCTTTGGGTTAGCCATAATCTATTCAGTTTAGAATCAACGGTTAACGATACTTGTTTTTAAGCTTTTCGAGCGATTCCTGCCAGGAGTTGTCGGGCAACCGGTCTTCACCCGCTTCCTCTTCTTCCTGGCGAAACACCCCGCAGTCAGGATTGTTCGTGCAGGTGATTTTCATGGGAATCGAGAGCAGAAGCGTCTCCCGGACATCTTCTGTAAGATCGATCGAAAGGGTGTTTCTGTCTATAAGTCTATACTCTTCGTCACGGCTTTCGCCGGATTCACCCGCATGTTCGTAACTGTACCATATACGGTACGACCCTTCCAGTCCGGCTGAGATCGGCGCAAGGCAAAGATCACAGGCAAGGCCGGCTGTTGCGGATGTATTAATGGTGATGATCAGCTCGCCATCCAGCTTTTCTGCGGTCACCCCGACGGATATCTCCCCTGAAAATCCCGCTTCGACAAGTGCCGGGTCGCCGAAATCAGCTGCCGTGCAGGTGAAGCCGAACTCATGGGAGCCATCGGAAAGGCCGGCAAGGCGAATCTCGATCAGCGCTTTTTCCCTTGACATAACCACCTCTTTTCCATAAAAGAGCATCAATGTACAAAAATAATATTCGAAAAAGAAAATCAAGAGCCCTGTATCCGGATCAAAAAAGTATTAAAAAATGCTTTTCGGCATTTGGAAAATTTTTGGAGTGGTGTATATTTGTATCCCGTTCAGCAATGACACGGGTCTGAATTCCGCGATAGCTCAATGGTAGAGCATTCGGCTGTTAACCGAAGGGTTGTAGGTTCGA
>Ga0172368_10003790_pt1 | contig 17988 bp, 15 predicted proteins | sample Lak11m_FD_114540 | JGI IMG/M metagenome (GOLD analysis project Ga0172368, IMG submission 114540) | Freshwater microbial communities from Kabuno Bay, South-Kivu, Congo - kab_022012_11m | ecosystem: Environmental > Aquatic > Freshwater > Lake | place: Democratic Republic of the Congo: South-Kivu...
GGCCACCGGGTCGGCCACATGGATCAGCACGGGCAGGCCCAGCTCGCCCGCCGTCTGCCAGATCGGGTCCAGGCGCGCATCATCCACCGCCGCCAGCTGGCCCCGCGGGTCGCGCACTTTGGTGCCGAGCGGCTTCCAGATCTTCAATCCCTGCGCCCCGCGCGCCGCCTGAGCGCGCAAGCGCTGCGCGGCCCACTCACCAAAGCCAGCGCTGCGCGCCTGCCACTGCGCCCAATCCACCCCGCCAAACATCAGGAAACGCTCCGGCGCGGCCGCTTTGATGCGGTCCAGGTGGCGCTCGAGGATATCCTCGCCCCAGCCGCCGTCCAGGTCAACATAGGCGCGTACGCCCGCTTCATCCAGGATGTCCAGCAGCTGGGCAACCGGGCGCTGGTCCCAGTTGCCGCCAAAATCACCGCCCAGGTGGTTGTGCGCGTCGATCACCGGAAAACGCGGTTTCGACACCAGGGTTTGCCCGGTCACCAGGCGCGGAACAGGTTTGTAATCGCGTAACAGCATAGCAGCCTCGCAAGTTGAATGGATATGGGCCGTACACGGCAGCATCTCAAAAAGCAGGGGGCTGTTCGTGAATTTGGCGCTTCGCGCCAAATTCACGAACAGCTTACCCCTTTTTGCGATATGCTGCCGTACACGTTTATTATACAGTCCGCCCCGGCCGCGCACGCGGGTTATAATGGATTAATGACCGACACAACCCCCAGCTCCTCCAGCCTGCCGCTCTGGCGCGGCTTTAACCTGCTTGAAAAATTTATCATGGGCCGCCACGCCGCCTATCTCGAATGGGACTTTGACGCGCTGGCCGCCTGGGGCTTCAATTTCGTGCGCCTGCCGGCCGACTACCGCATCTGGACGCGCGCGCCCGGCCAATATGACGAAGCCCAGCTGAAAGAAATCGACCAGGCCATCGACTGGGGCCGGCAGCGCGGCATCCATGTCAACCTGTGCCTGCACCGCGCGCCGGGCTACTGCATCAACCCGCCCGCCGAGCCGCTCAACCTGTTTGGCGCCGACGCCGGCGGCGAGGAAGCCCGCCGCCAGTTCGCCGCGCAGTGGGGCATGTTCGCCGAGCGCTACCGCGCCATCCCCAACCGCGAGCTGTCGTTTGACCTGGTCAACGAGCCGGACCGCATCACGCCGGCCGAATACCTGCCCGCCGTGCAGGCCGCGGTCGAGGCGATCCGCGCCGCCGACCCGCAGCGCCTGATCATCGCCGATGGCTTGGGCTGCGGCAACCTGCCCGTGCCCGAGCTGGTCGGGCTGGGCATCGCCCAATCCACGCGCGGCTACCAGCCGATGCAGCTCAGCCACTACAAAGCCAGCTGGGTCAAAGGCGCCGACCGCTTCCCACGTCCGAGCTGGCCGATCCCGCCCGCCGAGGGCCACGTGACCGGGCGCGAGAGCCACTGGCAGCAGCAGATCGAGCCCTGGCTGCGCCTGCGCGAGCTGGGCGTCGGCGTGCACGTCGGCGAATGGGGCGCCTACTGCTTCACGCCCCACCCGGCCGTGCTGGGCTGGATGAGCGACATGCTGGCCAACTGGCAGCAGGCCGGGTTCGGCTGGGCGCTGTGGAACCTGCGCGGCACCTTCGGCCCGCTGGACAGCAACCGCAAAGACGTCAAATATGAAGCTTACCAGGGCCACCGCCTGGATCGCAAAATGCTGGAGCTGCTGCGCCAGTTCTGAGCGGGCCAGGGCCCGCCGCCCGGCGGGAACGCATCTTGCACGCAGAGCCGTGTTGGAAGGTTTCCTGAGGGTACCCATGCGCCGAACACTCCGCTCCCTGCTTGCCGCGCTCTTGCTCTTGTGGGTGCTGCCCGCGCTGGCCTGCAACCTGCCCGCTGCGGCGCCGGAACAACCCGCGCCGCAAGCCAGCCCAACCCCATCCCCCCAGGCCTCGCCCACCCGCCTGGCGGCCTGGGGCAAAACTCTGCCGGGCAGGCTGGCCCCCACCCCGCCGCCGCCCGCCCCGTCCGCCTGGACGTTTCCCGGCCTGCGCCGCCTGACCACCTTCAGCGAAGCGGGCGCGCCGCTGCCCCTCGAACAGACTCACGCCGGAGAGTCCGCGCTGGTCTATACCAGCCAGCCCGGCGACACCCTGGCCGCGCTGGCCAAACGCTTTGGCGTTTCCATCCCGGATATTCGCCTGCCCGAAGGCGTCCCGGCCGAAGGTTTCCTGCCCGCCGCCACGCGCCTGGAGATCGCCGCCAAACCGGCCTGGGTCCTGCCCGGCGGCGCTCTGCTGCCCGACAGCGAGATCGTCTACGGCCCGTCCGCGGCCAATTTTTCGATCGAGGATTACGTGCGCGACGCGGGCGCTTACCTGAACAGCTACAGCGAAGAGGTCAGCGGCGAAACCCTCAGCGGGGCGCAGATCGTGCGGCGGGTCGCTTTGGAAATGTCGGTCAACCCGCGCATCCTGCTCGCCTTTCTGGAATACCGCTCCGGCTGGGTGCTGGGCTGGCCGGACAAGGCCAAGCGCTCGCTTTACCCGATCGGGTTTGAAGCGGGCGAATACCAGGGCCTGTACAAAGAGCTGGTGCTGGTCGCCCGCCAGCTGACCCTGGGTTACTACGGCTGGCGGGCCGGGACGCTGGGCGCGCTCGCGTTCCCGGATGGCCAGCCCGCCCGCCTCAACCCGTCTGTCAACGCCGGCACGGCGGCGGTGGCGCTGCTGCTCTCCAAGCTCTACCCGCGCGGCGAATTTGGCGGCGCGGCCTACTCTGAGCAGGGCTTCATCGCCTTTCACACCTGGCTGTTCGGCGACCCGTGGGCGCGCGCCGCCGCGGTGGAGCCACAGCTGCCCGACGGCTTCATGCGCGAACTGCCCGCCCTGGAACTGCCGTTCATGCCGGGCGACCTGTGGGTCTTCACCGGCGGGCCGCACGCCGCCTGGGGCGTCGGCAGCCCGTCCGGCGCGCTCGACTTCGCCCCCGCCGGCGAAAACCGCGGCTGTTACATCTCGCAGCGCTGGGTCAGCGCGGCCGCGCCCGGCCTGGTGACGGTTTCGGAAAACGGGCTGCTGCTGCTGGCCCTCGACCCCAGCTGGAATGCCGCGCGCGGCTGGTCGCTGCTGTACCTGCACCTGGCCGACCACCAACGCGCCAGCCCCGGGACGCGCGTCAGCCCCGGCGCCCCGCTCGGCCACGCCTCCTGCCAGGGCGGGGCGACCACCGGCACCAACCTGCACTTCACGCGCCGCTACAACGGCGAATGGATCGGCATCGCGCCGGAAACGCCGCTGGTGCTGAGCGGCTGGCGCAGCGAGGCGGGCGAACAGGCCTACCTCGGCCGCCTGGTGCGCGAAGACGGCACGGTGATCGAGTCGCGCTCCGACGGCTCCGGCAGCGCCGTGATCAGCCGCTGAGAAAGATAATTTTTCCTGGGATGTTTGCACACCAAAGGTGTGCAAACATCCCAGGAAAAATTTTGCCCGGCGAGAGGCGCTTTCACAATCGGCTATAATATAGCCGGTTTGAAGTTCAGAGCTACACCACAGGAGGTTGCTATGCAATACCGTCCGCTCGGACGCACCGGTTGGAACGTCTCCACCATCAGCTTTGGCGCGTGGGCCATCGGCGGGACCTGGGGCGCGGTGCAAGACGACGAATCGCTGGCCGCGCTCAACACCGCCATCGACCTGGGCGTCAACTTCATCGACACCGCCGACGTGTACGGCGACGGGCGCTCCGAGCGCCTGATCGCGGCCCTCAAGAAATCGCGCAAGGAAGACATCATCGTCGCCACCAAGGCCGGACGGCGGCTCAACCCGCACACCGCCGAGGGCTACAACCGCGCCAACCTGACCGCCTTTGTCGAGCGCAGCCTGAAAAACCTGGGCGTAGAAGCCCTCGACCTGCTCCAGCTGCACTGCCCGCCCACCCCGGTCTATTACGCCCCCGAAGTCTTCGGCGTGCTGGACGACCTGGTGCAGGCCGGCAAGCTGCGCTACTACGGCGTCAGCGTCGAAAAGGTTGAGGAAGCCCTCAAGGCGATCGAATACCCCAACGTGCAGTCGGTCCAGATCATCTTCAACATGTTCCGTTTACGCCCGTCCGAGCTGTTCTTCCAGGAAGCCAAACGGCGCAAGGTCGGCATCCTGGCCCGCGTGCCGCTGGCCTCCGGCCTGCTGACCGGCAAGATGTCGCGCGCCACCCAGTTTGAGCGCGACGATCACCGCGCCTTCAACCGCCACGGCGAAGCCTTTGACCGCGGCGAAACCTTCTCCGGGGTCGAATACGACGCGGCTCTCGACGCGGTGGACGCGCTGCGCGCGCTGGTCCCGCCCGGCATGAACATGACCCAGTTTGCCCTGCGCTGGATCCAGATGTTCGACGCCGTGACCTGCTCAATCCCCGGCGCCAAGCGCCCGGCTCAGGCCGAGGACAACTTCCGCGCCGCCGACCTGCCCGCGCTGAGCCCGGCAACCATGGATGCCGTCAAGGCCGTCTACGACCAGCACGTCCGGCCGCTGGTGCATCATTACTGGTAGAAACAGCCCGTTGAACGGATTCCAGGATCTCCACCCCCCTACCCCCGCCCCAGGGCGGGGGCAAAACCTTTTTATGGGGATTTTGCGGCACGGATGTGCCGCGAAATCCCCAAAACCTCTTGTTTTCTCCCCCTTCCCATCGGGAAGGGGGCTGGGGGGATGGGGGTGGGGCGTTCTCCTACGCAGGCTGCACTTGACCGGGCTGGCCTTGTGCGGCCTGGCGTTGATCCTCGGATTAGCGGGCTGCGGGCTGCCGCAAGCCGCGCCGCCCACCCCGGCCGCCTCGCCCGCACCGGCCTCCACCCCAAGCGCCGCGCCGCCCGAGCCATCGCCCAGCCCGGCCCCAGCCGCCACGCACACGCCTTCACCCACACCGGTGCCTGGCCCGGCCCCCGCCCCGCTCTACACCATCTCCGCCACGCTGGACTACGCCGCGCACAGCCTGAGCGTGCTCGAGCGCATCGATTACACCAACCGCGGCGCGCAGCCCCTCGCTGAAATCCTGCTGATGGCTGATATGCAAACCTACACCCCCCTGGAACTGGGCGAACTAAAAAGCGCGTCCGGACCCGCCCCCCTCCAGATCGACCAGCAGGCCAGCCACATCCGCCTGCCGCTCGAGCGCCCGCTCCAGCCCGGCGAAGCCATCACCCTTGAGATCGCCTACCAGCTGCGCATCCCCGCCCGCACCGCCGACCCGGCCCTGCGCCCGATGGTCTTCGGCTGGTCCGAGCGCCAGACCAACCTGGTCGACTGGTATCTCTACATCCCGCCCTACCAGGATGGCGCGGGCTGGCTGGCGCACGACCCCGGCTACTACGGCGAGCACCAGGTCTACGAGGCTTCTGATTTCTCGGTCAACCTGGCCGTGCTCAACGCGCCGCCCAACCTGGCCGTGGCCGCCAGCGCGCCCGAGCAGGCCGAGGGGGAATGGCGCCATTTCGAGCTGAAACAGGCGCGCACCTTCGCCATTTCACTCAGCCCATCCATGCTCGTCACGCAGCGCAGCGTGGGCGGCGTCACCATCACCGGCTACGCCTTCCCCGAACACGCCGCGGCTGGCGAGGCCTCGCTGAACACCGCCGCGCAGGCGCTCGCGCTGTACAGCCAGCTGTTCGGGCCTTACCCTCACCTCGCGCTGGCCGTGGTCGAAGCCGATTTCCTGGACGGGATGGAGTATGACGGGCTGTTTTTTCTCAGCAACGGCTTTTACAACCTCTACACCGGCAGCCAGGGCGAATACCTGGTCGCCCTCTCCGCCCATGAAACCGCCCACCAGTGGTGGTTCGGCCTGGTCGGCAGCGACCAGGCCCTCGAGCCCTGGCTGGACGAGGCCCTCTGCACCTACAGCGAGCGCCTCTACTATGAAAAGCTAGCCCCCCAGGCGCTGGATTGGTGGTGGCAGGTGCGCGTCAAATACTATCAGCCGCGCGGCTACGTCGACGACTCGATTTACAACCCGCACCGCGAAGCCCAGGCCTACCGTGCCTACCGCGACGCGGTTTACCTGAACGGCGCAATGTTCCTGGAAGAACTGCGCCAGCTGACCGGTGACGAGGCCTTCTTCGGCTTTCTGCGCGAGTATGCCCGGCGCTACGCTGGCCGCCTGGCCGGCGCCGCGGATTTCTTCGCGGTCCTGCGCGAGCACACTCAGGCCGATCTGCGCGACCTGACCCAAAAGTATTTCTCCGCCCCGCAGTGAGCGGCGCAATCCCGCAAAACATCCTCAACCTGTCTGAACAACCCGGCCTGTAAAGTATTTGTAAGGAGGATGTTATTGCAAATCACGACGGGATGCACTATACTGTAATCATCCTAATCAGGATACCAATCAATCAATCAATTCTCTCATTTATTTCAGAAAGGATATTTTGCCATGTTATTCGCCCCGAAGGAAAAAGGACAAGGTCTGGTTGAGTACGCGCTGATCCTCGTGCTCGTCGCTGTCGTCGTCATCGTCATCCTCGCCCTCATGGGCCCGGCCATCGGCTCGATCTTCAGCAACATCGTCGACCATCTGTAAAAGCTTTCTTATTCAAAACGAAAACCCCCGAATTCACCTTCGGGGGTTTTCGTTTCGTAATCAATATCACCCCACTTTATTGGATATTTACAACCCGCTGTCGAGAATCTGTTTGACCAACCCGGGGCCGGCGTAGATCAGGCCGGTGTAGAGCTGGACCAGAGCGGCCCCGGCCTCCAGGCGCTGGCGCGCGCCCTGCGCGTCCATCACCCCGCCGCTGGCCACCACCGGCAGCGCCCCGTCCAGCCGCCGCACAACTTTCTTCAAAAAGCCCAGGCTGAACTCGCCCAGCGGCGCCCCGCTCATCCCACCCGTCTCCGCGGCCAGCGGCGAGCGCAGGCCGTCGCGGCGCAGGGTCGTATTGGCGGCGATCACGCCGTCCATCTGGCAGGCCAGCAGCGCTTCCAGCGCGCCGTCCAGGTCCGCGTCTTGCAGGTCGGGGGCCAGCTTGACCAGCAGCGGCACGCGCCGCCCCAGCCGCCGCGCCGCCTCCTGGCGGGCCTGGTTGACCGGCCCCAAAATGCCCTCCAGGGCCTGGCGCGACTGCAGCGAGCGCAGCCCGGGCGTGTTGGGTGAGCTGACATTGACCGCCAGGTAATCGGCCAGCGGCGCGAAGCGCTCGACCAGGCGGGTATAATCGCCGGCCGCCTCTTCCAACGGGGTGGCCTTGTTCTTGCCAATGTTCACGCCCAGCACCAGCCCAGCCGGGCGCGCGCCGCGCATCTGCCCGGCCAGAAAATCCGCACCCTTGCCCGGAAAGCCCATGCGGTTGATCACGGCTTTGTCCTCCACCAGGCGGAAAACGCGCGGCTTGGGGTTGCCGGGCTGGGCCAGCGGGGTCACCGTGCCCAGCTCAATATGCCCGAACCCCAGGCATGCCAGACCGCGCCAACCCAGGCCGTCTTTGTCATAACCGGCCGCCATGCCCAGCGGGTTGGCAAAGCGCAGACCAAACGCCTCCACCGGCGGCCCGGCCCGCCGCGGGCGAAAAAAAGCCGAAAGCAGCCAGGGGGCCAATCCACCCCCCAGGCGCAGCAGGGCAATGGTAGCCGCGTGGGCTTGCTCGGGCGTCAGGGCGTATATCAACGGGCGCAAGAGCGGGTAAAACTGCATAGCAACACCTTATTTTTCGGTAATGAAAAGTGGTTGTAAGGACTAACCATTGAAATTCCCTGGGAATCCGGTTATACTCTTTTTACATATTCGGTCTGTTTTTTTGGATGATAAGGACTAAAACATCATGTTGTTCGCCCCGAAGGAAAAAGGACAAGGTCTGGTTGAGTACGCGCTGATCCTCGTGCTCGTCGCCGTCGTCGTCATCGTCATCCTGGCCCTCATGGGCCCCGCGATCGGCGCCATCTTCAGCAACATCGTCAACACTCTGTAATTTTTGCTTTTTTTACAAAACAGAGCCCCATTGCGGGGCTCTGTTTTATTTTGCACACTCATCAGGCTCGCCCCGCCCGCTCCCAGCGGCCTGGTCACAAGCGCTTTTTACAGGTAAACCGCGGCGCTTTCTGCCACAGTTTACCTGTAAATTTGCGCCATGGCTACTGGGCCAAAAAGGTGCGCACGGCCTGGATGTGATCTGGCTGCACGCGTTTGGTCTTTTCCCAATAATCCAGCAGGGCCGAGAGGGTGAAGACCGCGTGCAGGCGCAGCCCGGCCTGGGCCAGCGCTTCCGTCGCGCCCGATTGGCGGTCAACCAGCACAACCACGTCGCGCACGCGCAGCCCGGCCGCGGCCAGTTTTTCGATCGCTTCAAACTTGCTGCCGCCGGTCGTGGCCAGGTCGTCGATCACCGCCACCGTCTCGCCGGTGTGGAACTCGCCCTCGATCTCGGCCCGCGTGCCGTACTCTTTGGCTTCCTTGCGCGGATATATAAAAGGCGTGCAGCACTGGATCGAGACCGCCGTGGCGATCGGCAGGGCCGCGTAGGGCAGCGCGGCCAGGCGGTCGAACTCCAGATCAGCCAGCAGGGGCAGGTAGGCCTTGCCCACCGCCTCCAGCAAAGCCGGGTGTGCCACCAGGTTGCGCAGGTCAATGTAGATCGGCGAGATCAAGCCCGACTTGAGGGTGAACTGGCCAAAACGCACGCAGCCAGCTTCCAGCAAGCCGTCGGCCAGCTCGCCTGGGAAGGGCACTTCGGCGGGGGGCTGCTCCTGCAGCGGCAGCTCGCCCAGGTGGCTGCGCACTTCGCGCATCTCCTCCACCAGCTTGAGCGCGGCCGCGCGCGGGTCGGCGGCGCGGCTGAGCGAGCGCGAGACGGGCACCAGCATGCCCAGCCCGTCGGCGCGCAGCCCGGCTCGCAAGGCCGCGGCCAACTCGCCGCCCTGCGCGCCAACCCCCGGCGCCAGGATCCACACGTCCGCGGCCAGCGAGCGCACCGCCGCCAGGGCGGCCGGGTGGGTGGCGCCCACCACCAGGCCCAGGTTGCCGTTCTGGTTCCATTCCTGGGCCAGCATGGCCACCTTTTCATAGAGGTGCAGCGGGCCGCACTCATCCGCCAGCAGCAGGTCCTGCAGGTCGGCCGAGCCGGGGTTGGAGGTTTTGCACAGCATGAAAGCGCCGCGCTCGGGCTTCTCAATGAACGGCACGAGCGAGTCGTAGCCCAGGTAGGGGTTGACCGTCAGCGCGTGCGCGCCCAGCGCCTCAAAGGCCGAGCGCGCGTAGGCTTCAGCCGTCGAGGCGATATCGCCGCGCTTGGCGTCCAGGATCACCGGCACGCCGGCCGGGATGCTGGCGATCAGCTGCTGCAGGGCCTCCCAGCCCGGCGCGCCAAACGCCTCGAAAAAGGCCGCGTTGGGCTTGTAAGCCAGGGCCAGGTCGGCCGTGGCTTCAACCAGCCGCAGACAAAAAGCCAGCGCGGCTTCAGGCGAAGCCTCAGGCAGGTCGGCCAGGTGCGGATCCAGGCCAACACATAACAGTGAATCAGTTTCCCGTGCGCGTGTGTCTAACCAGCTCGAAAACGTCTGCGGCATGCGGCGGTCCTTTCCTCTCTCCTAATTCGTCCATCCTCGGTCGCGGGCTACGCTTTGCCCAGCACCATCGCCAGCAGGGCCATGCGCACGTACAGGCCGTACTCCATCTGGCGGAAATACGCGGCGCGCGGGTCGTCATCGAAGTCCATACTGATTTCGCCGACGCGCGGCAGCGGGTGCATCACAATCATATCATCCTTTGCCCCGCGCATCGTCGCGGGGTCGATGACATAGCTGCCCTTTACCAATTCATAGTCTTCGGGGTTGGCAAAGCGCTCCTTCTGCACGCGCGTCACATACAGCACATCCGTCTCGGCCAGGACCGGCTCGAGCGAGGCATATTCGGCCTGCTGGATGCCGCGCTCGCCGATCTCGGCGATGATCTCGGGCGGCATGCGCAGAATCTCGGGCGAGACATAGTTAAGGCGCGCGTTGAAGAGGGTCAGCAGGCGCGCCAGCGAGTGCACGGTGCGCCCGTATTTCAGGTCGCCCAGCATAGTCACGGTCAGCCCGTCCAGGTTGCCCAACTCGGCTTCGATCGTGTACAGGTCGAGCAGGGCCTGGGTGGGATGTTCACCGATCCCGTCGCCGGCGTTGATGATCGGCTTGCGCGCGTACTGCGCCGCCAGGGCGGCCGAGCCGGTCTCGGGGTGGCGCAGCACAATCACATCCGCGTAGCATTCCAGGGTGCGGATCGTGTCGGGCAGCGACTCGCCCTTGGAGACCGACGAGTAGCGCACCTCGCTGATCGGGATCACGCTGCCGCCCAGGCGCTCCATCGCGCTGGTGAAGGAGGACGAGGTGCGCGTGGAAGGCTCGTAGAACAGGCTGGCCAGGATCTTGCCTTTGAGCAGGTCAAAACTGCCCACCCGCCGCACCATCTCCTGCATTTCCTCGGCCACGCCGAAGATATACTCCAGGTCGGTGCGGTCGAACTGCTTGACCGAAAGGATGTCGCGCCCGTAGAAGGGCGAATTTTGCTGGTCGCCAAACGGCAAATGTTTGCTCGACTGTCGAATTGGGGGCACGCGAAGGGCCATTGCATTACTCCTTGAAAAACATAATTACCTTAACATCGTCGCATTTTCCCATCCCCGCTGCCCCAGAGGTTTGGAGATGGGATGTGGCACAAAGTGCCACATCCCATCTCCAAACTTTCTTTCCCCCTTCCTTGGAAGGGGGGCAGGGGGGATGGGGTACTTTACTCACCACGCAAATCACGTCCATAGCCTGGCGCCGCCAGCAGCTGGCCGTCTTTGAACACTTCCTGACCGCGCAGCACCACGCGCTGCACCTGCCCGCGCACGCGGAAGCCCTCAAAGGGCGTCCAGGCGCAGCGCGTGAAGGCATTCTTGGCGCTGATCGTGTATTCCGCCTCCTCATCCACCTCAATCCAGGTATCCGGCGTCTCGGGCAGATTGAAAATCCGGCGCGGATTGGTGACCATGCGCGCCACCAGCCCATCCAGGTCGAGCTTGCCCTGGTGGACCAGGGTCAGCATCATCGCCAGGGCCGTTTCCAGGCCGGGGAAGCCGGGCGGGGGCACCTCGGCGGCCTTCTCATCCAGGGTATGCGGGGCGTGGTCGGTGGCGAAGCAGTCGATCACGTCCAGGTTTTCGAGCAGGGCGGCCAGGTCGGCGGGCGAGGCCAGGCGCGGGCGCACCTCGCCGCGCCCCGGCAGGCGCTGCAGGTCGTCGGTGGAGAGGAACAGGTGGTGCGGCGCAACCTCGCAGGTCACCGCCAGCCCGCGCTCCTTGGCGGCACGGATCACCAGGATCTCCTCGCGCGTGGCCACGTGGCAGATGTGCACCGCCCGCCCGGCCAGCGCGGCCATCAAAATCACCGCCGCCACGGTGCGCCCCTCGGCGTGCGCCGCCGCCACGCGCTCGGCCGGCCAGCGCCGCAGATGATCAAGCCAAAGCGTCATCAGGTCCAGGCGCAGCGGGCCGTAGGTCTGGTCGAGGTAGAGCTTCAGCCCGGCCGTGTGCGGGGCCAGGGCGGCCGCGCTCTCCAGGTTGTCGGCCCCCGCGCCCAGGAAGTGGGCGTAATCGCAGCGTGCCTTGGCCTGTGCCGCGGCGCGCGCCAGGTCGAGCGAGGCACGGTCGGTGATCGGCGGCTTGGTGTTGGGCATGGCCAGGATCGTGGTAAAGCCGCCCGCCAGCGCCGCGGCGGTGCAGGTGTCCCAGTCTTCCTTGTGCGTCGCGCCAGGTTCGCGCACGTGCACGTGCGGGTCAATCAGTCCGGGCAGTTTGAGCATAAGACCTCCAGGCAAAAAAACACCCCGTCCAATCGAGCGGGGTGTTACAAAGATTGAAACAATACGTAAAAAAAGAGAGCCTCTCGCGGCCCTCGCTTGGAAAAAAGAAACACGCGCCCCGCCGCGTCCGGGTTGACCGTCCGCCCATCATACTGCTGGAAAGCGGGAAAAGTGTCCATGCCGGGAGAAATTATATGCAATTCGCATGGCGCGTCAAGGGTGAAAAACGCCGCCACCTCTGGGCGGGGAGAAATAGGATTATGGTGAGATTACGGCACATTCGTGCCGTAATCTCACCATAACTTCTTATTCTTGCACCTAGCCCAGGCAACGAAAAAGGGCGGCTTGTGCCGCCCTTTTTCGTTGGTCCATCTCACTACTTTTTCGCGGCTGCTTGCAGCGAGCGGACGTAGTTGATCACGTCCCAGCGCATCGAGGCGTTGGGCAGGTTTTCGCGCAGATGCGGCATCATACCGCCCTGCACGCCGTTGGTGATGGTCATAAAAATCTCACCGTCACTCATCGTCAGCGGGCGGCCTTCGAGCAGGTTGACCGGCTTGACCTGTGTCAGGTAAACCGCCACCGTGCCCTTGCCGTCGGCCCTGCGCCCGTGGCAGATCTGGCAGGTGTTCTCGTAGGCTGTCTTGCCGCGCTTGACCGACGCCTCATCGGCGGCGACCGGGTTGGCGGGCACGCCCAGGGCCGCGATATTCGCCGCGCCCTGCACCGGCACCGACTGGGCCGGGACGGGCAGCGGGGCGCGCTGCGGCCGGAACGAGTTCTGAATCGCCATGAAGCTGACCCACTCGATCTTGATGATATCATACGAGAAGAGCAGGGTGCCCAGCAGCGGGATCAGCACGATCCCCAAGACAATGATCAGACGCTTCATAACACCCATAGCTTCTTTGCCTCCGTTCCGTGGACCATCTCAGCGCCCAGCCCGGTCAATGACTTGTGCAGCGCCGGGTCAAGATCGGCGTCCGCTTCAAACAGCACGCCAATCTGGCCATCGGTGATGCGCGCGTCATAGCCCTTGGGGCCATAGGAAGGGGAAATTGTCTCGACAAACACGCCGATGAAGGTGCTGATCAACAGCCCCAGCATGGTCAGCTCGAACTGCAGTACGATCGAGGTCGGGATGGTCTGGATCGCCATGCCGCCGACCTTGATCGGGTAGAGCGTCGGCGTGCCGAAGTTGAAGAAGGCCGCGGTCAGGAAACCGATCACCGCGCCGACCATGGCGATATACGGGACGCGCGTCCACGACATCGGACGGCCCAGCATCTTTTCAGAGAAGGGCACCCCCGAAATCACCGAGATGTCGTGTTCGGGCACGCCCATCCCGCGCAGCACATCCAGAGCTTCGCCGACTTCCTCCAGCTCTTCCTCTTTGAACAAGGCCATGTGAACAATTTTCTCAGACATAGCAGGCCTCTTTTCTAGTCCAGATCGCTAACCGAGGGAATGTGGGTCTTCCCGATCTTGCGGATGATGTGGGCTTCCTGGCCTTCGCGCACTTCCCAAACCGGGATGAGCGGGATCAGGCGGGACGCCAGCATGTACAGCAGGATGAAGAAGAAGAACGAGCCGATCGGGATGAACGTGTCAGCCACGCGCGGCGCGTACGTGCCCCAGTCAAAGGGCAGGCGCTGGTGGGCCAGGGTCATCGGGACGATCGTGTAGCGCTCGAAGTACATGCCCACGTTGATCAAGACGGTCACGATGAACATCAGCCAGGGTGTGCGGCGCCACTTGCGGTTCCACAGGGTCAGCCAGGGGATGACCACGTTGAAGCACAGCATGCAGTACCAGATCCAGGCTTCGGGGCCAGAAGCGTGCAGGCTCAGGATGCTGCGCGTGACTTCATAACCGCCGTACCAGGAAACCAGGTAATCGTTGAAGAAGAAGTAACCCCAGGCCATCGAGAAGATCAGGATCAGCTTGCCCAGCGCGTCGATGTGCTCGAGACGGATGAAGTAGGTCATGTGCTTCAGCGTCCCGCGCAGCACGATCAGGATCGTGATCACCGCCGACACGCCCGAAAGGATCGCGCCGACGATGAAGTAGGGCCCAAAGATGGTGGAGTTCCAGGCGCCGGTCTGCGAAACCGCGAAGTCCCAGGACACAATCGTGTGGACCGAGAACATGACCGGGATGATCGCGAAGGCGAAGATGTTGATCGCGGTCTTGAGGCGGAACCATTCGGCCTCGGTGCCGCGCCAACCCAGCGCCAGGGTCTTGAAGAAGATGTGCCGCCAGCCGCTGGTGCGGTCGCGCCCCATCGCCAGGTCGGGGATCAGCGGCAGGTAGAGGTAGATCGTGCTCGAGAGCAGGTAGGTGGTGATCGCCATCAAGTCCCACTCCAGCGGGGAGCGGAAGTTGGGCCACAGCCAGCGCGCGTTCGGGTAGGGGATCATCCAGTAGAAGACCCATACGCGCCCGAGGTGGATCAGCGGGTAGAGCGCGCCAGCCGCCAGGCCGAAGGTGGTCATCAGCTCGGCCGCGCGCGTGAAGGGCCGGCGGAACTCGGCTTTGAAGACGCGCAGGATGGCCGAAACGAAGGTGCCGGCGTGGCTGATGCCGATCCAGAAGACGAAGGTGACGATGAACATACCCCAGTAGACGGGGCGGCGGATGCCCGCGGTGCCGGTGCCTTCAAAGATCATCCAGCCCCACACCCCGAAGAGGCACACCGCCACGATCACGGCCAGGATACCGACCACGGTCCAGTAGCGCGGGGTGGTCTCGGTCATGGCCTCCATGACCATACGGTTCATCTCCTCGCGCGGGCGAGGGTCGAACATCAGTTGTTCGCGCAGCTCTTCATGCTCCGCGGACTCTGCATGCGCGGAAGGAATCGGATGTGCTTCAGCCGCCATAGTTTCCTTCTCCCTTCAGGTAAGTTACCGCCGGGTGCGTGCCCAGCTCTTCGAGCAAAACAAACCGGCGCTGGCTGCGCGCGGCGGCGCTCACCCGGCTTTCCGGGTCGGACAGGTCGCCGTACACAATCGCGTCAACCGGGCAGGCCTGCGCACAGGCCGACTGCACCTCGCCGTCGTGGATGGCGCGCCCCTCAGCCTTGGCGCGGTCTTCCACCTCGTGGATGCGCTGGACGCAGAAGGAGCATTTCTCCATCACGCCGCGCCGCCGCACGGTCACGTTCGGGTTGAGGTAGTAGTTCATCGGCGCCGGGATCTGGTAGGAGTAGTCGAACCAGTTGAAATTGCGCGCGAAGTAGGGGCAGTTGTTCGCGCAGTAGCGCGTACCGATGCAGCGGTTGTAGACCTGCACATTGATGCGCTCGTCCAGGCTGTGGACCGTCGCGAAGACCGGGCAAACCGGCTCGCAGGGCGCGCGCCCGCACTGCTGGCACATCACCGGCTGGAAAGTCGGCTTGGCTTCCAGCTCCTCGCCGCTCCAGGTGCGGTGAATGCGCATCCAGTGCATCGTGCGCCCGTAGCCAGCGTCATCCTCGCCAACCCAGGGGATGTTATTCTCCATGTTGCAGGCGGTGACACAGGCCTGGCAGCCCGTGCAAACGTTCATGTCAATCACCATGCCCCAGCGGGCTGGGTATTGTTCTTCTGCCATGCTTAAGCCTCCTCGCTCATACCTTTAGTGTTCGCCGTAGACCCCAGCCACGCTCTCGTTGCGCGAGATCGGGCGGCGCCGTCCGGTCGGCTTAATGGTGACAAACGTATCGCCAAAGGCCAGGTCGCCTGAGTCACCCACGGCAGCCGGCACCAGCACAATCGGGTTGACCCCGCGCCCTTCGGCCCAGCGCCCCAGGGCGGTGTGACCCTGCCCAAACGGGATGGCGACGGTGTCGGGGCGGATGGCCGGGTACAGATACGCCACAGCCTCGATCAAGCCCGCGGCCGACTCTACCTGGACCACGTCATCGTTGTGGATGCCCAGGTGGTGGGCTGTCTCGGGGTTGATCTCGATCCAGGAATTCCACATCACCGTCGTATCCGCGTTGGGGGTTTCCTGCAGCCAGGGCCGGTTGGCGCCGCTGCCGTCGCCCAGCTGGGTGGGATAGATCACCAGGTGATACTGCTCGGGGGCGTGGCCCAGCGGGGCGGGCACGCCAGCTTTGGGCAGCTTGGCCGGGCTGGCTTCCGCCAGGTCGGCCGCGCGGTGCCACCAGCCGCCGTTCTGCAAGAACTTGGCCCAGAAAGTCGCCATCTCGGGCGCGTCGATCGAGCCGGTCTTGTCGTCCACCAGCGGGCGGATCTTCTTCTGCACGAATTCGACCACGTCCTTATAGGGCAGCTTGCCGGTCGAAAGCAGCACATCCGCCGTGGCGCGCGTGTCATACAGCGGCGCCACCACCGGCTGGACAGCCGAGAGGATCTTGCGGTCCGATCCGGCCAGCCCGCTCTGGTAGCCCCACGACTCGAGCGGGGTGTGGTCGGGCAGGACATAGTTGCTCAACACGGCAGTTTCGTCGAGGAAGGACGAGAAGGAGATAACCTGCTTGACCTGTCCCAGCGCCTGGGTGAAGCCCAGCGAGGTGGGTAATTCAAAGGCCGGGTTGGCGCCGTGCACGAAGAGCGTCTCGACCTGCCCGGCGTTCATGCGCGCGATCAAATCCTGCACGGGGGCCAGCGAGGCGCCCTGGATGGGCGCCGGGGCCAGGAAGACGCCGCCCGGCCGGGCAAAGCTGCCCGTGGCGACGTTGAGCGCCAGGATATTGACGGCCGCGGCCAGGCCGTTGGCGTGCGAGAGCGCGCTGCCGCCGGGAATGAAGACCGGCCGGTCAGCCGCCACGATCCGTTCGGCCAGCGCTTCCAGCTGCTCAACCTTCAGACCCGCGGCGGCGGCTGCGGCTTCCACATCCACCGCGCTGGTGTCGAGCGGCTCGGAACCGTAGCGGTTCTTGAGCAGCTTGGCCAGCGCCAGGGCGACCAGGCCCTCGCTGCCAGGCGCGGCCGGCAGCCACAGATCAGCCGAGCCAGCCGTCAGCGAGCGGCGCGGTTCGATGGCCACCACCATACCGCGCTTCTTGTTGGCCGCGTAGGAGCGGCGCAGTTTGCCGTAGCCGCGGCTGTAGGCCAGCGGGGAAACCCAGGTCTCCAGGAAGCTGGCGCCGAAGGAAACCACCAGGTCCGAGGACGCAATGTCGAAGTAGGGGAACCCGTCGACCCCAAAGACCTGCTTGGTCGCGGCGGCCAGGGCGGCCCAGCCGTCGAACATGCCCAGCACGCCGTAGCGCACCGGGGCTGGCGCGCCGATTTGGGCCGCCAGCTCGCTCACCAGGTCGAACAGGAAGTCGGAGCCAAGCCCCATGTAGAAGGCCACACCCTTGGGGTTGTTCAGGGCGCTGTTCACCAGGCCCAGCGCCTCGTCCCAGCTGACCTTGTCGCTGTTCTGGCCGCTGCGCCGGATGGGGTTCTTCAGCCGGTCAGGGTTATACAGGCCCTGCACACCGACCAGCCCGCGCGAGCAAATCTTGCCCTGGCTGACGGGGTGGTTGGGGTTGCCTTCCGCCTTCAGCGCGTGGCCCTCGTGCGTGCGCATTACCAGGCCGCAGCCCGCCGGACATTCCATGCAGGTCGTGGCGTAGTAGGTGCTCTGACCCACCGCGCTGTACTCGGGCATATCGAAATAGGGGCGGCGGGTGACATAACGCGCGGCCGGTCCGCAGCCCGTCAATACCGTGGCGGCGGCGGCGCCCAGCCCGCTCAGCTTTAGAAAATTCCGCCTTGAAATTTTTTCTTCACTCATGAGTTCATCCTTCCCGCCGGATTAATAATGGCAAAGCACGCAGTCGGATAGACGAGCCCACTTTTCAGGCGCCTGCTTGCTGTGGCAGTCCAGACACCAGCCCATGTTCTGGCGCGGGATGCGCTGGGCGACGGTCTGAGTTTTCAAATCACCATGACAGGTTTCGCACAGCACCCCCGCCGAAACGTGCGGGCGGTGGTTAAAACGCACGAAATCGGGCTGGATGAACACCGGAACCCAGGGGATCTCTTCCCCGCTCTCGACATATTTGACCAGCTTCTGCAGCTCGGGAGAGGTCTTGGTCTTCTCCACCTGCTGGTGACAGCCCCAGCATTTGGACGCCGTCGGCAGACCGGCCGTCGCGCCCCAGGCCACCCCAGGGTGGCAGTACTGGCAGGGGACGCCAAAGCCGATGTGCGTGCTGTGCGGGAATTGGATCGGCTGGTCAGGCGCGGTCTGTGACATCGCCACGCCGCCCACCGCC
>Ga0172368_10003796_pt1 | contig 17972 bp, 20 predicted proteins | sample Lak11m_FD_114540 | JGI IMG/M metagenome (GOLD analysis project Ga0172368, IMG submission 114540) | Freshwater microbial communities from Kabuno Bay, South-Kivu, Congo - kab_022012_11m | ecosystem: Environmental > Aquatic > Freshwater > Lake | place: Democratic Republic of the Congo: South-Kivu...
ATGCTGTCTATAAGGAGAATCCCGGTCAGGAGGGGCGCAAGAACAGCAACAGGAGCATCCCGTTTCAGCACCTCGGAACTGACCGGAATACCTGCAATGAGCAGCGTTATGCCCAGGACGAGCGAGATGTTGACGATATTGCTGCCGAGCGCGTCACCGAGCGAGAGCTGCGACTTTCCAGCCAGTCCGGAGTTGACCGCCACAGAGAGTTCCGGACTCGATGTCGCAAAAGCGGCGATTGTCACTGCAATAATCGAAGGAGCGATACGCATCACCGATGCAATGCCGACCGTGCCCCGCACGAAAAGCTCTCCCCCAGTTGCGGCGCAGGCAACGCCCGCCAGCAATAACAGATAGTCATTCATTATTCATCCTCCACCACCACCGGCCGTTTCATGGCAATCCAGTCATTCGACTTCGCTCATCCACTCCGCACCGCGAGCAACTTCGCCCTGCGGTTCAATCATTCATAACTTCATAACGCAAAACTCGTCATTCACCATTCTCAGTCACAAGCCGAACTTGTTGGTATCGACCCATTTCATGCTCAACAGCGACCAGAAATCGGTCGCGAGCTTGTTGAGCACATAATCGTAGGGCAGCCAGCCATAGCCGCCTTCGCCCCAAGCGGTTCCCCAGGAGTTGCGGATCAGCAGCGCGCCCTTCGTCTCCTTTTTGCTTTTGGTGTTTTTGATCTTCTTGTTGTCATCGTAGCCGACGCCTACCACGGCGTGGCCCCACCGCGAGAGTTCGCCGGGGCAGGGATAGGGAATGCCACCAGGCACGGAGGTGTCGCGGAACGAGTCGAATCCGTAAAAACCGAACATGACCGGTATTTCGGCGGCGAGATACTGTTTTACAGACGCAAGCACCGATTCGGGCGATTTGGCTTCGCCCTTGGGATCGTGGCAGAAGTATTGCAGCGCCTCGAAATTGTCGGCCACGGCATAGACCCAGGCGGGCGGCTCGCGGTCGAAGCCCTCCGAATCGTTATCACCGAATGTGTCGGTGTAGGGCCAGTGATCTTCGGAAGGTACGCCAAAGAGCACCAGCGCAGCCATGACGTTTCTCAGCCAGCCACCGTTGTCGCCCGACACGTGCATCAGGTTGCGCGTCGCCTTGTAGAGAAAAAGGCGTGAAGCATCGATGTGCTTTCCGAATGCCTTGTGCTGAAAATACTCGACCACCCCCACGCCGGCGTGAGCGGTGCACGATCCGAGATTCAACTGGTTTTCGACGGGCGAACACCAGGTTCGAAGGTCTTTCGAGACCGGCAGCGCCTGACGAACGGGGGTGACGCCGATCTTTTTGGAGAGCGTTTTGATTTCCGGATGGTCGGCGGAATAGTCTCTCAGGTCGGGCATCGGCGGCAACCATCCGGTTCCGACGATCTGACCGGTTTCGGGAAGTTCGACCTTTTTGTACAGGCTATACATGGCGGCCCTCCTTGGTTTGAATGAATGGCGAGGAACTGAAAGCTGAAAAGCCGTGCGAACCGACTGCAGCCGCCGCCGGTGGTGCGAGGTCACACTTCCGGATTCCGCTGAAATCGAGCCGTGGTCACTGCTCTGCATTTCCTGCCGCTACGGTAATATCAACCGGCTGGCCAAATTGAACCATCGCATTGGCCGATGGTTTCTGGGCAATAACCGTATCGGGGACAAGAAGCTGGGAGTGCTCATAACCGGTTTTACCTACCACAAGCCCGCTCTTGACAATAACTCCCCTGGCCTGATCAGCCGACATGCCAAGCACATCAGGAACAATGACGCGCCTCAATCCGAGAGGTTCCTGTTCGAGCTTGCCGACGATAAACGATACCGGACTGCCGGATTTGATGGTCACATCGGGAGGGATGGACTGACTGATCACCCTTCCATCCTGCTCGGATCCGGAAACCGTCTGAGACTGCACTTCGGAGATGACCAGGCCGAGACGTTCAAGTTCCTGACATGCCTCCGCTTCTGTACGACCGGTAAGATCGGGCATGGGATAACTCGGTTTGTCCAGCCGGTTAAGCACAAGCCAGACATTACGCCCAGGCTTCACCACAGAGCCTGCCTCGGGCACCTGACCGATCACCTGATCAGCCGGGACACCTGGCAGATAGCGCACATTGTAGCTCTTCATGGCCTTGAGACCCGACCAGCGCAATTTGCTGGCGGCCTGATCATAGGTCATGCTCATGACGTCGGGCACGGTAGTCTTTGACCCGGTTTCCGTGTAGTACGGGAGCAGAAATCTGTCAATTGCAATGACAGCCACAATAAACAGGAAGAAGGCTATCAGTACTCGTTTCATCATTGCTGGAAAATATTGTAATGCATGGTTGGCGCCGCTTGTTTCAATGCTGTCGTTTCATGACAAAATCGACAAGCAGCTGGAGGGAGCGCCTTGCCTCGCTTTCAGGAAAATGGGCGATCGATTCAAGCGCCTTGTCGGCAAAACCTTCGGCAACCGATGCAGCATAATCCAGTCCACCTTTCCGGGTAACGAAATCAATCACTTCAGCGCTTCTCACCGAACGCTTTCGGGAGCTCTTCAGAATCGACTTGATCCTGTTCTGCTCGGTCTTTTCAGAATGACGGAGAGCGTAGATGAGCGGCAGAGTTATCTTGCGATCCTTGATATCGATGCCAAGCTGCTTTCCGGTTTTTTTTGAATCCCCGGTATAATCAAGCAGATCATCCCTGATCTGAAAAGCCAGACCGAGAAACTCACCGTAACTCTTCAGGCTGGCGATATCCTGCTCTGAGTCGGAGGCACTTGCCGCTCCTATAGCACATGAGATGGCTATCAGAGAACCGGTTTTGTCGGCAATGACACTGAGATAATCCTCCTCGGTGATGTCGAGGCTCCGGGTTTTCTGTATCTGCAGAATCTCGCCCTCGCTCATCCTCCTGACGGCCTCCGAAACCAGATGCAGCGACCGGTAATCCTTGTTTTCAAGGGAATAGAGAAGGCCCTTTGAAAGAAGGTAGTCCCCGATCAGAACGGATATTTTGTTTTTCCACAGCGCATTGATCGAGGGAATGCCCCGTCGCATCTCTGCGCCATCCACCACATCGTCATGAATCAGGGTCGCTGAATGCAGCAGCTCTACCATAATGGCACCACGATAGGTGACATCATGAACTCCTCCGCATACTTTGGCGGAAAGAATCACAAGCATCGGCCTGATCTGTTTGCCCTGCTGTCTGAGAACATAACGGGTAACTTTGTCAACCAGGCTGTTGCTGGAATGGAGCACCGTTTTGTACCGCTCCTGAAACTGTTTCAGCTCTTCCGAAACGGAAGAAGTAACCACATTGATATCCACCGGATCCTCTTTTCTTCTATGGTGCCCACCGATTGCCCGGCACGATTACGCTTACGTTCAAAACCGTGAGAAGTTATCGATATTTCCATGATTGAGCAAATCAACGGCTGTTTCCCTGCGATCAGGGCACTTTCAGAGACAGGGCCAAAGCCTAAAAAACCATTTGCGCACAAGAACGATCTTTGTTACTATGAAACGGATTACAGGCTCCCAGGCTCGCACCGCCACGCATTGCCCTACATCCTCCTGAATATTCCTGAAACCCTGGATGCGCCTTAAAAGGCAACCCGGCTCCGTAATTCGACATGAGTAACGAAAGCGAACCAACCATACCGACAACGGACGGCAAAGGAGCCGGTACGGATACCGGAAATGAAACACTGCCGACTCTTCCGGCTGTTCCTGAACAGAAAAGCGAAGAAAACACCGATTTCCCTGACGACTTCCCTGAGCTTGAACCGGTTGCCACTGAAACAGTGAATCAGATCAGGCAGTCTGCCGAAGAAGCTGTTCAACCGGATCAGCAGCAGGAAGGCGATGGCATGGGGTTTCTTGATCATCTCGAAGAGCTTCGCTGGAGGCTTATCTGGGGTGGCATAGCATTCCTTGTGGCGGCAATCTTCTGTGCGATTTTTGCCGACTTCCTGGTCAATGAGGTGCTCATCCACCCGCTGAAAATCAGCAGCCCGAATATCAGACTTCAGAACCTTGTGCCTTACGGACAGCTTTCGCTCTATTTCCAGGTCGTTTTGTTTTCGGCGTTCATACTCGCATTTCCTTTCCTGGTATGGCAGATATGGAAATTCGTCGAACCCGGCCTGCATGAAACAGAACGAAATGCAAGCCAATTCATTATCCTGTTCATCTCCATCTGCTTTTTCTGCGGTATCTCGTTCGGCTATTTCGTCTTCCTGCCGATTTCGCTGAAATTCTTTGCCGGTTTCGGGTCCCCGCTCATCCAGAACAATATCGCCGTTCAGGACTACATAAGTTTTTTTCTTGGCACCCTCCTGACAACAGGCATTGTGTTCGAGCTTCCGTTCGTATCCTATATCCTGTCGAAAATCGGCCTGCTGACCCCCGCATTCATGAGGTTTTACCGACGCCATGCCGTGATAACGATGCTTATTACAGCGGCCATCGTCACACCGTCGACCGACATGGTCACGCAGATGGTCATTGCCATACCGATGCTCCTCCTTTACGAGGTCAGCATTTTTATCTCGGGCAGAGTGCAGAAAAACAGAAACAGGGAACTGCTTAAGGAGACCCGGTCATGATCGGTCATGCCGACACCAGACCGAATGTTGTTTGGGAAACCATCCCCGGTTCAATGCTTAAAAGCAATCCGCTCGGCGATCCGGCCGTTCGGCATGTACCGGTCTATCTGCCTCCCTCATACGACGGGAACAAGGCAAAACGCTACCCCGTGATATATCTGCTTGCCGGATTCGCCTCTTCCGGCATGAGTTTCCTTAACTACAGCTTCGGACGGCAGACCCTTCCGGAAATGATCGACTCACTGATCCGGCAGAACTCCATGCCTGAAACGATCGTCGTCATGCCGGACTGCATGACGCGATACGGCGGATCGCAATATGTCGATTCAAAGGCTACCGGATCGTATGAAAGCTACCTGACCGGTGAAGTGATCCCCAGTATCGACCATCGGTTCCGGACGCTGCCATCGCGAAAACACCGGGCCGTGGTCGGCAAATCTTCCGGAGGGTTCGGTGCCATCCGGCTCGGCATGAGGTATCCGGAGCTTTTCTCGGCTGTCGGCTGCCACAGCGGGGACATGGATTTCGATCTCTGCTACCGTCCCAACTTCCCTGTTGCCGCCCGCATTATCGAGAAATATGACGGCGACATCGCCACATTTTTCAATCGCTGGGAATCGCTCGACAAAAAGCCGCGGGGAGAGTTCGCCCTCCTCGATGTGATGGCCATGGCCGCAGCCTATTCACCCGACCCCTCGAAGCCGGCTCCTGCGAACATGAAGTTCCCGTTCGAAGCCCGCACCTGCCGGCTGGTTCCGGAAATATGGGAGCAGTGGAATGGTTTCGATCCGCTGACGATGCTTGAAAACCCTGAATACCAGGACGCCCTCGGATCACTCGGACTGCTGTTCCTCGACTGCGGTTCACAGGACGAATACAACCTGCAATTCGGACACCGGCGCTTTTCCGACAAAGCCGGCTCAGCAGGCATCCGGCACCGGTATGAAGAGTTTGCCGATACCCACACCGACACCTCTTATCGCTACCGCATATCCCTTCCGCTTCTGGCCGAGGCGATTTCAGACTGAAAAATACGTTGTGGTCTCAACGCAATGCCTGCACTGCATTCCCATCATGAGAAGCGCTTCGAAATCGTTATGGGCGATACTCATTGTGCATGGTACAGGCAATCCGATAAAGGCCCGAAACTTCAGTACCGTCCCACCGGATTATTGAACGAGGGGGTCAGCGTATCGGAAAAGCACGGGAAATTCAGAGCATCGGATAAATCAGTTTCGAACCGGATTGCGATTTCGATTAACCCGGCGATATGGTGCAATCAATAAAAGCCTGTCTGACATGTCTGTCAGTCATCCTTTCTCTGGCAGGACGCCAGACTCATCAGGCTCCGGTAAACCTGCTCCACCTGCGAACGCAGCTCTTCGAGAGTGCCGTCATTGAATATCACGTAATGCGCCCTTTCAATGAGCCGCTCCTGGGGCCACTGCACCTGCATCCGTTTCAGCACCTCCTCACGACTGCCCATGCCTCTCTTCACAGCCCGTTCGAGCCTCAGACCATTGTTGGCAGCCACCACGATAATTCGATCGAGTTCGCGATCCGCTCCTGATTCAAAAAGAATAGCCGCCTCCTTGCAGAGAATATCCTTCCCTTCGCGCGCGCAACGCTTCACCTCGCGTACAAATGCCTCCCTGACTTTCGGGTGAATCAGACGATTGAGGGCGGCAAGCTTCTCCGGATCGGAAAACACTACAGAAGCAATGGCTTTGCGATCGATGGCAAGCTTTCCCGATGCATCGCGGCAATAAACTTCGCGGCCAAAAAGCTCTTCGATACCCCGAATAACCTCCGGATCCTCGAGTTGCATATCCCTGGCTGTCCTGTCGGCCTCAAACAGTTCACAACCCATTTCAGCAAGCATGGTGCAGACCGTACTCTTGCCGCTACCGATTCCACCGGTCACCCCGACAAGCAAAGGAAGACGCTCCATGAGCTACTTCTGATTTTTCTGAAGATTGAGGCGCACCTCCTGCAACACTTTTCTCCAAAGCACCGGATCGCGCGAATAGGCCTGAAGCCTTGCATCGAAGGTTTTCTGATCAAGACCATGCCTGATGAAAAGTGTGTCAAGCCCTGCCGAGGTCAGTTCAGTACCGGGTGCTGCCCCATCTTTTGCCGTCACACCGGAACGGGCAAGAAAATCACCATAAAACGCTGCAAAACGAAGATCGTCCGGGCCGAGGCGGCTCTGTTTCTGCAAACCGCACCCCGCAATTGCAACTCCTACAAGCAGTATCAATGACATTCGACGCACTATGGCCAGCATATTTTTCATCCTTGTCGATATGAACTTCCAGCTCGACTGTTTCAAATTATTTTTTTCTGTACAATGAAACTAAAAAGGTCAGGAGCCCGGTTAATGGGATACTTCCTGAATTGGCCTGCAAAACTATAAAATAAATACTCGTATGGCATATCAGCAACCTGCACTTCCCTACGCCGAGAACGCGCTTGAACCGTATATCTCAGCCAATACCATCAGTTTTCATTATGGCAAGCACCACGCGGCCTACGTCAAAAATTACAACGGCCTTGCAGAAGGCTCTCCATTTGACACCATGAGCCTGGAAGAGGTCATCATGCAGACAGCCGACGATGCAACCAAAGTCGGCATCTTCAACAACGCCGCACAGGCATGGAATCACACCTTTTACTGGAACTGCCTTGCTCCGAACGGCGGTGGCGAACCGACCGGCGAGGTTGCCGCAAAGATCGTTGAGGATTTCGGCAGTGTGGAAAAGTTCAAGGAGGATCTCAAGAACGCCGCGGCAACACAGTTCGGCAGCGGCTGGGCATGGCTCGTGCTGGACAACGGCACGCTCAGGGTAACCAAAACCGGCAATGCCCAGAACCCTGTGACCTCCGGTCAGACCCCGCTGCTCTGCATCGACGTATGGGAACACGCATACTACCTGGACTATCAGAACCGTCGTCCTGATCATGTGGCAGCAGTCATCGACCACCTCATCAACTGGCAGTTCGTCAACGACAACTACCTGGCCGCAAAATAAGAGGAAGAGGGGAAGACAGCGCAGGAACCGGTCGTACAGGTCTCATAGGTCGCAGAGGACTTTTTGAGGCCTGTGGGGCCTGTGAGACACAAACCTTGATGTACCTGTATTTTCATCTCTTTCTCCTCACGCCTTCCCTATTCAGCACTCATCATTCACCATTCCTTCACAGCCAGGGCAGATTGTCGATTTCGTCGAGATTGACCGTTTTGGCTCTGGCCGGTCGTCTGTAGGTAATGGTGAAATCGGGTGGGTTGATAACCCGTTCATCATAAACCACTTTAAGATATCTCGCTCCTTCAGTGTCACTCTCCTGGTAGAGAATCATATCAATCTCCATTGGCACCTTCAATGCGCCTTCGTTGGCTTCGGGCTGTCGCTGGTAATCGGCAAACCGGAATTCGACGCTCTTTCGCCCTGAAGAGTCGAAACAGAATATTCCGGCCAGTTCTCTGGTCAAGGGATCGACGATCAGCTCCTTTGTCCCCTTCCCCGACTTCACGGTGAAACTTACATACCTCTCCCCCCTTCTGACCGTTTGAATATCACTCACGGGTTCAGGTATATCGGCCATACCGAAAAGCGTTTCGGTCAGCTGGCCAAAACCTCCACTGATGCCGATGACTTTGCCGAGATTCTCTTCGTTGTTGCGACCGACAAGCATCCGGTTGTTCAGCATGTCGTTGACAAAAAGGGAATCAGGACGGATCAGAAGATCGGCCACCGGCCAGCCGAGAATACCGGCAGTAAGAATCAGGCGGGCATCCCTCGATTTCTGCAACTGAACCGTACAATAGGCCCTGGCATTGCGTTTCGGTGTTCTGAGGAAAATATCAGCATAGCCATCCAACGCCCTGACCATACCGGCACTCGATGCCACATTCTCGTACAGACTTTTCAGCTCCGGCGTCAGAGCAACCTTTTCACCCGGCACTGTTGGCGCTCTTGTAACCGTTTTTATCTGTGTACATCCGCCCATTACCAGAAAAACCACCAGGCACATCCATTTCAATGCGGATTTCATCGACGCTCCTCTTTTCTTTTCATCGCAACCATTCACACACTCCTCACTCAATCTCACAGAAGCTCTCTTGCCGACGAATCTGAATCCCGGACAAGGTTGATAGCTCTGAAATGTTATTTTACATCAAATCCGTTCTCTATCAAAACATGAAACCGGGAGTTTTCGATCCATGCATGCATTGTACCTCAAACCAAAAGAACACCGGAGGCTGCTCGGCGGCCACCTGTGGGTTTTCAGTAACGAACTTCGGGAGGTACCTCGTGACATTGCCGCCGGAGAAACCGTTCAGCTCTTTACCCATGACGGACGGCTCCTCGGTACCGGATTCTTCAATCCCCAGTCACTGATCGCTTTCCGCCTGCTCACAAGAAATGAAGAACAGCCGAACAGCGAGTTCTTCCGTCGCAAAATCCTTGAAGCACAGAAGCTCCGTGAAAAAATCTATCCTGAAACCGAAACCAACGCATGGAGGCTGGTTCACGGCGAATCCGACGGACTGCCAGGACTGGTGATCGACCGTTTCGACCGGGCTTTCGTGCTGCAATCGTTCTCGGCAGGCATTGACCATCATCTGCCACTCATCTCTGATGTTCTCAGGGAACTGTTCAATCCTGCTGCGATCGTGCTGAGAAACGAATCCCCTCTGAGAGAACTCGAAGGACTGCCGCTCTACCGCGAAACGATTCTCGGAGGTCAGAATGATATGTTCCAGGTCATAAAGGATGGAGGTCTCAGCTACAGAGTCAACATCCTTGAAGGGCAGAAGACGGGATTTTTCCTTGACCAGCGGGAAAACCGCCGTCATATCAGGAAATACTCTGCCGGCGCCGACGTGCTCGACGTTTATACCAATGATGGCGGGTTTGCGCTCAACGCCATGCACGCAGGAGCACGCACCACCACAATGGTAGATATTTCGCAGGAGGCTTTGCAGCGCGCCGAGCAGAACGCACGAATGAACAGTCTTGGAAACTTCTCGATCGTAGCTGCCGACGCGTTCGAAACTCTTGGCCGGTTCAGACAGGAAAACCGCTCTTTCGATCTGGTGATTCTCGATCCGCCAAGCTTCACCAAAAGCCGAAAAACCATACCGACAGCCCTGAAAGCCTACACCAAGCTCAATAAACTCGGCCTGCAACTTGTCAGAAACGAAGGATTCCTCGCAACAGCATCCTGCTCGCACCATGTTTCCGAAGAGGATTTTCTATCTGCCGTTCACCTCGGAGCGATGCAGGCAGGAAAGCATCTCCGACTCATCAACCGCAATGCACAACCTCCGGACCACCCGGTTCTGCTCTCAATGCCCGAAACAGGTTATCTCAAATTCGCCTGCTTCTATGTAACAGGCCTGTAACTCACTCATCTGGCAGATTCGCTGCCAGAGGCTTGCTTTCCGCCGGGCATCCCCTGGCGGGAAGTTATGCCCACTATCAAAACCAATTTATCACCTTAAAAAAACCGCAACCACCAACAATCCCCCCCTCACAACAACAAAAAATACGTTATTTCTTCGTAAAAAGAAAAATTCTTAAAAAAAGTCTGTTTTCCTCTTGTCAATAAACTTTTCTGACCTATATTTAAAGCGAGTAGACTATATAATCGACGCCCGTTGATTTACATAGTTTACATGTGCAGCATGATGTAAAGGGGTACGTCATGCTGCTTTTTTTTCACCTCATTTTATTCGGCAAGCACTCACCATTTCATAGACCTCCTGCCACGAGAGTGCTCTTGGCGCTTCAATATGGCGATTGGTGCTGTTTCCGAAGCAGATGGTATTGTGCCCCTTATTTCGGAGTTCTTCCACATTGAGCGGTGAATCCTCGATATAAATATCAGCTCCCACCTGCGACTTCAATTTCATGAAGCAGAGGTCCCAATACGGGATACCATGGCTGTCAAGCCAATTGACCGTCTGCTGTACGGCAGCCGCATGAAAATAGTGTATAAAGAGACGATGCGTGATAATGCGGATGCGGAAACCTTCATCGGAGAGAAGCCGCAGGTATTTTCTCGTTCCGGGAATCATCTCCATACTGCTGAACAGCTCTCTCTGCGTCACGGCAAACCGGTGCAGACTGTCATAATGACTCTGGTCCCTGATTCCCCATTCATCAAGACCATAGGATACCTCTTCAGGCAGTTCATCGACAGGCCGCTCAAACCATTCGGCTGCGATCTGGCGCATTCGCCCGTAAAAATCAGCACAAACCCCGTCGAGGTCAACGCCGATAACAATATCGTTCTTTGACATGGTCAACCAGTATTGTTTTTATACTCAGTTTCCCCACCATAGCAACCCCGATGAGCGGGCACAGGATACCACCTGCCGCCCAACACTTCCCGTCAACAGAGCTTCCTGCAAAAGGGACTTAAAGGACTTCAGGGGCTTTAAGGACAAAGACAAAAGACGATTCTGCCGTAAGGAGTCGTTAATAAATAAATAGTACAAATTCAGGGTGACCGAGGATCAATTCTATAGTTCCACTCACCATGAAAATCATTTCGGGTAATCTGAATGCTTTTGAACTCTGCCTCACTGACTTTAATGCCGGCAGGATAGGTGGTATCATCCAGTTCTGAATAGACTTTCAATCCCGCTTTCGTTGTGGTTCCTGCGATCAGGTTGACAATAACCTCATGACTGATCAATGGTTGGCCACGCCAGTTCATACTGATATAGGAGAAGAGACGATGCTCAATTTTGTTCCACTTGCTGGTGCCGGGAGGCAAATGAGAGACATGGATCGACAGACGCAACTCATCGGCCAGTTTTTGAAGCTCCAGCTTCCATAAACGTACTTTGCTCCCGTTACTTCCTCCACCATCAGCCGTGATCATGATCTTCGTTGCATCAGCATAACGAGGCTTACCCATTGTATACCACCAACGACGAATGGTTTCAACGGCAAAGCTTGCTGTATCATGATCCGTGCCGACGCTCACCCATCCCGTGTTACTGCCAATATCATAGACACCGTAAGGATTTGCGCGTCCCAGGTCTTTGTCGATAAAGTCATGCACTTTGACTTCTTCCGGTTCTCCCTGTGGACGCCAGTTGGTACCATTATTTTTGAAAGCGCCTACCAGCTCTTTCTTCTTGGTATCGACCGATATGACCGGATTGCCGCCAGCAATGGTTTCTTTTGTCTGCGTATTGATAAGCTCGAATTGTGCGTTGCGGTCAGGATGATCCGCTCCTTCGAGTGTTTTTCTGTTGGCCTGCAAGCTATAGCCAAGCTCGCGAAGCAGGTCAGCAACTTTTGGGTAGCTCACCTTGAAGCCTTGTCGGGCAAGCTCTTCAGAAATGGTTCGCAAGCTTTTGCAGGTCCAGCGCAAAGGTGATTCAGGATCACCTCGCGTTGTCGGTTCAACAAGCTGCTCCAATGCTATGAGCACTCCTGATTCAGTCTTGGTGATGGATTTCCTTCCTCCCCCGACTTTCCGGATTCGCTTTTCCTGCTCCGGAACAGGTGGTTTTGCCGCAGCCAGTTCATCCAGTCCTACATGTATGGCGCGGCGAGATACTCCTGTTGCTTGCGATACTTTGGTCACGCCGCCGTGCCCAAGTGCATACGCTTCATTGGCGGCAAAAAGACGCCTCATACGCTCATCCAATGCCCATTCGATTTTTTCGAATCTGATGCGGATCAGATCTATGTCGTCATGATGAATGTCCATGATGACAATATAACATCTTCTTTTTTTATGTTATAGTAATTTAATAACAGTTTCTAAGGCGGTCATAACTTCCCACATGCCACCTGACACCTTTACCTTTTTTATTCAGAACGCCCGGTCAAAGGCGCGACGATACTTGATGGTGATCTCGTGCTCTTCGCCAAGAAGCCGGAAAATAGCGATGCAGGCCTTGCGGGACCCGTCATCGTCGTAGTAGCGGTTATCCCGCAGGACTTCGATGAAACGGTTGAGAGCACTGTCCATATCTCCGCTTCTCAGGCTTTCGACTGCCGCACCATAAGCAGCCTTTGAGTCCCCGTCAGGCAATGATCCCGGATCACGCATCAGAAGAGTGCAAAGCATTCGCAACGACTCGCTCAGATCGGCATATTCCGGTTCCGCTTCAAGCGATTCCGAAAGCCTGAGCGCCTCTTCGGGACGTGAACAAAGAATCAGCCGTACCAGCATGGCCGTCGCCTTCCTGTTATCCGGCTCTTTGCTCAAAACACCTTCAAGCAGCGCAATGGCTGTTGCCTCATTGCCTGAAGCCATTTCGATGGTGGCCTTTTCAACATCGGCTGACCACGGACTCGGCAGTGCTTGCTTCAGCCACTGCTCGATCTGGTATTCAGGAAGAGCACCGGTAAACTCGTCGATCACCGAACCGTCTGAAAAAAGCTTCACATTCGGTATACCCCGTATACCATAACGTGACGCGATCTCCGGAAACTCCTCGGTATTCACCTTGACAAGCCGCCATTTTCCTGCATGACGTTCTGCAAGATTTTCAAGCACCGGAGCAAGGGTTCGACAGGGTCCGCACCATGGCGCCCAGAAATCGACAAGAACCGGAATGGTTGTGCTTTGTTCGATAACATCAGTCTGAAAATCGAAAGAAGTGCTGCTCTGCATTGGTAAAAAAAGTTAATCGTTATGCACTGACTCCAGGCATCACAAGACAAAAAAGTAAATATTCAGTGATAAAGATAGGAATTACGACGCTCTTATAAAAAGAAATCCGAAAAGACTGGCAGTCTCATGCAACTATGGATGGCTTTAAAAAAAGATAGCCTCTTCGTTTCATCATATAATCATTAAAATGATTGGCGTTTTCCTGCCTGCCTTTCTGCAAGACCCGTAATCGCCATGACCGGAAGCGCCAACTGTGACTTCATCCCTGCACGGCCTCATGCTTCATAGAAATATAATACTCTTGGAGTTCGCCGATATTTATATTTCATTAAAGGATGTTGTACCGTATCTGCTTGAAAATATTTCTCAACTCATACCCCCAATCAATGAAGCCCTCTTTTATCAGAAAAACACTGTTGCCCGCACTCCTTGTCATCGGCATATCTGCGCCTGCAAAGACATTTGCAGAGACAGGAGATTTCGCGGCTGGAATCAAGGCTGGTACCGCCGGTTTTGGTGGCGAAGTCATCGTTGGTATTCTGGACAATCTCAACTTCCGGACAGGATACAACACGTTTTCTTACGACGGGAACTCCACAGAAAGCGATATTGACTATGACTACAAGCTCAAACTCAACTCACTGCCGATACTGATCGACGTGCACCCCTTCGGCGGGGGGTTCAGGGTGACCTCCGGTATCTTCATCAACAACAACGAGGTGACAGGTGCCGCCGAGCCGACAGGAACAACCATAGAGGTCGGAGGAACTCCTTATAATGTAGCCGATGTCGGCACGCTCAATGCAAAAATAGATTTCAACACAACTGCGCCCTATCTGGGCATCGGGTGGGGAAACGCTGTAGGCAAAGGAAGTCCTCTGACCATCATGCTCGATCTCGGAATCATGTTCCAGGGCAGCCCGAAAGTGTCACTTGAAGCCACCGGCAATATCGCCTCTGATGCTGCATTCAAGGAAAGTCTTGACAAAGAGATTTCCGACCTCAAGGATGACATCGAGGGCATCCGGTACTACCCGATCATCTCTCTGGGCCTGGCTTACAGGTTCTGATCCATCAACACACAGAAAACAGGGCTGATCCTCTCAAATCAGCCCTGTTGCCTGAGTTCACTGGCAGCTTTCCTGAGATAATCCCTGGCATCTTCGAGATGCTTAAGAGCCTGACGAATCTCGTAATCGTCATCAGCTTCCGCTCTGACCCTTTCGAGACGTTTTCTGGCATCTTCAATGGCATCGGTAGCAAGCTGAAGTGCTGATTGTGCCGACATGGTTACTCCCCTGATGATTATGAGGCTGACTTGAAATCTCCCTGAACTGTAATGTAAAGAACAGATGCTTTGCAATGCAATGTTGCGCCCGTTCTCTTTTGATATCTCTTTTTTTCCGATAATGAAAACTCTGGAACCGCATCATCCGTTATCTCTGGCAGCGCTTTCCATCGTCATGTAAAAACCGTACCATGAGAAAAATTATCCCGTCCCTGCTCATTTTTGCTCTTTTTTCTGGACCGTCAATACTCAATGCTGAAAACCCTGTCGGCAGAATTGAGGTGTGCATCGACAACGTACGAAGCACCAATGGTATTGTGGGAGTGGCGCTGTTCAACGCCAAAAAGGGATTCCCCGACAAAAATACCATGGCCATAGAGGGGCTCAGTGTTCCCGCCGGCAAGCGTTGCGAGGTGGTTTTCGAAAATGTGCCATTCGGCACCTATGCAGTCAGTGTTCTGCACGATGAAAACGGCAACGGAAAAATGGACAAAGGCTTTCTCGGCATTCCGAAAGAGGGTTTCGGGACATCCAACAACCCTGAAATCAAAATGGGCCCACCCACCTTTTCCGATTCGAGCTTCGATCTTGAAAACACCAGGCTGACCCTTAACATCAGCATGAAGTATCTGCGGCGCCCTGACAACCAGGCAAAACAGTAGCCTATCTTTTTACGTCAACAGGCGTAACCAAAACAGTCAGCCCGCACAGAAAAAAGGATTCGGTTCATCAGAAGATGCGGTGATACATGAATTAGAGAAAAAAATAAATTTTCTTCTTTTTTGTAATATTTCCAGCCGTCACCTACATATTCGTATCCTTTCCGGCATCCGGGACAGCTGCTGATAACAACACAACCTGTTATCAGAAAACAGTTTAGCCCCAAAACAACTCAACTTTGGCACGTTTATTGCAGAACTATTTCCTGAGAGTCAATCAGTACACCAAAAAACAGGACTTTTTATGACCGATTTCAACACCATATATGGCCAGCTCCATGGAGTAGAGTTCAGAACTCTTTTTTCGAACGGCAAAACTGACGGCTGTCTGGTAAAGGAAGAAAACCTCCTCAGTACGCCCTATGGAGACCTGATCCCCCAGTATGAAACAGAGGACATGGGACGCCGACAGCACAAACCATTCTATTTCTACAAAAATGGCAACATCAAGTCGGTACCACTGCAATCACGTACCCTGATCCGCACACCGGTCGGCGGCATTCCTGCCGAACTGGTCACTTTTTACGAATCAGGAAACATCAAACGGGTTTTCCCGCTTGATGGCAAACTAAGCGGCTTCTGGACTGCCAAAAACGAATATGCACTGGCTGAGGAGATCACGATCGATTCACCGCTGGGCAGCATCCGTTCAAGGTTCATCGCCCTGCAATTCTTTGAAAGCGGCGCCCTGAAAAGCCTCACCCTGTGGCCCGGAGAGTTCCTGAGCCTGACAACACCTGCCGGACAGATCAGAATCCGCACGGGTATTGCCTTCCATGAGGATGGAACCCTCCGTTCACTCGAACCTGCCGGAGTGGTGCGAGTTGAAACGCCGGTCGGTACCCTGACCGCTTATGACAATGAACCCCAGGGCATCCACGGCGATCTCAATTCGCTGGAGTTCACCCCTGAAGGAAACATCATGGCCCTCAAAACGGTATCGGAAGAGATCACCGTGACAGATCAGCTCGGCAACCCGCACCACTTTTCGCCCTGGCTCAAAGACAATCCTTGCGGAAGCGAACGAAAAGTGGTCGTACCGATGAAGGTGCGTTTCAGCAAAGGAAGGATCGTCTTCGAAGACCGGCAGAATTCATTCAACATGGAACAGTGCCATGTCGAAGTTCGCCCGTTCGATCGCAAAGCAGGCGATCCTGCCTATTCGTGCGCAGTCTGAACCCTTCTGCTGCTGTTGAAAAGAGCGCGGGCGGCATGCATACCCGCCACCCATCCGGTGGAGAATGCCGCCTGCAGATTGAACCCGCCGACTTCGCCTGCATAGTCGAGCAGTTCACCACAGCAGAACAGCGATGGATGAATTTTTGATTGCATGGTTTTGGGATCGATTTGACCCAGAGAAATCCCGCCAGCCGAAACCTCTGCCCTGTCGAGCGGAATCTTCCGCACCGTACCGAGAAGCAGTCGTTTCAGAACGGACACGAGCCTCTGGCGCTGCGATCGGGTCAGACCACTCATCGCAACACCCGCATCGATGTCTGCCTGGCGCAGGATTTCGTCAGCAAAGACGTTTGGAATGGTTACCGATCCCTCGGCAGATCCATCGGGAATATCAAGCTTGTCCGGCGCGATCAGGCAGCGCTGGAGAAAGGTTCGAACATGGCGGTTGCCGTGACGGGAGGCCTGATCGAGAAAGAATGACGAGAGGGTGCTTTCGGCATGACCGGGAAAAAGATCGACCCACATCCGGACTTGCCCAGGTCCCGCGGCATTCATTGCCGCCACGCTTCGGGAAAGCGACAGACAGGCCGGCCCTGAAACTCCTCTGTGGCTGATGAGCACATCGCCTCGGCGCGAATCGGTAGTGCCATCCGTACCCGCCACGAGAAGAACATTGCGCAAAGTGACTCCCACAAGCTCTGGACGGAGCGGAACGGCAAAATAAACCGGTGCCAGCGCCGGAGAAGCAGGAACCACATCGTGACCGGCTGATGCTGCAAGCCTCAGACCGTCTCCTGTCGTACCGGAAGAACCCCATGAAGCACCGCCCGTGGCAAGAATTACCGCATCACCTTGAAACTGCTGTTCTCCGGCATGAACGACAGGTTTCGGACCGGAGCAATCGAGCCTGTCAGCACGGAAACCGGTAATGAGCGACGCAGAACACGATTCGATCATGCGCTGCATAACTTCCAGAACTTCTGATGCCCTGCCCGATGCCGGAAAAACACGCCCATCCGGCCTCACCACACTTTTCAGGCCAAAGTCGCTGAAAAGCTCCAGCAAATCGGCGTTAGTGAAATGGTAAACCGCATGACGCAGAAAACGCTGCTCGCTTTTCCTGAGAAATCCCTTCTCCAGCAAGCACTTCACATCGCCGTCATGGGTGAGGTTACAGTGTCCGCCACCTGATATAGCGATCTTCGCCCCCGGTTTCGGATTACGTTCGAGAAGCACGATACGGAAGCGTTCATCGGCAACACCAAGGCTTCTGGCGGTTCGCCGCGCTGAAACCGCCGCAAGCATCCCGGATGCTCCCGCCCCCAGGATCAGCAGCACCGGTGGCTTGCGAAGTTTACTATTGGTTTGCATGGGGTGGTTTTAAGAAAAACAAGTCGATTTAAAAAGAAGAGGTCGAATGGTTTGAACGGGTCGTACAGGAGTTACAGGTCGTATGGGAGAGTAGACCGGAGGAATTTCACCCCCAGTCCCTCGCAGAACCGGACGTGAACGTCTCCGCTCATCCGGCTCCCATTATC
>Ga0172368_10003797_pt1 | contig 17971 bp, 13 predicted proteins | sample Lak11m_FD_114540 | JGI IMG/M metagenome (GOLD analysis project Ga0172368, IMG submission 114540) | Freshwater microbial communities from Kabuno Bay, South-Kivu, Congo - kab_022012_11m | ecosystem: Environmental > Aquatic > Freshwater > Lake | place: Democratic Republic of the Congo: South-Kivu...
AAAACTTTGATATGATTTATAAATCTGACATATTATTTATTTCTGTTCAGGATACTTATCACAAATTGTTTAACGATTTCAGCTTCTTCCGTTTTACTTGTTGCAATAAACAAGGTAAGCGCTGCCAGTGCTGCATTGTCTAATATGGGTAAGCCGTTTGCTTTTAATAATGCATTGTTTTGTTTCAGGAAATATAAAAAACATGAAGCAGCGATGCGTTTGTTGCCATCTGCAAACGAATGGTTTTTTGTTATAAAATAGAGCAGGTTTGCTGCTTTTTCTTCAATGGAAGTATAAAATTCGGTTTCTCCAAAACCCTGTCTGATTTGATTTATAGAACTCTGAAAACTATTGTCTTTTGGTTTTGCAAAAACATCGGATTCAAATTCAGAGCGCATAGCATGAATAATTTTTTCGTATTCTTCGATAGTCGGATAGATGGTTTCCTGTTGTGTGATCCCTTTTTTATCAAGCGTTTCGTGATCATAATCATCGAGCAGCGCCAGGCCTTTGGCAAATACCCGGAGCATCTCGAATTCTTCGGCGGTGGTTTGTTCTGCCATCGCGCGGTTTAATATACGGATGCCGGTTTTGAGGTATTCCACTTCCTGCTGCTTTTGTTGCAGGCGTTTCTCGTTTATGGCATAGCCCTGCACAAGGTAATCTTTCAGGCGCCGGGTTGCCCATTGGCGGAATTGCGTGCCTCTTTTGGAGTTCACCCTATAACCAACTGAAATGATTGCATCAAGATTATAGAATTTTATCCTTCTTTGTACCGAACGTTTTCCTTCTTTTTGAACTACCGAGAAAAACTCGGTAGTTGAAAGTTCGTGCAATTCAGATTCATTATAAATGTTTTTTAAATGAAGACCGATGGTGTCCGTATCTTTGACGAATAGTTCGGCCATCTGCTTTTGCGAAAGCCACACCGTATTTTCATCAAACTGTACTATTACTTCAGTCTGATCATCGGCGGTTCTATAAATCTCAATTTTATTTTCCATGCTGTTCTTCCTTTATTATCCCTTCCCGCAGTCAACTTGCCGGCTCATATAAGGCTTTTCCGAGTGGCACAGGGGTTTACTTCGACTTCGCTCAGTAACCCGACTTCGCTCAGTAACCGCGGCGCCATCCAGTAAACGTATCACGCATCGTAACTGCATCTCCGCTCGGTAACCGAAACTACGCATAGCAAACAAGTCCTCGCTCAGTAACCAGGCTGCAATCGGTAACCAGGCTGCGAATTCTTGTTCAGAAAGCACTGCCGCATACCCATAGGATATCTTTATAGCCCCGGCGGAATTTTTCACTTTCGTTTTATCTGTACCAGCACAACTCCGGCGGCGGCAATAAGCAGCCCCGCACCTTCTTTCAGGGTTATTGTCTCTCCCAGGAAAAACCAGGCAAGCACCGCAATCTGAATAAGCATTGTGCCATTAATAATACTTGATTCAACTGCTGTTAGAGTGCGAAGTGTCAGGTTCCAGATTGTGAAAGCCAGTGCGGTGTTCACTGAAGCAAGCCAGAGCAGGTAGAACCAGGTTTTCGAACTGATCACCGGAATTCCATTGAGTGAAAGTCCGGCCAGAAGCAATATCAAGGCACCAATTCCCATACTGATAAATGTAACAACGAGGGGACTGATATTTTTATTTCTGTTAATATCTCTTCCTATAAGCGCGGCACCCGCGTTTGCTGCAACTCCGAAAATCATAACAACGAGTCCTGTACTATAATTACCCGCAAATGTCAGGGGCAGGAAATAAATAAGAATTCCCAGAATAAAAACAGCCGATCCAAACCATTGCATAACGGTTGGCTTCTCATTCAGAAATGCAATTCCGAAAAGTGCTACAACCAGAGGTGTGAAATTCAGCATTAAACTGACAGCAACCGATGGAAGAAGTGAAAGTCCGAGGAATTGCGAGCCCTGAGTGAAAGTATAAAAAACAATTCCAAGAAGTATAAGTTTTTGCAACTGCATCCCGGAAAGTGCCCTGATCTCATTAACATACTTTTTTCTTAGAATGAATGGAAGGAAGCAAAAAAATGCTATGATATAACGGAGTCCGGCAAAGGTAACAGGCGGTATTTCTATAAGCCCCCATTTAATAATTATAAACGAGGTTGACCATAAAAATGTCACAAACAGAGCCTGAAGGATAGGTTTAATATGGTTGCCCGCCATTATTCTTATTCCGGTCTCTTCAGCACCGCGACATAAGGAGGATCGCCTTCAAAGTATTTACCAAGGCGCCCGTTGCGGTACTGCCAGATGAGGCGATTAGCATAACCATAAAGCATTCCGGTATAGCTTGGCTTTTTCTTCGCCGGAAGAATTACTTTTTTAAGATTCCCTTTAAACTTTAGTGATAACGACTCGCCGGCAGGAAGATAGCCCATGTCAATCTGTCCGTATTTATTTTTCCAGTGATTAAGGTCATTCCCTCTGAGATCGGAGATAGTAACCTCTTCTGAAGGTGTTCCGCTTAAATTGTAAATATTAACATCAGAATTGTTTGTTATGATGAGAGTATCACCGCTAATCGAAATAGTAAGATCGCGCACGGCACGAATTCTGTCTAATAATTCGCTCCCGGGAACGTACCAGCCGTCATCTCTTGACGCAAGGTAATCAATAGCTTTTCTGAATAATGGGTGAACCGAGAATTCGCCCTCTGCCTCAGGCTTGGCAAAATGCCTTAGATAGCAGTGAATAATGGAGGCGCCATCTTCCTCTGCAAGAGAATCAATCTCTGTTTCCCCGAGCAGTTTAAGCATAGTTGTTCCGGCGCCGAAGGCTGAACTATACCAGAAATTTACGTAGGGCTTCCGGGGGTCGTGATACGGAGTTGAGGGATCAAATCTCAGTGTGTTCGTCAGCATCGAGTCAAAATTCCGCACATAACGGGTTTTCTCTTTGCAGATATCGCCCCAAAAATATGGTGAAGAAGGGTTATGACCCCCAAATTCAAGCGGTTCATAAATCGAAACAAGTTTGGAAAGTAATTTGTTACTTAGCCAGTATTTTCCCCAATAGATGTTTTCATGATTTTTTGAATGCATTACATTCATTATTGGAGGATGACCGAAAATATCCTCAAATATTTTATAAGCTCTCAGAGTTTCTTCCCGCGGCGAACTTCCTGCGGTTGCAGTATGCAGGGCAATCTCAAATCCTGACCAGTGCAGACGGAGTAAGTAGTCTTTGTATTTTTCGTCCTCAAGTGTTGCCCCGGTAAGCGGAATACTTTTATAGCCTCCAGAAAGCTGAGTTGCCGGAAAAACCCAGACAGTTCTGGTGGAGCGGATTCCATTTTCATTGAGGAAATCATAAACAGGTCTGATCTCTTCGAGGAAAGAGCTGTCTGTGTCATCGATAAAAGTTACGCCGAACCGTTTCCCGAAAGGATATCGGTTTATTTTTAGAATGCCGATTGTATTTTGTCCTTAAAATTAAAGGATAAAAATAATAAAAGCGTAAAGATTGAACAGCATTGAGATTTAGAAAAGGGAAAAAAGATTGCTGCGCGATTCTTCCTGCTTTTCTCCAGGGTACTGAACTTTTTCGAGGAAAAGCCCCGAAGGGGGAGCCGTAAATTCGTTTATATTCATGCCGCCGCCGTTTAACAGCTCACCAATTATCCCGGGCTTAAAATTGCCTCTGCCAATTTCAACAAGAGTGCCGACCATTCTGCGTACCTGTTTCCAGAGGAAATGTGATCCTTCAATATGAATTTTAAGGAAATCGTCTTTCTCTCTGAGTTCAACACTGGTGATATTCACTTTGGTGGACTCTTTCTGTGGATCAGGATCGGAGAATGAATTGTAGTCGTGCATCCCGATAAAAGATTTTGATGCATTTCTCATCCTCTGGATATCTAACCGGTCCTTTATCCACCAGACATATGATTTCCCGAAAGCAGTTCTCCTTCCGGAAATAACATATATATATGATCTTGAAACTGCCGAATGACGTGCATGGAATTTGTGCGGCGCTTTTGAAAGTCCGAGAATATTTATATCAGGCGGCAGATTGTCGTTGATTCTCATTCTGATCATTTCAGATGAAAGATTTGTCTCCACATCAAGGTGAGCTGATTGTGCGAGTGCATGCACTCCTGCATCGGTTCTGCCGGCGCCTTGTAAATCAATCCTCGATTTGGGAAAAACAGCCTCTGCTGATTCGAGCAGCTTGCCCTGTACGGTTTTAGCCTGCTTCTGCACCTGCCAGCCGCTGTATCGCGTACCGTCATACTCAATCGTCATTCTGAAACGCATAATCTCTCCGCTTTTATCGAAATATAAGGTAAAAAATTCATAAGGAAATAATAAGAAGTCGAAGCCGAAAGGATGGCAGGTAAAAATAATTGAAAATTATTAATTGAGGATAAGAAGTGCTCAGAAGAAGAGGCTGCCTTTTGAGAGACAGCCTCTTAAAATAATTAGTCCAGCGAAACAGATGTACCTGACAGGAAATCTAAAACATTGTTAATCTTTAATGCAACGTTTTCGCCCTGATCAGCTACGGCACTTCCTCCTACAAGGATACCTATCACAGAAAAATCCTCTTTAAGTATGCATGGACCACCGCTATTCCCGGGATTTGAGGTGGCGTCCAGTTTAAATAAATCCTGTCCCTGATAAGAATCACTATTAATATTTCCAATTGTTATTGAATAATCGCCAATTGGATAACCCACCAGAATAACTTCAGCCAGATTTTGAACGCCATCGCTATCACCCAGACTTAAAGGAATTATCTCATCAGTCTCCGGAATTTCAATTACTGCGAAATCTGACAAGAAATACGTTATATTTTTTGAGCTTGACGCAGAGTCAGGATTGGGAATATAATATAACACCTTTCCTGTAACTTGTAATTGAGAAGGGGATTTCTCAAAAAAGATACTAACTTCCGCACCTATCGGTAAATCTTCGACAACGTGCCGGGCGGTAAGCATTATTGTGGGCGACACTAAAAACGCTGTCCCTCCCTTACTTCCCGTTGTAATTCTTGCAACAGCCGATTCAATATCCGGATAGGAGAGACCCTTCGAGGGGATTAATTTGAAGTAGAAAAGTAGAAAAGCTAACACAGGAATCAATAATGAAATAGTGAAAATTGTCGAAACATAATTGATTTTCTTCTGTATTTTGACTCTTTCTTTCGATTGGAGGCTTTTTGTATTAGCTATCAATTTCACTTTTCACCTCCTTTGTATCCTTATCATTTTTAGTCCTGTTGTAAGCTTGCCTGTAAAGCTTCCATGTTTCGAGTGTCATTTCATCTTCGGATAATGAATCCGGGACATTCTCAGCACATTTTTTCATCTCATGAGAATAAGATAGATCCTTAAGAGGAGAGGGCAGTTTGTCCTCATTATAAAACACAATGATATTATTTAAATTTACCTGCTCATATTTTCCGTCGTGTGAGTTCTGAAATTCAAAAAACCCGCTTTCATTGAATTTGTTTATTATCTTATCAATTTCTGCAAGCTTTGATCCAGCGATGAATCTTGGCAGCGTCGGGCTATGTGGATAGGGTTTATCATGGGATAATTTAAGAAAATCAGCCAGCGATTTTCTGGCGACTTCAATTGACGAAGTTACATTACTTGTAATGTAATTTGCAATGTCAACACCGACAACACAATCAGTTTCTGCTATCTTTTTTCGATAACCCTTAATTATACGTTCATAAATTACAGATGTTAAGTTTGATTCATTCGCTGATTTTAGATATTCCCAGAGGCTATCAATCGCTAATTCGTCTTTCGTACGGAATTCTCCTGATCTGCTTTCAAAAGTAATTTTTGAATTGTTAAGGTCAGATTCAAAATTACCACTCTGATACACACGTTTTATAGGGATTGTGTCATCATAAATATCGGATTTAATATCTTGTTGTCTCCTCAAAAAAGACATTGGCTGTTTTTCTGCTTTTCCTTCGTAATTCCCATTATCAGCCGATATCAGTAAATTAAGACTTGTAATAACCTGATCCAACATTGGTTTCTGCAACAAATCTTTATTTTTATCAGTTGATTTCATGGGGAGTTTATCGGATTTTATGTTTTCCTTCATCTCATCTAATTTGTTAAAAAGAAGGTGCATTTTCAGAAGCGAAAAAACCGACTTTAATCTGTCTGCAAGGACATTCTCAGATTCGAAAAGGTAAGAATAATTATTTGAAAGCACCCAGGGGACTAATTCTTTTAGTTTGTTTTCCCAGGAATTCGGGGTTTCATTAATTCCGATTGACTTATAATAATTAATAGTGTTTTCAATTGCTTTTATAAAAGATTCTAATACGTTTCTGACGTAAAAAAGATTCTCAGTTGTATTGAGTATTGCTTTTGAATGTTCTTCTATATCATTAATAATCTTGTTTATGACTAATTGTGTTGAACCTCTCAGGAGCGCATAGTATTTATCCATTTGGTTGCTTGAGAACAGAGTAAAAAGATATTCTTGCGGAGTCTTTTCAATTTCTTTGTTTTTAATCTTCATTGCATCCAGTTCAAGACTTGCTAAAACATCTTTACCGGATATATTATTTACTTCATTTAGTGCTTCTGTAATTATTTCGTCCCACTTTTCTTCAATATTGTTGAGAATTCTTGCACTATTAATTGGGGTTTTAGTCATATTAGGGGCAATATAATTTTGACTATCAGTCCATTTTCTTATCAGGTCGCTCCCAAGTTCTGTTGCCAGATATTCCTGCAACTGATCCTTGGGGAATTCAACACCCGAGAGCCCAAACATACCGTATTTTCCAATAACAAAATTCCCTGAAGCATCGACAAGTCTTTCCATCCTCTTTTCTTTCATCCCGATAGAATTTAGGAACAGGAATAAACCTGCTATTTTGTAAATGCCTTCGAGGGTTTTTATTGCAGGACTGCCATCTTTATAATCCTGGGAAATAAAATGTGTAAATTCATAAGGAGGCATTATGAATTTCTTTTTAAATCCGTTTGGCCAATCCTCCTGATAACTATACTGGGTGCTATTATATAATTCGAGATCCCTCAGAGCTTCATAAGTATTTGCGTAACGTACTTCCAGACCGTTAATAGATGAGGGGTGAGGAGGTAAAAGGAATAGACCAAATACTTCTTTGATATCGGGTATAATATCCCTGACCATATAAGCAAGATCAATAAATACAGCTGAACCTGTACCGCCGGTTAATGAACCTGTAATAAAAACTGTTGGTTTTTCAGCAGTTTTATCGGCTGCAGATACATTATGATAGGCGTTTCTGATAGAATTAATAACAAGATCGAAATTGTCCTGTTTACTATTCCGTCCCCAAAGAGATACTCTTCCAACACATCTGATTCCACCTGCTCCCATCCCTGCATTAATTATCTGTTTGGCTGGAGGAAGCCATTTCCTGTCTTTATTCTTTTTTAGAGATTCAACCATCACATGCATCTGATCAGTATCAAGAAACACTGATTTTATCTCATTAGCTTCAGCAGTTATTCCAATCTTTGCATCTCTGAAAGTTTCCAGAAACAAGTATTGTACATTGTCAGGTCTGTTTTTTCGGAATGATTCATAATGATATCTTTGAACCTGCTCTAGTATTTTCATCCCGCTTGAACCTACACCGATTATTATTTTAGCGTTCATAACCCTCCCCTCATTGCTTTTTTAATAGAACTGGTTTTTGAAAAGAAAGCCGCTGTTACGATGATGAGGAATAAAATGAATGGAATGAAACCATAGAGGATTCCTCCTGCAATAGATTTAGATGGGAAGAAAAAATACATTAGTACTATTATTGCCGCTGAGATGACTATTAACAAAATAGTCAGAGCCCACAAATACGATAATTCTATTCTGCCATCTGAGTGCATTTTTTCCTTTTTATACATCGTTTTTGTCAGTAATAACCATAAAAGCCAAAGTAAAATTGCTGCCGCAGATAAAAAAATAATTGTGTTAATTAGGGCATTAGTAGGATTTGAATATGTGAATTCCCAAATTTCTTTCATAAAAACTCCTCATATTAGTTTACTATATTTTTAAGTTTTTCCAGTTTCGTCTGCTGCTGCTTTTTATATACAAAATATCCGGCGGCGGCGATTGCTATCAGAATGAAAATGTAGATGAACCCGGAAGATCTTGGAATTTCAATATATGTTGTTGCTGACTTAACTGATTTTTTATCAGGTGATTTACCGCTCACCATAATTTTGTATGTCCCTGATTCGAGCGAAGTAGAAAAGTTTGTATTTTTAAGATTAGACTTCTTAACTGAATTCCCATTACCATCAATTTCAGTAATTGTCAGACGATAAGTAATATCTTTAGCATTGCAGCTCCATGAAAGATTTACTTTTTCACCTGTGACCTCAATAGGTTTTGTTCGTGTTCCGGTTGCATAACTGATGAATTTTATTACTGGTGGAACTGGCGGTGGTGGAGGCAGAGAAGGAGTTACTACCCCTGTCCCCCCACCCCCTGGACCTCTAGGTGGAGTCCAGCCTGTGACGTCAACGGACTCAAATTTCAATCTGAAATTCGGATCAGGGATATACTTTATCCACGAATTTGTCGAGTACCTGACGTTTGCTCCTGCCATATCAACGCTGTTCATCAGGTTGATCTCATCCTGCGTGTAAATAACATTGGAACCGTGTACATCTCCTCTGTGGTCTGATACTGTGATTAAAACAAACCTCGGGATATTCATATTTTTTGCGGTTAAAAAGACATTTGCACGGCTCCAGGTAAGGTAAGTTCTCTTTTGATCAAACTGGGCAGGGAAGCTGTTATTAATAAAATTTGTCAATTCAGATTGGTAATTTGCCCCAAGAACCATGTCTTTTTGTCCCCTCCATGTGTCTTTATAGCCAAAAGGGGTTATAAAAATTCTTTTAGTACCACTGATAAGAGGAGTCTGCCCATTAAAAGTTGGAACAGTGATCTGATCAATCTGAAAATTCGGTGAATTAATTCCTTTGCCCAAAAGAAAATCAACAATAACACTCTTCGATTCATTTGCAAAACTCTGATTCATTGAGCCTGATACGTCAACCATAATGAATACATCGTTCTGCGCAAAAGAATTAAAAGCGAAATGGATGATCAATAGAAAAAAAATAAAAATAAATCTCATCAGACCCTCCGGGGGTTTATGATTATGATAAAGATTACCGAAAATATATATATAATGAATGACCAGAAAATCAGATATTTTTCTGATAAAAATTCTTTAAGGACAGAATTAATTGAATTTTTATAATCACTTCCGGCGCCTGCATTAAGTATTTCATAACCGCAGGATTCTGCAGAATTTAAAAATCCCTGCTGATTTGCTTCAAGCGAGCCTTCTTCGTAATTTCCTGAGACTTCAAGAATGTATATTGTCTCTGGTGGGAAAATTGAATTGAAATCAGTGTTGTTGCAGAAAAAAATATCTCCTGAGGCAGTTAAATTGATATTATCGTTACAATCGGAAATAAGTATAAATTTTCTTTTCTGATCCTCAGCAATAATATCTTTTGAACCGAGATAATTTTGCCAGATACCTTCAAAAATGGGTGATAAACCCTCCGAAGAGACAGACTTAATATAATCTATTGCTTCAGATGGAGATGTAAATACAGAAGTTCTTGCAGAAAGATCGCCTGCCTGAGAATTGATAATTTCCTGAAGCGAGGACTTATTCTGCTTCGTATTATCAAATACGGTAAAGACGATCTGCTCGTGATTTGAGAGATGGCTGAATACTTCCTCGATCAGTTCTTTGCCCCTCTCAAGAAAACTTATGTTTGCATCCTGAACATTCTCGGCCATACTGCCTGAATTATCAAAAACGATTGAAATGTGATTATTACCCTCTTTCGGAAGGATAAAGTATAAGAGAAAACCTGCAATGGGAATAAACCAATAAAACTTAATTTTTGAATAGATTTTTTTTGTGTGCTTAAAATTTACCTCTTCACCATATTTAGTATACGGTATATTGATTATTTCTTTAGCATTAACCGCACTCTGGAGTTTCATCAGTTTATATAAAAAAACAGACGCCATTCCGAAAAAAAAGAGGAGAACAATTAAAAATATTAGCTGGTGAGAATGATGCGAAAAATAGTTGGTTGAACTGAAATAGGCGATAATTCCGATGAGTATTGCCGCAAGGATGTTGGCTGACAGAATAAGAAATTTATGAATACGCAAAACCTGTTTCGAGCGACCACCGGTCAACTCTTTTGGCGCAAATTTAATTAGGAGAACACTCAAAAGCCACATGCTGAAAATGGCTGCAAGACAAAACAGCCAGAATTCAAAGTTGCCGAAATCTGTTTGAGTAAAATAATTCTTAAACGATTTCCATGCGTCAGAAAGATAATCTTCCATGTCGTTATTCCATTATCAATACTTTTGTTTTTTGATCGGGCTCACCATATTTGGGCCTGAAACCGAAAGACTTAATATAAATAATATCACCTTTTTTGCAGTTATAATTCAGTGGAAGCAGTTTTTTCAGGTTTTCGTTTCTGCCGGATTCTATTTCAATCATGCCTTCATAGTTTTGATAATTTCTGAATAACTCAACATAATAGATTTCTCTTTTTAATGAGTCATTTATAGCTGAGACAATCCTCTTTATATAAATATCTCCCTCGTTTTCAACAAATCTGATCTCTTCGAAATTAATGTATTTCGGGAGATTTTTAATAAAACTTAAGGCTTTTAAGGTATTGCTGATCTGTGATTTAAAGTAATTATTAAAAACATGATTGTCGAATACTTTTATTTTTTCTTTCGGATTTGTATTCTTTACTTTGTCGAAAAGCGCAGGATCAATGGCTTTTGTAATTTTATTATCCTCAATCATTTCAGAAATCAATGAGTTAATCAGGGATAAATTATTATTGAAAATATGTTTACCTAATATTACGGTCAACTTATATATCAAATCCTTTTCAACAGGGAATTTTGTGAAATATGGGTTTTCAACCATTCCAATAAACGTATCAGAATAATCTCTTATTTTGGTGGCTATTGAAGTGGAATTGTCGGGGTCCAGTAACTCGATCATTTCTTTATACTCACTTGCAAGAAAAACTAAATCATTGGCAGGCATGAAATTTTCACTGATTTTTGTTTCCAATTTCTTGTTCTCCGTTAAAATGTAATCAAGTTCTTTTTTCTTTTCAGTATGTTCGCTTTTGAGCTCCAGATTTTCTTGCAGGATTTCCGTATTCTTTTCTTTCAAGTCATTCAATTCATTTAAAGATTTCTTCCACTTATTTTCTTCACTTTCGAATTTGATTTTTAGTTGTCCGATTTCATTATTTTTTCTCTGTATCTCATCAGCGAGATCTTTAACTTTATTTTTTTCTCTGTCCAGGAAATTGGTTAAATCATCAAATGGAAATTTTTCAATTTTTTTAATCAGATTGTTATTCTGGTTCCTGTCTGAAATTTTTTCACCCGAATTAGCAGTATCTTCAATCCTTGAAGGATCCTCTTCTCCAATGACAATCTCTTTGTCCCTTAACCCTTCCCCCTTTTCAACAATTTCTTTTAATTCCGGATCAAATTTGTTTAGTCCAATAATTTTGTCTTTGGTCAGGTTGGGAACATTTTTAATAAAATCGGCTAGCTTATCGAATTCAAACTTTTTCAAAACAGGCAATTTTTTAGAAGCGGGCACTTTAATATATTGAGCAGCTATCTTTATGTGTTTGTCTTCAATTAATTTCCGGGCACAGGCGCATAATAATTCATCATCACTAAAATTTCCATTGATTTCCAGGACTTTTTCTTTTAACCACTCAGAGAAATTATTATCTTTAATTGCTACTGAAAAATTTCCTTTATTTAGTGAAGTGTTCTTCTTTTGATTGAATTGGTTGATCCACTTCTCGTAACCGTTTCCACCACGTAATTTGTTCTCGATTTCCTCGCTAAGCAAACCTTTGCCGTCAAAAATATCCCGAATTTTTTTTAGGTCACCATAATAATAATACAATGCCCTTTTGAGGGTGTCGAATCTTATTTTTACACGTATTTCTTTCTCCTGATCGTTTTCTGCTGATACAGCGGCAGGCGATGTTTTATTCCTTTCTCTTAATAATAAGAATAAAATAGCCCCGCTTGATAACAGAAGAATTGCAATTATTATCCAATTCTGGTAAAGAGCGAGTTCTGAAACGGAATCTATGCTTGCTGCAGTTAATCCCAGCTTATCGAGTTTTTTATCTAACTTTTTGTCTTGCTCTGATTTCGTGGAAAGTATCGTAATCGTTCTTTTCCCAAATTTAACTTGTGAGATGGTTCCAATATCCGGAGATACTGTGTCATTTTTAACTTCGAGTTTTTCGTTACCTGCAAAAAATTCAATTTCCGGCGTTTTTTGATCATCCTTTGCTTTCTTATTATCCTGACTTAGAATTTTGCTGCTCAGTGTGAAAGTAAATACAAGTATGATTAAAATTGCTATAATCCTGAAATTTGTCATCTCATCCTCAAATTAAATTCCAATAGTAATGTTCTTTGTTCTCTGCTGTTATTTCCTGATCAAGTATTTTTGTGCTCATATAAAGTACATTCCCATTTTCCAGTTCAGCCGAACACTGCACATTGTCATCCTCATCAAGTCGGATTTTTACTGATAAGACTCTCTGATCAAGAGTTATCGCACCAATTTTTACATATTTGTGAGACATTTTATTAATGATCAATTTTTTAGGATCAGATTCCATTACTTGATAAAAAGAAACAGTACCGTTGTTAAAATTGAACGTTGCGAATTCAGGATCAATTTTATAAGTATTTTCAATATATCTCTTTCCCTCCTGATCTTCCATAATAAATTCATCACCAATTTTTATCAGACTAATAAATTCAAAATCATTCTGGTTCATTGATTTATTTAAAATGAAGCCATAAGTACTCATACTTCTTGAGTTTCTTAGTCTGATTCCGTCCTTGGTAATTGCATAATGCAGTGCGCCGTTTACAACAGCAAGTTTTGAATCGTCTATATCAGTGCTGATGATTTTATTATTATCAACTGAAATTTTCAACTGTTTGATTTTTTTCTTGATGGCAGAATTAATACCGGGGAACGAGATACTGCGTCCTGAAAGAATAATGTAATCGATGGCTGCTATATCAGTAATTTCTTTTATCTGATGCAGACCGTTCGTCACAGAATCATAAACCAATTCTTTCAGCTCAGTCTGGCTGGTGAAAATTCCGTAATTATTTCCGTTCTTTGCGAAAAATGAATCGAATTCATCTTTGTTGAATAAAACAAGCGATTCAGCACTTTTTGCATCTGAGAAAGTGCTCTCAAAATCCTGTCCGGCTGCAACGCTGTCTAGAAGTTGCTCTTCATTCCGTGTGTGTCTATCAATAAGTTCAATTTTTCTTTTTAGAATAAATTGTTCCTGAAGATTTATTTTAGTATGATGTTTTAACCAGTCCACCGTCCCGTTGTGATTATCTCCGGCAAATAATTTAGTGATTCTTTTTGATAGTTCAGTATGATTACCATTTAATGATCTTTCAAATATCTTTAATAAGGAATAATCAATAGTATCACCTCCGACTGAATAACCGATGCGAACTTCAGTCGATATTTCTGTAACCATTTTATCATCTAAAGAGCGCTTATCCACTGTAAACAATGAAAAATTTATCGATCCGCCGCCCATATCAATTACAAGAATTTTTCCTTCATCAATCCCTTGCTTCGAAAGAAAATTAAAAAGGACTGCTTCAGCTTCATAAACAAACCTTACTTCTTTGAAAACGCCTAATCTTTGAATTGGTTTTAAAAATTCTCGTATTTTGAATAAAGTAAAACTATTAGGAACAGCAAGAATTGCCCGAGCGGGATTAAAACCGTTTTGCATATTTAGTTTTTCAAGTTTTTCTGAATCCTTTTCAATTGATGATTTTAAGGAAGAATATATACTCTTAGTCAGCAGGTAGGCAAGATCCTGTCCCGTTAATTTAAGCACCTGTCCGTCATTAAAACTTACCAAGACACTATTTTTATAACCAATAAGTTTTTTTATTGATTTAAATTTTATGTAATCATCATTTTTTAAAAAAGGCTGAACCCTGGTGCCGACTAAGAAATCATCATTTGATTCATTAAGTTTTTCAACATCCGTACTTTTTAATTTTTTATTTTTATTAAACGCAATAAGCGAATGAATTATTTCTGATTTTCCTGAGGTCAAAGAAAATTTTGAATCCCGATCATTACCGATTTTGATACAGGAGCCTACTGTCCCCGGATCAAAAGCCACCCATGTGTTCCCAAGTTCGGGACCGATGCGGAATTTATAGGAAAGGGTTTTATTAATTATTTTTCTGACTTTAGGGAATTCAATCAGATCAAAAATGGCCAGCGTTAACCTCAGCTCGTAACTGTTGAAATCTTTTATTTCTCCGGTACCATTTTTTTTAATCCCAATAAAAAATCTGAAATCTCTTCCGGATTCACTTTTCTGCGGTTCAATTTCCAGTTTGTAATCTGTGGCAATATGTTTGAAAGAATCCCGGGAATCAGTGAGAAAAAAATCAAAAACAGCTGAATCTAACTTAGAATCGAAACCCGCATATATTTTGTTTCTATGATTTAATGGGTACTTAATATTTCTGTATTTTAATGTCCCATTTATAGCAATATAGTCTTCTTCTTCTTCATTTTTCCATCCCTTATAATTATACTGAACCTTAGTGGCGTCTATTACCTCAAAAGAATCCACAAATCCTGAAATTCTATATTGAATGTCGATTGGTCTTCCATACCAATAGGCGAGAATAATTATTACGAGTATTATAATGATTATTATCATGATCAATTTTCCCTGATGATCAGCAAATGCAACATCATTCGCTTGGGTTTCTTTTGAAATTACATAAGTTGCGTTAAATACTTTGCCTCCTGAAATATAAGAAGTGGCAATTTTATAATTTATTGTTATTATGTCTGCTGAATTCCTCTGAGAATTGAATTTTGGAAGGTCAAAAGTTAACTGAGGTACATAATAATTTAGTCCATTGCGTTCAAAATCACCATTTACCCAAAGGTCAGAATAATCATGTCCGGATTTATCCGTGTCAAAATTTCCAATAATATGTTCTATATATTCATCGGCAAAGTGGGTTTTTATTTCAAATTCAATAAACTTGATTTTAGTACTTTTGTTATGAAGCCCTTTTACATCAATTCCGGAAATACTGAAATGATCTTTGTTGAAAAAATTCTGCCAAATTTCTGGTTCAGAATCTAAAGTAAAGGCAGTGTTTTCGGGCAATGGGTAACCGCCTCTTGGTTTAATTTTATAAGCATATGCGGCTATTTTATTGGGGTAAGTATTCCTGTCAGCCAGATAAAAATAATCTATTGTAAAAAAATCATTTTTTTTGTGATTGAGATGATCAATAACTATTGAAGCAACGTTTGAATTAGCGTAAATTTCTTTGATTCTCTCTTCATCATTGTTGTTGCCAAATTGTGATCCTGTTAAGAAATCACTCATGATGATTAATATTGTTTCTTCAGGATAATAAACAGAATCTATTTTTTCCAGAATCGCCGGGTAAACAAAATTTGATAATGACACTCCTCTGCCGAAAGGGAATAGATTTCTTTGCCGTAATATCGGGGAGTAATTTTGAAGTATATCAAATAAACTAACCCGTTCAATATTGCTTAGTGAAGCAGGGAGAAAGCGGTCGTTGAATAATTCGATAACTTTATTATCCGTATAGTTTTTGCCCGAAGTATATCTTAGATCATAAAAATTGTTTTCTGTGATACCAAAAAAGTAAAATGAAATAATATCGGTAGCAGGTTCGAAGAATTCGATGCCATTTTGTTTTTCGTTTTCTATCTGGGAAATATTTCCGCTGAAATTTCCTAAAAGCCGATTTTCGAAAAGTCTTTCTAATTCCCTGTGCAACAACTGACCAGTGTTATAACTTGTGAGAAATGGTGATGAAATATCGAATGCAACGATAAAATGCCTTCGAATTACTTTATGTTGACTGTTTTGAGCGTAGATACTATTGAATAATATTGAAATCAGCAGCAAAAAAGGCAGATAATACAAGGTTTTGCGATAGAAAAATATACAACGGAAATTATTTATTATCGTCATAAATAGGACATTGGGTAATTTATAATTTTTGTTATTATCAATACACTTTTAAAAATGTAAAAAAAATGTCAGATAGTCAATCTTGAATAGTAAGATTTCGCCATTTTATTTTGATTTTTATTTTAGCCGCACAATAAAGATAAATTTCATATGGAAATTCGTTCTTTTTACGATTCTTTTCTTAATAATGCGTGTTATGAATAGCTTGATAACATCCCAATAATTTACGGTCTTTATGTTCACTGATAATGAACTTTGGATCGGGTCTCATGAATTATTTATTCTGGTGATAATTATAATTGTCCATTCATAATCATTTTGTTATATGGAATTTAATTTTCTCATTATGTTTCATTATTATTATTTCCATTAAAGTATTGATGATTTCAGCGCTCTGTCGTATCATTATTACTTTTTCAATTAACCCGGGATTTTTTTGGATTTAATTTTGAGAATAATTATCTTTTTTAAAATCATCCGGAAGGACTCTTATGAAAACCAAATACTTTTTTTACATATTAATTTTAATTGGATCGGTTGGAAGCCAATCTTGAATCATTGTTAACCGGCAGTCTTGTACCGACTGAGGCACCTTCTAATCCGATTGCCTTACAGAATATACAGGTTTTTCGGAATCAAGTATTTTCGAACAAGGCTGTTCCGAAAGCCAGCAGGGAATCAAAAGCAGGGCAGGCACCCAAATCAGGCGAAACGAGTGATGGAGGTCAGGTATCAAACCTTACGCTTATTCAGATGTCCCAGCGGCAGTTCACCGATGCTGATCTCGGTTATGATATGTTCAGCATCAGTTCAATAGATGGAAGTTCGCTTAATATTTCCGGCGGTTACGGTAAAACAAGTGCAGATGAAAAATGGACTTACGGCGGAAATGCAATTGTTAGCAGCCTCTCGCTGGATGTTCCGAATGCTGAGAGCAAAGCAAGCTATTCTGTTGCAGGTTTCCTCAACCGTTCTCTTTACAAGGATGAAAAAGCCGATTCATACGATGATGCATATGTTGGTGCAAGCGTAAATTACCTGTCAGATGGCTGGAGCGACATTAATTTCTTCGGTGCAGCACTTTTTGGCATTTTCACTAGGACATTCAGTGACGGAAAAGTCATCAATGCAGGGGTGATGTATAATTTTGCCAATGGTGACAAGAACATGCTGAATTTCCTTAATGCTGCAGGTTCCTATGGGTTCCCGGTTGGCGAGCAGCTTGCATTTAATATCGAGGCAATTCTCACACATACAATGGCTTCCTATGATGGCACTTCTCTTGAATTGAAAAGTCCGACGACACTTAATTTGGGAGTCACGGGGTTGTATTCATTCAGTCCGGCATTCAATCTTAATGTTGGTCTGCGTAAAGCTTTGCTGATTGAAGATTACAGTAATCTCGAAATCCGGGTTGGTTCTCGCTGGAGATTCTGATCAGTTAAATATTCTTACATTAACAGCCCCCGGCAGCGGGGGTTGTTAATTTTTAATTATAACTTATTCCAAATCACTTGACACTATTTTCTAAAAAAGTTATATTTACAAACTCTTTTTGAAGAGATATTTATTCCGCGATAGCTCAATGGTGGAGCATTCGGCTGTTAACCGAAGGGTTGCAGGTTCGAGTCCTGCTCGCGGAGCGAAACCCGACGCAAGTCGGGTTTTGAATTTTAAACCGAAGGGTTGTCCCGTCAGAGCGGGACTCGCGGAGCGAAACCCGACGCAAGTCGGGTTTTGAATTTTAAACCGAAGGGTTGTCCCGTCAGAGCGGGACTCGCGGAGCGAAACCCGACGCAAGTCGGGTTTTG
>Ga0172368_10003798_pt1 | contig 17970 bp, 15 predicted proteins | sample Lak11m_FD_114540 | JGI IMG/M metagenome (GOLD analysis project Ga0172368, IMG submission 114540) | Freshwater microbial communities from Kabuno Bay, South-Kivu, Congo - kab_022012_11m | ecosystem: Environmental > Aquatic > Freshwater > Lake | place: Democratic Republic of the Congo: South-Kivu...
CGTTGCAAGGGTTTGCCTGGACATCCATGAAAATAAAGAGCACCTGTTCCGTTATACGATAAAGGGAAATTCCGTTGCCGTGATAACCGACGGAAGCGCGGTGCTCGGCCTCGGAAACATAGGCCCCGAGGCTGCAATGCCCGTTATGGAAGGCAAGGCCATGATCTTCAAGGAGTTCGCAGGCCTTGACGCGTTCCCGATTGCCTTAAAGACTCAAAATCCGGACGAGATTGTGGATATAGTAAAAAACATTTCCATCCCCTTCGGCGGGGTAAACCTGGAGGACATATCGGCTCCGAGATGTTTTGATGTTGAACAGAGATTGAGAAAGGAACTTGATATTCCGGTATTCCACGATGACCAGCACGGCACCTCCGTTGTCGTGCTCGCAGCTCTTATAAACGTTTCCAGGCTTCTGAAAAAAGATATAAAAAAGTTCAGGACCGTAATTGTCGGCGCCGGCGCGGCGGGTTCTGCAACTGCTAAAATCCTCAGAGCTTACGGCGTAAGAGATATAACTGTCTGCGATAAACATGGCGCGGTCTATACAGGAAGAAGGCAGGATATGGACGTCTATAAAAGGGCGCTCGCAAAGATTACGAATCCAAGAAAGATTAAAGGAAGCATCTCTGACGCGATGAAGGGCGCGGATGTCTTCATCGGCCTTTCTGCTCCGAACATCATAACCGTTGACAATATTAAAAAGATGTCAAAAGACCCAATCGTATTTGCGCTTGCCAATCCCGAACCTGAGATAGCTCCTGAAGACGCCTTTCCCATAGCGCGCATCCTCGCAACAGGAAGGTCTGATTATCCGAATCAGATAAATAACATGTTAGGCTTTCCGGGGATATTCCGCGGACTGCTTGACGTAAGGGCCAAGGGCGTAAATGAAGAGATAAAATTTGCCGCGGCAGAGGCGATTGCGAGGATAATAGAAGACGATGAACTGCATGAAGATTATATAATCCCGAGCGGGTTTGATAGAAAGGTTGTCTCCTCAGTCGCGCACGCCGTTGCGGAAACCGCCAAAAAGACTGGCCTCGCAAGGCATTAGGTGGTGACAGCTTATTTCTTCAAAAAATCCTCGCGGTTAAATCCCGCATCCTTTAATATCTTTAAAAACAAACCTTTCGACCGGGAATTTTTAGCTACCTGATCCAATGAATTTTTACATCAGCAACTTTTTCAATCGTGTCAAACTCATGATGGTCTGCGGTTACTATTTCAATGTTTCTTGTTTTTGCCTCTGCAAGGGCAATAGAATCTGCAATTGATATCTTATATGTGGCTTTAAGCCTTCCCGCCTCTTTGAACACGTCATCGCTTATCGTATCTACAATTGCTATGGGCAAACCCAAAACTCTCTCAAGAGTATCTTCAGCTTTATCTTGCCCGTCGTCCCGATATACGCCATAATATATTTCAAGGAGATTCAGCTTATTCATATAAATCCGGCAGGCATTATTTTGTGCGCTCTGCAAAATATTTTCAACCTTGCCGGCGCCGTCTTCATCGTTGAGAAAGGCTATTAGGGCAGAAGCATCAAATATAAAAGCCCCGTTCACTTTTCCAAAGCCTTTTCTTCTTTTTTAAGCTTCAGGTATCTTTCCGATGTAAACCGGCTCCCCTTCAAAAACCCGCGCGCCCGCTTAATAGCATTTCCGACAGGTTTAAGAAGAATCCCCTCTTTTGTTTCCAAAAGCTCAAGCTCTTTTCCTTTTAATCGCTTTGCTATCTTTTCAGGTAAGTTTAATTGTTCCGATTTTAAAGTAATCGTTGCCATTTTTAACCTCCCTGATACTATTGTATCATTTTAAGCGCATTTTTCAGGCAAACTAAAGATTTATACCAGTCCTGCCCTCTCCATTATCACCGGCACCTGGTCTTCCATGCCGATTGCCATGATATGAACGCCGTCGCATATCTTCTCGTCCTTCAACTGTTTGATATGCCGCGCGGTGATGTTCATACCCGTATCAAGCGCCTTTTCTTTTCCTGCAGCCTTAAGCTCGTCAATCAAGGCCTGCGGGACCCTGATTCCCGGAACATTGTTATTAAGGAAATTAGCCATGCCTGCTGATTTTAATACGACAAAACCCGCGAGTATCTTTACCGGGAATTTCCTCGCGTGCTTCATGAATTCCTTGAATTTCTCAATATCATAAATGGCCTGTGTCTGGAAAAACTTTGCTCCTGCCCTTATCTTTTTTTCAAACTTTATCAATTGCGGCTCCAGCGGGTTTGCCTCTGGCGTTACAACCGCACCCTGAAAAAAGTCGGTTGAGCCCTTAAGCTCATTTCCCGACATATCTTTGCCGTTATTTAATCCGTCAACAGCCTTAAGAAGCTGGACTGATTCAACATCATAAACAGGCTTTGCGCCTTTGTGGTCGCCGGCTGAAACATGGTCTCCTGTCATGCAAAGCACATTCTTTATTCCAAGGATGCTCGCGCCGAGAAGGTCTGACTGAAGCCCTATCCTGTTCCTGTCCCTGCACGTCATTTGAAGAATGGGCTCAAGCCCGTGTTCCATTGCTACCTTGCAGACCGCCATCGAACATATGCGCATAACAGCAGACTGGTTATCAGTCACGTTAACGGCGTCCAGCTTGCCCTTTAAAATCTCCATATGATGAAGCATCTCTTTGATGTCAGTGCCCTTTGGCGGCCCGACCTCTGCGGTTACGGCGAATTTTCCTGAATTCAATATCTCTTTGAAGCTCATTTCTTTTTCTCCTCCCTCGCCACGAGCGCCCTTGGCTTCTGCGACGTTGACCAGTCTTTTGCTTCCAGAGTAACTTCACAGAGTTCCCGAAGCCTGTCAAGTTTTTTCATCCTCTCGTATATCCTTACCCACGCGCACTTGATGTCAGGGCTTATCTCGCAGTGGCCGTCTTTACATCCTCCGCACGGCCCGTTCAATAATCCTTTCGGACATGCTGTAATCGGACATATGCCGCCTGTCTTGTCAAGGATGCATTTGCCGCATAAGGAGCATCTTTCATCAAAGAACTGAAGCCTTGTCATATTTCCGAGGAAGAGGCTGTCGTTTGAAGGGAAAACGGCTTTATCCTCGTATAAATCCACTGCTGTCTGTGTGCCCGCCCCGCATGACATTACGATTATGCAGTCTGTTTTATCCAGAGCCTCTTTGAAAGGCTTTAATTCAACCTTTGTGCCGAGCACCTGACAGCCTGTCTTTGCGACAAAGGTTCCGGTTACATTTTTCCCTTGCGCCTCAAGAGCCTCTTTCATGGCCTTAAGCTCGGGCTCTCCGCCTGTCCCGCAGAGTGTCGCGCACTCGGAACATCCGAGCAGGAAAAAATTCCCGTAGTTCTTTATGTTCTCCATCAGTTCTTTAAAGTCACGTTTCTTTGTGATTATCATTTTCCCTCCACAGTAGTGAATAGTGGCAGTGAATGGTGACAGTAGAAAATACTGGCACTGACAACTGACACAGTTAACTATTTATTATAACGGTAGTTTCAGGCAAAAATAAATAATTTTCTGCGGGATTTTTGCTATTCGTACCTTAACGCCTCTATCGGGTCCAGAAGCGACGCCTTGTATGCGGGGTAAAAACCGAAAAATATTCCGACCAGGCCTGAAAAAAAGAATGCAAGCAGGATATAAAACGGAGATATAATCGTCGGCCATTGGGCAAAAACAGAGAACATCTTGGAACCCGCAACGCCTATGATAATACCTATAATGCCTCCTATCAACGACAAAGTAAGCGCCTCAATAATGAACTGCAGCCTTATATCCCACGTCCTTGCGCCAACAGCCATCCTTATTCCGATTTCCCTGGTCCTCTCGGTGACAGACACAAGCATAATATTCATAATGCCGATTCCTCCCACGATTAGAGAAACCGATGCGATAGCGCCAAGCAATAGAGATGTCACTTTTTGAGACTCTTCCCGCGCTTGCATTATCTGGGTAAGATTCCTTACTGTGAAATCATTTTCCTGTTTAGGCCCTATGCGGTGCCTCTGTTTGAGCAATTGTGTTATCTGCCTTTCGGCATCAGGAAGGTCTTCTGCGCTCTTTGCCTTTACATGGATTATCCTTACCATGCCCGGAAACGGCGTTCCGAAGAGCTGCCTCTGGGCTGCCGTAATAGGGACTAATATGATATCATCCTGATCCTGGCCTGTAAGAGACTGCCCTTTAGGCGCAAGCGCTCCGATCACAATAAACGGAACTTTCTTTATGCGCACAACCTGACCTATCGGATCTATACTGCCGAAAAGATTATCCACGAGAGTCTTTCCTAATAAACATACCTTGGCCCCGCTCTTGACTTCCTGATCCGTAAATACCCTTCCTGCTGCAAGCGGCCAGTCCCTTACATTCAGAAAATTAGGCGTTGTGCCTCTTATGCCTGTGGACCAGTTCTGACTGCCGTAAACAACCTGAGCAACCCCGCCGTGGTCAGGCGCAACATCGGCAACAGCAGGGGCCTCTCTTAGAATAGCCTCTGTATCGCCCATTGTAAGCGTAGGCTGGGTGCCTGCTCCCATTCTTACTCCTCCTGCAGACGTTGAACCGGGCAGTATTAAAATGAGATTGCTTCCTATGCTTGCTATCTGTTCTGCTATCTGCTGGCTGGCGCCTCTGCCTACGGCAAGCATCGCAATCACAGCGCCAACGCCGATGATAATGCCGAGCATTGTAAGCGCCGAACGCATCTTATTCACCCTCAGCGCCCTGAACGATATTTTTAAAGTTGAAGGTATGTTTATCATATAAGTATCAAAGTATCAAAGCCTTTGTTGCTCTGACCCTCTGACCCTATGACCCTATAATTTTTTGCCCCTCTGGCGCTTGCCTCATCGCTTACGATACAGCCGTCGCGGAACTTTATTATCCTCTTGCTGTATTCCGCTATATCATGCTCGTGAGTTATAAGTATTATCGTGATATTTGATCCTGCATTCAGGTTTGTGAAAAGCTCCATAATCTCCGCGCTTGTCTTTGTGTCAAGATTTCCTGTCGGCTCATCCGCGAGGATTATCGGCGCGCTATTTACAAGCGCCCTCGCGACCGCTACTCTCTGCTGCTGCCCGCCAGAAAGCTGGTTTGGAAAATGATTTTCCCTTCCCTCAAGCCCGACGCTTTTAAGCGCGGCCATCGCCCTTTCTCTTCTTTCCTTTGCAGTGACCCCGTCATATAACATCGGAAGCTCTACGTTTTCAAGCGCGGAAGTTCTCGGCAAGAGATTAAATCCCTGAAACACAAAGCCTATCTTTTTGTTTCTTATCGCGGCAAGCTCATCCCTTCCCAAAGTTCCAATCTCGGTTCCTTCGAGGATATATCTTCCACTTGTAGGCTTATCCAGACATCCGAGGATATTCATGAAAGTGGATTTGCCTGAACCGGACGGCCCCATTATCGCCATGAACTCGCCGTTTTCAATACTGAGCGAGATTGCACAGAGAGCCTTTACCGCAACATCGCCAAGTTGATAAACCTTGGTAATCTGCTGCACGTCAATAAGCGGCATCTTAAAACATCCTTGGAGTAGTCCCTGATTTTTGTTTAGGCTTTGCCAGAGATTCTACTATAACTTCCTGCTCTTCCTTTATCTCGCCTGAGAGCAGTTCGGTATAAGTTCCATCGCTTATGCCTGTAGATACGGCTAGGCGTTTCGGTTTTCCGTTTTCAAGCGCCCAGACGCCTGCGCCCTTTTGCCCCGGAGTTTTTTGCTGCGCCTTTTTGTCCTTATTCTTTTTATCTTTGTCAGGCATGGTGAACCTCAGGGCGGCATTAGGGATTCTGAGGATATCTTTTTTCCCGACTACGATTATAGAGACATTTGCCGTCATGCCGGGCTTGAGTTTAAGCTCAGGGTTGTTTACAAGAATTACCGCATCATATGTAATAACATTCTGGACATTTATGGGAGCATTTCTTACCTGCGATACCTGGCCTTTAAAAATAATCCCGGGATAAGCGTCAACTCCGAACTCAACATCCTGCCCCTGTTTTACTTTGCCTATATCAGCCTCTGCCACATTCGTATCAATCTGCATCTTTGTAAGGTCTTGCGCGATGGTAAAGAGCGTAGGCGTTTGAAAGCTTGCAGCAACGGTCTGCCCCACATCAACATTCCTTGACACCACAATCCCGTCAACAGGCGAGATAATTCTCGTGTATCTGAGATTTGTCTCCGCAACTTTTAATGACGCCTCTGCCTGTGCAACCTGAGCCTTTGATGCATTTATCTGGGCCTTTGCGGTTTCGTAATTAGTCTCAGAAGTGTCAAGTTCGCTCTTTGCAATGAGATCTTTTGAGAAAAGAATTTTATTCCGTTCAAAAGTCCTTTTTGCGTCAATTAAAGTCGCCTCTGCCTTTTCCAGATTCGCCTTGGCGGAAAAGAGATTCGCCCTTGACTGGTCAACTTGGGCCGCAAATGTCGCGGGGTCTATCTGGGCTATAAGCTGTCCCTTTTTAACGGGTGAATTAAAATCCGCGTAAATATTTTTTATCGTGCCTGAAACCTGAGTGCCGACAAGCACTGTCGTCACTGCATTTACATTGCCTGAGGCCGTGACAGTTTCAACTATCTCCCCTTTAGTTACTTTTTCAGTTCTGAAATTTAATCCGTTATCTTTCTTTTTGAATATAAGGAATGCGGCAACCGCGATAACAAGGATCGCAGCAAGGCCTATGACAATTTTCTTCACTATCTCACCCCCATCGCCTTCTCAAGATTTGAAAGCGCAATCTTGTGGTCATAAAGCGCTTGAATGTATGACGCCTTTGCGTTAGTGAGCCCGACCTGCGCATCCGTAACTTCAATAGGACTGCCTATACCTGCGGCATACCTTCCGTTGGCCAGGTCCAGGTTCTCCTGCGCCTGCTTTACGACAAGCTCTGCCGCGGGTACCCTTTCTTCAGCCTCTTTAAGATTCAAATATGCCTGCTGGACCTCAAGAAAAATATTCTGCCTCAGGAGTTGCTCATTCGCCTTAAACACATTCAGATTAGCCTCTGATTCTTCAACCTGATATTTTGTAAGGAATCCGCTGAAAATAGGAAAAGACAAAGTTACTCCCGCCTCCCATCCCTCGCCGAGGGGAAATTTCTCTCCGGACCTGTTATATGAAGCATTGCCCGAGAGTGTAGGATAATACCCTTTCTTCGCAAGCTCTAGGGAAGACTCAGCTGCGTTCTTTTTTGCTAATATGGACTTAAAGTCAGGCCTGTTCTGATAAGCCTTCTCAACCGCATCTTTTATCTCCACATTATATTTCTGAAATGAAAGATTGTCTTCAACCATATACTCAGGGGCGTCAGGAACACCCATCGCATTGTCCAGGATAACCTTTGTTACCCTGAGGGCGTTTCCCGCCCTTATGAGATTGAGCTTTGCATTGCTCAAATCCACCTCTGCCTTTGTGACGTCAATCTTGGGCTTTGTGCCTGCCTCGTAAAACCCCTTGGCCTGTTCAAGATGGCTCTGGAATTGTTTGACTGTTTCATCCGCAACATCCCTTGTCCTTTTTGCCTGAAGCAGACCGTAATACGCCTGCTTCACATTTAGTATTATCTGCGCCGTCACATTATCCATGTCCGCCTTTGACGAATCCACGTTCAGTTTCTGAATATCCACCTGTGTTGAAGTCTTCCCGAAGTCGTATATGTTCTGCTTTAATGTAACGCTGCCGCTATAGTCATTAACTGAATTATGATCAGTCCTGGATACAGGATTTTCCCTGCTGTAACCTGACGTCAGGTCCACCTGAGGGTAATAATTGGCGCTGGCCTGTCCTACCTTGCTCTGGCTTGCCTTCACCGTGTTTTGCGCCGCAATTATATTCGGCTGCCTCTTTAAGGCTATCTCCATACATCTGCCGAGGTTAAGCAATTCGCCTTTTTTTATTTCCTGCGCACCGGTGCTGAGAGGAACTATAAATAATAAAATCGCAGTAATTACTCCCTTTATTCTGAACATGTTATTCCCATCCTCCATGATTTATATGGCCTCCTCGCTTTGTTTATGTCCGGAAAGCCATCCTTTCACAATCTCCTGAAGCCTGTCCATATAATAATAAAAGACAGGAGTTATATAAAGTGTAAGAAGCTGCGAAACAAGAAGCCCGCCCACAACCGCAAGGCCTAAGGAGCGCCTGGACTCCGCGCCTGCGCCTATTCCGATTGCTATCGGCAATGTGCCCATGAGCGCGGCCATTGTGGTCATCATTATCGGCCTGAAACGGATAATCGCGCCTTCATATATAGCATCCAACGGTGACTTGCCCTCTTTTCTCTGCGCCTCCAATGCAAAGTCTATCATCATGATTGCGTTCTTCTTAACGATTCCGACAAGCATTATAATTCCGACGAACGCGTAGAGATTCAGGTCCTTGCCGAATATTAAAAGCGTAATGAGAGCGCCGAATCCCGCAGACGGCAGGCCTGAAAGAATAGTAAACGGGTGAATATAACTTTCGTAAAGTATGCCAAGCACTATGTAAATTACCACTATAGCAAGTATAAGAAGCATGGCCAGCCCCTTTGTGGAGGCCTGATAAACCTGGGCCGTTCCCTGAAAGCCTGTTGTTATTGATGGAGGAAGCGATTTCGCCTCTTTTTGTATCGCATCTACGGCATCTCCTAATGGCGTGCCTGGTTTAAGATTAAATGAGATAGTAACCGCGTTTATTTGTCCCAGATGGTTTACTGACAACGGGCCAAGGCCCCTCGTGATTCCGGCAAGAGAAGAGAGAGGAACAAGCTGCCCTGTATTTGAGCGGACATATAACATCCCGAGCGCTGCAGGGTCCAACTGGTATTTGGGTTCAAGTTCCATAACGACTTTATATTGGTTTGTAGGCGAATATATTGTGGAAACCTGCCTTGCGCCGTATGCCGAATAAAGCGCGTCTTCAATCTGCTGCGCGGTTATTCCGAGCGCTGCCGCGCGGTCGCGGTCTATGTCCAGATTAACCTGAGGGTTCTTGATCTGAAGGTCGCTCGTAACATCCTGAATCATAGGCAGGCCGCGAAGCTTCAGCTCAAAATCGCTTGCATATTTATACAGGTCGTCAGTCTCAGGGCTCTGAAGAACAAACTGATACTGCGCCTTGGTAAGAGTAGCCTCAAGCCGGATAGGCGGAGGGTTCTGCATAAACATCATGACGCCCGGAACCTGCATAACCTGGGGCCTGAGCTCCTGAATAATCTGGTCCGCATTCAGTTTGCGCTCATGCCGGGGCTTTAATTTAAGGAACATAAACCCGCTGTTGGAACTTACACGCGAACCGGCAGCGCCCACCGCGGACATGAACGCTTCAACATTAGGGTTCTCCATTACAATCTCAACAAGTTTCATCTGGTGTCTCTTCATGTCCTCAAATGAAACGCCCTGCGCGCCTTCCGTGAAAGCAAATATTCCTCCGATATCATCTGGAGGGAGAAGGCCTGTAGGCATATGCGTAAAAAGCCAGATGGTAATAATCGTCATAATTATAGTAACTGCCATCGCTACCCGGCGAAAGCCGAGTACAATTTTAAGCGTGCGCGCATAGACCTTGCGCATTCCATCAAAAAATCTCTCCATAAAGATATACAGGCGGCCATGCCTTTCCTTGCCGTGGGGTTTCAGGAAACGGCTGGAGAGCATAGGGGTCAGCGTTAGAGAAACAACGCCGGAGATAAGTATCGCAAAGGTTATTGTAACGGCGAATTCATGGAGCATTCTTCCGAGCATCCCTGCCATAAAAAGGACAGGGATAAAGACCGCGACCAACGAGAGGGTCATGGAGATAATCGTAAACCCTATTTCCTTAGAACCCCTGAAGGCCGCGGCCCTGGGCTTTTCGCCGTGTTCCATATGGCGGACGATGTTTTCAAGCATGACTATGGCGTCATCCACGACAAAACCGACTGAAAGTGTTAGCGCCATCATGGTGATGTTGTTTACCGAAAAGCCAAGCCCGTACATAGCGGCGAACGTGCCGATGATAGAAAGCGGCAGCGCCAGGCTTGGGATAACAGTGGCGGACAGGTTGCGCAGAAAAAGAAATATTACCAGGATAACCAGCGCAATGGTAAGGACTAATGTAAATTTAACGTCCGCGACCGATTCCCTGATTGAAACGGTACGGTCAAACAGCACGTTAAGCTGCACATTGCCCGGAAGCTGGCTTCGGAAACCTGGTATCTGTTTTTTTATTTTATCCACAACCTCAATAGTATTTGTGCCCGGCTGGCGCTGGATGGCCAGGACAATGGCCCTGGTAGATTTGCCTGGCGTGTTATACCACGCCGCAATCTTGTCATTCTCAACACTGTCGGTAACAATTGCAATATCCTGCAGCCTTACAGGCGAACCGCCGCGATAAGATACAACCATCGGCTTGAACGCTTCGGCGTTGTAAAGCTGGCCTGTGGCCTGAATAGTGAATGCCTGCCTGCTGCCTTGCAGGTCTCCAGTCGGCAGGTTCACATTCCAGCGCGCGAGAGCGGATGAAACCTCATCTATGCCTATCTTTCTGTTAGCCAGAGCCTTCGGGTCCAGTTGAACACGCACCGCGTACTTTTGCATTCCATAAACCAGAACCTGAGCCACGCCGCTTATCATTGAAATGCGCGGGGAAATAATTGTATCCGCGTACTCATTCACCTCTGACAGAGGAAGAGCCGGCGAACTAAGCGCTAAATAAAGCACGGGCTGGTCCGCAGGATTGACCTTTCTAAATGAAGGGGGGGTCGGCATATCAGGCGGCAATTGCCTTGCAGCCTTTGATATGGCGGACTGTACATCCTGCGCAGCCGCGTCAATGTCGCGTTCAAGATTGAATTTCAGGGTGATAATTGAAATACCCTGTCCGTTCGTGGAGTTCATGGAATCCAGGCCCGCGATAGTGGAAAACTCGCGCTCCAGAGGCGTTGCCACAGCGCTCGCCATCGTCTCCGGGCTTGCGCCCGGCAGGTTTGAATTGACCTGTATCGTCGGAAAATCAACATTAGGAAGGTCATTCACAGGCAAAGCCTTATATGCAAAAAGCCCGAAGATCATCACAGCCGCCATCACGAGGCTGGTCATTATGGGACGTTTTATGAATAGCTCGGAAATATTCATTTCCTACTTCTCGCTTTTTTGTTTACTTATCTCCACTTTTGCTCCCGGCATAAGACGCATCTGGCCGTCTGTAACAACAACCTCGCCAGGCTCAAGGCCCTTCTCTATGACAGTCATATCTTCATATGCAATACTCGCAGTCACAGGACGAATTTCCGCAACGTCTCCTTTAACAACAAAAACATACTGGCCTGTTTGCCCTGTCTGAATAGCATGCGAAGGAATGACTGTTGAATCATGCCTTGTTGTAAGCGTCATAACCGCATTTACAAACTGCCCCGGCCATAGATGTTTTCCCTTATTCGCAAAGGTTGCCTTGAGTTTAATCGTGCCTGTTGAAATATCTACAGTATTGTCCACAAAGGTGAGGACGCCGTTTTCAGGTTTTTCATGCTTCTTATCTAGGTATGCCTCAACATTTAACTTGCCTGCCGAAATATATTTTTTTATCTCAGGCAGATATTTTTCAGGAACCGAGAAAGAAACGTATATGGGTTGTATCTGGTTTATTACCACCATAGGTTTATCGTCATTCGCCTTAACAATGTTCCCTTTATTCACAAGGAGGCTTCCGGTCCTTCCGGATATAGGAGCGTGAATGTAGCAATAACTAAGCTGCAACTTCGCATTTTCAACCGCAGCCTCATCGGCCTTAAGAACCGCCTTCATCGCCTCGGCGTTTGCAAAGACCTGCTCGTATTTATCCTTGCTTACAAGCTGCTCCCGCAGGAGTTCCGTATAGCGCGCCAGGTCCTCTTCAGCTTTTTTTGCGAGCGCCTTATCCCTTGCAAGATTTGCCTTCGCCGCGCTGAGCGCAGCCTCGTAAGGCTGGGGGTCAATCAAAAAAAGATGTTGTCCCTTGTTTACATCCTGTCCCTCCGTAAAGTATGCATTAAAAAGCTCGCCGCTAACACGCGCCTTTACCATGACAGCGGAATAAGCCTCTACATTCCCTATCGCTCGAATCTGCACCCGAACTGATTTTTTTATTGCTGTCGCGACGGTAACAGGCGCTGCGGGCTTCTTCATCTGCTGTTCTTTTTTCTTGGAGCACGCAGGGAGAAAGAACATAAGACCGGCAACAAACAGAAGACTGCATACTGAAATAACTAAAGAATGCTTTTTCATTTCGTATTTCCTTTCTTCTCCAAGCTGACAGATGAAACCTGAGCGCTGATGGCTGTTTTAAGCAATGTCCCTATTGACCGTTTCAACCTCAATATGGACAATTGATAGCCGTATTTTGCGTCCGCAAGCTGCCTTTCAGCGGTAACGAGAAGGGTGTTCGCGTCCATAACATCCAGGCTGTTTGCGAGGCCGTGTTCAAACTGCTTTGAAACAGCATTATAATTATCCACAGCGTATACTGTCTGCGCTTCAAATTTTTCCATAATCCCCTTCTGGGTAATGAGGTCCAGGTATGCGTTCTCTACTTCAACATAAACCGCCTTTTTTCCGTCTTCGTAAATAAGAGACGCCTGCCTGTACTTGGCCCCTGCCTCTCTGACCTCCGCAGCCCTTAATCCCCCTTCAAAAATCGGGATGCTTATCTTTAGCCCACCGTAAATGCTCTCCTTATTGAGGGTTGTAGATGCCGGGTCTTCATCCTTTCCCGAATACACTCCTTCCACGGAGAGCATGGGCCAATAGGACCCGTAAACATATCTTATCTGCGCCTCACCGATTTTTTTTTGAAGTTCAAGGCTTTTAATCTCCGCCCTCTCTGATAAAGCAGCCTGCTTTAAACAGTCAACAGTCAATTCCTTGCAATTCGCTGCTAATAACTGTGCGTTCCAACTAACTGATTCAGGAGTTTCCTTGACATCATAATCTCCAGATATTCCCGTAAGTCTTGCAAGAATAACCTTTGCGCTGCCCAGCGCGTTTTTTGCCCTTATCTCATCTGACTGCGCGCCGGATAATTCAGCCTTGGCCCTTAGAAGCGCGGTCTTTGTAACTTCGCCAACCTTTAATCTTATGTTTGCAGCATTCCTGTGTTTTGTCAGCCTTTCAACATTTGCCTTTGCAATGTCCAAGGCCTTCTTGGCCCTAAGCGCTTCATAATATGAAGCAGCCACATTGAGAAGATACGCCTCCTTAACGGCCTGGAGGTCATACTTGTTCTTTTCTATATTTTCCTTTGATATATTAAAAGCAGTGACCTCTCTCCCGCTGACGGAAAACGACTGGTCCAGCCTAAGCCCCCAGGTCTTGGAATCATTAGGCTGGATAACAGTTCCTGAGGAAGAATATTTATCCTCGGTATATTTTGTATAAGCGCCGAAGCCGGAGATTTTAGGCATAAGCGCCGACTTTGCCTTATCTTTTCCCGTCTCTGCGATATACAGGTCTTCTTCGGAAATCTTTATCCTCTCGGCCCGTTCAAGTGCAATCTTGTAGAGGTCTTCCAGACCGTATTCAACAGCACGGGCGAAACCTGCGGTAAGAATTACTGAAAAAAGAATCAATAGAATACAAATTAGTCTTAGCTGACAGCTGATAGCTGTTTGCTGATTGCTCATTTCCTACCCCTCCTCATAAGCCCGTTGAGTATCAGGTCGCTGCATTCTTCAGGCGAAAAAAGCGCATCAGGCTCTACAACAATACTCAACACAAATCCTCTTATAACATTAATGATTATCTTTGCGGTTTCCTTTACGTTTACCTTCCGGAAGGCGCCTGCCTGTATCCCCCGCCTGATAATATCCTCTATAAGGCCTCTCTGCTTTTTGAAGAATTCTCTTTTCATCTCAAGTCCGAACGCAAATCCGAGTTCCTTTCCCTGAAGGATGATAAGCTCCTTATGCTTTCTTGCGTAACCAAGAGTTACCGCTATAAAAGTATTTATTGCAGCGGCAGGGTTTTTGATGCCTTTCACCGAGTCCATTGTAGTGCCGGCGAACTCGCTCATCTTGGTTTTCATGAGGATAAGATAGAGGGCTTCTTTGTTTTTAAAGTAGAGATAAAGCCCGCCGATACTTATACCGGCTTCTTTGGCAATTATCCTCATATTCGCCTTTGCATAACCGTATTCCGAGAATACCCTCATTGCGGCGTCAAGGATTCTCTTTTTGGACTCTATGCCTGAACGCTTGTTCATGTGAACTTATGTTCAGTTTATAGTAATACTGCGAGAGGTGTCAAGGGGAAAAATACGGAAAACATATCTGAAGAACTCGTCGGGTTCGCAAGAGCTGCGGACTGCAGCAAAAGCGCTATTGTTTATTTCATCTTTGAAATCTTGTTCTTTGAATTAAGGACTACTATTCTCGGCTTGAATTTCTTGATTGCGCTGTCTTCGAAATAACTGTAGCAGAATATGATAATCTTGTCCCCGACCGCGCCCTTTCGCGCAGTGGGTCCGTTGAGGCATATCATACCTGAATTTTTCTTCCCCGGTATCACATAAGTTTCAAACCTCTCGCCGTTGTTGAGGTTGCTTATCATCACCTGCTCATAAGGAAGGATTCCTGCTTTTGTTAATATGCCCTCATCTATGGTTATGCTGCCCTCATACTCAAGATTTGATTCAGTAACAGTAGCCATGTGTATCTTGGCCCTCAGCATGCACCTTAACATGATAAACTCCTGGTAAATAGGTGAATAGGTAAATAGGTGAATAGGTTTCTGCGATTCACCGATTCACCGGATAGCGATTCACCACTTGCATTTGTTTTCATTCTATTATCTTCGGCACTCTATAAAATTTATCGGTAGGGTCCGGGGCGTTTGCAAGGGCTTCTTCCCTCGGCAGCGAATCTCTCCGGATATCATCACGCATCACATTGCTTAAAGACAGCACGTGAGAAGTAGGCTCAACGTCCTTTGTATCAAGCTCATTAAGTTTTTCCACATAACCGAGAATTCCGTTTAACTGGACGCCAAAGGTCTCTTTCTCCTCTTCGGATACATGCAGCCTTGCAAGTTTTGCTATGTATTCAACCGATATCTTCATATCTTCTCAAGATTTGCAAATTTCAGGGCAAGCCTTTTTACTCCGATATGAGGGAAGTTGACCGCCACCTTCTGGTCCTCGCCGTCTCCGTAACATTCCCTTATAACCCCGATGCCCCATTTGGGGTGTTTTACCCGGCAGCCGATAACATATAATAACGGCCTCCTGTACTGAACGGTTTTTTTCACGGCTACCGTAAGCGGCTGAGGGCTTGCGGATTTCTCTATGCGCTGGCAGCACTGCTGCGGGATATCTGCAAGAAATCTTGACGGCTCCTGTTCCTGCACCTTTGTGTATAACCTTCTCTTTTTCGTGCCGGTAAGCCACAGCACATTTTTTGCCCGTGTCATGCCTACATAGAATAACCTGCGCTCTTCGGATATCTCATCCTCATTCTGAAGAGCCTTGAAATAAGGCATCAGGCCGTCTTCAAGCCCTGTGATAAAAACAACCGGAAACTCCAGGCCTTTTGTGCTGTGCAGCGTCATGAGCGACACGGAATTTTCCGCATTGACATCGTCCATAGCGCTCAAAAGAGCCGCCCGGTCGCTGAACTCAGCTATATCTTTTCCCTCTGCAGACGCAATAAGCTCGTATATATTATGGGTCTTTTCTTCCTCCATAAAATCCATATACCCTGTCCTTTCAACTATTGCCTTCAGCATGTCCGCGGCCGACCTGTATTCGTCTGACGCAATCTGCTCTATAATCTTGACAAACCCGTTGAGTTTTTCCCTTACGGACGACGCAACGCTGTTCGCCTTTAATATCGCCTTAATCGCGGCAAAAAGGCTTAATGATTTGTTTTTTGCCTCATGCTCTACCTTTGAAAGAGTGGCGGCTCCTATTCCCCTCGGAGGACAGTTTATTATCCTTCTCAGGCTTACATTGTCGTCAGGATTTATTGCAAGCCGCATATATGCAACAATATCCTTTATTTCCTTCCGCTGATAAAAGCTTATCCCGCCCATAACCCGGTAAGGGATCATCTCATCCTTGAGGGCGTCCTCTACGGCCCTGGCCTGAAAATTTACCCTGTAAAGCACTGCAAAATCCCTGTAGCGGCATTCACCCTTCAGGTAAAGCTCTTTTATCATTGCAGCTATATGCTTTGCCTCGTCTTCCTCTGTATTGAACCAGCAGTGATAGACCTTCTCGCCGCAGCCCCTCTCCGTCCATAACTTCTTTGCTCTCCTGCCCTGATTGCCGGCTATTACCGCGCCCGAGACATCAAGTATGTTCTGGGTGGAGCGGTAGTTCTGTTCAAGTTTTATGACCTTTGTCTTGGGAAAATCCTTCTCAAAATTAAGGATATTCCTGATATCGGCGCCTCTGAACTTGTATATGCTCTGGTCGTCGTCTCCGACAACGCAGATATTGTCTCCTGCAGAAAGCAGCTTTAATAAGCGGTATTGCGCATAGTTTGTATCCTGAAATTCATCAACAAGAATATAGTTAAATGTATTCCTGTATTTTTCAAGCAGCGCAGGGTTGTCCTCAAAAAGCCTCACCGTAAGCATTATAAGGTCGTCAAAATCCAGAGCATTGGACCTCTTAAGCTCATCCTGATACCTCACATATATCTTTGCAAGCTTTTCATCAAAACCGAATCCGTCCGTCTTTGAAAGAAAGCCGCTCGGCGTTATTAGCGAAGATTTCAAGGAGCTTATCCGTGAAGCAACACCCTTATACATCGCCTCGTATATCCTGAACTCCTTAAGTATGTGTCTTATAAGATTGCACTGGTCGTCGTCATCATATATCAAAAAATTGTTGTTATAGCCTATGGCCTTTATCTCTTTTCTGAGCATCCTGTTGCACTGCGAATGGAACGTGCCTATCCACGAGCCCTCTATTGCCTTTCCGATAAGCAGGGCTATCCTGCGCTTCATCTCATCCGCCGCCTTATTTGTAAAGGTAACGGTAAATATTGAATGGGGAGAAACTTTGTTTAACTTTGTATGGTATGCAAACTTATGGGTGATGACCCTGGTCTTGCCGCTGCCTGCGCCTGCAAGCACAAGAAGCGGACTCCCTTCATGCAGCACCGCTTCTTTCTGGCGGGGATTCAATCCCTTCAGTAAAATATCGCTTGACATTAAGACTCCTCTCTAATCCGGTAAATACATACTATGCGTGTTTATCATATTCCCGAAACAGCTCTCATTCAACCGTTACGCTCTTAGCAAGATTCCTCGGCTGGTCCACATCGCACCCCCTAAGCACTCCTATATGATATGCAAAAAGCTGTAAGGGGATCGCCATTAAGATTGCAGACAGAAATGGATTGGTCTCAGGCACAAAGATACAATAGTCGGAACGGTCGCATACCTCTTTACTGCCCTCATCGGTCACTGCTATTATCCTGCCCCCCCTGCTTCTTACTTCTTCTATATTAGAAAGAACCTTGTCATAAAGTCTACCCCTCTGCGTTAAAAACACCGACGGAAGCGCCTCGTCAATAAGCGCTATCGGGCCGTGCTTCATCTCGCCTGCCGGATAACCCTCTGCATGAATATAAGATATTTCTTTGAGCTTAAGCGCGCCTTCAAGCGCAATCGGATAATTTATCCCTCTTCCCATATACAGGAAATCATCAGCCCCGAAGAATTCTTTTGCCAGGCGTTCAATCAGATGGTCCGAAGCGATAATCTTTTCAACCAGGCCCGGCAGAAAAAGGAGAGCCCTGAGAAGTCCCATAGCAGAATCGCTGCTTAGAGCTCCTTTAAGCCTGCCTAACCCAACGGCAAAAAGATAAAGTCCGACAATCTGTGTGGTGAAGGCCTTTGTTGATGCAACTCCTATCTCAGGCCCGGAATGCGTATAAAACACAGCATCTGCTTCTCTTGACGCAGTGCTGCCTACCACATTGCATATGCTTAAGGTCTTTGCTCCGAGTTTTTGGGCCTCCCTTTGC
>Ga0172368_10003799_pt1 | contig 17966 bp, 13 predicted proteins | sample Lak11m_FD_114540 | JGI IMG/M metagenome (GOLD analysis project Ga0172368, IMG submission 114540) | Freshwater microbial communities from Kabuno Bay, South-Kivu, Congo - kab_022012_11m | ecosystem: Environmental > Aquatic > Freshwater > Lake | place: Democratic Republic of the Congo: South-Kivu...
TGCGGGTAGGCGCACATTCGCTTTTGCGTGCTCCCTTTAGGGCGGGGGGCAATCCTGATTAGCTGTAGCTGTTGATTTTTTTTAAAATTTGCTAAAGAAAAACTTATATAACATGTCTATTGTCGAAAGGCATTTTGGTTTCAAATTTTTCTTCCATTACTATCGAATTCTCAAGTATGAATTTATATAAATCTGGGTTTTGAATTTGATTATTTCTATCGTATGCATTGTGAGTAAGGATTAAGTAAACCGTTTGATTGTTACTATTTTGTACAATCCCTCTCAAATGTTCTACTGACATAACCTTTGGAGTGCCATCTGCATAGTAATACATCTGATTCTCCGATAATATATAATTTGTAATAATATATTTTTTAATATAATTTTTAAAAAGAAGTTTATTTTCTTCGCGAGAAATAATGTCTTTATCAATCTCATTTTTTCCATTTTCTCCATACATATCAAGAAATATACCTTCATATTGACTATCTCTCAAAAAATATATTTTCAAATCTGGCCTATATAAACGGGGGATTCCAATAAAATCTGAAATAATAGTTCCATTTTCTGGAACCTTTTCCAGATAAGCCTGCCATGGTCTCACTGAACCCTCCCATTCTAATTTCCCCTGATATAAATTGTTTATATTAAATAATGACGTTGATATAATAAGTATTAATGCTAAAAATGCCAGTATCTTATAAAAACCTTTTTTCTTTAGAAGATAGACAATATAATATGATGTTAATATTATTACTGGAATTGTCAAATCAAAAAGATATCTTGGGTAAGTATTCTTTCCTGAAAACAGAACAATTTGTATAATAGGAATGACACTTATATATAGAGAAAACAAGACTAAATTAAAACTCTTATGATAGATTAAAAAATGTATAATGGAGCATAAAACAATTAAAATTAGTATAAATAAACCTATCTTATTTATATAAGATAAAACACTGCCTTGATAAATTAACCCGTCCCAGTAAAAATTAGAGGTTTTTAATGAAAATTTTTCTAAAGCATATTGAAATACATCATTTCTTAAATAAAACAAAACAATACCAACAAAAAAGAAACACAGAATTCCTGATATTAGATATTTATCTTTTAACGAGAAAATTTTTATCTTCAAAAGCATTATAATTAATATTAAAGGGATGATATGTAGCGCAAAAAGATTCCTACCCTCTAAAAAATTAATTATAAATACTAAAATTAGTAAAATCAAATATTTGAATAATTCTTTATGAGTTTTAGCGAGATATATCAAATAACATAAGTAAATTGAAATTAGAGATAATATGCCAGCAATAAAATAAGACCTTGCTGTCACTGTTGTAGCAATAATATCCCAATTTATACTAATTAAGAATGTACTTAAGAGTGCAACTCTTTTATTATTGAAGATTTTTTTTATTATGGAATACAATGGGATAATAATTATTGAGAAAAGTATAACGTTGAATGATCTTAGTTGTAAGAAGGGATTCTCTAAAAAATAATAGGGGATTGTATTTAATAAATTATAAATTGGTGTCCTATCATAGGTAGCTCCAGAAATTGTGGTGCCTATCATATTATACTTGATCCACCCCAAACTAACTGAATGAGTAAATTGCGCCTCATCGATTTGTAAAATCATATGATTTGCCAAAGTTATCCTTATGAAGAGTCCTACCAAAATTATTATAATCAATCCAACAGAGTACCCCCATCCCTCCTTATACATCCATTTCACAATCCATCTAAGCCCATTTATTCTATTTATCTTCGCATACTTACCTGCAAACTCTTTCTCCCGCCCTTTTTCTTCAATTTCCATCTGCCAGTTCTCTTCTTCGATATCTCCAAGTTTATCCCGATTTAAATAGAAGGTAACTGATCCGAGGGTAACGGCACCAATCATGAGTAGTGTGCTTGCCCATTCAGGTTCAATCTGTGAAATTATGGACTGCATTGCTAGCATCAGAAGCAATCCGAAGAAGGTATAAAAGATAAGACGATTAACCTTGTCAAACTCAAGGTTGTTAAATTTCTTGAGATTCTCTGCGTAAAAGAGAACAGAAACCGCTCCCAGCCCAATTAAAATAAAAAATAAATTATTCAAATCTAAATAGAACATTACATTGCCATAGGATATATAGTCGGATAGGAGCAGTATCAGATAGACAATCAGAAGGTTTTTAAAAATTTCAAAGGCAAACTTTGAAAGTTCATCTTTATCTGGGAATAAGGGTGACTTTAAACTCGTTTAACATCACCTCGCTATCCTTTTTATTCCTTAAGCCAAATACGATCGTTTCATTATTATACAATTTAAGGTCTGAGCCTTTAAAAATTTTCCTGGTTGTAACCCAGCCATCACTATGCTTCTCAACCTCATAATTTGAGATTATTATCCACTCGTTGTTCTCATTATTGATCATATATTTATAGGTCTGAAAGAGAGATCTTTCAGTAAAAGCAAAGTTTGTGCCTGAAATATATAGATCGCCTTTAATGTCCATATTGTACCTACCTTTTGGCAGTTCATCGGATACAATCTTTCCTAAGAGACTTTTATTGATAACAATTTCTTTATCCAGTCCTCCATGGATGCTTATGTTCTGCACTGCATTAGTATGCCATGCATTAAATTTCAATGTTGTATTTCGTTTTATTTCAAAGAATAATGTGCCTGGGTTAAGAGGCAGAATATCTCCTTTCGTTACTATCTTATCGGTGTTAATTTGTATTCTTTTTATAGTGGAATCTGCATCTTTGTTCTCGCCTTTTATATTAACCAGCCTGAGCTCGTATACTCCTTCAATGATGCCATCTCTGAAAAATGCCTTAAATTGTGGTGGCATTATCCTGCTGGAATTATCAATGATCCCATCATCTTCTACAATATCTTCAAAAATCAAATTTCCTTCCATGTCATAAAGCTCAACCGAATACACGTCCTCGCCTTCATACGAATTCAAATCCTGCTTGAAAATGGTGAGGTTCAGGCTGTTATTTATGTATATTAAGAATGAGTGAGTCCCACGGAAGGTCTGGTTAATCTCCGTGATAGCATTTGCGTAAGTAAGATTTCTGTTAATCAGTATGCTTGGATCAACCTCATAATCGTACAATCCTATTGTTGAATCTCTTGGTATGTTCCCTGATATCCATTCATTTATAGTATTATAATCGGTATAATTCCGGCTGTTATCCTTCGTATAAATAACAACATCACCAAATTGTTTGACAGGAGTAAAGTTCTCAAGATTTTTAATATACAGGGGCTTCCATGCATAATCTTTGTAAACGCCGATATCCAGGTCAGAATCTCCCCTGAACTTTAGCTCGACGGTTACATTTGTATGGTTCGAGATGCTGTTCGTGGGGGTGATATAGAAATACACCGGCGATCCTTTCATGATCCTGAAATTATCGTCTTCAAGAGACATACTCTCAGAGATCCTCCCCTGGGCGGTCAGATCGCGGATATAGGCATCGCTGCCTGGGTCTGTATCTCCTTTTGAGCCAATATCAATCATATAGATCACCGGGACGTTAAAAGCGATGAGATAAAAAATATACACGAGGATAAATGCGGGTATGCCTGTGGAAATCGTTTTACTGAAATAAATCCTGAACGGAGGGGGAACTTCATTTATTTTGTATATGTTTAACTTGCCTTTTTCAGTCCTCGCAATGAATTTATCTGTTTTAACGCCGTTGATTTTTAGGGTTACTCCGGTTTTTTCGTCATTAAGCTTGAACAGAAGAGTATTTTTAGGAGAGGATATTTTAATAGTATTACTGTCATCAAATTTTTCAATTTTTGCATTATCCCCTAAATCAATATTTAGATCATGTTCTATAAAGAATAGTAATCTTACCCCAATGTTTCCAGTAATTTCGTCCCAATTAAACAGATACATCATCCTCATGTCCATCAAACATCTATTAAACATTATCCATAATAATTTCAAGATTTTTTTTCGATATTTGAAAATTGGCGGCATTTTTGATAATTTAGGGTGACCGTTACATTACATGTTGGTGTAATTTTGTCCTGAATTTCATGAATATATATCTTTTTGCGTGTGGGTCTTGAAGATCCTGCCTCTGCGCCTCAGTGGTTATATTATGATTTTTTTTAGACAGGATCAACAGGATTTACATGATTTGTCACAAAAATCGTATCCTGTCGATCCTGTAAATCCTGTCAAAGGTCACGATTTGTTGGACACTACTATTCAAGTCAACTTTTATTCAACAACAAGAATAGAAACGGTCTCAATTTAGGAAAAGATACAAATATATGATGAATGAACTATAATCAGGTGGATTATGAAGAAGATAATAATTTTAATTATAGTATGTATTTTTTCGATCCAGAATGCATCGGCTATAGAAATCAGCAGCGACGACCCAAAACATGATAAAAAATTCGATATTGCGGATAATACTAATATCAAAGTCATGGATGCGCCCGATGGTTCTGGCGGCTACCTTTTCTATTCAACAGGCGCACACATCAATAAACAAAAAGTCACAGTCGCGAAAAATAAAATTAAAAAACTCGCCACATTCACACATGGATGGCACAAGGATGATTCTGGTAATGTTCGAACAATAATTATACCTGTATCTGAAAAATCCGGTAACTATGAGTTCGATGTTGAGTTATCTTCAACCTGTGTCGACTGCTACATAGGCACGTACTTGCAGACATTCACCGCCCTTAACTCAACCATCACATCAACATTCAGCCAATCTCTAACAAATATTTCATCCCTTCATGCGAACATAACCGATTATTCGATGCTTTCTGATCCATATTCGATTAATACCAGTGGTCTTGTCGGATGGTGGCACTTGGACGAAACCACAGGAACGAATCTTGCAGATAGTTCAGGGAGCGGTAATAACGGTACTTGGAATGGAAATACTACATTAAATACGACAACTGGAAAATATAACAATGCTCTGGCGTTTGATGGTATAAATGATTATGTTTCCTTTGCACCAGTGAACCTATCTCAATTTACTGTTTCTATGTGGGTATATCCATTAAGCACCACTGGTAGTCATACTTTAATATCGTCCGGTATCTCTGGAAATGCAAATGATTCTCTTTTAAATTTCTATATATATACATCAGGAACAAATGTTTATGGTCGTTATGGTAATGGAATTAATTTATCTTACGTTACGACTTCATCAACTCCATTTAAAAATAATTCGTTGAATTATATAGTATTAACATTAAATAATACGAATTTATCAATATATGTTGATGGTATTCTTAAGAAATCCACACCAAGAAGCTATGAACCTTATCAACTCTCAAATAAACTTCTTTTAGGTATTCGCAAAGAATCAGGTACAAATTACCCCTTCATTGGCACAATCGATGAAGTCCTCATTTACAACCATTCACTAACCGCTTCCGAAATATCATCTTTATATTACACTCACCTCCAGGAACTTCAAATAACCGCAACTGGCAATGGAACACCATCTGAAAACTGGAACGGCACGAACCCGATAAACATCCCATCTTCATATACAGATACCATAACTGGCCTGACATACATAGTTCCATCAAGCGCGACCATCAACGGAATCGTAGTAAATGATTATCGTAATACCACAAAATGGAATCTGACCGCAACTGCAGCATTCACTGAAAACACCACCACAATAACCGAAGCCTCAGTATCAGGATATTATTATTACAATGGTTCGCTTTTACCGGGCATGGATTCAGATTCAGGACAGATCAATCTCACAATAACCGATGAAACTTTCATAACTTCCGCCCATAAAGGTTCTGCATCCATGACCTCAAATAATGCCAACTTAAGTTTTAGCTATACCTATCCTTATTTCAAAATTTCGACAGGTCCGCTGAATAACAGTTCTACCAATACGTATAATATCACAATCCCGTATAACAACCCGCCAATAACATCAATTTTGCCTGAGACATCGTTTTATTCAAACCAGAATGTTATCATTAACACTTCTGCCAGCGATCCTGAAGGTAATACATTATCCTGCCATGTGAAAGTGAACGGCGTTGAGATGACATCATGCGCTGAAAATGATTTCGGATCGTTACCTGAAGGAACATATACAATTTACTTTAACGTGACCGAAGCGGCCACTGTAAGTCCGGAATGGGTAAACATAACAAGCCCGTTGAACGTCACACAGCAACAGATTTCAGAATATGTCCCGCCATCGCCTGCAAATATCTCCTCGATCCCAGGCAACTTTTTCATAAATACCACATGGGAAACAGGAGTAGGGAATATCATCGACAGCTATAACGTGAGCGTGAACGGGATATTCACGAATGAAAGCGTAAATACGTATGTGAACAGCACGCTATCAGCCCACGTATGGCAGAACGTTACCGTGTACGCCTTCAATGCTTCAGGCGCTGGCACATTAAATAGTTCTCCAGCCATACTTAACACGCAGATACCCAACAACAATCCGGTTCAGGCGGAGATCGGTGACAAGACCGTAACAGGGAACCAGAACCTAAACTTCTCAATAAACACCACTGATGCAGACAATGATGTAATAACCTACGGCGCAAATAACTCCAGGGGCAGTTTCAACTCAACAACAGGCGAATTTACCTGGACGCCCGCATTGGGTGATGTCGGCGTTTATACATGGAACTTCAATTCAAGCGACGGGTACGGTGGGGTTGCAAATGAGATAATAACAGTGACAGTTACGACTATTCCAACCTACACTGTTAGCGGTTATGTATTCAATAATACAGGTTCAGGATTAGAAGGCGTTCTGGTGAATAATGGAAGCAATGGATCAACAACCATATCATCAGGTTATTATTCAATAAGTGGTTTCGTTAACGCCTCATATAATTTCAGCTACTCTAAAGATGGATTCACTACCGGTTATCTGGTTGTCACAATTGACGGGGCAAATAACACAACCGCAAATATGACTATATATGATAATGCCCCTCCGGCAAGCGTTACCGACCTTTCGAATGTGAGTTATGCCCGGAATTATATTAACTGGACATGGATTGAGCCACAAGATACGGATTTCAATAAAGTGATGGTTTATCTGAATGGAGCACACCAGGGTAATGTCTCAAAAGGAGTAAAGTATTTTAATGCTACTGATCTGGTTCCGGGAACATACACTATAGGTACAAGAACTGTGGATATTTATGATAATATCAATGCCACAACAGTCACGCAAACCGCGACCACAATACTGCCGATGTTCAGGTTCATTAATGGTACAGTTATAGACAGCATCAATAAAACAGGTATATTGGGCGTAACTCTATCTACCGACAACATATCAACAATCACCAATGCGACGGGTTTCTATTCGTTTAACGTCACTGCAGGAACATTTAACCTTACAGCAAGTTTAAACCCAACGTATTATACGAACAGCTCGGTAATAGTCTCGACAGAATTAAATGCTATTACGGTGCAGGATATTGAACTCATTAAGAAACCGACAGGAACTATAACAGGAATTGTTACGAATACATAACGACTTATCCTGTTAATGTGCAAATAAGGTATTATCGATTCTGACATGAAGTTGAGATCAAAACAGCCGAACTGAAAATGATCACGACCAATGAAGGTTTGGTTGTTTATTATGGGAAGAGAGTCATGCTGACAGCAGTTTGCAATAAGAATGGAAAAATCAGTTCCATGAAGAACTGCATATTATTTTATACCCTCTGCATCATATTATGACCCGTTTGCAGCAAAAATATCATTAAAAGGGTAAAAAATGGTCGAAAGAATCGAAGTAACCTTTAAAAAAGGAATGAAAGATGCTCTTGGCGATAGCATCAGGAAAAGGATCGTCGAAGACCTCCACATCAATGCGGATGCTGTCAGGACAATTGAAGTCTATTCGATCGATGCAGATCTCACGGACGAACAGGTCATGACCCTTGGCGAAAAATTATTCGCTGACCCGATCATACAGGTTTTTTCAGATAAGACGCTTGCAAAGGATTTTTCATGGCTCATAGAAGTCGGGTTCAAACCCGGGGTGACGGATAATGTGGGAGCAACTGCAAAACGGGCATGTGAAGATATATTGGGAAATTCCGTAAACGGCGTCTATTATTCAAGACAATATCTCCTGGAAGGGAAGATCACAAAAGGAGATGCAGAAAAGATAGCAGGAGGGCTTCTCGCAAATGGTCTTATTGAAAGGTGGGAAATAATATCCGGCAAAGATAATAATAAAGATAAAAATGTCCATCTACAGCTTCCTATCGTAAAGGGAAAACACACTCCTTCCGTCGTGGAAATTGACCTCAATATCAGCGATAAGAAATTAAAAGAAATGAGCAACCAGAGACTCCTTGCCTTAAACATTGCAGAAATGAAAGCCATCCAGGGATATTTTAACGATAAAAGCGTTGCCAGGGAAAGAGAAGAATCTGGCCTTGCATTACCTACCGATGTGGAAATTGAAGTTCTGGCGCAGACCTGGTCAGAGCACTGCAAACATAAGATATTCAATAGCCAGATAACATATTCAGACGAAAAAGAAACGCAGACCATAAACTCCCTTTTCAATACTTTCATTAAACGAGCAACAAAGGAAATAAATAAACCCTGGCTTGTTTCTGTTTTTACGGACAATGCGGGAGTAATAAAATTCAATGACGATTACAATCTTGTCATGAAAGTGGAAACCCACAATACTCCTTCTGCCCTTGATCCCTACGGTGGCGCCATTACCGGCATCGTTGGCGTGAACCGTGATCCCCTTGGAACAGGTATCGGAGCCCGGTTGATATTTAACACAGATGTATTTTGTTTTGCCTCCCCATTCTATAACAAAGATATGCCGCCACGGCTTCTTCATCCCAAGAGGATTTTCGAAGGAGTGAGACGCGGCGTGGAGCATGGCGGGAATAAAAGCGGAATCCCTACCGTGAACGGTTGCATCGTTTTTGATGACAGGTATCTTGGAAAACCTCTTGTATATTGCGGAACAGGCGGGATAATGCCTTCCGTGATCAATGGAAAGCCATCCCATCTCAAAGAGATCAATAACGGCGACCTCATAGTAATGACAGGAGGGCGCATAGGGAAAGACGGCATCCATGGCGCCACTTTTTCATCTCTCCAGCTTGATGAGGATTCTCCTGTGACAGCCGTACAGATAGGCGACCCCATAACCCAGAAGAAGATGATAGATTTCCTGCTTGAGGCGCGTGACATGGGACTATATAATTCCATCACTGATGACGGCGCAGGCGGTCTTTCATCATCAGTGGGCGAGATGGCGCAGCTTTCGGGTGGATGCCTTATAGAACTTGATAAATGCCCTTTGAAATACCCGGGTCTTGATCCATGGGAGATACTTCTTTCCGAATCGCAGGAGCGGATGACGCTTTCTGTGTCTCCTGGAAAGATAGATGAATTCCTGTCTCTTGGTCGAACAAGGGATGTCGAAGCGACCGTTATAGGCACATTTACAGATTCCGGGAAATTCCATGCAAAATATGGCGATAGAAATGTGGCTTACCTGGATATGGATTTTCTCCATAATGGTCTTCCTGAGATGAAACTGAATGCACGCTGGATCAAGCGCAGTTTCGAAGAGCCTGTTATCGGGATCGTGGACCTGGCAATGACGCTTAAAACCCTGCTTTCCCGCCTGAATATCTGTTCAAAAGAATATGTCATACGCCAGTACGACCATGAAGTCCAGGCCGGGTCCGTTATAAAACCGCTTACGGGAGATGGACCAAGTGATGCCGCAGTGATACGTCCGCTTCTTGACAGCATGGAAGGTGTCGTCGTGGCGAATGGCATCTGTCCGAGATATGGGGATATCGATACGTACCACATGACAGCGTGCGCCATTGATGAAGCCGTGCGAAACCATATCGCTGTGGGCGGCTCTTTTGACCATCTTGCCGGTCTTGATAACTTTTGCTGGTGTGACCCTGAGAAATCTGAAAAAACCCCGGATGGTGAATATAAACTTGCTCAGCTTGTGCGGGCTAACATGGCCCTTTATGATTATACAAAAGCATACGGTGTCCCCTGCATTTCAGGGAAAGACAGCATGAAGAACGATTATCAGATAGGAGGGCGCAAGATTTCTATTCCTCCAACGGTTCTTTTTTCAACGATTGGAAAAATCGATGATGTGAGAAAGGCGGTTACCATGGATGTAAAGAGACCCGATGACAGGGTTTACGTCCTGGGAATGACAAAAGACGAGCTTGGGGCTTCCGAATATTATGCGTCTCTTGGATTTATAGGGAATGATGTGCCAAAGGTTAATGCGCTGTCTGCGAGAAAATTATATATCGCTCTTGAAAAAGCCATCAATGAAGGCATTGTCGCTTCGTGCCACGACTGTTCTGATGGCGGTCTTGGTGTTGCGTTTGCAGAAAGCTCATTTTCAGGCGGCTTTGGAATGACGATCGATCTGGCAAAAGTCCCTGTTGAGAATATAAGGCGCTCGGATACGATCCTCTTTTCCGAATCGCAGAGCCGTTTTGTGGTGACTGTTTCGCCTGAAAATGTCGCGAAGTTCGAAGCACTCATGAAAGGAAATGTTTTCGCTGATGTGGGCGCAGTTACGGCGCAGCAGGATTTCACAGTTATGGATGGGGAAAAAGTGGTGCTGTGCGCCGGGATCGATGAGCTTAAAGATGCGTGGCAGAAGACGTTAAGGTGGTAAAATGACCATAAAAGCCCTGGTCCTCACCGGTTATGGCATTAACTGCGACATGGAAACAGCGCATGCTTTCAAAATTGCAGGAGCAGACGCACAAAGAGTTCATATCAATGATCTGATAAACGGTGCAAACAGATTGTCTGATTATCATATCCTCGCATTCCCCGGCGGCTTCTCATTTGGTGATGACATCGCCTCAGGAAAAGTACTGGCTAACATGATAAAGTATAACCTGGGCGATCAGGTACAGGAATTCATCGATACAGGAAAATTGATAATAGGTATCTGCAACGGTTTCCAGGCTATGGTTAAAATGGGGTTATTGCCTGCGTTTGATGGTAATTATGGTATCCAGGATGTAACACTCACATTCAATGATTCCGGACGTTTCGAGGACAGGTGGGTTCACATGAATGCGAATAAGAATTCAAATTGCGTTTTCACAAAAGGCATTGAGAACATCTACCTTCCTGTGCGCCATGGCGAGGGAAAGTTCGTTGTAAAAAATCCGCAGGTGCTTTCGAGATTGAAAACAGGAAATCATATCGTTTTCCGGTACACCGACAGCTATGGAAAAACTGCTGGATATCCATATAATCCCAATGGCTCGGTTGAGAATATCGCAGCTATTTGTGATGGGACAGGAAGGATTTTTGGCATGATGCCGCATCCTGAGGCTTTCCAGCACAGGACGAACCACCCGGGATGGACGCGGGAGGAATTGCCCGAAGAGGGGGCGGGTATTGCAATATTTCGAAATGCGGTGGAGTATGTAAATGAGAATTTGTAATATTTAATAATATTAGTATGTTTTTTATGACATTATATTCAGTAAAATTCATATCCAATAAGCTCAATAGTATGCGGGAATGACCATATTAGATGGATACCTATCTTTTTTTGACACCGCGGATGACCCGAATCTTCAGGCTTCAAAGAAAAAGGATGGGATGTTCTTTATTTTTCGCTCGCTTGAGGCATGGAAAGAAGAAAAATGCAAGGAAGAGGATATTCCCTCAAAAGAACTTGTTCTTAATGAGTTCAAGAAAAACCGATTTCTGGCCCATCCATGAGGATTGAATGGGCAAAATAAAAACCGCTATCCCTGGTCTTGATGAATTATTAGAAGGTGGTTATGTTGAGAATGATGTTATTCTTGTGACAGGAGGTCCGGGCACAGGGAAAACCACTTTCGGCGTCCAATATCTTGTGGAGGGAGCAAGAACTTTTAATGAGCCCGGATTGCTTGTTGTCATGGAGGAGACTCCTTCCAGGATAATACGGGATATGTGGAGATTCGGCTGGGATATTGAAAAACTCGTATCCTTAAACAAACTAAGAATAATCTACGCAAACCCGTTCACATATACTAAATTTGTAAAATCACTCAAAGACATATCGGGAAGCATGATCGCCGCACGAAAAAACATAAGCGATATATTTGAGCAAATACAGGTCGAAGTCGAAGCTATCCAGGCAAAAAGGATATTTATCGATTCAATCACTTCGCTTAAATTATCTCCGGATCCAACAGAAGTCAGGCATAAGATATCGGAATTCGTAAAAAACCTTGAGTTCCTTGAATGCACAACACTTATGTCAAGTGAGCTTCAGGGTGAGCAATCCTTTAATGTTGAAGAGTACCTTTCTTCAGGTGTGATCAGGCTCCATGTATTCAGGGCGGAGGGATGCAAGGTAAAGGCGATAGAAATATTAAAGATGAGAGGCGTCAAGCATGATGAGGCCCTGCATCCATATGAGATCGGGGAAAAAGGCATTATCATCTATCCCGGCGAGACCGTGATGAGTGATGATATCAGTCTATTTGATGCCACCAGCAAGAAATAATTTGGAGAATAACAGATGGCACTTAATTATGATGAAATAACCAGAAAATACGATAAATATATATTCCAGACATATACACGCCAGCCAATAGCGATCAGGAGCGCAAAAGGCGCGATCGTGACTGATGTTAATGGAAAAGAATACATAGACTGCGTGGCAGGTATAGCTGTTAATAACGTAGGGCACTGCCACCCCGTTGTTGTCGATGCAATAAAACGGCAGGTTGAGCAGTTAATTCATGTTTCTAACCTTTATTATACCGAGAACCAGGCACTTCTTGCGCAAGAACTTGCCAGTCTTTCAGGAATGGACAGGATTTTCTATTGCAATTCAGGAGCTGAAGCCGTTGAAGGCGCCCTGAAACTTGCACGCAAAGCCTCCGGGAAAAAAGAATTTATCGCAACGGAACATGCATTCCATGGACGCACCCGCGGAGCTTTAAGCGTAACGCATAAGGAAAAATACAGGAAACCCTTTGAACCGCTCGCTCCTGCAAAATTTGTCCCGTATAACGATGCAGATGCCATACGGTCTGCGATCACAAGCGATACGGCAGGCGTCATCCTTGAACCCATCCAGGGTGAAGCCGGAGTGATCATACCGTCTGATGATTATTTGAAAGAAGTCCGGGAAATATGCGACAAGAAGGGTACATTGTTAATACTGGATGAAGTTCAGACCGGGTTTGGAAGAACAGGAAAATGGTTTGGGCGGGAACATTCAGGAATCATTCCCGATATCATGACGACTGCAAAAGCAATGGGAGGAGGCTTCCCCATGGGGGCGATGCTTGCAAAAGAAGAAGTTGCAGCAAATTTCGTGCGAGGCGATCATGCATCAACATTTGGCGGTAGCGCTCTTGCATGTGCGGCGGCTCTTGCAAATATTGAAGTGATCAAGAAAGAAAAGCTTGTGAAAAGGTCACAGGAAATGGGAAATTATCTTGTTCATAAACTCAAAGGACTTAACAAGGATTATGTCAGGGAGATCAGGGGCAAAGGTCTGATGATTGGCATGGAACTTTCGATAAAATGCGAGGATATCGTGGCAAAAGCACGCGACAGCGGAGTTCTCCTTAATTGTACGTCAGAATCCGTATTACGTTTTGTCCCGCCCCTTACGATCACGGAAAAACAGATCGATACGGTGGTTTCGGTGCTGAATGAGATTTGAAAAACTGGTTCGCCCTTCGGTCAAAGATATAAAAGAGTATGTGCCTGGCAAATCCATAGAGGAGATAGCAGACAAATACCAGCTCGATCCGGACAGGATAATAAAACTTGGCTCAAATGAGAATCCGCTTGGTCCATCACCGCTTGCAGTTGCTGCCATTAAGGAAAAAGCAGGAAGAGTTAACCTGTATCCACAGCCTGATGTGCTTGAATTGAGAAATGCCATCGGTGCTTATACTGGTTATCCCGCAGGCAATATCGTCGTCTCAGGGAACGGCATGGACGGGATTCTTGACACGATGATGCGGCTTTTTATGCCGCCTGGCGCCGAATCGATTATACCGATACCCACGTTCTCTTATTACGAAATAGCGACCATGGCCAATGGGGGAAAACCGGTTTTTGTAGAACGAGAGCCTGATTTTCATATTGACCCGGAAAAGATCATTGATAAAGCGAACGAAAATACGAGGATGATTTTTCTTTGCTCCCCGAACAACCCATCAGGAAATTCCATCTCCGGGAAGGATGCACGAAATATCCTGGAATCTGTCAATGCGATCGTTTTCATAGACGAAGCATATGTGGAATTTGCAGATACGAGTATTACAAAACTTGTCAAGGAATACGATAATCTCATCGTCGGGCGCACGTTTTCAAAAGCTTTCGGGCTTGCTGGGATGCGCATGGGGTATGCCGTGGTGCCTGAATGGATCGCAAGGCAATATTTGAAAGTAATGACGCCTTTCTCAATGGATGTTCTTTCAACAGCAGGAGGCATTGCAGCCCTGAAAGATGAGAAATACCTCGATAAGAGTATAAAAATGGTGAAAAACGGGCGTAAACAGCTTTCAGGCGGACTTGGTGAAATATGTAAAGTATATCCATCGGATGCGAATTTTATCCTTGTGGATGTATCTCCCGCAAGCGCAAAAACGATTTGCGAATCACTACTGGAAACAGGGATAATAGTCCGGGACTGTACCTCTTTTCGTGGAGCGGGCAACTCGCTGGTCAGGATAACAGTGGGGACGAAAGAACAAAATGAATCAGTCATTTCTGCTTTTCATGAGCTTTTATGATAATTGCGCTTACAGGCACTCCTGGAACCGGAAAAACGACCGTATGTGAAGTTATAAAAGAGCACTCCCAATACAAAAAGCAATACAGCATCATAGATGTGAATAAAATCGTCCTTGGAGAAAAGCTCTATACCGGGAAAGATGAAGCGCGGGATACCTATGAAGCTGACATGGATAAACTTAGTGAACGCATTGAGTTGGAGATACGCAAAGTTCCCATGGGCATGGATGTCATTCTTGAAGGGCACCTTTCCCATATGCTGACCGTTGATGCTATTATTGTACTGAGGGCGCATCCTGTGGCGCTGCGTAAGCGGCTTGGCAAAAGGAAGAATTACTCATATGAAAAAGTCAGGGAAAATGCCAATGCAGAGGCGCTTGATGTCATTCTTGTGGAATCGGCCGAATTGAATAAGAATGTTTTTGAGATAAATACAACGGATAAGAATCTTTTATCTGTTGTGAAATCCGTTATTTCAATAATTGAAGGCTTCAAGCATGGAAAAGTCCCGGAGGAGTTCCTACCAGGGAAGATCAACTGGATAGAAATGGTGGAAATGGATTAAAAATTTTGAAGATATTCATTCAATGATTGTAAATTTCCTATCCGGGATGACAATAAAGTCTATCGGTCACTTTTGGCCATTAGTGACTGACACGAACATAACTTTACCATTATTGACCTTTACGATCTTCCTCACCATTTTTCCCAGTGGACAAGCCTGTCCTGAACCATTCTTGGCGGCGCAGCGGGCTGCTCACCAGGATATCCCAAAGGAATTATGGCAACTGGCTTTGCTTTATTTGGGATCCCGAGAAGCTCACTGACTTTTGCCTCATCAAATGCTCCCACCCAGCATGTGCCCAATCCCATAGAATGAGCCGCAAGAAGCAGGTTCTCTATGCCGGCTGATGCATCCTGGATCGCATAAAGTTCCCCTCTTGACCTGTATATGCGCGATGACCTCTCAAAATTGGCAATTATGACCACAGCAACAGGTGCCTGCTCAATAAATGACTGGCCCATAGCCGCTTTAGCCAATTTTTGCTTTGTTGCCTTATCTGAAATGACAATGAAATCCCGCGCCTGGAGGTTGCCCGCGGATGGCGCCATCTGTGCTGCATCAAGCAATTGTCCAACCAATTCCGTCTCTACCGGCTGGTCTTTAAATTTTCGTATAGACCGCCTTCCTTTAATAGCTTCGATACACTCCATACTTGAAAACCTCAATCTGCAAATAAGCATGGGAACTTAAAAAGGTTTTTCGATATTTGCCTGCTTCAGCTTCTCCTCCAGGCGCTTACGTTCGATAATGTCATAAAAAACCAAAACTACCCCTATGATTTTTTCCTTATCGTCCTTGATCAGGGAACCGATAACATCGACCGGGACTTTCATCCCGCTTTTCGTGATCAATAGTGTATGCTCAGCAAGACCATAGAACATACCTTCCCGTGTCACCTTGGTGACGGGATTTTCCACCTTCTGGCCGGGTTTTTCACTAATGATATTGAAAATGATCGAAAGAGGCTTTTCCAGGGCGTTCTCTCGCTCCCAGCCGGTCAGGGCTTCAGCGAATGGATTCATGGTTTTTATTATGCCAAACCTGTCAGTGGTTATTACCGCTTCACCAAGGCTTCTGAGTGTGGAATAGAGCCAGTGTTCGCTGTCTCTTAATTTCTTTTCTATCATGTGTTTATATATCGCTATCTCGATATTGATATGAAGTTCCCTCTCATTGAATGGTTTAATAATATAACCATAAGGTTCTGTGATCTTTGCCCTTTCAAGGATCTCCTCGTCAGAATAAGAACTTAAATATACAACAGGAATATCAAAACGGGAATGAATCTCTTTTGCGGCCTCAATGCCATCCATATTGCCATGAAGCACTATATCCATTAGCACCAGATCGGGTTTGGTATCTTCTGTTTTCTTTATTGCTTTCTCACCTGTTGACTCAACTGCTGGTACAGTATATCCCAGGTTTATCAAACTGTCTTTCAGGTCTTCAGCAATAATGCTTTCATCTTCGACCACCAGTATCTGTTTTGTTGACATTAATTCTCTCCTTTAAATTTGATCTTGAATCCAGTACCGTTTTTCCTGTCCAGGAATATTTCCCCGCAGAGTTGGTTCTCTGCCAGTATTTTAACAAGATGTAAACCAAGTGTATCTGTTTTTTCAAGATCAATTCCCTCAGGAATACCGACTCCATTATCGCTTATTATCAATTCGAACTCCTGTTCTCCCGCAATACCCAGGTAGATATTTATCTCGCCTTTCCTCCCATCCGGGAATGCATATTTCAAAGAATTCGTTACAAGCTCGTTGATGATAAGCCCACATGGAATGGCGGAATCAATCCCCATCGGAAAATTACCCACGTTTATTTTTAGCTTGATGCGGCTTTCATCGGTTCCATAAGAATGGAACAGTCCTTTTACAAGGTCCCTGACATAAACATTAAAATCGATATTTGTAAAATCCCTGGACTGGTAAAGTTTCTCATGAATAAGAGACATTGAAGATATCCTGTTATGGCTTTCTTTGAAAATCTCGATATCCTCTTTGTTCTTTAAATATTTCGCCTGGAGCCGCAGCAGGCTGGATATGATCTGCATATTATTTTTGACCCTGTGATGGATCTCCCGCAGAAGTGTCTCTTTCTCTTTCAGGGAATGCCTTATTTCTGCTTCTGCTTTCTTGCGCTGCGTTATGTCCCTTGAAATTCCTGCAAATGCTACAACATTTCCGGCAGAATCCTTTATTGGCGAAATAGTTGAGCTTACGTCGAAAAGGGTTCCATCTTTTCTTCGCCTTATGGTCTCATGATCCGTAATTACCCTGCCCGCTTTCACTTCAATGAGAAGCTTTTCGGTTTCTGGAACGATTTGCTCCGGTATAGTGGGTAATTTCTTTCCCAGGGCTTCTCCGGTTGTCCAGCCGTACATTTTTTCGAAGCCTTTATTGACCTGATATATATTCAGGTTCAGGTCTGTTATAATAATGGCGTCGGAAGTATTACATGACTTTCGGTCATTTCATTTTTTATAACGGATTAAATTAGACGAATTTGAAATTATATCTGTTTTCATATATATCTTCAATTCCTAAAGAATTTATACAATCAAATGCAAATTCTAA
>Ga0172368_10003800_pt1 | contig 17959 bp, 16 predicted proteins | sample Lak11m_FD_114540 | JGI IMG/M metagenome (GOLD analysis project Ga0172368, IMG submission 114540) | Freshwater microbial communities from Kabuno Bay, South-Kivu, Congo - kab_022012_11m | ecosystem: Environmental > Aquatic > Freshwater > Lake | place: Democratic Republic of the Congo: South-Kivu...
GCTCGGCGCCCACGCGGACGGCGAGGCGCAGCCGCCCGTCGCCGGTGCCGCGCGCCACCTCGCACCCCATGTGGCGCAGCAGCCGCGCCATGGTGGAGATGTCGGCCAGCTCCGGCACGTTGTCGAGCCGGTGCTCGCCGGGCGCCAGCAGCGTCGCCGCCATGAGCGGCAGCGCGGCGTTCTTCGCACCCGACACGGCGACTTCGCCCTCCAGCCTGCGGCCGCCCCGGATTTCGACGACGTCCATCCGCGCCTCCGCCGGCGGGCGCCGGCCAGCGCAGAGCATCATGATTCGGGACGGGCGCGCAAGCGGTCGGAATCCCTCGTCGCGGCGGCCCGGCTCGTGGCGAGCCCGCCGACCATGGCCGGCCCCACCGGGGCGGAGCGTCAACCGCCCGCCGCCCGCCTGCGCGCCGCCGCCAGCAGCGCGCGGTCGCCGTCGTCGAGCCGGGCGTCGAGCCCGGGGCTCTCCTCGAGAATCGTCTCGAGATCCGCCAGATCGCGCAGCGCCTTGGTGCGCCGCCTTCCGGGATCGGCCGCCGCCCGGAGCTTGGACTGCACGAACTCCAGCTTGCCGATGACGCGCACGGAAACACCGGCCTGCCGCACGGGCCGGGCGGTCCGGAGTGCCTCCACGAGCGGCGGATCGTCCGCGAACTGCACGGGACTTCCGGCCGGTGCAACCCAGTTGTCGCTGAAACGATGGCTTCCCGTGCGCCGGAAGCCCGCCGCCTCCAGCGCTTCGCGCGGCAGCCCGTCGCGCGCCGGGATCGCCACGTCGATGTCCAGCGTTGCACGGGGCTCCTGCGCGTGTACCTGGTAGGCGAGCCCGCCGATGAGCGCCCAGGGAACGCCTGCGTCTTCCAGCAGCCTCGCGAGGAGCAGCAGGTCGTCCCGCTTCGAGTCCATGCGTTCGCCCCGCAACAGATGCCACCGCTCGTCGAGCCGGAAGCCGATGTCCAGTCCGTCCTGCACGGCGCGAGTATACGCCCGGCCGTGCGCGCCCGCCCCGGCTCAGTCCTCCTCGCTGCGCCCGAACATGAGCTGCACGAACCCGCGGTCGGCCGGACGGCAGAACACGAACACGTGGTCGCCCTCGCGCAGCACCGTCGACCCGCGCGGTGCCAGAAGCTCCTCGCCGCGCACGACGAGCATCGCCGCCGAGTCCTGAGGGAACGGAATGTCCGCCATCGACGCGTCGCGCACGGGCGAGGCACGGTCCACGTGGAACCCCAGCACCTCGCCGTGCAGCGGTCCCAGCGACGCGATCTCCAGCACCGCGGCGGGCATCGGCGCCGCGGGCAGCTCCAGCCCCAGCCACCGCGTCGCGCGACGCACCGTCGCGCCCGGCACCAGCGCGTTCATCACCACCACGAAGAACACCACGTCGAAGATGCCTTGCGCGTGCGGCACTCCGGCCAGCACCGGAATCGTCGCCAGCACGATCGGCACCGCGCCGCGCAGCCCGGTCCAGCCGACGTAGAGCGTCTCTCGCACCGGGAGCCGGAACGGTGCGAGGCACGCCGCCGTCGCCGCGAGCCTCGCGAGAATCAGCGCGGCCCCGAGCGCCAGCCCGACCGGCGCCGCCGCCACGAGCCTCGACGGGAACGCCAGCAGCCCCAGCATCAGGAACATCGACACCTGCGCGAACCAGGCCAGCGCGTCGTGGACCCTCAGCACGCCCGCGCGGTAGGGCAGCGCATGGCCGCCCAGCACCAGCGCCGCGACGTACACGGCCAGAAATCCGCTCCCCTGCGCGAGCGTCGTCAGGCCGAACGCGAGAAAAGCCGCGGACACGGTGAGCACGGGATACATGCCGGTCGCCATCGGGCGCACGCGCGAGAGAACCCGGCGGGAGGCGTGGCCGAGGCCGAGGCCCATTGCGGCGCCCACGGCGAGTTGCAGAGGGATCTGCCAGGCGAGGCTCCACCCGGGCGGCTCGCCCGTGGCGGCGGCCTGCGTCAGCGCCAGCACCAGCAGCACCGCGGTCGGGTCGTTGAGCCCCGACTCCAGTTCCAGCACGAGCCCGACGCGACGCTGCGGCTGCACCCCGCTGCCGCGCAGCACGGGGAAGACCGCGGCCGCGTCGGTGGACGAAACGATGGCGCCGGCGAGCAGCGCGCCGGTCCAGTCGAGGCCCGCCGCGCGCGCGGCGAGGCCGGCGAGCGCGGCGGTCAGGAGGACGCCGACGGTGGCGAGCGTCGCCGCGGGCGCAAGATGGCGCCGCAAGGCGTCGGGCGGGGTGTTCAGCCCGCCGTCGAACAGGATGAGGACGAGCGCCACGGTGCCGAAGCGGAACGCGAGCCGGTAGTCCTCGAACGCGATGCCGCCGACGCCCTCGGAGCCGGCGAGCATGCCGATGCCGAGGAAGACCAGCGCGAGCGGCACTCCGAGCCGGCCCGACGAGCGGCTGGAGAGCACCGCCGTGGCCATGAGCAGGCCGCACGCGACCAGGAACAGCGCGACGAGGGCAGGCTCGGCGGGCACGCGGACGTTCTAGCGATTCCCCGGCGGAAAAGCCTTCCCTCCCTCGTTCCCGACCGGATGGCGGAGCGAAGGGGCCGACGTCCGCGGACGACCGGGCGGGGGGACGGCTGCTCGACGGGGGAGAAACGGCAGCGAATCCTTGGGTTTGGAGCACACCCGGGGCGGGTACGTACAAGTTCGGAGAGTCGGGCGGACAGGCGGACGGTGTCGGTAGGAAGGGCGTGCCCGTCGTGCGCCGCGCCTGTCGGGCTCGGTTCGAGCAAGGTGGTGGCCGCGGCGCGTCGCTCATGGTGAGCCTGCCGAACCACGGGACGCCCGTCGCGAACGATCGACCCCTGCCGTCGGAGCGCTCTGCTCACCGCACATGTACGCGGGAACAAGCGGACAGGTGCGGCGGGGGGCGATCGTGTCCGTCCGGGATGCTATCTGCAGCTCATGGCGATGCTGCTCCAGGCCGGGAGCGTGGTGGAGGCGCTCTGCCGGCGGATCCTCTCCTGCGCCCGGCGCCGGGGCAGGACCGTGCGGGACTTCGTGATCGACGCGGCGGCGCGGGAGATCCGGCGCGACGGATTCGAGGCACGAATGGCCCGGCGAGGGCCGGTGGATCTCGGCCGAAGCGCGGCGCAGACGCTCGAGGAAGTGCGTTCGGAGCGCGAGCAGGAGATCGAGCGCCGACTCGCGTGATCGATGCCTCCGCAGCCGGCGGGGACCTGCTCGAGACAGCGCTCGGCGTGCGTGCGGGCGCGCTTCTCGACGGCGCGATTCGTGCGTCCGGCCCCCTGAATCCGGCTACGCCCCCGCCTTCGAGATCGCCGCGAGCGCCGGACCATCTCCTATCAGTGTAATATACATCGGAAGAGGCTTTGCCGGCCCGGCCAGAATGCGCGCCGCCTCCGTCCCGGCGGGCCCGCTCGGGCAGGCCGAGGGCCGCGCGCCCGCCCCCGGGTCGCTGCGGAGCACTTGACGAAACGGCATGTACGGCGCATCGTGGAGCTGTGGAGGCAGCCGACGCCCCGGATGTCGTCAAGGAATGTGTCAGAGTCGACGCCGTGCAGTTCACGCGGCATGCCCGCCAGCGGATGCTGGAGCGCGGCGTGAAGCGGGACGATCTGCTCTGCTGCACGCGCTTGCGACGGCGACGCGGTTCCGGGCGGCCGAGAACGGCCGCTGGCGCGTCTGCGGCGGCCTCGACGAGGACGGCGACCCGCTCGACGCCGTGGTGGCCATGATCGCGGCCGGCGTGCTCGTGATCACGGTCGTGGGAGACTGAGATGCCGATCGACCGCTGCGTGCAGTGCGGGGGGACCGAACTTGCCCGGAAAGTCGAAATCGAGAATTGGCAGGTCGCCGGCCGGACCTTTGCCGTTGACCTGCCGGGCACCTCGTGTACCGGGTGCGGCGAGTTCTACGTGCACGGCAACGACATGAAGCGGGCCGAGGACGCCATCGCGATCGAGCTCGCGCGCGAGGGGCCTGCCAGCGGAGAGGCACTCCGTTACATGCGCAAAACCATCGGCATGCCGGCGGTCGAACTCGCGACGCTGCTCGACATTTCCCCGGAGACGCTGTCGCGGTGGGAGAACAGCCGCAGGCAGCCCGACCACGCCGCGTGGCTCGCAGTCGGGTCTCTGGTTCTGGACCACGCCGCGGGACGCGACGACACGCTGCGTCGGCTCCGGGCGGCCCACAAGCCACGACGGGGGCGCTCGCGGGTGCATGTCGCCGCGTGACCGAGCTGCGCTTCCGTCGCCCGGGGCGGCGGATGGGCGGCCCACGGCCCGCGACGCGGGTCGCCGCTGCCAGGTCTACCCGCCGACGCTGAAGAGCAGATCCAGCGTGGGTACGGTTCCCCTCGGCTGAGGCAGGAAAGCAGCTCCGCCGCCGAGCACGATCCCGAACCTGTCCGTCGCTCCCGAAGCCGAATCGCCACGAACCCATGAGAAAAGGCCCGTAGAGGTTCTTCTTCGTGTCCGAGTAGCCGCCGGACGAGTCCGACAGCGCGAGCCGATAGGTCCCGCCGAAACCGTATCCGGCGCACAGCCCGAGGCGCAGCGGCAGAGGGTACCAGCGCACGCCTGCTCCGAGGCTCGGCGGCGCCCCGACGCCACCGGAGTCCGCGCATGCCGCGCGACTCGCGGCGAAAGCTGGATCGTGCGACCGCCCGCGCGCTACTGCCTCTTCTGAGGCACGTCGGCGCTCGTCTGCCGGCTGCTCCCGGGTACACAACAGCGCGCGTCGAACGCGAAGCGCGACGAAGCGTCGGACCAGGCAGTTCTCCCACGTCACGCAAGACGGGCATCCGCGGTAGCCGGAGCAACCTGCGGCTACCCTCCGGCCTTCGAGATCGCCGCGAGCGCCGGACCATCTCCTACCAATGTAATATCCATCGGAAGAGGCTGTGCCAGCCCGGCCAGAATGCGCGCCGCCTCCGTCCCGGCGGGCCGATCGGGCAGGCCGAGGGCCGCGCTGGGGGCGCCCGCGCGCACGAGCGTCTGCAGGGCGTGCTGCGCTGCCTCCGCGAAGACGCGCGCGTCGCAGGCCTCCAGCCGCCCCAGCCCGAAGGCGAAGACGCGCCGTGCGGGCACGCCCGCCGCGGGTGTCAGCAGCGTCTCGCCCGCGGCGCCGCGGAAGTCGCCGCCCGCAAGCAGCCGTGAAAGACCCCCGCACAGGCGCCAGTCCGCGAGCCCCGCCAGCCCCCGCAGCGGCCGCTCGTCCTCGCCCACGAACACGGCCAGCGAGTCCACCTCCAGCGCGTCCAGCACGGCCAGGTCCAGCAGCGCGATGCGCAGCCCCAAGGCGACCCTCCGCGCCCGTTCTACCGCAGGCCGTCCGGCTCCCGCCGCGCCTCGCGCGCGATGCGGTCCAGGACCCCGTTGACGAACGCGCCCGACTCCTCGGTGCCGAACTTCTTGCCCAGCTCCACCGCCTCGTTGAGCACCGCCCGCGCCGGCACGTCGACCAGGTGCGTCAGCTCGTACGCCGCGGCGCGCAGCACGTTGCGGTCCACGCGCGCCATGCGCTCCAGGCGCCAGTGCTGGCTCGTGCGCTGGATGGCCGCGTCGAGCTCCGGCAGGTTCTCCAGGACCCCGCGCACCAGCGCCTCCGCGAAGCGCACGACCTCGGGGCCCGCGCCGCCTTCGGGCGGGAACTCCGTCCAGAACTGCGAAAGGGCGCGATCCGCGTCCGCGCGCGCCGGCGGCTCGCCGGGCCGGGCCGTCGCGTCGAGCTGGTAGAGCACCTGGAGGGCGCACTCGCGGGCGAGGCGCCGGGCGCCGGGGCGTTTCGTCGGCACGTCGGCTCCTCCGCTCCCCTTCCGTACAGGGCTAGCGCTGCTGCACTGCGCGCGCCGCCCGCACCAGCTCGACGCAGCTCAGCGCGGCGTCGAAGCCCTTGTTGCCCTGCTTGGTCCCGGCGCGCTCTATGGCCTGCTCGATGGTGTCGGTGGTGAGCACGCCGAACGACAGCGGCACGCCCGACTGCAGGGCCACCTGCGAAAGGCCCTTGGTCGTCTCCGCGGCGAGCAGATCGAAGTGCGCCGTTCCCCCGCGGATGAGGCACCCGATGGCGACGACGCCGTCGAAGCGGCCCGAGGCGCACACGAGGCGCGCCATCTGGGGCAGCTCCCACGAGCCGGGCACGCGGAAGATTTCCAGGTCCTCGTCGCGGGCGCCGTGGCGCAGCAGGGCGTCGAGCGCTCCCTGCTCCAGTTTCTCGACGACGAAGTGGTTGAAGCGGGTGACGACGAGCGCGAAGCGCAGCCCGGTCGCGTCGAATCCGCCCTCGTGGATCTTCGGCATGGCACGGCTCCCGGCCCCGCTCATGGTGAGCTTGTCGAACCAAGGCCGCGCGCTCTATACCCCGGCGCGCGGCCGCCCGCCAGCCGGGCGCGCCGGAGTCCGTGCGGCCGTCCGCCCGCAGCCCCGGGGGGCGATTGCGCGGCCGGCGCGGTCGTGCGCATCGTCGCGACGGGCCGCGCGGCGGCCACGGGAGCCGGACATGGACCGACCGGAAGAGCCCGCGGGGCGCCCTCCGCCGGACCTCGGCGAGCGGGTGAGGGACGTGGCGGCGCAGTTCGGCGCGCTGGTGCGCGAGCACGCGGAGCTGGCGCGCGTCGAGGCCGTCGCCGACGTGAAGAAGGCCGGGCGCGACCTGGCCGGCATCGGCGCCGGGGCCGTCGTGGCGCTGCTGGGCTGGGCGCTGCTCATGACGGGCGCGGCGCTGCTGCTGGGCCGATCGCTCGGGAACTGGGCCGGATTCCTCGTCGTGGGCGGGCTGCACGCCGTGGCCGGGGTCGTCCTGATGGCGCAGGAGTCCGCGCGGCTGCGCGGGCCGGACAAGCCGGGGCTGGAGGAGACCGCGCGGGCGCTGCGCGAGGATCGCGCCCTTGCGCTGCGGCTGCGCGCCGGCGGGCAGGTGCCGCGGGGGCGGACATGAGGGTGCGCGATCCGGCGGAAATCCAAGGGGAAATCGATCGGACCCGCGAGGAACTGGCGGCGTCCATCGTGCTGCTGCGGCAGGACCTCGCGCAGGAGGCCGACTGGCGCACGTGGGTGCGGCGGCGTCCGCTGGCCTGGGTCGGAGCGGCGTTTCTCGCGGGATTCGTGCTCGGGACGCGGTGAAACGACCCGCCTCGCGGCCCTCCCCCGCATTCGAGCCCGTGCCCGAGCCCGTGCCCGGTCCTTCGGCGCGGAAGAACCAGTTCACCACGGAGCACACGGAGAGCACGGAGGGTCTGCTGGCTGTCCAGTCCGACGCACCGCGTCCTCGGTGCTCTCCGTGGTGGAATGCGGTTGGATTTCGGGCAGGGGCACGGGCTCGGGCACGGGTGCTTCTGATTCACGGTTTTCGGGGGGCGCGACCATGTGGGTGGGATGGGCAGTCCGTTGCGCGCCTCTGCGATCGACCGAGTCGCAGCGGTCGGCGCGGTCGGCTGCCCGTCCGACGCAAACGACCGGCCGAAGAGCGCTCGGCCGATCGCTGCCGGCGGACGGGCAGCCGTCCCGCGCGGCCATCGCGGTGCTCGAGCCGAAGGCAGTGCCGCGCGGGACGGACTGCCCATCCCACCCGTTCCGGCAGACGCCCCCCCGATTCCGTTGAACGCACCCCTCGGGCACGATTGTCTTGACCTGCGCCGCGCCGTCGTGTCTCGTGTCGGGGTGTTCCCCTGGATCCACCCGACCTTCGTCCACTTCGCCGTCGCCCTGATGTTCGCGGCCGTGCTGCTGGACGTCGCGGGGCTGGCCCGCCGCAGCGAGAAACTCCTTTTCGCAGGATACTGGAACACCATCCTCGGCGCGGTGGCGACGCTCGTGGCCGTGGCGACGGGGTTCCTGGCGCAGGCGCGCCTGGGACCCCGCGGCGAGGCGGAGCTCGCGTTGCTCGGGCTGCACCGCATCTTCGCCGTGCCCGTGGCCGTCGCGGCCGTGCTGCAGGCGCTCGCGCGCATCCTCATGCGGGGCTACATCCGCCCGCGCACGCGCACCGTCTACCTTGGATTCGCCTTCCTCTGCGCCGGCTTCACGCTCGTGACCGGCGCCCTGGGCGGCGCGATGGTCTACGGCTACGGCATGGGGATCGGCGAAGCGGCCGCACGCCACGTCCTCGACGCGCGCCCGGGCGCCGCCCCCCCGGCGGCAAAGCCCCTGCTCGCGCCCGCGCCGGAGGAGCCGCCCGTGCCCCCGCCCGGCGCCCCGCAGACCGCCCCGGGCCGGGCCGCCGCCCCGGCCCACGACGAGCCCCCGCCCCGGCGCGACACGCCCCGGAAAAAGGTCGGAAAGCCCGCAGATGCCGCGGCCGACGCGCCCCGCCGCAGGGCCCCCCGCGCGCGCCGCCAGGCGGATGCCCCTGCGCCGCAGGCCTCCGGCGAACCGGAGCGTTGACTCCCGCCTGATTGTTATCCAGTTATAACTTATGCCGATAGTGCCGCGGTGCGTCATCCCCTAGAACCGCGCCGGGGTTCCGGCAGGCCCCCGAAGCCCCTTGACGAGCGCGCCCGGCAGTCCCATCGTGCGCCCCCACCACAACCTGTTGTGGTCGGCGCGGGGGCGAGGCCGTATCATTGGTGGAGAGCGGGGAAAGTCGCTCCGGAGGCTGGCGTCCGATGGAAACCGGTACGGCGAAGGGCGGCACGGGCAAGCTGCGCGACGAGGCGGCGGGGCTGGAACTGCCGGTGGCCCCGGAGACGGGCGCGACCGGGGAGACCGGCGGGCGCTTCGTGCAGGTGGGGCGGCGGTTCACGCGGCCGGGCATCGACCCGCTGGACCAGGTGGCGTGGGCGCGCCGGCGCAGCGTCATCGCGGACCCGGACGGCACGGTCGTCTTCCGCATGGACGACGCCGAGGTGCCCGAGGACTGGTCGCAGCTCGCCACCGACGTGGCAGTGAGCAAGTACTTCCGCAAGGCGGGCGTGCCCGGCACGGGGCACGAGAAGAGCGCCCGCCAGATGGTCGATCGCGTGGCGGCCACCATCCGCGCCGAGGGCGTCCGCCAGGGGCTGCTGCGCGAGGGCGAGGACGCCGACGCCTTCCAGGCCGAGCTTGCGTACATGCTCGTGCGCCAGGTGGGCGCGTTCAACTCGCCGGTGTGGTTCAACTGCGGGCTGAAGCACGCCTACGGCATCGAGGGCTCGGGCGGCAACTTCGCCTGGGACGAGACGCAGGGCCGCGCGCTCGCCACCGCCGACGCGTACTCGCGCCCGCAGGTGAGCGCGTGCTTCATCCAGAGCGTCGGCGACGACCTCGCCAGCATCTTCGACCTCGTCAAGAACGAGAGCCGCGTCTTCAAGTACGGCTCGGGCACGGGCACGAATTTCTCCAGGCTCCGCGGGGAGATGGAGAAGCTGTCCGGCGGCGGCAGCTCCAGCGGCCTCATGAGCTTCCTGGAGGTGCTGGACCGAGGCGCCGGCGCGACCAAGAGCGGCGGGACGACGCGGCGCGCGGCCAAGATGGTGATCGTCGACGCGGATCACCCGGAGATCGAGACCTTCGTCACGTGGAAGAAGCGCGAGGAGCGCAAGGCGCGCGCGCTCATCGCCGCCGGCTACCCGGCCGACTTCAACGGCGAGGCGTACCGCACGGTGAGCGGGCAGAACTCGAACAACAGCGTGCGCATCTCCGACGACTTCGTGCGGCGCGTCGAGCAGGGCGCCGCGTGGGAGACGCGCCTGCGCACGACGGGAGCGGTCTACCACACCATGCCGGCACGCGAGCTGTGGCGCACCATCGCCGACGCCGCCTGGCACTGCGCCGACCCCGGGCTCCAGTTCGACGACACGATCAACCGCTGGAACACCTGCAAGGAGAGCGATCGCATCCGGGCGTCGAATCCGTGCGTGACCGGCGCGACGCTCGTGGCCACGTCCGGCGGGCTGCGCCGCATCGACTCGCTTCTGTCGGGCGGGGCCAGCGTTCTCGGCGCCGACGGCGCGCTGCACTCCGTCGCCCCGGCGTTCGCGACGGGGAACAAGCCCGTGTACCGGCTGCGCACGCGCGCAGGTTTCGAACTGGAGCTGACCGCGGATCACCGCGTGCTGACGGCGAATCGCGGCGACGTGCCGGCCTGCGAGCTGTCGAGCGACGATCGGGTCGTGCTCGCGAGCCCGCCCTTCGGGAGCGAGGCGCTCGACGAGCGCCTCGCTGAGTTCCTGGGGCTCATGCTGGGCGACGGATGCCTCATGGGGGAACAGGAAACGGCGCTCGTGACGCTGTCTGCGAGCGAGGACGAAGTGGCGCGACACGTGCATTCGCGCCTGGCGTCCTACAGAAAGGAATACGCCGCTGACGGACGTGCCGCCCGCGACACCGAGGTCCACCGTACGCAAGGCACGCTGCGAATGGGAACGAGCGCGCGCTGCGTCGTCGAGCCCCTCAAGCGCCTCGCGGTGCTGGAGCGGGGCAGCGAGAACAAGGCTCTCAGGGACGCCGCGTTCGGCCTCGATCGCCCTGCAACTGCGGCGATTCTGCGCGGCCTGTTCACCGCGGACGGGACGGTCGCGGACTACGGGGACAAGTCGCAGTACATCTCGCTGGACATGACGGCGCTGGGCCTGCTTCAGCAGGTGCAGACGCTGCTGCTTGGATTCGGCGTCAAGGCCAAGCTGTACCGCAACCGACGTCCGCTGGGGCAGCGCATGGCGATGCTGCCCGACGGCAAGGGCGGCGTGCGCGAGTTCCCGGTGCAGCAGCTCCATTCGCTGCGCGTCAGCCGCCGGTCGCGCGAGCTCTTCGAACGCGAGATCGGCTTCCTTCCGGGCAGTTCGAAGGCGGCACGCCTCGCGAAGATGAACGCCGAGACGACCACGTACGCGGAGCGCCTGGACGACCGCGTCGAGTCGCTCGAGTTTCTGGGGCTGCGCGACGTGTACGACCTGACCGAGCCCGCGACGAGCCACTTCGTCGCCAACGGCATCGTCGTCCACAACTGCTCGGAATACATGTTCCTGGACGACACCGCCTGCAACCTCGCGAGCCTCAACCTGCTGAAGTTCGTGAACGGACGCGGCGAGTTCGACGTGGACGCCTATCGCCACGCATGCCGGGTCTTCTTCCTGGCGCAGGAGATCCTGGTCGACTTCGCCTCCTACCCGACGGCGCGGATCGCGGAGAATTCCCATAGATTCCGCACCCTTGGCCTGGGCTTCGCCAACCTCGGCACGCTGCTGATGGTGCGCGGTCTGCCATACGACTCCGACGCCGCGCGCAACCTCGCCGCGGCGTTCACTTCGGTCATGACGGGCGAGGCGTACGCGCTCTCGGCGGAAATGGCCGCGGTGCGCGGGCCGTTCGCGGCGTTCCGCCCGAACCGCGAGTCGATGCTGGGCGTCGTGCGCATGCACGCCGACGTGGCGGAGGCCATCGCGCCCGAACACGTGCCGGCGGAGCTGCTGGCGGCCGCGCGCGCGTGCTGGCAGCGCGCGCTGCACCTCGGGGCGCGCCACGGATTCCGGAACGCGCAGGCCACGGTGCTCGCGCCCACGGGCACCATCGGGCTGCTGATGGACTGCGACACAACCGGCGTGGAGCCGGACTTCGCGCTCGTGAAGTTCAAGAAACTGGCGGGCGGCGGCTACTTCAAGATCGTGAACCAGTCCGTGCCGCGCGCGCTGCGGGCGCTCGGGTACCAGGACGCCGCGGTGGACGCCATCGTGCGCTACGCCGTGGGCACGTGCACGCTGGAAGGCGCCCCGCACGTGTCGCGCGAGGCGCTGGCGGCGCGCGGCTTCCTGCCCGAGGACACGGCGAACGTCGAGCGCGCGCTCGGTGGCGCTCTGGACCTGCGCCAGGCGTTTTCTCCCCACGTGCTGGGGGCCGCGGCGCTGCAGCGGCTGGGCGTCCCGGACGACAAGGCGAAGGAGAAGGGCTTCGACCTGCTCGCGTGGCTCGGTTTCGGACGGCGCGAGATCTCCGAGGCGAACGACGTGGTGTGCGGCCGCCAGACCGTCGAGGGCGCCCCGGGACTCGACCCGGCGCACCTGCCCATCTTCGACTGCGCCAACCGCTGCGGACCGTACGGAAAGCGCTACATCGAGCCCATGGGCCACGTGCGCATGATGGCCGCCGTGCAGCCGTTCCTGTCGGGCGCCATCTCCAAGACCATCAACCTGCCCAACGAGACGACGGTCGAGGAAGTGGAGCGCGTCCACTACGACTCCTGGCGCATGGGCCTGAAGGCGATCGCCATCTACCGCGACGGCAGCAAGGCGAGCCAGCCGCTGACCGTCAAGCAGAGCGACAAGGAGGAGAAGAGGGAGACGAAGGCCGAGGCGCTGAAAGCGCCGGCCGTCCGCGTCGAGGCGGAGAGGCCCGCCGAGACGCCGAAGAAGGCCCCGTTCGCGTCGCCGCCGGCCGACCTGCAGCGCTTCCGCCTTCCCCCGCGCCGCCGCGGGCTCACGCAGGAGGCGCGCATCGGAGGGTTCAAGATCTTCCTGCGCACGGGCGAGTATCCGGACGGGACGCTCGGGGAGATCTTCATCGACATGCACAAGGAGGGCGCGGCCTACCGGTCGATGCTCAACTGCTTCGCCATGCTGTGCTCGATGGCGCTGCAGTACGGCGTGCCGCTGGAGGTGCTGGTCGAGCAGTTCATCTTCACGCGCTTCGAGCCGCAGGGGCCGGTCAACGGACACGACCGGGTGAAGTTCGCCACCAGCGTCATCGACTACGTGTTCCGCGTGCTGGCGGTGGAGTACCTGCACCGCGACGACCTGGCGCACGTGCCCGCACACACGACGACCCCCGGCGACAACCTGCCGCTGAGTCCCGCCGCGTCCACGAGCGACGAGCCCGCGATGCGCGAGGCGGCCGCGGCGAGCCAGAGCGCCGCCAACGGCCACGCGGAGGCGCCCCGCGCCGCCCGAAGCCGCGGCACCGGAGCACAGAACGCCCTGCTCGCCGAGCTTTCGGGCGACGCGCCGTTCTGCGACACGTGCGGACACATCACCGTGCGCAACGGGGCGTGCTTCAAGTGCCTCAACTGCGGCACGAGCGCGGGGTGCAGCTAGAGCCTCGCCGAAAAGGGGTGGAGTGGCGGCCTCGGGCCGCCCGGTCTTGCAGGCCTCCGGCCGGAACCCACGCTCCGGGGCGGCTGGAAGCCGCCGGGACCGGTCAGCCTGAGGCTGACACTCCGGCCCCCACCACCTTTTCGGCGAGGGTCCGGCTAGCGCCGCTGCGGGCGCCGGCCGCCGGTGATACCCTGCCTTGGCGGAGGGTCCGCGTGCCGGAATCCGCGGTCGCACAGGACGAAACCGCGCGCGTGGCCGAGTCGCTGGTCGCGCACGGCGCCCCGCTGGCCGGCGTGCGGGCGCAGGCGCACTGGGGCGTCGAGGAGACGATCGTGCGCGCGCTGGCCCTTTCGCGAGCGGACGCGATCGTCTTCCGCGTGCTGCCCGTCGTGCTGGCGCGCCACGCCTCTTCCATTGAATGGAGCCGGCTCCGAAGCGCGGCGGAGGCGCGCGGGGTGGCCCGGGAACTGGGCCTGCTGGTCGATCTGGTCGCGGAGGCGACCGGAAGGCACGCACTCTCCGAGCAGGTGGCGGACCTGGTCCCTGTCGCCGCGGCACCGGAACCTTGGTTCGCCGTGCGCAATCGGTTCCACGCCGAACTGCTGGCGCTGGAAAGTCCGCCGGCAGCGCGGCGCTGGGGCTTTCTGCTGAACGTCACCTGCGAGTCCGTTCGCGCGATGGTGGAGAAGCACGGTGCAGCGCTTCGGACGGCATGACGTCGAGGCCTTTCTGCGGTCCGTCGACGCGCAGCTCGCGGAGCCCTGCACGGTCGTGCTGGTCGGCAGCACGGTCGCCGCGCTGCAGTGGGACGAGTCGAACCTGTCGGCCGACATCGACGTGTGGAGCGCCGACGCGGCCTTCTGGGACGCCTGTCGGCGCGTTTCCACGGCAGCCGCGCCGGCGATTCCCGTGCATCGGGCCTCGATTGCGGAACCGCCCCAGGATTTCGAGACGCGCCTGATTCCGCTGTCGATGGGGCTTTCGCGCCTCGCGGTCGTCGTCCCGGAGGATCACGACTGGGCCATCGCGAAGACGACGCGCGCGCTCGAACACGATCTGCGGGCCGTCGAGTTCCTGCACTCGTGCCGGCCGCTTTCGCTCCTCACGCTCGTCGAGCGCTACCGCGAGACCTGGGTCACGGGTCCGCGCTCACGTTTCCGCCTGAAATTCCTCGACCTTGTCGCCCGGCTGTTCGGCGAGGACGCGGCCGAGAAGCTCGTGCCGGAACTGGAGAAGGCCGATGGGGCGTAGCGCCTACACGGTCCAGTCGTCCGAAAGCCCGCCCTGCTTCGCAGCCGTGGTCACGAAGCGGAACCGTATTTCCGCGGCCAGACGCGCGTCCGGGTCGACGAACTCCACGCCGATGCCAGGCAGCTCGCCCTGCACGCCCCAGCGCCGGCGCCAGCGCACGTCCGCACGGACAACCTCCACCGATGGAAGCTCCAGGATGCGTAGCCGCACGCTTTCGCCCGTCTTGTAGGGTTCCTGGGTGTAGACGAACGCGCCGCCCGCGGAGATGTCCAGGATGTTCGTCTCGGCCGCCTGCATGAACTCGGCGTCGTCGGCGCGGGCCGCGACGCAGTTGAGGCGCACCGCGGCGCGCACGTGGCGCCGTCCGCGGCGGGCGGCGAAGGCGGCGACGTCCTGTCCGAAGCGCGCCGGGTCGTCGCGGAACGCCAGGCCGCCCACCGTGCGCCGCGCCCGCAGCAGCGGATAGCGCGCCGCGACCGGGAAGAGTCGATCCCGATCGTCCGGCGTGGCCGCGGCCACGGAGTCCAGCTCGACGACCAGTCCGCTCACCGCGGTCTGGCACAGGTGCTCCATCAGCTCCGCGACGCTGCCCACGTGCAGGGGCTCGACGTTCAGCCAGCGCAGCACTTCCGCGGCCGAGCCGGGATCCGCCGCCAGGACCAGCACAGAGGGCTTGCGGCGGTTGTCGTTCATCATGGGAGCCACCTCAGGACGCGGCACGTCCGACCGCGTTCTACAGGGTTCGGCCGACGATTGCGAGACGGCGGATCGCAGAGCGGGGTGCGTCGGCAGCAGTAAACGCCAAGGCGCCAAGGATGAAGGATGAAGCACGCCTATCGGGTTGACGCCACTCGCGCGACCGCTCAGCCCGGGGGGAGCGCGGGCCGGTTCTTTGGCCCGCGCGGACACGAGGGCCGCGGTGCACCGGACCCGGGCCCTCGTGTCCGCGTGCGCAAAGAGCAAGAGCGCGCCCGCTCCCCTCGGGCTGAGCGATTCGGGCGGCGGAGTGGCGTCAACCCGATAGGCATGGGCCCGACAACCTTGGCGGCACGGGCGCCCTTCGACCTCCGCGGCGTTGTGGACCGCCGCGCGGACGTACTACGCTGCGCCGCATGAGCCGTTCGCGACCTCTGCTGGCGGTGCTCGCGCTGTGTGCCTGCGGGCGCCCGCTGGATCTCCCCGTCGAGCCCGCCGCGCCCCGCCCCGTGTTCCTGGGCGAGCTCTCCGGCCTCTACGCTCTGAGCGTTCCGCTGCCCGGCCAGGACGTCGGCGCCTTCGGTCCCGACATCGCGCTGGGCGACGGTGCGTTCGTCCTGCACGTGACGAACCCGTCCGGCGGCGCGGATCCGGTCGTTGCCGCCTTGGTCCACGAGTCGCCGCGCCGCCAGCCGGCGATCCCCGAAACGCTGGGGTGCCGCATCCTCGGCGTCTCCAAACAGTGGTTCGTCATGACCGGCCTGTACGACGCATCGAAGGCGAGCGACCAGCTCACCGCGCCGATTCCCGGCGGCGGCACGCTGCGCGCCACCCGCGTGGCCGGCGGCGGTGCGGGCATCCTCTACTACCCGATGTGCGACGGCACCACGCTGCCCGTGCGCATGACGCGCGCGTGCGCCTTCGACTCGGCGCTTTCGGGCGTCTACACCGTGACCGGCGGCTCGCCCGGCGCACGCGCGGTCGACTGGGCGCTCGGTTTCCGCGCGCCCATGGCCGTGGGCATGCTCTGGCCCTCCGACGGCATGGCCGGCTACCCCGCGAACACGAAACTCCTGTTCGGCAGCTACAGCCGCTTCGGCCAGGACGGCACGGCGCTGCTCGTGCCTCCCAACGCGACGTCGACGGCCACGATGCGCTGCGGCGCGTATCGGCTGACGGAATCGGGCGGACACGTGGACTACCGGCTGGGCCTGGCGGGGCAGGGGGCCGCCTGTCCGGATTCGCCCGACGCCGCGGGCCTGGAGCGACTCGCCGCGACGCGCCTGTCCGGCAGCCAGAGCGACGAGTGCGCCCCGGTCTCGCGCGGGCTCGCGCTCGCGTGGACCCTGCGCGAGTGCGACATCCCGCGCGGAAAGTTCCTGGACGTGGACGTCGTGTCGCCATCGGATGGCTCGCGCCTGCATCGCGCCGACGTGACCGTCGCGGTCTCGGTCGTCGGAGGCTCCTCGCTGGACGAGCTTCCCGACGCGCCCGGCGGCGTCACCGCGCGCTATCGCATTCCGGCGGGGCCGGCCCGCGTCGTGACGGTCAATGCCGCCGCGAACACGTCGTCCGGGCCCGTGGCGGCCCTGCCGTCGTGCGCTCAGATTCCGTGACGCGTCGCGTCAGGCCGCGATTCGCAGCGCGTCGAACGCTTCGTCCAGCGTGCGGGCGTGCCGGATGCGCGCGCTCCACGACGGGTCGAAACCGACGAGCCGGGCCATCGCCATCCACTGCTTGACGCGCACGAGCGTGTAGCGGGCTTCGCGCCCGTTCGCGAGGTCCCGGGCCGCGAGGCGCTCCAGGAACGACCGCCAGCGGATCGTGTCGTTTCCGAACGGGGCCGGATTGCCGTCGCGGGTCGGAAGCCCGAGCACCCGGGCCGCCGCCGCGGGAAGTGCCGGATCGCGGATCGCCCCGCGTCCCATCATGAACGCGCGGCAGCCCGTGGCTTCCGCACAGCGATGAATATCATCCGCGGAGAATAAATCGCCGTTGGCGATCACCGGCACGGGCCAGCGCTCGCCGACGCGCGCGAGCGGCGTCCAGTCCACGCCCGGGTCGTACTGCTGCGCCCGCGTGCGCGCGTGGACCGTCGCCCATGACGCGCCGCCGCGCGCCACCGCGTCCATGATCGCGCCGAATTCGCCGGCGGAGTTCCAGCCGAGACGGATCTTCGCCGAAACAGGGACGGCCACGGCCTCGCGCACGGCGCACAGAATTCTCACGATTCGCGGCGGATCACGGAGCAGCGCCGCGCCGCCGCCGCGGCCCGTCACCAGAGGCCCCGGACAACCGAAATTTAGGTCGATCGCCGTCGCTCCCGCCGCGACCGCACGCACCGCGGTCTCGGCGATCACCTCCGGCCGGTTGCCCAGAATCTGCACCTGCACCGGCGTGCCCGAGGGCGTCCGCGCGCCGTGCGCCAGCTCCGGCACGCACGCGATGATCTGCCGGCGGCCGGCCGGAATCCGCGCCACGCGCACGAACTCCGCCACGCACCAGGCGAACGCGCCGGACTCGCTCAGGACGGCCCGCGCGACGGCGTCGAACACGCCCTCCATCGGGGCGAGCACGAGCGCGGGACGGTCGGGGACGAGCCACATGCGGGCAAAGGTCCCACGACGCCGCGGGCAGGGCAACGCCGCGGCCCGGGTTGCAGCGGCCGGCCTCGATGGACGCAACTCGCGCCAGACCCGATCTGCGGGGCACACGCGCGGCCCTCACCCCCGACCCCTCTCCACACGGGACAGGGAGGAACTGCTCGTTTCGAGCGCAAAGCGGCCCGGTGGAGAGGGGAGGGCTGCCGCGCCTGGATTCGGCGTCCTGCTCTGGATTTCGCGGGCTCTTCTCCCCCTCTCCACCGGGCCGCAACAGCGATGGTGCGGACCTGTGCCGCCGGAAGCGGCCCGTGTGGAGAGAACTCATGCACTTCGTGCGCCACCGAGCATGAAAACGGCATCTTCGGGACGCTGAGCGCACGACCACGTCTCCATTTGGGGTTGAAGTGCGGGCCAGTCTCGGGGA
>Ga0172368_10003801_pt1 | contig 17955 bp, 19 predicted proteins | sample Lak11m_FD_114540 | JGI IMG/M metagenome (GOLD analysis project Ga0172368, IMG submission 114540) | Freshwater microbial communities from Kabuno Bay, South-Kivu, Congo - kab_022012_11m | ecosystem: Environmental > Aquatic > Freshwater > Lake | place: Democratic Republic of the Congo: South-Kivu...
CTAAATCTCAAATATGCACCCTTTATTCGAAAAAAATCCGTAGTGCCCAAACTGACTCCTGAAAAAATTAAAATACCCGAAAGTCAGGCATTTATAACCTAATAGCTGCAAAGTGGGTTAAATCCTGCCTATTCAGGCATTTTTAACGGTTACAATGTCCTTATCAATGGGGAAATTGATAAACCTTTTTTTGTTTTTAAAGACATATACAGACCTCAACAATATAATGTTGCCTACGATGTAGCTTTGGGAAAGAAAAGAAAAAATGCACTTGGAGCTTATTATTCTACCATTATGGGCGGGTCTTTCATTAATACCACAATGACGGCATCCTATGCAAGAAGTTTTAAGCTGACTGACAATTTAAATTTTTTCCAAAAATTAAGATTGGGTGTTGCATTAAAATTAAATATTGTGACTTTTGATATGAGTACTGCAATTTTTGGTGATGAAATTAATCCTAATTACGGTTTTGTAGAACAGAGTTCATGCGATAGAATAATACAAGGTAATAGTATAATAAGATATAATCCGAATATAGATATGGGAATTTGGTATTATAACCCTTTTTACTATCTTGGATTTTCAGCTAAAAATATCATTCAGACTGATAGTTTATTTGAAAAATTTATATTGCTCCCAAGAGAATATTATATTTCATCTGGTGGAAAAATTAATATTGGAAATGATTTTTTCATTCATCCCTCTCTCAATATTAATATTATTCAGGGATACACAGGTAAGATTTCATCATTTAGCCCTGCTTTGATGGGGTCCCTTAAAAACAAGTATTTTTTAGGTTTATCATATAAGGACTTGAGTAAAATTACAATTCATGCCGGGGCAGTTTTACATAATGATTACATGTTATCTTTTGCCTGTGGCATATCGGGTAAAAATGATATGAGCGGATTTAAATCCCCCAGCTATATTGGTGGAGATTTAAAAATTAATATTAAGAAATAAAATTAATTGTTTTATGAAAAATTTATTTATAATAATTTCATTGGTAATGCTTCTTATTACAGCAGGGTGCAAAAAAGAAAGGTTTAGTTCTGATAGCGTTTTATTTTATGCAAACGCATTCACACCAAATGACGATGGTCTTAATGATGAATGGGGACCAGAAGGAGTGGGTATCAATAATGATAGGTTTTCAATGAAAATTTATAACAAAAAAGACAAACTGCTTTATGAAACAGATAATTTAAATAATTGGTGGAGTGGTTTTGTCAATGGAGAACTCTGTCCTGTAGATTATTATTACTATGTTGTAAAATACGAAACCATAGATGGCGTGAAACATAAAGACACAGGGATGTTTCAGTTGATAAAATAGGAAGTATTTTTATATAGACATTCCCGTTTATTTGAATTTCGAATATCGATTAACCAATATTGATTTCAGAAGTATTTGAGAATTCTGAAATAAATCTGAAATCGTTAATCGGTGTTCGATATTCAAAAAAACATATTTACAAATATTAATCTTTCTCTGCGGCTCTCTGCGTGTATTTCCTTTGTGCCACTCTGCGGTAAAATTACGAGGTTTTTCATTTTGCCATTTCTCATTTAGCACTAAATCCAATTAATATACGTATCTTTGCAAAAAATTCACTCACGGACACTTCCCTCCCTACAACAGAAAGGTTTTGGTTCACGAAAAAATATTTCTTTAATACAATTTATGTCATTTCACTCATTAAACATTATTGAGCCTATCCTCAGGTCATTAGAACAAGAAGGCTACAAAACTCCTACACCCATTCAAGAAGAAGCCATCCCTATTGTACTGCAAGGCACCGATTTGTTGGGCTGTGCACAAACAGGAACGGGTAAAACTGCGGCATTTGCCATTCCGATTTTACAACTATTGCATAATACAAAATCAAACGATAAAAAAAGAAAAATACGAAGCCTGATTGTTACACCCACACGCGAGCTAGCCATACAGATAGACGAAAGCTTTAAGGCCTACGGACGCTTTACAGGATTGATAAGCACTGTCGTTTTTGGCGGTGTCAATCAGCACCCTCAAACCTCAGCATTACAAAGAGGTGTGGATATTCTCATAGCAACACCTGGCAGACTCCTCGATCTGATGAATCAAGGGTTTATTTCACTTAGAAATATTGAGATTTTAGTACTCGATGAAGCAGACCGCATGCTCGACATGGGTTTTATCCATGATGTGAAAAAAATTATTGCTGCTGTTCCGCGTGAACGTCAGACCTTGTTTTTCTCAGCCACCATGCCTCCAGAAATTGTAAAACTTTCGAGTTCCATTTTACACCTTCCAGTGAAAGTTGAAGTAACACCTTCTGCATCTACAGTAGATATTGTTCAACAATTTGTTTTTTTTGTTGACAAAGGCAATAAAAACGCTTTACTTTTAGAGGTATTGCAAGATCCAAATATTAAAACAGCCCTGGTCTTTACACGCACCAAACACGGTGCTGATAAGGTTGTAAAAATTCTTGAAAGAAATCATATTAAAACCGAAGCCATCCATGGCAACAAAAGCCAATTAGCACGTCAGCGTGCACTGGCAAATTTTAAAGCCCAAACTACAAGGGTGCTGGTGGCAACAGATATAGCAGCACGCGGTATAGATGTGGAAGACATGGAGTTTGTCATTAACTTTGAGATTTCAAACATGCCCGAAACTTATGTACATCGTATTGGTCGTACAGGCAGAGCAGGAGCTAAAGGCTCAGCCTATTCATTTTGCGATGCAGAAGAAAAAGCTTATCTGAAAGATATTGAAAAGCTCATCGGAAAAAAAATTCCCGTAAACGACAATCACTCCTATCCTTTAATGGATAATAATCCCGTTAAAGCCGTCAAACAGCAACGCAATCCACACAACCGCTCTAACAGACCGGCCACAAATACCAGTGCATCCGGCAACAACTTTAAAAGTAAGTGGGCAGGGAAAAACAGGTAAAGTTTTGGTCTGCTATGGAGTTAAGCTTAGTGTCATTCTGAAAAACCTGTTTCTCTGTAAATGATTACAGCCGGTATTTTGCCAAATACATTATGAATTAAATATTATATCACATGGATATAATCTATCTATCAGGTTTTGTCAAGGAATTTGTTTGCTTTGCAGCAAATTCTCTTGCCAAAACCATCTTCACTCATTTATTTTGCCACGGGTTTCAACCCGTGGCTACTGACATTTTTTCCCTAACGGGAAAAGTCCTGTCATTGCTGCTCTTTTAATTAATCTTACTTCTTTAAATTTTCTTCTTCTTTGATGTTTCCATGTCCTGGCAGACGATGGGAAGTCTTTAAAATTTCCAACATGGCAAATAACCCATTACCCTTTTGATGATTCACCTACGAAAATATCTGTTTTGCTTTTGAACAGTATATTAAACGAGGTCAGACTGCCATAAGACCGTGTGATGTATTGCTGAATAGAAATCTTTTCTTCATCATTGATAGTGCTGGCATTCACTTTTTGTTCGAGCACTCTGAGTCTGTCGCGCAGCATGATGATTTTATTGAAGAAAGTAGCTATGGGCATTTCGTAATCTTTTAATTCAGCATTAGAGGGTCTCAGAATAAGTTTGCCTCCGCGCCACTTGTCTGCAATAGAAACGGTTTCCTGTATGTCGGAAAAATTTCTTAAAATTTTAATTAAAGACAATTCGAGCGTTTCATAGCTGATCAGATCGTCGGGTGTTTCCATCAAATCTATAACTTCGAGTCCTTCATAACTTTTGGTTATTTCTCTGTTGCCATGCTCTATAAAAGTGATTAAATAGCTTGCCGACTTTACCTGAATAACAACGCCGGTTCCGTATTCTTTGTGCTTTACTCTGCTTCCTATGCCTAATGTTTCCATATTATTTTGTTTTAAAATTCAGTATAAAATTACAAAAAAATTGTAGGTTTGCATAAGCAAATAAAAATTGATGGCAAAAAAGATAATCAGTTCAAGAAAAAAGACCTTGCATCTCGATTTGCGAAAGCTTTTCTCTTACAGGTCATTGATATATGTTTTTGCTTCGCGCGACCTCAAAGTGCAATATTCACAAACCTTTCTAGGTATTCTCTGGTCGCTCATACAGCCACTCACAGGCCTGTTGATATTTACATTCTTTTTTAGTTACGTGGTTAAAGTGGACACAGGGGGCATTCCCTATCCCTTATTTGCTTTCAGTGGGATGATTTCGTGGTATTTCTTTTCTTCGCTTATGGCTCAGTCGGGCACGTCGCTGATGCAGTCGCAATACCTCATTCGCAAGATATATTTTCCCAAACTGGTATTGCCCATTTCAAAATCGCTGACCTGCTTTGCTGAATTTGGTATTTCATTTTTATTGTTGTTGGTTATAATGCTTATTACAGGCTATTATCCTACGGTCAACATATTAGCTTTGCCGCTGTTCATCCTTTTTAACCTGATGACCGGTCTGGCAGTAGGCTTGTGGCTCAGTGCATTAACCATAAGATACAGGGATTTTTACCACATTATTCCTTACCTCATTAATTTCGGTATCTGGCTCACACCCGTATTTTACCCCGTGACATTGATTCCCGAAAAAATAAAATTTCTCATTTATTTCAACCCCATGGCAGGTGTTATTTCGGGATTCAGATGGTCTTTATTAGGTGGGAAGCCGCCTTCAGTATATTATCTTTTTTCTTTTGCTTTGGTCATTTTTATATTTATAACAGGGCTTTTTTATTTTCGCAAAATGGAAACTAAAATTGCCGATTTGGTTTAAAACAGATGTCAGAAACAGTCATAAAAGTACAGAATATTTCAAAATATTACCGTCTGGGAAAACCCCAGGGCGATACTTTTAAAGAGGCTGTAGGTCTGGCTTTTAAATCATTGTTCAACAAAATAAAACCTGCTTCAAACAAGGATTTGTGGGCTTTGAAGGACATCAGCTTTGAAATGAAAAAGGGCGAAGCACTTGGCATCGTAGGCAGAAACGGGGCCGGCAAAAGCACCCTTTTAAAAATACTGGCAGAAATTACCGACCCCACCGAAGGCGCCATTGAGATTGACGGCAAAGTAGCAGCCGTGCTCGAAATAGGCATGGGATTTCATCCCGAACTGAGCGGGGCGGAAAACATCTATCTGAGCGCCTCCATATTGGGCATGACCAACGACGAGATCAGAAAAGTATATCCTGATATTGTGAGCTTTTGTGGCTTGGAAAATTTCATGGATACCCCTGTCAAGAACTATTCGAGCGGGATGTACATGAGGCTGGCTTTTGCTGTGATTGCCCATGTCAATGCCGATGTTTTTTTATTCGATGAAGTGCTTTCAGTGGGCGATGCCGCTTTCCGGTTCAAATGCCAGAAAAAAATAAATGAGCTTGTCAACTCGGGCAAGACCATCATACTTGTGAGTCACAACCTCAACGATGTGGCAAACATCTGCACCAAGAGTCTGTTGCTGAAAAACGGAAAAATAAAAGCCTATGGTCAGACCTTCGGCATTCTGAATGACTACATGGAGGAATCTATCTCTGAATCTATAACACAGAAAGATGTCATTGCCTATTCCGACGACACCAAATTCTACGACGAGAAAGACACAGCCGACAAAATATGGGAAAGATATTACCCCGCCGAAGACACCATGCAGAAACTGCCTGTCCCCCTTATTGAATGGTCATCGGAAGCAGATGCCCCGGGCAATGAACTTTTTCACCTACGCAAAATACAGGTTAAAGCCACAAATAAAAATATTGAAGAAAAAATTGTCATTGAAGATGACATTGAAATAAGTATTGAATTTGAAAAGAAAACCGCTGATGTCTTTATAGATATGGGGTTTGGCTTATCCGACAAATCGGGTGTGCTGGTTTTTATAAGCAATACCAAAGAATTAACCCACCCTGAGTCGCATAAAGAAAAGGGCATATATGTTTCCAGGTCTGTCATTCCGGGCAATATGCTCAACAGCTCAGTGTATTCGCTCAGCATTTTTGTGGCTAAAAACAAAACTGAAAACATTATGAATCTTGCATTTGCACTGTCATTTAAAATAGACTTCAGCGACGAAGAACTGAACTCCGAATGGCGCAAATATTATCCGCCCGACCCGGGGATTTTGAGGCCTAAATTGAGGTGGGCGGTGAGTAAAGTAAGATAGAAAATAGAAGATAGAAAATAGAAGATAGAAAATAGAAGATAGAAAAAGAATCAGTGTGACTCTACTGAGGGTTGTATCTGTGGAAGCAATGATATTGTCAGGTTCATAACCGACACACGAAAATTTTGTAAATTCAACAAAAACATTTAATTTTGTAAAAGTAAAACAAGTACAAAATGAATCTTGAAAAATACGAACTTAAATCAGGAGAAAAGCTACAAGTATTTGAGTTTGTGAGCGTTGGTGTAAAGGGAAAAATTGTTAAACTTGTTCAATACACACCGACTAACTATAAAGATTTGTACAACCTTGGTTTTGGTGACAAGAACGCTGAAACAGGAGACATAGACGACACAGTAGTTTCAAATAATGGTGACAGTGAAAAGGTTTTAGCAACGGTTATTGCAACTTTATATGCATTTACTGACAAATATAAGGAAGCAATTGTCTATGCTACAGGTAGCACCAAATCAAGAACACGTTTATACAGAATGGGAATTACAAAATATTTAATAGAGGTTCAAAAAGACTTTGAATTATATGGCGAGGTAGAAAATGGATGGGAAGAATTTCTTAAGGATAAAGAATACCTTGGATTTATTGTAATACGTAAAAACAAAAGACATGAATAAGAAGATAAAAGATTTAAACACTAAAAAAGCACCTATCGTGCTCATTGACAAAACCCTTGATTTTTTCAATGATAAAGTTCTTTTCCCTGATAAGCTGGAAAAAGCTAATGAAATGTTGAAAAAGATTGGTTTGCCAAAGTTGAGTAAAGCACAATAGATTCCTGTCAGTATTTAATTACAGGTACCCCTCCCCCTATGTTATTTCGAATTCATTCTGCCTTTAGGTTTCTTTCTGACAAATGGGAAATTTTCTGCTTGAAAGAGAAGTAGAAAGTACATATGGCATCAATGTTTGACAGTGAAAGTGGTTTGACTACTCCACCTGCGCATAACTTGCGGTGGCTTTTAGTGGCTGGGGACGTTTTTCATTGACAATTTTAGTGGTTGAAAGCAAAGATTTGTATATTTGTCTTTGTGTTGGAAATTTAGAAATCTCCAAATGCTGACATATCAGATTTCAAATTGCTGACTATGGATTGACAAACTGCTGACTAAAACAAAATTTAATTAAAAACAAAACCTCATCTAATGCCCTGCTGCAAAATACTTATTGCTGTTTTACTCCTCCTGTTGCTGTTTTTGCTACCGGCATTCATTTATTTATACCAAAACAATTTCCGCATAAAGTATTTTGATTTAAAAATGTTGTTCCCGGGCAGGAAGAAACCCGTAGAAGTGGGACAGTATTATGATGAATGGCTCAGCAGGTATTCGGAAGTTTATGGAGATACCATACAATCTTATCGCACAAAACATATTGAAGCTTTGCACGACTATATTATAAAAAGCGCCGGTCTTAAAGACGGCATGAGGATACTCGATGCGGGCTGCGGAGTGGGTGGCCCTGCTATTTATTTTGCGCAGAAGTTAGATATTCACATTGATGCGGTAACAGTTTCTGAAAAACAAGCGCAGACAGCTCAGGAAAAGATTATTGAAAAAGGATTGCAAAATAAAATAACGATTAAAGCCGGAGACTATCACCTTTTGGATAAAATGTACCCTGAAAATCATTTCGATGCTGTAATTTTTCTCGAATCTTACGGCCATGCGCAGCATCCTGAAAAACTGATGAAAGCAGCTTCCAAAGTATTGAAAAAAGGTGGTTATATTTTTATTAAAGACTATTTTAAAAAAGATATGCCCAAAAATTTACTGCAAAAACAACTGATTAAAATGGGCATTAAAAACATGGATAATATATACCGCTACAACACCCCCGACCTGTACCACACAATTTACACAATGCGTCAACTAAACTTTGAGCTGCGTTGGCTCCGCATCCCCGATTTGCCCGAATGGGACAATAATGCTGTGATACAGGATTTCCATACGAAAAACAATATTGCCTTTTACAATGGCAAAGACGCCCTTTACGACCAGAACAACGGCCGTTTTATTGTGGATCCGTATGAAATGATTTTTTACAAAATATAGATTTAATTACTTTAATAGAAAAGAAGCAATAAATATTTGCTTTTTACAGAAACTATTTTGTATATTTGCTTTTTACAAATAACATTTATATGGAATATCTGATTCAAAAATCAAAGAACAAATCAAAATTAGTATCAGAAAAGAAAAAAAGGTATTTGTTTGAACAAATAGACTGGAAACAACGTCTGATAGTTATTCTTGGATACAGAGGAACCGGCAAAACCACACTTCTGCTGCAATATCTCTCGACAGCAAAACAAAATGGCATATACATAAGTCTCGATGATTTTTATTTTGAGACACACCGTATTTTTGAAACCGTACAGCAATTGTATGTGCTGGGATACAGGCTTTTTCTGTTTGATGAAGTACACCGCTATGCACCCTGGTCTAAGGATTTAAAACAACTCTACGATGACTTTGAAGACATACAGTTGATTGCTACCGGCTCATCAATATTGGACATTTCGAAGGGCAATGCTGATTTGTCGCGAAGAGCTGTTTTGTATCATTTGCAGGGCCTTTCGTTCAGAGAATACCTGCATTTTTACAAAAACATCAACATCCCCCCTTTACTTTTGCATGATGTAGTCAGTAACCACCATGTCATTGCAGCAGATTTGCTTGATTTATTTAACTACAAAAAAGATTTCAAGCACTACCTCGAATATGGATATTACCCTTTTTTTCTGGAAGGTACAAAAAGTTATTTTCATAAGCTTCAGGAAACTATCAATCTGGTTATTGATACAGATATTGCTCCATTTGAGGAATTGCAGTACGCCACCACAAGAGCGATGAAAAAACTTCTTTTTGTATTGAGTCAGTCGGTACCTTTTACGCCCAATATCAATAAGCTATCCCAAAAATTAGAAACACCCCGCAATACAATTCTAAGACTTTTGGATTATATGGAAAAAGCTCAAATATTACTTTTATTAAAAACATCAGCAAAGAGCGATAGCTACTTGCAAAAACCTGAAAAAATATATTTACAAAACACCAACTTCATGTATCTTTTCTCTTATCAACTGGCAAATATTGGCAATATCAGAGAAACCTTTTTCTTCAATCAGGTAAGTGCTGTCCATGAGCTTTGTTCGGCCAGATATGGGGACTTCATGGTTGATGACACATATGCATTTGAAATTGGAGGATCAGCCAAAACCAACGAACAAATCAGAGGCATTCCCAATGCCTACCTGGCTTTGGATATTGAAAACGGCAATGCCAACAGAATCCCTTTGTGGCTCTTTGGCATGTTGTATTGATACTTTTTATAAATGACAGGACAAAACCAAAAATAAATTATATTATTTTTAATTTCAAAGTCGGAAAACTTTTTATTATTTTTAAATTTGCTTTTTTAAACACAAATGTCGAAACCCACTCCAAAGAAACATCAGAATAAACCCAAAGAAATAACATTACCCTTAAACAAAAAAGGGTTCCTGAATATTGAATCACACTACAACTGGTGGATTTTAGGCGTTATTATTTTCACCATCATTCTTTATAAAAACATTTTAAACGCCGGTTTTATCTATTATTCGGACGATTTGTACATTCTGAACAACGACCTTATTAAAGATTTTTCGGTGGCAGGCATAAAAAAAATATTTGTCTCTTACTTCTATCACGGCTATATCCCCATTACGTTACTGACCTATGCTATAGAATATCATTTTTGGGGCGACACGCCTTATCTGTATTTAATCACCAGTTTGTTTTTTCATCTGATCAATACCTATCTGGTTTTCAGGTTCATACACAAACTCACTAAAAACCCCCTGACAGGTATTCTGGCCGCTTTATTTTTTGCCATACACCCCATGCATGTCGAATCGGTTTTGTGGATAGCCGAACGCAAGGACCTGCTGTTTGTCATGTTTTACCTTATAGGCGCCATCTATTATATCAGCTATTTGAAAAACAACCTTAAAATCAAATATTTTATCATCGTTTGTGTTTTTCTGTTGTTGTCGATGCTTTCAAAACCTTCTGCACTGACATTTCCCGCACTCCTTGCCTTAATAGATTACTATTACAACAGAAAATTTGATTTTCGTGCGATTTCTGAAAAGGTATTTCAGTTTGTCCTTATTGGCAGTCTGGGTTTGATATACTATATTAATTTTCCCAGACATGTCTCTGATTTAAGCTTTACTTTCATCGACAGAATATTTATGGGCGGTTATTCTTTTCTTTTTTATTTCACCAAAGCCTTTGCCCCTTTCAACCTTTCGCTGATGCGCCCCTACCCTCCAACACCACTGCCAACCATATATTACATTTACACCATTATTTCTGTATTAATTGTTATAGCCCTCCTTATTTACATCATCCGAAAACTAAAAACCAGCAAGATTCTCATTTTTGGATTGATGTTTTTTTTAATACATATTTCTTTTGTTTTGCATATTGGCACACTCATAGGAGGCGTTGTGATTGTGGCCGACAGGTACACTTATCTGCCATATCTTGGTTTCTTTTTTATTGCAGGTGAGTATTATTGCAAATCCATTAAAAACAAAAAGGCCAGGACTTATGTACGACCCGCTTTTATTGCTTTTTTCATCGCCTATACATTATTTTTTTCGTATCAGACCTGGGAAAGAATAAAAGTGTGGGACAGTCCCTATACTATTTATGAAGATGCCATTAAAAAAAATCCAGATGCATGGCAGGCGTACAATAATCTGGGCTATCTTTATACTGAAACCAAGGAATACCAAAAAGCGCTGCCTTATTTTGACAAAGCCATTGCTTTGAGGCCTCAATATATGAAAGCTTATTTCAACAGGGGTACTTGTAAGCTTGAACTGAGGCAGTACGAAGACGCCATTAAAGATTTTGACAAGTCTATAGAATCTTTCCCTTTTAAAGATCAGAACTACTTTAGCAGAGGATTGGCCAAGTACAATATCAACGATTTTGAAGGGGCTCTGAAAGATTACAACATCTCTATAAGGCTCAACCCCAAACATGCTGATGCCTATAACAACAGGGGATGGTTGCTTTTTCAGCTTGAAAAATATGACAAAGCCCTGAGTGATTTCAACAGTGCCATTGCTTTAAAACCCGATTTTGACCTGACCTACAACAACAGAGGATGGCTGAGATACACACTAAAAGACTACAATAAAGCCATTGCCGACTTCGACAAAGCTTTGCAGGTTAACCCCAATATGTACATGGCTTACATCAACAGGGGATGGACACGCTATACTATAAAAGATTATGCAGGCGCTATTTCTGATTTCAGCAAAGCAATGGGCATCAGTCCTCAGGAAACAAAACCATACATGAACAGAGCACTGGCTTATATTGAAACAGGCAGAAAAGATGAGGCATGTAAAGATTGGAATAGCGCTCTGAATCTGGGGTATTATCAGGCAGAAGAACTGATTAATAAATTTTGCAAACAATAAATGAGCATCTCAATAGATCAAGAGACAAAAGAGAATTTAAAAATTGTAAATTTGCACTTGTTAAATAAAAGATTTTTTTTCGATAGTCAATAAAACTTGCTTTTAAAATGAAAAAAACTTTCATTCAAATCGGATTAACCTTGGCCATCATTATTTTGGCTTATCTTGTATATGAAAGCATTATGAACCCTATTCGTTTTAATAAAGAAAAAGCTGTAAGAGAGACAAAAGTCATTGAGCGGCTTAAAGACATACGCACAGCACAGATAGCCTACAAGTCGGTTTACGACAAGTATGCTGACAATTTCGACTCCCTCACCGACTTTTTAAAAAATGGCACTTTTTCTTTGGTGTTGAAAATTGGAGATATAGACGATTCTTCTGCTGTAATTATAAGAGACACCACATGGGTTCCGGTTTTTGATTCTGTTTTTAAAGGGCAAAAAAGGTGCATTATAGATTCTCTTCCATACATCCCATACAGCAACAGGGAAAAGTTTATTATTCGGGCTGACAAAATAGAGAAAAGCAAAGTTAAAGTCTCGGTATTTGAGGTTTCTGCATCCTATGCTCAATTTCTTAAAGATTTGAAAGGCAACTACGCTACCGACCCCGATGATGGGCTCAAAATAGGTTCAATGGAAACTCCCTCTATAGATGGCAACTGGGAATAAAAAATATAAATATGTCTGAATTAATAAAACGCATTCATTTCATCGATCCCGCATTCAATCCGGCAACGGCTTTTAATGTTGATTGTGTGGTTGCATTGGATAATTTTTGTACTTATATTGTATTAAAAGCTGAAAGTAAATTATTGGCTGTTCAGGTTTTTGATCATAAAACAAAAAATATCAACATATTTACCGAAGCTGATTTTAGGCTGTTTGAACTGCTTTCCCATAATTATAAGAGCATCTCAATACACTGCACTTCAACCAAAGATACATTAATTCCAACAGCAGCTTTCGACAGATTTAAAGCAGAGAACTACATCCGGTTTAACTTTCAAACTATTGATAATGAGGTCGTCTTATACGATGATCTGACCGATTTGGAAATAACCAATGTTTATACAATCCGTCAGTCGTTGATCAATAATTTGAAAAATTTATGGCCGGGAGCTGTCATCAAAAATCAGAAATCTTCATTATTGACCAAATTCTACAAGCACAATAGTCGGGCACAAAATGTTTATGTCAACACTCGTCAGCAGGCATTTGACTGTATGGTTTACAACGAGAAAGGTTTGCTTTTTTCTAATTCGTTTAATTATAATTCAGCCCAGGATTATATTTATTTTCTGATGAATATCATAAAGCAATTAGGGCTTAATCCCGAAGCATTAAACTTGTTTTTAGCAGGTGAAATTGAAAAAGAAGGTGCCATTTTTAATTTCATTTACAAATACATTCGAAATATCAATTTCATTCAAAAGCCCGATAGCATGGCATGGCCTTTAGAAGAAGTTCCTTATCATTATTTTTTTAATCTGATTTAAGTGAGAATTATAAGCGGCATTTATAAAGGGAGAAGGATAATACTGCCTTCTAACATCAACATCAGGCCTACAACCGATTTTGCTAAAGAAAGCCTGTTTAACATTATCAAAAACAAAAAAGATTTTGATGATATTGAAGTGCTTGATCTGTTTTCAGGCACAGGCAGCATTTCTTATGAATTTGTGTCGCGTGGAGCAAGAGAAGTGGTAGCGGTTGAAAACAACTTTAAGTGTCTGGAGTTTATAAAAAAAAATATTGAGGTTTTAAAAATTCAAAATATCAAAGTTTTGCGCATGAGTGCTCATGAATTTGTCAAAGCCTGCTCAAAAAAATTTGATGTTGTCTTTGCTGATCCACCTTACGACATGCCTAATATCGTTGAGTTTGTGGAAAATCTCATTTCAAAAGACCTGCTTTATCCCGATGGAATATTAATTGTGGAACATTCATCATCATTTAATTTCTCAAATATGCCCGGCTTTACCGAAAGCCGTTCTTATGGCAGTGTCAATTTCAGTTTCTTTTCTTTCTGAGTCACTTATTATGCTTGATAATATCAACTTAAACATATCGCAAAAAATCGTTTTGCTCACTGCCACAGCAGATTTGACAGAAGAGAGCGTTGAATCACTTAAACAACTGCTAAAGAGCAATCCCGACTGGCCATATATTAAAAATTTTACTCAAACACAAGGCACAGCGCCCTTACTGTTTAAAGTGCTAAAAAAAAACAATTTATCGCATTTAGTTCCTGAAGTCTATTACAATTACTTACAGTCCCTGTATTATCAAACCCATTCTCAAAATATACTGGCTTTAGAACAGCTCAAAAAAGTGCTGGCAGCTTTCAATAAAGCGGGTATTAAAACCATTTTATTAAAAGGCATTGCTTCGGCAGAGTTCATTTACAAAGACCTGGGTCTGAGACCCATGGGAGACATTGACATAATGGTTGAGCCCGACAACATATTAGCAGGAGAAAAAATCCTTTTTGAACTGGGTTATATCAACGAAATGCCCTACAAGTCTTACAAGCTGCGCACCCTAAATATTTACAACCACCTGAACACCTTTCACTATAAAAATATCAAACTCGAACTGCACAGAGAATTAAATTCAAGTCATCATATATATCGTATTCCAAGCGAGTTTGTGTGGAAAAACATCAAACAGGTAAACATCGAAGGAGAAACTGCTTATACACTTAACACCGAAGCCAATATCCAGTATCTTTCCATTCATTCTGTTGTGCATTTTTTGAATAAAAAAATCCGCCTCAACAGTTTTGCCGACATTGCAGAACTGCTTAAAATTGAAAAAAACAATATTAACTGGAAAACTTTAGAAAACGACTGTAAAACACACAAAAACACTTTGGCTGTAGAAAGGGCTTTATCTATTAGCAGGACATATCTTAGCGCTCCTGTTCCTGACAATCTATTTAAAAGCTTTAATGCCAGTGAAGGCAGTCTGGATAATGAATTTGTATTATTACTCAACAATCAAACAGAAAAAATACATTCAAAAGCCCCATCTGATTATTTCAAAAAAATCAAAAATATTGACGGTTACAGAAACAGACTGAATTACCTTTTGGCAGAGGCTTTCCCTTCAAAAGCATTTATTGTATATACATACCGATTGAAAAACAAAAACCTTTTCTTTTTATATTATTTTGTGCAGTTTTACAGGCAAACAAGAAAATTCTTTAAAAATATTTTTTTTCTGAAAAAGGCTTAATATTTTTCAATAAAACCATATCTTTACTGTATTAATACTAAAACCCATTGACAATGCGAGACAACAAATTTAAAATCTTACTTTTTGCCTTATTATTAGGCATATATCTGGGGTCGTGTAAAAAAGACGACGTTGTAACTGATGATACTGACGATACACAAGAAGACCCTGAAGCTGTAGAGCGTGCCAGGGTTTTGTCAGAATACAACACCTATTATGTGGCTTCTGAAGCCTCTAATTCGGGATGGACAGGAAACACATCCACATGTACACCGGGCACAATATCGGCCGATGCCATGAACAAAGCCCTTATACGCATCAATTATTTCCGCCGTTGTGTGGGCCTCAACAGTGATATTACTTTCGATGCAACCAAAAATGGCAAATGCCAGGAAGCTGCCCTGATGCTTAATGCCAATGGTACTTTAAGTCATACACCCCCCAATACTTGGAGCTGTTGGACACAAAATGGCAGCGATGCCTGTGGGTCAAGCAATATAGCCATGGGATATTCAATAACAGGGTCAATAAGCGCTTACATGAATGATTTTGGTTCAAGCAACAAGCCTGTAGGACACAGAAGATGGGTACTTTATTCAAAAGCCAAAGTGATGGGTATTGGACACACTTCAACATATAATGCCTTATGGGTTATGGGCAACAGCAGCAATCCTGTGCCCAGCAACATGCCCGCTTTTATTCCATGGCCTCCCAAAGGATATGTGCCGGCGCCTCTTGTTTATGCCCGATGGTCGTTCAGTAAAAGACTGGCCGACTTTACCAACACCACTGTATCAATGACTGATGGTTCGGGTAATGCAGTGCCTTGCACCATAGTTTCAAATACTGATGATGGCTACGGCGACAATACCATTGTATGGGAACCTACTGGTATAAACACCACCAGTGCATCTGATGTGCCATATAATGTAACTGTAAGCCACGTAAACATCAATGGCAACGATTCAACCTATACTTATAAGGTCACAATTATAAAACCTTAGGGGAAGTTTGGAGTACTTAGAGTTTGGAGTACTTAGAGTTTGAAGACCTGACGGTTGACAATTTTGACTCAGCACAACATTTTGTATATGAATACTTATCTTTTTTTATGAATAAAAGAATACTTGTCAAAAACGGGTTGATTGTTTCGGAGAAGGATACAATCAAAGCGGATATACTCATTGAAGATGGTATCATAACTGAAATTAAAGAACATATAAAAGTAAAAGATGCAGTCATTGTAGATGCCAAAGGACAATATGTATTACCCGGCGGTATTGATGCTCATGTGCATTTGTGTTTGTCAACTGCCAATGGCACCATAGCGGATGATTTTCGCGAAGGCAGTATAGCGGCACTGGCTGGTGGCACCACCACATTTATTGACTTTATTACACCCGAACGGCATGAGTCTATCACAGATGCCACCCACAAACGCAAGAAAGAAGCTACCAACTCCCTTATTGACTATGCCCTGCATGGCAGTATCACCTCGTGGAATGAAAACACATTTGACGAAATGAAAGCCTGTGTTGAAAAAGAGGGCATTACTTCTTATAAAATATACATGGCTTACAAAAAAGGCATTGGCATAAACGACGATATTTTTTTCAAAACAATGCGCAGTGCCAAAGCGCTTGGAATCATAGTGCTCAGTCATTGTGAAAATGGCGATGTTATAGACCTGATGCAGGAAGAAGCCCTGAGCAACAAACATTACGAAGCAAAATACCATGCCCTCACACGACCATCAGCCACTGAAACTGAGGCCATAAACAGGGCATTAATGATGGCTCAAATAACAGAAGCCCCATTATATATTGTGCATGTCTCTACGGCAGAAGGGGCGCGGCTTATCAAAGAAGCCAAAAAAGACGGCTTAAAGGTATTTGCCGAAACATGTCCTCATTACCTCTTACTCAATGACAAAGCTTACAAAAGCCCCGACCACCCCGAAAAATATATCATGAGTCCTCCGCTCAGAAAACAAAAAGACCAAAATTATCTGTGGAAAGCTTTGACAAACGAAAGCATTGATGTCGTCTCTACCGACCATTGCTCCTATCTTTTAAAGGACAAAATAAATAAAAGAGATTTCACAAAAGTGCCCAACGGCATTGCAGGATTAGAAACAAGGTTAAGCTTATTATTCACTTATGGTGTTCTGGAATCTAAGTTCTCTGTCAATCGTTTTGTGGCATTAACGGCAAGCAATCCTGCCAAAATGTTTGGTTTATATCCCCGTAAGGGCACTATAAGCGTTGGCTCAGATGCAGATATTGTGATTTGGCAAAAGAAAAAAAGCACCCTCACCAACAAACAATTGCACCACAAAAGCGACCACACAGTCTTTGAAAGAATGACAACCTTAGCCAGCCCCCAAACAGTTATTTGCGGCGGTCACTTGGCTTACGACAATGGCAAGCTCAACACCGAAGGCATGAAGGGGAGGTATTTGAAAAGGAGTGGATTTTAAAACAAAAGAAAATGGTTTGGATAAAATTCAAACTTAAATTGGTGTTAACACTTAAACTGTATTTGTTTTTTAAATCATTTAAAACCTAACAAAATGGATAAAAAATATCACTGTTGTCCGATAAAAATTTAAAGAGAAGGAAGTCCGAAAACTTCCTTTCTCTTTTTGTGTAGATTTGCTTCGCTAAAAACCATCTACATGAACAAAAATACACATTTTTTCGGACAATCGGTTTTCGGACAGCTGATTTCATTAATTGATTCAAAAATTATTTCAAAAGCAGTATCAGTATGTAAGTCAGACCGATACATAAAGAAGTTTAAGACCAAAGACCATCTTATAAGCATGGTATTTTGTGCCTTTGCCAAATGTACATCATTGAGAGAAGTATCAGGTGCCATGTTAGGGTTGGCCGGTAAAACAAATCACTTTCAATTAGAGCATACCCCAAAGAGAAGCACACTTGGTGATGCCAATCAAAGGCGAGAAGCTACTGTTTTCGGATTCATCTACAATGAACTATTACGACAGTATGGACATTTTATCTCGGACAGCCGAATAAAAGATGTGATAAAAAAGCAGATTGAAATTATCGATAGCACAACAA